>Ga0302242_1000011_pt1 | contig 364697 bp, 317 predicted proteins | sample AAG_UR_Lys_MG_FD_193510 | JGI IMG/M metagenome (GOLD analysis project Ga0302242, IMG submission 193510) | Enriched activated sludge microbial communities from anaerobic digester in WTTP, New Holstein, Wisconsin, United States - AAG_UR_Lys | ecosystem: Engineered > Bioreactor > Anaerobic >...
CGAAGGCGACCATCGCGCCGCCAGGGCCGGATGTGGAGATCGCTCCGCCGCTGGCAAACCACAGGCCTGTGCCTATCGCGCCGCCGATGGCGATCATGGAGAGCTGTCTGGATTTGATACCGCGATGCAGCTTGGTATCGTCAGGTGGATTTGAGACTTTTTTTGCAGACATTGACAATCACTCCTTTACTGAATCAAATAGAAAATAAATGCGATTGGACATGAGTGCTTTTTTGGAATCAGCTTTCACCTTCTTCCCTTATGCGCATTGTGTCGGCCGCTGCTGCGGGAATTGCACCGTTCATCCGGAGCCGCGCTTTCCGGCCGGGCGAGCTGCCAGACGTGTAAAGGCCCGCGCCCCGCCATATAAAAGCATGGCAGGGCGCAAAGCCTGTTATACACTATACCCGAATTTAATTTTATACCAAATCCAAATCAGGGACAAGGTTTATTTGATTCCGGCTCTTTCCTTGAACCGTTCCACTGAGTTGATCCTGACACCGAGCACTTCAGAGATCCTGAACTTCGCTTCCATACCTATGTTAGCGCCGTTGAAAGGCTCTGCTATGCCGATTCCAAGATCCTCCCGCACTTCCGCCATCCTGACGGCGTCGGCGAGTTCGATCACATCGACTCCCAGCTTGTTCGCCACATATGCTTTTGCCTCATCGATTCTCATCTTATGAGTGAGCTGCATCCGCAGGACCAGATCTCCGGCCGTACGTATGCCGCCCATGCCAGCGGCGAGCGCGTGAGTCGCTTCTACTCCGAGGGGATCCCCCACGCCCAGCTACAACCCGTCTATTTTACAGATCTCCACCAGGCATTTGTCCACCCGGCAGACCGCATCCGACGGCAGGATCTCGCACATCGGGATCCCGCAGACGCCCATGCCCACATTGGCGTGGATCGGGATCTCGGCGACCTCCGAACAGGCTTTTATGAAGGTGCAGACCCTGCCCATGTTCCACGGGAAAGTCATATTGCAGTTCGTATTGACGACCGGGCCGAATATCGAAGCCCCCGCTTTTTCAGCCAGCTTGACCTGCTGATGGGGATAAAGGCCCGCCAGCCTGACGCCGTCGTACTTCAGCCTGCCGTGCATGCCGAGGACGAATTCGCCGGCCATGCCGATCTCCACAGCCAGATCCGGGAATCTTTCCCTGATGATCTCGGTGGCCTGCAGCGCCGCAAGAAAATCCGCATCGCCGGCCGCGCCGGATGTATCGAGATTCATCGCGTCGGCGCCGACCTTGTTCATCTGCTCGGCGACGAAGACGACATCCTTGACGGCATGTTTCACCGCTTCTTCCTGGGCCTCCAGAGCTTCCTGGATCCGTCCTTCCGGCAGCAGCTCCGCCCAGTTTTCCACAGGGCCATCCGGCTTGGTATAAAATCCAAGATTCGTCATTGCGCCGTAAAAGATCGGCATAGTCGTGATATTCAAGGCGGCTTTCGTAGCATAGGCTTCATGCTCGACAACCCCTTTTGCCGTTTTGTAGTTATAATCCCTGAAGCCGATATCGACCGAATCCCCGCCCAGGACGCGTTCGTGGATCACGGCCTGTGTCGTCCTTTCGACTGGAACGCCGGCCTTGGCGCCGACTTTGTCGGCGCCGGAATCGCTTGTCGAAACCACTTCCCGTCCGTATTCGACGCCGACCATATTTCCAGGCATCGTCACGATATTGTAGATATGGTCCATTTCAGCTTCCGACAATGGAGGTATCTTGCCCCGGCTGGATGCATCCTGCACGCCGGCGAGTATATCCTCCCTGATTTCGGCTTCGGTCATATAGACGACCGAACCGTCACCCATGCGGGTGAGGAATTTCTTTTCGCTGCCCATTTCGCGCCATCCTTCCATTACTATTTTTCGTCAAGCCATTGCTGTATCATGCGGACCGATTCGGCCGCGTCCTCGCAGTAAGCGTCCGCCCCGATCTTCTCAGCCCATCTTTTAGTGACGGGAGCTCCGCCGACCATCGTCTTGTATTTGTCGCGCAGTCCTTCCTTGCGCAGGATATCCTCGATTTTCTTCTGCTCGGTCATCGTCGTCGTCAGAAGCGCGCTGCTGCCGATGAAATCGGCCTTGACTTCTTCTGCCTTCTCGATGAATGTGAGCGCCGGCACTTCCCTGCCGAGGTCATAAACATCTATGCCGTTGGATTTGACCAGTGAGCAGACGATGCCCTTGCCGATATCGTGGACGTCGCCGGCGACGGTCCCGATGACCATGACGCCTTTTTTGGGCGCGTTCCTGGTGCCCAGATTCTCCTCGATGACTGCCGACGCCTTCTTCATCACTTCCGTCGAAAAGATCAGCTCAGGCAGGAATATTTCTCCGCGGCCGAACTGGTCTCCCAGTTCCCTGATCCCGGCGCTGAATCCCTGGCTCAGGAGCTCCACGAGATCCACCCCGCTCTCCTTTGCCTCTTTGATGACCTGCAGCGCCTTGTCCTCATCGCAGTCTACGATGGATTCATGCGCCAGTCTGAATAGTTTTTCCTTGTCCATAATGACCTCCCCCAATTTTATTTATTCGCGAATAAATCATACGATAAGTTACCTGGCTGCGTATTTGCGCACCTCTGCGATCAGTTCCTCCCTGTCGGGAATGATCGACACCCATTTTATATCGCCGTTGATGCATATGGTGGGCAGATTGGTGAGCTTCATTTTCTTTGTCCTCGCGATGTTTTCGCGTTTTGTGTACTTATATTCTATATAGTCGGCTATATCCTTTATTTCGTCATAAATGTCGGTCACACTCTTGAGCATATACGTGCATGCCGCGCAGGTCTCCGAATCCAGTGTGAACACCTCGACCAGAACCTTGTCCAGATTGGCGTAGTCTGGTATTTCAACGTCGATGTCATCCGTGGCCGATTCATAGTTCTCGATCATTTTCCGGACGTCTTCGGTCCTGCGGACTGCCTGACCGGCGGCGATGGTGTTTTCGGGCGGGATGTCGTAAGGCATGTCGCAGCCCGGGCTGATGATCAGATTATGATGATCCACGCTGTCAAGAAGATCGATGACATATTTCATATTATCCTGCTGATTGCCGAAAAGCATCGTGGTCGTCAGCGGAATATTCCCTTCTATAACAATATTATACTCGTCCGTCACCGCTTTTGCGCCGCGAAGATCGACATTTTCGTCGACAGCGATGCAGTCCGGGCCGGTGGCGCACATGACGCCGATCTGTCTTGTCGCGTTGCCGCAGACGAAGAACGACGACAGCGCGCCTTTGCTTCTGATCAAGTCGAAAACAGCCTTGAAAGAATCAGAAAGCATCGATTCGAAATGCTTCGGCGATATCTGGCTGACAAGCGGATCCACAACGGCGATCACGTCCATTCCTGCTTCGATGTACAGATCCGCCATAATGCCGCAGACTTCGGCGCAGTATTCCACAAGCTGCCGGACATAGTCCTGATCCTTGACCATGTCCATGAATATTTCGCTGCCGCGGAGATGCGACGCCAGCGTGAACGGGCCGCAGATCAATCCGTACAGCGCCACTTCATCGCCAATGGCATCCTTTGTCCTTCTCATGGCATCCATGATCATCGGTATGCGCCCGGATTCCCGTGTCGGCATTTTGCACGCGCAGGGGATCGATTTTTCACCGGCGAGGGGGTGCGACCTGACCGACGGCGGATTCTCCTCCGACCACATCAATTCGCAGCCCAGGATCTCGGCTTCTATCTGAAGATCGAAAACGATGGGCATCCCGTCGGGATCATAAAGCTTTCGCACTTCCATAAGCGATGCAAAAAGTTTATCGGCGTCCCGGAGCACTTCTTCGGCGTTGAAGCCTTTGAGCTTCCCGGCATGGACGCCCGCGAACGGGACCCATGGGACCGCATCCGTCTTCTCGTGTTTCAGCGTTTTTATCAACAGGTCTTTACCCATGCCTGCAACCTCCCAATTTATCAATTTCGTCCTATCGCCAGCCGGCTGAAACGCCGGCGGATCGGTGGATGATCGGACATGCCCACCGACTACTATAATAAGCCAAAGGCGATTGTAAATATATCACTCTGTTTGTTTGTTTTGGTAAAATTATTTGCCAAATCCCATTTATTATTGAACTATTGCTTTAAATGAAGTATCATCTAATTGCCGGGCCAGCGATTTTTGGTAAAATTATTAGGTGACAGAATGACAGAGCAAGTTCGCGGAAGCGACGACGCTACTCTTTTAAACAAATTGACCGAGCAGATGAAAGAATCACTTTCATCTTTCAGCATCGTGTCGGGGATCCCTGTGACCTTCTACAGCAATGACGGCGCTGCCGTCTGGGCCTGCGAGGCGATCAGGAAGATCTGCGATCTTTCCGATATCTACCAGGATCCCGGAAGCATCTGCACCGCCAATCTCGTTTCATCCATCGGCATAGCGTCGACCATGGGAGAACCCTATGTTTTTCTCTGCAAATCCGGCTTCGCCAATATCGCCTTTTCGCTCATCCTCGACGGCAGGCTGTCCGGCTGCTTCATCGCCGGCCCCATCGCCATGGGCAAGCTGAGCGACACCATCATCGAAAACATCTTCACGCTCAATTCACTGGAAAAAAATCCGGGCAAGATCCCGAAATTCACTCAATTCCTGCGAAATATGAAGATCGTGACGCCGCGGGACGTCGCCCATCTGGCGAACCTCATGAAATGCAGCGTCCTGTCGTCGGTGCATAAAAACAGCGATTACGACACGATCAACGAGGATTACAAAGAGCAGGCCAGGATCGGCGAGGATGTCCTTGTCACCAAGAAAAAGAAGCTGTCTCTTCTTTATCCATATGACATCGAGAAGGAACTGATGCAGAAGATCCGAAGCGGCGACGCCAAAGGCGCCCAGGAAACCATGCAGACGCTGCTGAACGAAGTGCTCCTGATCGAGGCGGGCAATCTGGACTTGGTCAAAACGACCATGCTCGAGGTGTGCGCCGTATTATCCCGTGCCGCTGTCGAAGGCGGCGCGTCGCTGCAGCAGGTTTTTGAAAAAGATTTCAATTACATCAATTCGATCAATGGCGCCGAGAGCCTCCATGACCTGCGGCTCAGAAGCTCCGAGCTGGCGGAGCATTTTTCCCTGAATGTTTTCGACAATCTTTATCTCGGGAATTCAAGCCTGATCACCCAGACAGTTCAGTACGTCAACGCGAATTACATGGACAAGATCTCCCTGAAAGGCATTTCAGAGAGCCTGCACGTCAATCCTTCCTATTTATCGACTCACTTCAACCGGGAGATGGGGCTCTGCTTCACCGACTATGTCAACAATGTCCGGGTGAAGCGCAGCAAGGAGCTGCTCGCGGAAACATCGATGAGCCTGCTGGACATATCCATCGAGTCCGGATTCGAGGAACAGAGCTATTTCACAAAAGTATTCAAGAAAGTCACCGGCTGCACGCCGCATCAATACAGAAAAAAGGCCATGGAGGCCCAAAAGGCTCCCGAACAGCATCATACGCCGCACTGAGCGCACACCAGAAGGAGGACTCCGCAAATGAACAGAAAGATCACCGCCATGTATTTCAGCCCCACCGGCACCACCCGCAGGATAGCGACAGCCATCACCGAAAGCCTGGCGCGGTGCCTTGGCGACGCTGGCCGGACCGAGGCGCTGGATTTTACATTGCCCGCCGCAAGAACCGGCTCCACATCGTTTTCCAGCGACGATACTGTCGTTTTCGGCGTTCCGGTCTATGCTGGAAGGGTGCCCAACATATTGCTCAATTTTTTGAGAACCGTCTCCGGAGGCGGCGCTTCCGCCGTCGCAGTCACAGTCTATGGCAACCGGAATTATGACGACGCGCTGGTCGAGCTCTCCGACATCCTCGAAGAGCAGGGCTTTCGTGTCATAGCGGCAGGCGCCTTCATCGGCGAGCACGCGTTTTCCAGCGTGCTCGCGGCAGGAAGGCCCGATGCGGACGATCTGTCCATCGCCGACAGCTTCGCCGGCCGCATCGCCGCCCTGATTGCCGCCGACATGGCCGATCAGCCGGATCCGGGGAGCCCGCCGCAGGCGGGCGGCGCTTCAGCCGCCGTCAAGGGCTGCCGCCCATACAGGCCTTACTATGTGCCAAAGGATGCCGGCGGCGAGCCGGTGCGCTTCACAAAGATCAAGCCGCTGACGGCCGAAAGCTGCACGCGATGCGGCCTATGCGCGAATATATGCCCCCTTGGTTCCATCGAACACGCGGATGTGTCCGTCGTCAGCGGCATCTGCATCAAATGCTGCGCCTGCATCAAGAAGTGCCCTGCCGGCGCCAAATATTTCGACGATCCGGTTTTCATCCTGCACAAAAAAGAGCTTGAGATCCAGTTTGCCGATCGCAGGGAACCGGAGCTTTTTTTCGGTGCATGAAGTGTGATATAATAAAAAAAAAATTCTATTGGTTTTACAGAAGCAAATGACATGAAATCGAAGGAGGGATCACCATGCCGGATTTTGGACAACCGTTCGCAGGCCTTGCCAGGGATCGCAAGCTGACCGAGCAGGAACTTATCAGAGCCGTACGCTTCATGATATCGGCGGAGTATGAAGCGATCCAGCTTTATATGCAACTGGCCGAATCCACCGACAACGTCCTCGCAAAAGAAGTGCTGAAGGATATCGCCGACGAGGAAAAGGTCCATGCAGGAGAGTTCCTGAGACTGCTGAAGGAATTGGCCCCTGACGAAGAGCAATTCTATGCCGATGGCGCCAAAGAAGTGGAAGCAGAAATCGAGGCGCTTAAAAAGAAATAACACCGGAGCCTCAAGGCAAAAAGAATACGGACTGCGATCCAGCGATGCATTGCAGTCCGTTTTTTCATCTATTCAATGGTTCTACAGGATCAGACCTCCCGCTACTCGTTCGCCACTTTACCGGTCATCTCCTCGATATCGATCCGGATCACCGCCACTGCCAGCACCTCATGTTCGGGGAACGTGAATTTGACATCCGAAAATCTCCCCATGAAAATATTGAGCGCCGCGATCTTCTCTTCAGGGGATTCCAGCAGAACGGCCTTTCCGTTTCCTATGACGCTTCTGAATTTGGTTCCCCAGTCGCAAGGCTGGTCGCCGTTCTCGATGATCGTTCCCGGCGTCAGTTCCATTTCAAAGCAGACATTGCTGTTCTTCCTGATGATATCCAGCTTTCTTCCCTGCGACGCACAGTGAAGATAAATGGCGCCCTCATGGTATGCGAAATTCATCGGCACGACATACGGCCTGTCTCCGTCAACGAGACCGAGGTGGCAGACAAATGCGTTTTCCAGGATCTTTTCAATTTCCCTCTTGTCAGTGATTTCCCTGTCTTTTCTTCTCATTCTCATTTTATTTCTCCTTACACCTTATCTGTCAGAATTGCGCATTTATCGCCAGGATAACGCTTTTCGTGAAAATTATACTACAATCCGCAAAAATGTGTTACTATATTTTTGCCCGCAGGCGCTCCAGCCTGCGGCTTCCACTCAATTTAATCCTGCGACACCGGGCTCCCGGCCGGGCCGGCTGCCCTTCATGGAGGTTCCTATGAATTACAGATATTTCAAACCCGCCGACAAAATGGTCTCCCTCCTCGGCTTCGGCACGATGAGACTGCCGGTGATCGGCGGCAATGCCGCTCACATAGACGAAAACGCCGCGATCAGAATGATCCGCCACGCCATCGACAGCGGCGTCAATTATGTCGACACTGCATACATGTACCACGGAGGCCGAAGCGAGACGGTGACCGGAAAAGCCCTTAAAGACGGGTACCGGGAGCGGGTCCTGCTTGCCGACAAGATGCCGGTCTGGCTGGCAAAAAGCAGCGATGAGATGGCCGGAATTTTTGACGAGCAGCTTAAAAGACTGGATACGGACTTCATCGACCTGTACCTCGTCCACAACGTCAACAAAGCGGTTTGGGACAGGGCAGTCAGGTTCGGCATAGTCGATTTCCTTGAAGCCAAAAGGGCGGAAGGTCGCATCAAATACATCGGCTTCTCTTATCACGACGATGCGGAATTCTTCAAGACGGTGGTCGACGCCTATCCCTGGGATTTCTGCCAGATCCAGCTCAACTACATGGACGCGCGCCTCCAGGCCGGTGTCGAAGGCTTGAAGCATGCCGGCTCCAAGGGAATACCCGTCGTCGTCATGGAACCGCTAAAAGGCGGCAAGCTGACGGACGCCGTTCCAGATTCCGTCCTTGCGTTGTGGGATTCGGCCGATATCCATCGAACCCCCGCCGAATGGGCGCTCCGTTGGGTCGCCGATTTTCCCGAGGTCCTGACGATCCTCAGCGGCATGACGACATATGAACAGGTCGAAGAAAACATCCGCATCTTATCGGATGCTGCGCCAAACACCCTGACGGAAAAGGAGCGCGAGCTGATAAACAGGGCTTCCGACGAATACAACAGGCTGATCAGGGCTTCCTGCACCGGCTGCCGGTACTGCCTGCCCTGTCCGATGAAACTCCAGATCCCGGATTTGCTGAATTATTATAACGAATGGTTCCTGTATGGCCAGAACCCAAAAGTCCAGGCTGATTTCAACATGTTCATAAATCCGAAGGCGCGCCCGTCGGCCTGCTCCGGCTGCAGGGCCTGCGAAGAGAAATGCCCCCAGCAGCTCCCCATCTCGGATATCATGAAAGAAATGGCAGAGTTGTTTGAAAAGAAATAGATAATAACAGCGAAACCGCACAGTGCAGTGCGGCTTCTTTTATTTTGCTTTACACGATCGACGTAATCGATGAGTTAAACGGGTTTACAACTTCGGTTCATTGCCGAGAATGATGTCGAACAGCTGCTTGGATATTTTCTTGACCGGCGCCCCGGTCATATTCGCGTTGACAGTGACATAGACGCCGAGCTCGGGGCAGAGCCAGAAGCTTGACCGAAAGCCGTCATCCGTGCCCTCGTGACCGAACAGCTGATAGCCGCACTGTTCCCTGGCAAACCAGCTTAGACAGATATATTCGCCGTTGTTCGGCACCAGCGCGTATTTCTTCCAAACCTCACCGTAAGTTTGCTCTTGCAGGAGTTTTCGCCCAAGATGCGCAAGGGCCCACCTGCCTATATCCGATATGTCCGAGGTCAGCGTGGAGCTTGGACCGTGTGCGCGGTTATATGGATACACGTCGGCGACGACCATATGGTTGTGTGAATTTTTATAATGCGGCGCGCTGATGCGCGTCAGGTCCCGGGTAAATGTAAGCAGTGTGGAATTCTTCATCCCAAGGGGCTTGAAGATGCTTTCGCTGACATGGTCTTCAAAAGACATGCCCGACACTTCCGCGATCACGGCGCCCAGGATCTCATAGCCGATATTGCTGTAGGAGAATTTCTTTTCGGACGGATCCCAGAGGAACTCCGCCTCGAAAACCTCCTGGGATCCGACATAGCGCCGGAGAGCGCCTTCGTCCGTTTCTGGTTCATCCCAATGATAGTCACTGACGTCGGGCAATCCCGCCGTATGGGTCATCAGCTGCCGGATCGTTATTTTCCCATATCTATTGTCGCGCATGCGAAACCACGGAAGGCAGCTCGCCACCGTCTGATCGATATCCAGCAGGCCTTTTTCGGCCAGCATCATGATCGCGGTCCCAACGAAAAGCTTGGTGACCGACGCCATGTGGAAAACGGCGTCCGCCGTCATCGGCTCCCCACTGTCGACGTTGCTGTGCCCCGCCGCTCCCCTGAAAACCAGCCCATCGGAAACCGGCCCGGTTTCTGCGGCCGCATCTGCGGTTCCGATCCCGGCGACGATCCCGGCGATGTCATAATAAAATGCCACCTTAGAAAGATGGTCATTCAATTTTTCGTTATTGATTTCGATTTTCAAATTATCACCTTTTCCCTGGACGTCGACCTTATTTGCTCATTGCAACGGTTCCGGTCTTCACAAGCTCCATGATGCCATAGGGTTTGAAGGTCTCGATCATGTTCGTGATCCTGCCGATTTCGTCGGTCGCCTCGATGATGACATAATCGGCGGCGATATCCTCGACGCGGGCATTGAAGGCTTCGGCCAGCGTGATGATGTCGATCCTGTTGGATATATCTGCCCTGACCTTGAGCAGCAGCAGCTGCTTGCTGACAGTCTCCTTGTTGGTCACGTCGTCCACGCTGATGACGTCCACGAGTTTGGCTAATTGCTTGATCACCTGATCGATGACGGTCTCATCGCCGCAGACGACGATGGTCATCCTTGAAATCTCTTCGTTCTCTGTCGCGCTGACGACCAGCGAGTCTATATTATAGCCTCTTCGCCCAAAAAGTCCGGACACTCGTCTCAAGACTCCCGGATGGTTTTCCACCAGCACTGATAATACATGTTTCATCGGAACACCTCCTGCCGCGGTAAAAAGCGCAAACGGTCCAGCCATTCCGCGATCCCGCTGTCTTATAGTCAATACTACATTAAATCGCGGTCTTTGTAAACAGCAAATGGTCGCTCCGCGCGGGTCGGCGCTATAGACGAAAAGGGAGGCGTGTCCTGGGCGCCTCCCTTTTCGTACTGGTATATTCCTATTTTTTCAAAGGATCGATTATCCGCTTCTGCTCCATCTTGTGCGAATATTCGGAGTCCTTTTCCTGGAGGCCGGGAGCAAATCCATACTTGGCCATCCTCTCGACGAACGGATCCGGATCAAAGGATTCCGGGCCGTGTACGCCGGCGAGATGCCAGATGCCTCTCGCGACGAGCTCAAGCATGATGACTGGTCCTAAAGCAGTCTGGGCTACTACCGAATTGGTGCCGTATTTTGCAAGGCATTCCTGATTGTCCGCTACCTGATACAGATAAGCGGATCTTCTCAGCCCGTCCTTGGTGCCTGTCACCCAGGTCCCGGCGCAGCCTTGGCCGATCATGATCTTGGCGGTTTCGAGGGGGCTTGGCGCAACTTTCGCCAGGAAATCCCTCGGCGTGATCTCCGCATCGCCGACTTTGATCTTGCGGTCTGCACTGTCCATGCCCAGCGCCTCGAGATATTTCAGCATATGCCGGAATTCCCTCGGAACGCCGTATTTGAAGGTTACCCTGTTGCAATCGATGACTCTGGGAACGAGCAGGACCTCTTCATGCTCGACGTTGATGACTTCGACGGGACCGATGCCGCCTGGGAAATCGAATATTTCGGGTTCGGAGAAGGATTCCGTCGTGAACCATCCTCTGCCTTTTTCCCAAATGATCGGCGGATTCAGGCATTCTTCGATCGTGGTCCAGATGGAGAAGCCGAATGCGATCTCTTTGCCGGGAACGATGTAATTATCGCCGTCCCTGACATTGATCTCGTCGATCTCGTCGAACAGGTGCTTCTGCGCATAGCATGCAAATACGTCCGCCACGCCCGGCTCAACGCCGGATCCGACGATGGCCATGCAGCCTTTCTCTTCCCATTCCTTCGCCTTCGCGAACTGATAATCCCCGAGTTTGATGTATGGCAGCTCGTACGGCTTTTCAGGGTGTCTCTTCGATAATGTCATCGCGCAGTCGATATAGCCGACGCCAAGTTCCAGCGCCGTATCGAAAATATTCTCGTTGAACTCGGGCTCGACGGCGTTCATGATATATGTGATGTCGTGTTTCTTAACCAGAGCCTTGATGTTCTCCGCATCCCGCGCATTGACCTTTTCCGGTACGAATCTGGGATCGTCGACAAGCTTGGCGACCTGTTCCGCCCTGGCAAGGTCGTAATCGGAAAGCACCATTTTTTCCAGCCAGTCGGCGTCCTTGCCGGCACGTTTGATAATCATGGCGGCTGATTGTCCGACTCCGCCGACGCCGATCAATAAAAGTCTCATTGTTGTTCCTCCAATTTTTTGTCCATGGGACATTTAGATGCCTCTAAGGCTTTTCCATTCACTTTCAATTAAATATTAGCCTTTGTTTTCAGAATATTCAATTATGCTCTTGCTTAAAAAAAGTACTGGTTTGCTGTATTCTTGATTTATCAATCATTTTACAACAAACCAGTATAATTTTTGCCATTACAGGATCATCGACATCTCATTCAAGCCTGTCCAACATGATCAATTCTGCGCTGAATCCCGATAAATAGGATTGAAGATTGAAGATATCCGTCACATTGATGACTGAAAAGTCGACGTCCGGGCTCGATCCCCACTGACACATCTGCTCCTCCGCCGTTGTCAGGCTTCCCGGAAAGCCAAGCTTGGCATTGAAAGCCAGCATGCTGTTTTCCCGCGAATATTTATAACGCTTGACTTTGTATGCGCCGGCGAGGCCGCTGATCTTGAGGACGACCTCCAGCGAATTCCTGAATTTATAGACGGCTTCCATCACTTCGGCGAGGGGATACTGCCCTTCCACCATTCGCCCGACACGTTCATCGTCATTATACAGCAGTATGCGCAGGCCATCACAGTTTTCTTTCGATCTTGATACAGCCGATATGATATGGTTGCTGCCGGCCGAGATGATGCCGCCCCGCAGATCCGACAGCATCTTGTAGGCATAGTAGGACGGCTTCCGTATGAGGCCTGCCGTCATGATCCCTGGCTTGCCTTTGATTTCGACGAGTTCATTGGTGTCATCCACTATTGTGCTCATGCCCTTCATGGCGCCTTTGTTCTCCATGAATTTTTTGAAAATGTACGGCATCATTATCAGCGAATCCCACATATAATTCGTTTTTTCATCCGCCGGTTCGGATTCCGCCGCGTGTATGCTTATGCCGGTCCTGCCTTCATACTTGCTCTTGATCTTATTGAGACCGTCCTGCTTCAATCTGCTGATGATTTCACCCTTTGACGCGCCAGGCCCCGAGATCCCGACAGACAGCCGAAGACCTGCGGCCGCCATCTTTTCTATAGCCGAAAAGCTGACGTCCTCCGGCATGGATCGGATATCGATCTCGCGGATGTCCAGGTCCCTGCAGGCTTCTATGATTTGATCCCCGTACTTGGCCGCCGTTTCCATCGAACATTTGGGCGTGAAACGGAAGGCTATCTCCTTGTAGGCCTTGACGGGCCCAGAATTCTTCAGGTCCAGATTCAGGATCTGAACGTCGGGCTTCAGTTCGCGGTCGAAAACGCTGTAGATATCCTTAATCTGCTGCTTCAGGACATTGATGATCTCTTCCGGCTCGTGATGTTCCATCACGGCCTTCGTTTCACGGCTGCTGACCTTCCCTGTGTACGCTTTCCGATAATCGGAAGGGTGCATGCCGAACCATTTCTCAAAATATTTCACATAGTAGCGGACAGCCGAAAAGCCTGATTCCAATGCGATGGTGCCGATCTTCTTGTCTGTGCCGAGAAGCAGTTTTTCCGATTCCTCCACCCGTATGAAGCTCAGCAGGTCCTGAAAGCTGAGTCCGGTGGCGGCCTTGATGACGTGGGACAGATAAAAAATGCTCAGGTGCTCCATCTCGGCGATTTCATTCAGCGTCAGCTTCCTGGCGTGATTGTCGTACATATAATCGGAGATCCTGTTCAGCCGCTCGGCAAGGACCTTGTTCCCCTTGTTTTTCGCCTCATTGACGAACTTGCCCTCTTCCATGGCAAAATACTGAAAATCATTGATGAGGCAGGACAATAGATTGGACGTGTGCTCGATTGCCCGATGCTCGAAATCCTTTTCTTCCGCGATAGTTTCAAGCACGATACGCGCGAGGAGCGTCCGCAGCATTTCCAGGCTTTCGTCGTCGGCATCCTTCATATCGGTTACGAAAAAGCAGTTTTTCAGATTGTTGTAGTATTTAGAGAAAAATTTCAGATCGATCTGGAGCATCAGCACCATATTTGGCTCGCCGCTGGTTTCAAAGCTGTGTATTTCCCTGTCGTTGAGTATGAAGATATCCCCGGCTTTCAGCAGATAATTGTAATACCCGTTCTTCAGCTTGACGCTGCCCCGGAGAACATAGACGACCTCCATTTCGTCGTGGAAATGGATCGGATACTCCACGATATTGGCAATGATGGTATTGACCGGCAAGCCTTCCCTGAAAAAAATCTTTTCTTTTAGCATAAAGTGCCTCCGTATTATGTTAACTTGTGTTTGCGCGGACGCGAACAATTTTCAACAGGTTAAAAATATGGCAATTTAGAGCTTTTCATACTTTTCAACAAATGAAATTCGTTGTATACGATTTTATCCCAAAAACGCTGTGGATAATGTTAATAGACGATATATGTTGAATTTAAAGGGTTCCATGAACTGGCTAAAATATTTATCAACAGCTTATCCACAAGTTTCACAACAATTATATCAACCAGATCCCTATACCTGATTCAGCAGAAATTTATCAAGCCGAGTCTTCCTGGCCGCTTCGGGATCTGCTGGTGCTTAAACTCGATGCCGGATATTTTAGCGAAAACAATGATGTGTTATAATGGTCTGTAACATGGTCGGCATCCCGGTCGCTAGGGGGCCGCCTTAATTCGGAAATGCGGCATAAGCAAGATAATACGAATTTCCAACCCAATTATACAATGACCTTGATAAATATGCTATTATTTTTTTAATTGATTTGCTGTCAGGAGGATATGTCATGAGCGAACGCCTATACAAAAGCAATGTATATATAAAGGAATGCGACAGTGTCGTCACAGCCGTCCCAAAGCCGGATCAGATCGTGCTGGACAGCACTCTCTTCTTCCCGGAGGGGGGCGGGCAGCCCGCGGACAGCGGCACGATCAACGGGATCCCGATCGTCCACGTCTTCGAACAAAACGGCGAAGTGATCCATCAGCTGGCTTTGCCCGTCGACGGTTCAAACGACAAGGCGCCTCTGCTGCTGCCGGGAAGCCCAGTGCACTGTGTCCTTGACTGGGAGCGCCGATTCGATCATATGCAGCGGCATTGCGGCGAACATATCCTTTCCGGCATATTCTTCAGAGTCCTGGGGGGCGTCAACCGCGGCTTCCATATGGGCGACGATTATATGACCATCGATATCGACGTCCCGTCAATCACGCCGGAAACAGCCGCCAGGATCGAGCTTGAAGCCAATCAGGTGATCTGGTCCGACGCGCCGGTCACGACGCGCTGTTTTTCAAGCAGGGAGGAGGCTGTCGGCCTGCCGCTGCGAAAAGAAATGGAACTCGAGAAAGACATCACCGTCGTATCGGTCGGCAGCGAGCAGGAGCCCGCCGACTGCGTCGCCTGCTGCGGGACCCATCCATCCTCGGCGGGCCAGGTCGGCATTGTGAAGATCCTGAAGATCGAAAACCACAAGGGCATGATCCGGGTTTATTTTGAAGCCGGAAAAAGGGCATATTTGGATTATGCCAGAAAGCACGATATATCAGTGAATCTGATGGACAAATACTCCGCCGATATCCGGACGCTTCCGGGAAGGCTCCTGACCCAGGAAGAGAAAAACAGCGTGATCCGACAGGAATACCATAAGTTCCGGGAGCTGTTGATGGATCGCGAAGCGGATCTGCTGTCAGAAGAAATAGCGGCGCCGGATGGGGACGACGCGATGGACAGCCGCATCGTGGCACGGGAATACGATTGCTTCACGTCGGAGGACCTGCAGATCCTGGCGAAAAAAATAAGCGCCCGTGGCGCTCAATTGTTCATATTGATATCGACAGCCGAAAGGACGCTGGTGCTCTGCACTGGCAATGCGGCGCCCAAAGGCAAATTCGACTGCGGGAAGCTTGTTCGCGAGCTGGCCGTCCCGATAGGCGGAAAAGGCGGCGGAAATGCGTCCATGGCGAGAGTGGCTTTCCCGTCGTTCGATGAAATCGACCGTTTCATAAACGCGGTCGTGGATCTGTCATAACGCCCCCTCGGGCAGCGGCTTCGAAAAGTGCTGGTAGTCCTTCATTCCTGTCCAGTCTCCGCCCCATTCCCAGCCGTGGCTCGCAAACGCCTCATAGCAGGCGTCCCCCTCGACGATCATGCCGGGCAGCCTCTGGCTTCTGTCCAGGTATTTTTCTCCTTCAGCCGGGAGAACGATCTGACTGCCGTCATCAGAAAGCCGCATATATGGGTTGAGCAGCGGATTGATATCGACTGCCACGCCATAGGAGTGCAGCGACATGCCTCCTCCTCCAGCTATCTCGCGCCAGCAGAATGCCGATGTATTGTTGGCAGCCATGGATTTTTCGTCATCGGCTCCATAATCGTCGATAAGCCTGATCTGGGCGATCGGGTATTTCTTTTCGTAGAGGATCCTGAAAATATCCAGCAGATCGTCGGCGACGAGCTTGTTTGCCACCAGTTCTCCCTGGCGTGTGTTGCCGTCGAAATCAATATAAAGGACCTTGATAAAACGAAGCTCGTCCAGCGGGATGCCGGCATCCGCGGGATAAGATCCGCCGGCCATCCGGTCCGCAACGTCCTTCGGCACAGGTGACGCTTCAAAGCCGTCCTCAGCGGCGGCGCCGGCGTTGCCGTCCCCTTGCTTATTGCCGCGCGGCTGCTCTCTTTTTTGGATTTCCATTTCAGACCCCCTGGAAAATTTTCCTGTCAGTTGTCTCCAGGGCGACAGAGCATAGCTGAAGGCGCCCAGGTCCGCGACCAGCGCAGAAACGACAGCGGCAATGATCATTAGCTTGATGATTTTCTTATTCATGTCGGACAGCCCGTACCCTCCAGTCGATCCGTTTATTTTTGCTCCGGCAATGCTTCTGCGCGGCATTTACCAACTCCCGCCTCCGCCTCCGCCGAAGCCTCCTCCGGAAAAGCCGCCGCCGCCGGAGAATCCTCCTCCGCCAAAGCCGCTGCCTCCCTGGCCGGCCGGCGGTATCGCGATATTCTTCTCGATCGAGCTCATCGAATGCCCGAAGGAATCCATGAAAAGCCAGGTATTGAATCTCCCGCCCATTCCGTCTGTGCCGGCGTACCACTGCGGCGGCTCCATCGCGATGCTCTCGAATTTCTTAGCCCAGATGTCCGTCAGTCCCATTACATAGGCAAATGGCAGCACATTGTAGAAGTATGACGGGTTTTGTTCCGCCAGCATTTTTATGCGGTCAAGCTCGGCGGTCTCGATAAACGACCTGAGACCCAGGATCTTGCCCATCCATTCGGCGCTTTTGCGCGTCCTCTGTTTCATCCGGGTCGCGATGAACAGCGTGAACAGCGACGCGGCGGCGGAAACGACGCCGGCAACGGGCATGTTCAGGATGAACACGGCGAAGCATATGTCTTCGCCGATCAGCAGGGCTGCCAGTATGGCGCTGAATATCGAAGCCAGCCTGCGTTTGGCCCTGGACATGCTGTCCTTGCGGTCATACAGCCAGATGACGATACCGAAGCAGGCAAGCCCTGAAGCCAGCATGATCCCGGCCAGGATATAGATATATTGCATCTGGTACGTCAGATAGGATCCAATCATCAGAAGCGAGGCCATCGGCACCATCATCAGCAGAACGGACAGCGCTCTCGCCAGCAGCGAGCTCTGGGTGAAGACACGATTCGATCTGTTTTCGGTGAAATAGGCTTTCAGCTGTTCCTTTACGGCCATAAAAGTATCATAGAAACTTTCCTTCAATTCATGGGAATAGACCACGTCCCTGCCGGCAAAGAGCCCATTGAACATCGTTAATTCATAGGTTTTGGCGTCGGCAGGAAGATCCCTGGTCTTCGTCAGCGAGAACGTGTCGTCCCCTTCATCTCCAATCGTCAGATACCCCAGGTTTGCCCAGTTGAGGATCAGCGAAACGACATCCCTGTTGTCGACGGCGCCGTCCAGTATATAGCCGATCTCGCCGGGACCGATCCCATCCGGCGGGTAGAATTCCACGGTCTGGATGATCTTCAGATCGCGGCCGTAGCGGTACCAGATCAAAAAACTCAGTAAAGCGGCGCCAATGATCAGTCCAAGCATGAGTGCGCGCAGCGGCATGTCGCTTGCTTCTCCCTGGAAGTATCCCTCGTCCAAAAGAACCCTGACAGTGACGCCTTCATTGCTCGACAGGGGCCTATTCAGCGAAGCGGTGATCGTGTTGCCTTCTATGCTGTAATCGATCGCCGATGTGTCGGTCCCGCCATAATTCCCTGTTATAAATTCGACTTTATCATGATCAAAGGGTTTTGGCATCTCGACGATGAATGCAGCGTTGTCGACTGCCGCATTCCATCCAGTCGGTATCAGATTGAAGTAAAGATCGTCATAACTTCGGTCCTGATCCTCAGAAATGGCGTAGCGATAGCTGATCGCATACCGCTGGGCTCCGGACACGAGCATGTCCGCCGAGCCGATCCTGATCACTTTGTTTCCGTTTTCGGAATAGACCTCGAAAGGATGTCCCTCAACGCGGACTTCCGTGATGCGCGCCCTGTACCTTTCCGATTCGACCATCCCGTTTTCCTGGGTGTATACTGTCCCGAGATAGGGAATATACCGAAATATGCCGTGTCTCGGTTCAGTATATTCGACACGTATGTCCTCAGTCACATCCAGCGCCTTGTTTTCACCGACAACGACGGTCACGTCGTAATCCGTCGTATTGTAATACTCCGCAAAGACCGGCACGGCACTGAAACATAAAATCATTAGGATCACAACAAACACAGATAACCGGACCGGCAAGCCGCCCGGCTTTCTTTTACCTGTCATATTTCATCGTCCCTTCGCTAAAACTGGACCTTCACAGCTTCACGCTGTTCTTCGCCGGAAACCTCGAACATCGGCTTGCGCTTGAAATTGAACATGCCCGCTATTATATTGTTCGGGAACACCTCGGTCATGGTATTGAATTCCTTGACGACGGCGTTGTAATATTTTCTTGCGTTGGCAATATCGACTTCCACTGTCTGCAACTGGCTCTGCAGGTCCAGAAAATTCATGTTCGCCTTAAGCTCCGGATAAGCTTCGGCCACGGCGAAAAGACTTTTCAGCGCTCCGGCCAGCATGTTCTCTCCGGCGATCTTGCCTTCGATGCTGGACGCGTTGGCGGCCATGTTCCTGGCTTCAGTCACCTTCTGGAAGGTGGTCGCTTCATGGGTGGCATATCCCTTGACTGTTTCGACAAGATTTGGGATCAGATCATATCTTTTTTTCAAATAGACATCCATGGTTGCAAATGCTTCTTCTGTCCTGTTTCTCATGCTTACAAAGCCGTTATAGACGGAAATGACCCATCCCACCGCTCCGAGCACGACGACCGCTATAGCGATCAGCATAATAGTTCCTGCGTTCATGACAACCTCCTGATCATTTTTCCGGCATCGCTGCCTTATTATTTGATGTCCCCGCCAAATTCTCTGATAACAAGCTCAATGGTCCTGTCTGCATTCAGCTCAAAAGCTTCGGTGATCTGCTGGCTCATGGCCAGCTCGCTTCGATAGCGCCTTCTGTAGCGCTGCATGATATCCTGTTTGTCATATCCCTCGCGATATAGCCGCAGAATGAAATCCTTGCTGCTCTCAACGGCCTTTTGCGCCAGATCCCAGTAAATCTTCGCATATTCCGGCTCGACCGGCCCGTAATGCGGACTGATGATATGCTTTGCGCGCAGGTTTCTGCATCGCTTGATGGCTTCCAACGTGTCGTGGTAGCCGACGAGATAGGTCGGCGCGATGTCTCCCTGATCGAAGACGCCTGTCGTTTCAGAAGCGAACAGGATGCTTTCATTCCTCAGAAAAAAGGCCAGGGAGCATTTTGTATGGCCGGGAGTCTTGACGACCTCGATCTGGATATTTCCCAGATCAATAATGTCCCCATCCTTCACGATCTCATCGATCACCAGCTCCTCCGGGCTGTATTCCGCAGGCGCTGCGCCGAACTTTATCGCGGCTTTGTCCGAAAGATCCCTAATCAGGCGCTGCGCCGACTCTTTGAGAAGCGTTTTCTTAGCATGCGAATCGCCAATCACGGCAACGTCCGGCCAAGCTCTCCGGAAAAACGGGATCCCGCCGACATGGTCGTAATGGGTGTGGCTGATGAGGACGAAATCCAGCGGTTCACTGCCCAGGATCTCCCTGATGTTGCGCACTGCGGCTTCTCCGCAGTATGCCATGCCGGCATCGACGACGGCGGCGCCTTTCCTTCCCGTGATCAGGAACACCTCTCCGCCTTCGCCTCCGGTGACTCTTATAATATTGCTGTTTGGTGATTCTAACATTTTTTTCTCCTGTTGGTTGATTCTGTTTCTTATTATACTCCAGATGGCTGTCAAAAACAACAGCGGAATAAACCGGCCGGGCACCGCGGACGCAATGGGCGGCTGCATGCGGCGAAAGGGCAAAAGAAAGACAGGCTTCACGCCTGCCATTCTTCGTTCGCTTTAAAGTCAAATGATTCCGGCCCCGTCTTTTACGGCCCGCCTCGATCAATCACTTTACATTGTCATCGTCCTTAATGGACATTATGGACTTTGTTTTTAGTCCTCCAGCTCCTCGTCGTCGTCATCGTCGTCGTCATCGTCGTCAACGTCGTCGTCATCGGTTATTGCATCGTCGTCATCACCGAGCAGACATTTGCAGCCAAGATCGCAATAAGGGCATTCTTCTCTTTCGCACTGGTCATATGTGCAATCGCAGCCGTTTGTGCATTTGTCGCAGATGCCGTTGTCGTCCTTATCTTTGCCGATGGGTTTTCCGTTGCCGAGATCTTCATCATCGTCATCGTCGTCTACGACGGCTTCGTCATCGGTCTGGGCGCATTTGCAATCATCGTCGCAGTCAAGGCATCCTTCCCTGGCGCATTGGTCGTATTCGCAATCGCAGCCGTTTGTGCATTTGTCGCAGATGCCGTTGTCATCCTTGTCTTTTCCAAGAGCTTTGCCGTTGCCGAGATCTTCGTCGTCATCGCCGTCTTCATCGTCGGTGACGGCATCGTCGTCATCTTCTTCGCCCGTTCTGAGCGTTGCCTTTGTCGAATTGATTTCAGCCATGATTGACTTGACAGGCTGGTTCAACCAATATTTGATCCCTTCCGGATCATCGATATCCAGGTCGGGGTCCAGCGCATCCTTGCCTGCTGCGACATAGCTGGCGCTGAGCTTTTCAACGAGATTCAGCTTGCCCGGCGTTACTTTGTAGCCGAGGTCCTCGCTGAGTTCGGCAGCCTTCAGCACTCTCTCTTCGCCGATCCCGATGACCTGGACGTTTTCGCCAAGCTCTTCGTCGTCGTTGCTGCTGTCGTCATCTTCCTCAAAGATGATGGCCTGAAGCTCGTCGGTGAGGGCGCTTACAAGCCTGTCCGAACGCTCTTCGCTCCGGGCGTTGACCGAGATCACGATCCCGTTTTCGTCCCAATTGCTCTTATCCAGATACCCCTCGTCGTCAAGGGCGTCTATCGTCTGTTCAATAACATCCTCGATATCCTGGAATTTCCATTCGATTTCGGGGATCACGGATTCTGCGTCTTCATTCAGCGCCTCCGCCTCAATGACATCGTTGAATATGTTCAGGGTGTATTGGATGGAAGGATTCACATCCATCGTGACATAAGAGACCGGCGTGCCATAAGCGACGGCGCCGCCCCCGATAAGAACAAGAAAAGCAGCAGCCATGCCAGCGATCGCAGTGGTCCAGTTCCTTCCAAAATTGAATTTTTTCTTTTCATCCATGTTTATTTCCTCCCCTATCGCATAATTTTTATCAGGCACTTCGGAAACGACACCGTCCTTTGACAGTACCGCAGCCTTCCTCCCTTTGATTTCAAGAACGACAGCTTTCATTATAAACAACTCCTTTTGATGTAACTCATGTATTCTGACAGGCACGGATAATCTCCGTCCAGGATTTCCACCGCTGCTATAATATATTTTCGATGCCTTTCGAGAACTTTTCGGGGCAGGCCGGTATTTTTTTCTATTATTTTTATCGGCAGCATGCCAGACGATCGCAGAGCCTGAAGGAGCATCGGTGTTTTAATGACGAAGACCACCGCCGACCGGCATGCGTCCTTTGTTTTCGCTGCCTTTGGCGACGCTTCGGCAAGATCGAACAGCGCGAAGCCATACCTGTTCAATGTTTTGCCAAGGGATTCGATTTCGGCTTTGATCCTGTCTCGAATATCCTCGGCGTCTCTGAAGTCCCCTGTTTGCATATTGTCCTGTTCACCGACGAGATCAGCGGGATCCATTGGGATCACCGCAGCATGTTTTTTAGATCTTCGGATTTCGTCGATCAACCTTCGCCGGATCACTAGCTCCGCGAAGCTCAGAAAACTTCCCTTTTCATACGAATACGACCCGACGGATTCCACGAATGCCTCAAGCGCCGTCAGCGCCTCGTCGCTGTTTTCTTCGATGTGATGCTGGCAGGCTTTGCCTGCGCATGCAAGAATAAAGGCCATTTCTTCGGCAATGAACTCCTCCAGCACGGATTCGTCCGCCGCAGCGCGGATCGCCCTTTCATCTATTTTTCGATATTCGTTTGATTTGTCAGTCTGCATATCCGAAACCCTTGATTTTTCAGCCTGCATATCCGGAACATTCAGTATGTGGTCCATTTCTTACCGTCCCGTGCATTCATATTTATAATATATAATTTCGTTCAGCCGTCATTGATTTTCGGGGTGCGCTCATACGGCCATGCGCCCGATATCTAAAATGACGAATTTATTTTTCGTAAAATCGATCAGGCCTTCCTTTTTCATTTTGCCGAGCTCCCGAGACATCGCGCTGCGGTCTACGGCAAGAAAATCCGCCAGCTCCTCCCGATTGAACGGGATGGCGAACGACATGGAACCGGCGGCATGGTGCTGGTCGAGCAGGTAGGCGGAGAGTTTCTCCCGAAGTGTCTTCATCAGCAGAAAATCCATTTTCTTATTATATAGCAGATTTTTGCGCGCCAGGATCCCCAGCATGTTCTGGATCAGCCTTGAATGAAATCCGCAGGCGTTTCCGCAGCTTGTGACGATCCGGCCGTAATCGAGAAAGCAGACCGCGCCGCTTCCAGTCGCCTGCACCGTGACGGGGCTTTCCTGGACCTGGGCGCAGACCAGCGCTTCGGCAAACATATCGAGGGGACCGACGGTGGTCAGGATCATCCTTCTTCCAAAAGCGTCCTCCTTGACGATGTCGGCGGAGCCGCTTAACAGAACGCCGATATGCCTTGGATGATCCCCTTCCGACAGAAGATACTGGCCTTTTTCAAATTTGCCGAAAGTCACGTTCAGACAGGAAAGAAGCTTTTCAAGTTCGTCCACGGATATATTCATGAACAGCCCGGAGCGGGCCAGCAGCGGCGCCGCCTGTCTGATCCGGGCCGCGTATTCGATGTCGTTTGTGCGATACATCTGGACCTCCTTAAAATTTTTTATATTTCGTTGCATTGGCAACGTTATTATATTTTTCACTGTACTATAATTAGCTTACAAAAGCAAATTATAGATCAAAAATCGTTAACATTGTCTTCCAAGACAACAGATGAAAGGAGAAATTCAAATGTCCAACATGTTTTGTTTCCAGTGCGAACAGACAGCCGGAGGTAAAGGCTGCACAAATGTAGGCGTCTGCGGAAAGCAGGCCTCGACTGCAAATCTCCAGGATGACCTGACAGGCAGTCTCGTTGCCATGGCGAAAAAGTCCACAGACAACACACTGTCAAAAGAAGATTACACCAAAATCATCGAGGATCTTTTCCTGACTGTCACGAATGTCGATTTCGACGATGCCGACATCAAAAAGCACATCGCCGATACCGGCGTCACCGAAGGCGCAATGGACTTGTCGACTCTTTGGAACGGCAATGAAGATGTCCGCTCACTCAAATCCCTGATTCTTTTCGGACTTCGCGGCATGGCCGCCTACGCCCATCACGCGATGGTGCTCGGCTATACCGACGATGAAGTCAATTCCTTCTTTGTCAAAGCCCTGAAAGCGATCGGCAGCGACCTGTCGGCGGACGAGCTTCTTGGCCTCGTTCTCGAACTCGGCAACGTCAACCTGAAATGCATGGCCCTTCTGGACAAAGCCAACACTGAAACCTACGGCACTCCTGTACCGACCAAGGTGTCGACGAATATCGAAGCCGGCCCATTCATCGTGGTGTCCGGACATGATCTCCACGACCTCTATCTGCTGCTCCAGCAGACGGAAGGCAAAGGCATCAACATCTACACCCACGGTGAAATGCTCCCGTGCCACGCATATCCAAAGCTCAAGGAATTCAAGCATCTCAAGGGCAATTTCGGAACAGCCTGGCAGAATCAGCAGAAAGAATTCATCGATCTCCCGGCGCCCGTGCTGTTTACGACAAACTGCATCATGCCGGTCAAAGACAACTACAGCGACCGGATCTTCACCACGGCAGTCGTCGCATATCCAGGCATGGTCCATATAGACGACAACAAGGATTTCTCGCCTGTCATCGCAAAAGCTCTTGAACTCGGCGGCTATCCGGAAGGCAGAAAAATGACCGGCATCAACGGCGGCGACACCCTGACGACCGGATTCGGCAGAGGCACTGTCCTTGCCGCAGCCGAAACCGTCATCAACGCAGTCAAAGCCGGCGCTATCAAGCATTTCTTCCTGGTAGGCGGCTGCGACGGCGCGAAACCCGGCAGAAATTACTACACGGATTTCGTCAAACAGACACCGGCGGATACGATCATCCTGACGCTGGCCTGCGGCAAATTCAGATTCAATGACCTCGATCTCGGCGAGATCGGCGGCCTGCCCAGAATCATGGACATGGGGCAGTGCAACGACGCCTACAGCGCGATCCAGGTGGCGGTCGCCCTGGCTGACGCCTTCGGCTGCGGCGTGAATGACCTGCCGCTGACCCTGGTGCTTTCCTGGTACGAGCAGAAGGCTGTCTGCATCCTGCTGACGCTGCTGGCTCTCGGCATCAAAAACATATATATCGGACCTTCGCTGCCGGCATTCGTATCGCCGAACGTCCTCAAGGTCCTCGTAGACAATTACAATCTCACGCCGATCTCCACGCCGGAGGAAGACCTGAAGAAAATCCTCGGCTAATTCTACAGTGAAGCCAATGCGGCGGCCTGCCAGGGCCGCCCGGCTGACATAAGAACTCCCTTAATAAAGAAAAGCCATGCTGCGGCCAGTCCGCGGCATGGCCCTTTTTTGCCCCGCCGCCGCAGAACCCGCCTGCGGCCGGATGTCGGCCCGGTCGACCCCGCCGCTGCCGATCCGAGCCCCCGCCGCCGGCTTGCTGTATTGACTGAGCGCGTTATTCTGATATAATAAATTTACCCATACCAGGTATAGGAGATGATCAGAATGGCTCAAAACAGCGAAGAAAGCAAAAAAGACATCCAGGTGCGGCTCAGCAGGATCGAAGGCCAGGTCAAAGGCATCCGGCGCATGATCGACGAAGACAAGTCCTGCGTCGACGTCCTGACGCAGATCGCCGCGGTCCGGTCCGCCGTCAACAAGGTCGGCGGCCTGATCCTTGAAAGATATTCCGCCGACTGCGTCATCAAATCCGCCTCGTCGGACGATCGGGACGCCGAGCTTCAGGAACTTGTGAACACCATACAGAAATTCCTGAGATTCGTCGACTGAATCCGATCCATCGACGAACCCATCATCAAATCACAGGAGACAGCATGGATCCCCAAGACTACACCCAGTTTCTCAAAGACAAATTTCAACATTGCGTGGAGAATGACGGCTGCTTCGATGCATCATTCCTTATTGGAGGTCATGCCGTTGCGCTGAAATTCAGGCAAGGTCCGCTGATCCGGCAGATCCTGCCGTCTCTAAGACCGCTCGCCGCAGACGGGCCGGCGCAGGAGCCGGAGTACCGCATCCATCTATGGGACGGCGGCGATTTTCCCGATTTGCCCGTGTTAAAGGATATGCTTCCCCATGAAAATAAAGTCTCCCTGATCAACAGCCCGCCCCTCCATTTCCTGTATAACCCCGAGGGCAGGATTTTTTCCATGCTCGATACCCAAAACAGGGTCGGTTTCTATTATGTCCCCGATCCCGCCGCCCTGCCGGACTACGAGGTCTGCACGCCGATGCGCATGCTCGTCCACAGGATCTGCCAGGAACTGGGCATGTATTTTGTCCATAGCGCCTGTGTCGGTTACGACGGATCCGCGGCTTTGCTGATCGGGAAAAGCGGATCGGGCAAATCGACCACAGCTCTGGTTTCGCTCATGAACGGACTGGATTTCCTGTCAGACGATTACATATGCATCAGCGACATACCGGGCGACATCAAAGCGCACAGCCTGTACCGCGGCTGCAAGCTCATGGACGGCAGCCTTCCCGAGCTGGACGCCTTGAAAAGATTCATCGTTCCGACGAATAAAACCAACAGCAAAAATGTCCTGATGCTCGACGGATCCGCCGGAAGACTCAGACAGAAAATGGGCTTGAAAGCCGTGATCCTTCCCGTGATCGCGCACGCCCCGGCGACAGCCTTCAAAAGGATCCCGGCAGCGCGGGCGCTTGCCGAGCTGGCCGGGAGCACGATCATGCAGATGCCGGGCAGCGCCGATTACATGATGAAGGGCCTTTCCGCCCTCTGCGCCACCCTTCCAGTTTTTTCAATGTCATTGAGCGAGGATCCGGCCGAAATCGCTGCTGCGCTGAAGCTTTTTCTGGGAGGCGAAAGCTATGAAAAAATGTGATGAGAATGGATTGCCTGGTCTTGATCCAATGCATCGGATGATCTTTCGATCGATTTTCCTGGAAGGCGCCGCCGCGGAGGATCATTTCCGCCGATGGATCGATTCCGTCGATTTCGACGCTATCGACTATACCTCCTACCGTATGGTTCCAATGCTTTTTGAGCGATTCAGCCATCTCAGGGAAGAAAATCCCTACCACGGCAGAATGAAAGGCATCCGTCAGTACTTCCTATACAAGAATACTTTGACGGTCAAGGCTTTGGCGGATTACGCCGCCGCGCTGAACAGAGCGGGCATAACGCCGCTGCTTTTCAAAGGCGCCGCCTGCATGCTGGAATATTATCCGAACCCTTCGCTCCGCCCCCTGGGCGATGCGGATGTCCTGGTCGAGAGAAAAAACATCGGAAAAGCGGCAGGAATACTCGAGGGTCTGGGTTTCATCCCGAAGTACGACACGCATATGAGGCGAAAGATAAGACATTCAGTCGACTATATCAACGGCAGCAATCTGGCGATCGACCTGCACATATCCACGCTACACAGCGATCTGCGGCGCGGCGCCGACAGGGCCCTGATCAAGCGGGCCTCCGAACGATCCTTTGAAGGATCCGCCGTCAGGCTGCCGTCTCCAGAAGACATCTTCCTCACGAGCTGCGTCAGCGGCATCCGTGAAATAGCAGGCAATTATACGATCCAGAATACCCAGTGGCTGATGGACTGCAAACTGATCATCGAAAAAGAGCAGGCTCTTGACTGGCGCTTCATAGTCTGTGAAGCCAATCGGCGCAAAACCGGCCTGGACCTGTTCATTGCGCTGAAGCTGCTGTCGGAGGTGGATGAAAGGCTGGTGCCGGCCTTTGTCTTCGATGAACTCGAAGATGCCGGTAATTTGTGTAAAGCTCTCATCGTCGAGCGATACAGGACCCTCGGCGTCAATCCCTTCAAGCCGTCGGCATTCGATATCAGGCTGAAGTGGACATTGCACACATACCGGGACGACCATAACATCGCCGTTATGCTGGCAACATTTCCGGCATTTATTATCCGGAATTTCAGGTTGGATCATTATTATCAGATCCCTTCATTCGTCATCAAAAATGTATGGAGAAGGCTCGGCGGCCGTTCAGCCGGCAGAGCCGAAAAGTAGCAGGAGGCAGAAATGTACAAGGCAAATCAGCCGGCGGTCGTCTTTGAGAAGATCGACGGTGAACTGATCATCATCAACACATTGAACGGTTTTTACTACAGCGGAACGGGAAACGCCGTCTTTCTGTGGGAAGCCGTCACATCGGGCTGGACTCCGGACCAGTTGAAGACGTTCTTTGTTTCCATCGGGCACCCCTTCGGCAGCACGACTGTGATCGCTGATTATATAAGGATCCTGCTGGATGAAAGCCTGATTGTCACAGTGGAGGGCAGTGCGGAAGAAAAGCAACCGTCACTGGACGCCGCGCTGATCGGCGACGATATTCCAGTACTGTCAAAGTACTCCGATCTGCATGAGCTTATTGAGCTGGATCCAATTCACGAAGTCGAATCGGATATGGGCTGGCCAGTCCAGAAGAAAGGCTGACGCTATTATGGATTTGACTGGTGGAATCGTTAAATATGCAAACAGGATCAGCGTGGTCATCCCCGCTTACAACGCGGGCGCTTACCTTAAAGAGTCCGTCGACAGCGTCCTTGGACAGAGCTCGGAAATCCATGAGATCATAATTGTCAACGACGGCTCCACAGACGACACTGAAGCAGTCGCACGTTCCTTCGAAAGCAGGGTGAAATACTGCAGTCAGCCGAACCGCGGCATCGCCGCCGCTCGCAATGCGGGAATAGCGCTGGCGAAAGGCGATCTGCTCGCTTTCCTCGATGCCGACGATTTCTGGACCAGCGATAAAATCGCCAGACAAATGGCCCATCTCCTAAGCCATCCGGCTTGCGACGGCGTCTTCGGCCATATGCGGTCCTTCGCGACACCGGAACGCGCCGACGAAATAACCAGATTATACAAAGTCGATCCTGAAGCGGCCCCTGGCTGCCACGCCGGCACGCTCCTGGTCAGGCGAAGCTCCTTTGACTCGGTCGGCCTGTTTTCGGAGGATCTGAAAGCCGGCGAATTCATCGACTGGTATGCACGGGCTCAGAGAAAGGGATTGCTTTTCGACATGCTTGACGACGTCGTCATGTTCAGGCGGATCCACGGCAATAATACGGTCATTGCCCAAGCATCTCAAATCAACAGCGAGTACCTCAAAATCGTCAAGCGCCATTTGGACAGCAGACGCGCCGAAGCCCTTGCCGCGAAGCAGCTTGATAACGAACGGAAGGAAAGGTGATCCCAGCATGTATGTCGGCTCTATCGCCATCATCGTATTTGCAAATATCCTGTATAATATCGCCCAGAAGTCCATGCCGGCCAAGGTCAATCCCTTTGCGGCGCTGCTGGTGGCTTATGTGGCGGCTGCTTTGCTGACAACGGTCCTGCTGTTCGCATCGCGTCCCGAGGCTGGCATCGCCCAGGCATTCAAAACCGTTCACTGGCAGAGCATCGGCCTCGGCTTTGCCATCGTCGGCCTTGAATTCGGATTTCTGATGGCCTATCGCGCCGGCTGGAACATTTCCCAGTGCGCGCTGGTGTCGACGATCATTCTCGCCATGGCGCTGATCGCCATTGGCTATTTCTTCTACAAGGAAACATTTACCCTTTCTAAGGTTGCCGGCATGATCCTTTGCCTGGCAGGCCTCATATTCATCAACAGATGACCGGGCCATCCAATATTATCCAAAAATACATATATAAACATACCCCGCTTTTATTTACTTATAAAAGTCGGTATGATAAAATTTAATGAAATTACCAAAGAAATTTCGATATTTCAGATACTTCATTAGAGTTTTTCAAGTGGAACTTCTCTGCGGACGATTTGAAACAAGGAGGGATCCCGAATGAAAGTCATCATCCTGGCAGGCGGGTCTGGAACGAGGCTTTGGCCGCTGAGCCGCACAAATTATCCAAAGCAGTTTCTGAAAATGAAAAATATGGACAGATCGATTTTTCAGCTGACGGTCGAAAGGGGCCTCAGACTCACTGCGCTGTCCAATATTTACTTTGTGACAAACGAAGACTATAAATTTCTGGTTTCCGGTCAGCTGGAGGAAATGGGGCTGTCGCCCGTCGAAGAAAACATCCTTCTGGAGCCGCAGCCGAAAAACACGCTGCCTGCGATCTATTTTGCCATCCATGAGATCAGGAAGCACGGCGAGGATATGGTCCTGGTGCTCCCTTCAGACCACATCGTAAAGGATACCGACAGATTTGTGACCTGTATCCAGTCGGGCCTGTATGCAGCGGATAAATATCTGGTCACCTACGGCGTCGTTCCGACGTATCCCGAAACCGGTTTCGGCTACATCAAACCCGGCGAAAAAATCGATGGCGGATATCTAGTCGAAAAATTTATCGAGAAGCCGCTCTATCCGACAGCGCTCGAATATATGAAGTCCGGCTATTTGTGGAACAGCGGGATGTTCCTGTTCAATACGAAGCATTTCATCAGCGAACTCCAGCAGCACAACCCGCAGATCATCAAATGCTTCCATCACAGATCCATCGAAAGCACCTACGAAAACATCCCGTCGATTTCCATCGATCGCGGTCTCATCGAGCTGTCCTCGGCAGTGGCAGTCATACCGTTCGAAGCGAAATGGAACGATTTTGGCAGCTTTGACTCTTTTTATGAAGTCTATCAGCATAAGAAGGATCCGGAAGGAAATGTCTTCTTCAACAAGGAAGTCATGATCAATGCCCGAAACAACCTGGTCTACACCGACGCTGACAAGATGATCGCCGTTGCCGGCGTCAGCGATCTCATCGTCATCGACCAGAAGGACGCCCTTCTGATCTGCCACAGGAACGATTCCCAGCGTGTATCGGAAATTGTCGAGCGGCTGAAGGAGAGAGGGGACTCCCGCGTGGACAATTACCTGACAGTGTATCGTCCTTGGGGATCGCGCACACTGCTCGAAAAAGGGGATTCCTATAAATTGAGGCGATTATCCGTCCTGCCGAAGAAGATGATCGGGTCTCAGAAACACTACCACCGCAATGAATACTGGATCGTCGTGCACGGCATCGCCACAGTCGTCATAGACGATGAGGAGCGCCTTGTCCAAAGCGGCGACAGTATCCTGATCAAGGCGGGTTCAAAGCACAGGCTCATCAATTCCGGTAAGATACCGCTGGAAGTCATTGAAATTCAAATGGGAAGCTACCTCGAGGACGACGATATCGAGCGGTTCGACTAGTATCTAAGCAAGCGCCAGCTTTTTAATGACAGCTTGAGATAAAAATGCCTGACCGATAAAAACAAGCCATGCGGATCGCAGAAATGCCAAATGCCGCATGGCTTGTCTTTTTATATGATCTTCGTCAGCTTTCTGTTACATCCCATTTGTACGGATAGCCAGTGCCCATCATCCTTTTGATGAAATTTTCCGGATCCAGCTGTTCCGCAAAAATCACGCCTTTTTCCGCGCCATCATTGATTTGTCTTGCGCCGGTCACGACCGGCAGAGCCACGTTGACAAGGGCAGTCCCGAAAAGATCGAAGATTTCCCGGCCGGGAACCGTCATATTGGGACAGTGTATGGAGAAGGTCTTTCTGCAACCGTCTTTTGCCCCTATGATTTCCGCAACCATGGACACATAATTATGCGCATCGTTATAGGCAAATCTGGACGGATCCTCTTCGAGAAAAGCATTGCCTGCTTTGGGAAGCACCGCGGCAACAAGATCAATCGGTTTCACTTTCATTCCCCTGACCTCGACTTCTTTATCCGACGCAAGGCCCAGACTTACGAGCGCGGCCGGGTGGTAAGCCACATAATACTTGAAATCGCAATATTTGATCCCCTTGCCAATATTCGCCGGAAACGAATAGGGCTCTTCGTGGGAATGGTGTGATACCAGAAGTTTTCCGACCGGTTCCGGAAACTGCCATTCCTCAATACCGTCATATGCTCCGACGCGTTCATATTTGCCGTCGGCAAAGCAGATCGGCGGATCAGCGCAGTCTTTCAGGGCCTGGATAGGCGCCCATCCCGGATTCCAGGGCTTGATGATGTCGTCATATGGGCCTCCTCCGGTCTTTTTTTTGCCAAGCCTGATTTTTACAGATTCTATGGTATCAAGCCTGTCGCAATACATTTTCGCTACGACGTTTATAAATCCCGGCGCCATTCCGCATCCCAGCAGTGCCGTCAGGCCTGCTTCCCTGAATTCCTTATCGAGGGTCAACGGCCTCCCCTCTGTGAATTCATCCCAAAAAGGCGTATCGAATGCCGTGTTTACATAATTTGCTCCTGCCGCCAGCGCTCCTCTCATTACATTAGTCGCCATCCAGGGCATGACAAGATCAATGACCACATCGACACCCTTCGCGATGTTTTCTACCTCCGCGGATTTTGTAGCGTCAACTTTATATGTTTTTATTTTTGTGCTTCCTATCTTTGCGGCTACTTTTTCAGCGATTACGATATCGACATCTGCGAGCCTTATTTCGGAAGTCTCAGGATCGCGTGCCAATATCGATGCGCAGGGACCACCCTGTCCTCCGGCCCCAACAATCAAAACTTTCATCTTCATGCCTCCTTAATATGTTATCGGCGTCCTTGACGCCCGATCTTCAGGTAATGAAGCTATTTGGGTCTATGCATCAATTCATTGAGGCTGACGAATGTATTGCTGGAGAGCGGCGATTTATCAGCCATATATACTGTCATTTCCCGCTTTTCAAGCTCCCTGAAATAAGCGAGAGCAGGGATGCACTGCTCCGGCGAGCATACGCCGCGTTCCGTGATCGCGCCGCCTGCGATCATCTGCGCGACGATCGAAGGCGGTACGCCAGTGTCGAGGGCGCCGGCCATATATCCCCACTTCGTGCTGGTCCTGATAACGGATTCCACGATTATTTCATGCTCGATCCCGTCTTTCATGCCTCTCACGACGGCTCGCAGCACGTCGCAATCATTCAGTTCGCCGTCGCCGGACGCATCATATCGTTCCAGATATCTGTTGATGACCGCAACCATAGTTCTGAGCGGATCGACCTCGACATCGCCGACTTTGATTTTTTCCGTTGACGCGAATCCTGCGTCGGCCAGAAATTTGACGCGCTCCTCAAAGACTGCAGGCAGGGAAAGCTTGAAGCTCGCCTCCCTGATCCCCTTGTCTTTGAATGACCTTGCAAATTGGGCCGGCTCGCTGTGAATGCAATAAACCGCTTCCGCCTCGCCGACAGGCTCGGGGAAAGCGATCATTTCCCTGCCGCTGCCGGCAGGAACGGCGACAAGCTCCCCGCCCCGCAGGATCCAGGGATCCATGGTATGTTCCTCCATAACGGTCAGCAACGAATACGGGATGCCGATCACCGCATTCGTTCTGGTAAAATCGGCGCAGGCGCATATCGCATGCGCTTCTTCCACTGTATCAAGGAAACTTGCGGCATATCCCGCCATGACGTTCATGGTTCCCGGCGTGCTTCCCATGCCTAATACAGCCGTGAGTCCTGCGTTTCTGAAATCATCATGCAGCTCGAACTGCTTTCTGGTGACGTGGAACAGCCCGCCCAGATCGATATAATGAGCGCCGATCTCGAGACAAGCTTTCATGATAGCAATATTCCAATTATACTGCACGCAATTGATCACGATTTCGCTTCCTTTTATAACTGATATCAATTGCTCATGATCCGATACGTCACATTGCGAATAAGCGATCCCGAACCTTTCGCCAACGTTTTTTGCCTTCGCCAAGTCATAGTCGCATATTATGATATCTTTCGCCCCGGGACTCAGGATCGGGTCGCACAAGTCTGTAACGACTATATTGCCCTGAAGTCCGGCGCCAAGAACAGCAATCTTCATTCAAAACGCCTCATTTCTATAATTATATGATCCGGGAATGCGGCCAGGGTCCTTCTCTGCCGCATCCCCTCTATGATCCTCTTACTGCCGGCCCTGGCCGATCAGTTCCTTTTTCTTTGCGGCTTCCCAGTCATCAGTCCCCAGAAGCTCTGTCCTGGTTGCCCTGACATACATCTCCCTCTTTGCCGCTTCAGCGAAGAACGGTTCCGGCGGGATGCACAGTTCAGGCGCCAGGGCGCCCTTTTTATCGATCACGCCTTTTCTCAGCAATTCAGCAGCCCAAGCCGGAGCTCCGCCGATGTAGACCTGTGCGCCCATCAGTTCAGGCCACTCTTTGACCGGTCTGCAGATCATATCCAGCGAATACTGCACCTTTTTCCCGTCCACGGTCCCGGTCACCAGGGTCTTGATAATGTCGCAATCGTTGATTTCGGCATTCGGATCTTCTGGCTGAAGCTCCATCAATTTCTTCAGCACTTTCACAGGTTTGATGTCGTGTCCCTCGAAGTTGACGGCGTCCTGTCTGCTGAATCCCAATTGATGCAGGAATCCAAGCTTTTCCAGGACCTCTTCCGCGAAACCGATCCTGTACGTGCAGTTTATCAATCCCTTTTCACGGAAGGATTCGGGAATGGTCCCCTGCTCTGAATGCATCAGATAATAGGCCTCCTGTTCCCCGATGGGTTTTGGATACTGGACGGTCATGCTTCCGCTTCTCGGCTCGACCTCGACATAAGATCCGTTTATATACTGTACCGGCTTCATATAGAACTCATCCATGATCGTTTCGATGGAATAGGTCACTTCAAAGTTCCTGCTTTTGCCCCAGTCATCGCAGCCGCAGAAGAAATCCATCGATTCGATCGTATCCAGCCGCTCGGCAGCCCATGCCGCGCATACATTCGTTACGCCCGGCGTTCCGCCGATCCCGATTATCGCAAGAAGCCCTGCATCCTTGAACTGCTTGTCATATTTAACCTGCTTGACCGTTTCTACATAGAGTCCGCCGATATCCATATAATTGACACCAGCTTTCAAGCATGCTTCCATGACATGGCAATTGTAATAATAATTGACTTCGTTTATCACGAGATCGGCTCCCCGGATCAGTTCGACAAGAGCATCCATATCCCTGACATCCGCCTTGACAGCCTTTACCTTTTCGCCATATTTTTCATTGCACAGTCTTGCTACATATTTGGCTCTTTCGAGATCGAAATCAGCCAGCACGATATCTTTCATTTCCTTGTTCCATGCCAGGTCGAGAGCAGTTGCGATGCCCTGCAGACCTACACCCAGAATGATAACTTTCATTGTTCAGACTCCTTTCGTTATAACGCGATTCCTGCTATTACAAACAGGATCACAGCCAGGATCGCAGATATTGCCGCATAGGGTATTTGCGTGAATGCGTGTTCAAGATTTTCAATGCCGCAGGACTGGGATGTCAGCACCGTGGCATCCGAATAGAAGCAGGCATGGCTTCCGAACGTCCCGCCGGAAACGATGGCTGCAAAGGTGATGATCGGATTCGCTCCACCTGCCAGGGCAAGAGGAATGAGGATCGGCACCGTCAGGGCAGGAATGCCCCAGTTGCTGCCGGTCACGAAGGAGAGCGCCGCAACCACAACGAATGTTATCGCCGGGAACATGCTGGCGTTCATGAAGGGCAGCACGCCATTGATAACATATTGCGGAAGGCCGATTTCATCCATCGACTGCTTGATCAAAAAAGCGCCAGCCAGAATGAAAAGCATTGGGATCATCGAAGCGAAGCCAGTCGAAAGACATTCGGAAAATTCGCCGAACGACATCAACTTCGTCGGAAGATACATCAGCATGCCGACGATGATGGCTATCACAAGCCCAACGAGTAGATCTCCGGTGTAAATCGTAACGGCAACAAGAATGATCATTGGAATCGCGAAATAGCGCACTTTTCCTGTCGCTTCCCCATGGGTCAGCTCTTCCAGCGAATCCTTGCCCAGATTATATTTGTCACTGGCCAGCGAATAGACCCTGCCTGTCGTTTCCACACGCTCATAAGCTTTTTTCATGCCGAACACGAGCGGTATGATGCCGACGATCACAAGGGGTACTACAATTACAGCGGTCCAGCCATAAAAGATAAATGGTATCGATTGCACATAGATTTGGAAGCCACTGCCGTATTCGGCCATTCCGGGCTGATCGGCAATGATGCCGCCATAAAACACCGCCCATGTTGAAATCGGGATCAGGACGCAAACCGGCGCTCCTGTTGAGTCAATAACATAAGCAAGCATCTCCCGCGGCGTCTTCTGCCTGTCGCAGACATGACGCATGGAAGCGGCTATCGTCAGGATATTCAAATAATCGTCCATAAAAATCAGAATGCCGAGAACCCATGAGGTCAGTAGCGATTTTTTTCTGGTATTGGACAATTTCTGTACAAGATTTGCGAATCCAAATGTGCCTTTTGACTTTTGAAGCAAAAGAACAAAACTGCCAAATAGCCCGAGGGTTATGAACATCCAGATATCTCCAGCGACCACGTCCTGAAGCCCTCTTAAAAAAGCGCCGAAAAAACCGGATCCGTAAGCCATGACGTAGCCGATCAGCGCTCCCAGGATCAGCGCTTCAAATGTTCTTCGCGTAATCAGGGCAAACACGATGACGACCAAAGGCGGCAATAATGTAAGCAATCCAAAATTAACCGTCGTTTCCATTCTCTTCAATTCCTCTCTTTCATTGGAAAAATTTCTGGATACCAGATAATTGCTAGCTATAATTACTATAAGCAAATTCGCTGCCAAAGGGTGAAAACAAAAAGAGCGTTGATTTTTCAACGTTCTCTTTAAAGTTATATTTTTATCACACCGGTTGGTTGCGATAATGCAACTCCTGATGCCCTGCACCCGAAATTTTTCATCCTGGCATATAGTGATATTTCTTCAATATTCAGGCTCGCACTTGCCATAACAGCATTTCGTTGTGTTGCGCAAACGCAACGACGAGTTGCAAAATTGCAACATCCGTTTATGCTTTGATGTCATACTTTTTCAATTTTCTTGATATTGTAGATTTATTAACATTCAGTATCCGTGACACCTCTGATGCATTCCTGTACTTGAGCATCATATGTTCAAGAATTTGTTTTTCATAGGCCTCCATCATCAGCTCCAACGATGCTTCCTGCTCAACAGGACGGCTTTGTTCCACCGTCTTTTCGCCTGCGAGCTGACGCTGGACCTGGAACCTGCCGATGTGAACGCCGTCGAAACCGACAACCATTCTTTCCATGACATTCTTGAGCTCCCTCACATTGCCGGGCCAATCATAGTTTTCCAGCACGTCGACGGCATCCTTGCTGATATATTTGTTGACCTTATATTCCCTGTTGAATTTGTCGATGAAGTATTTCGCCAATATCCCTATGTCGCCCTTCCTTGCCCGCAGCGGAGGGATGTCGATCGGAAGGATATTAAGCCTGTAGTATAGGTCCCCCCGGAACCGTCCGTCGTCGATCGCCTTCTTGAGATTGGTGTTGGTCGCGGCTATGATGCGGATATCAAGCGGGATGGTTTCCTTCCCGCCCACTTTCATGATTTCTTTTTCTTGAAGCGCGCGGAGGATTTTTGATTGCATCTGAATCGGGAGTTCCCCGATCTCGTCGAGGAACAGCGTTCCTTTGTTTGCCATTTCAAAAATACCGATTTTTCCATTTTTGCTTGCACCGGTGAAAGATCCCTGCTCATAGCCGAAAAATTCGGATTCCAGCAGGTTTTCGGGAATAGCGGCACAATTGACCTTGATGAACGGCATGCCGCGCCGTTGGCTGTTTTGGAAAATCAGATTGGCGAACAATTCTTTGCCGGTGCCTGATTCCCCTGTTATAAGGACCGTTGTATCAAGCCTGGCCACGCGCAGCGCTTTTTCCATAACTTCTTTCATGGCCGCGCTCTCCGATATGATCTCGCCTTCTGCTTCAAGCTCTCTTTTCCTGCGATATTCGAGCTCTGTTTCGTATTTCTCAGCGATCTCTTCTTTCTCTTTTAACAATTCCTTCAGGTTCTGGGTTTCGGTGATGTCACGCTCTGTACAGACGATCATATCGATCTTGCCGTTTGCCATCAGCGGAACGCCGGTAATGAAAAGCTGGCCCCCTTCCCCAAGGACCTGGATGATGCTCTCTTCCCTGCAGCTTTCTTTGACTTTGAGGACCGATGACTCCTCAACGTAGCCAATGTCGATCAGGTCGATCATATTTTTGCCGATCAGTTCTTTTCTGGTCATGCCGCCTGTTTTTTCGGATTCGGAATTGAGCAGCAGCGTCTTGCCGTTTCCGTCGGTAATATATATCCCGACTTTAATGCAATCAAGTATTGCCATCAGATCATCATAATGATCCTTTATAAGCTTCGATCCGGACATTCCGTTTCCTCCCGGGATTGACATTTGAAGTTTGTCAGAAATTTATTCGGTCCGACCGTTTCATTATATCATTATCTGTATCGCAGTATAATATCGATTATTTCGATTTTGCGATCTGTAGCCGCTAAAATCCATTTCGCTTTCAATGCCTCAGGCGCATTGATTTCAGCGGGAGGCTTCCATGGATCCTGCGGCTGCTTCGAAGGCCTTCGTCAATCCTTCGGAATACGTCGGATGGGGCCTGATCACCGATGCCAGCTGCTGAACCGTCAATCCGGCGCTGATGGCTGTCGCCAGCTCACCGACCAGGTCCGTCGCCCTGCCGCAGACGAGCTGGGCTCCCAGAAGCCTGCCAGTGTCACTGTCATAGATGATTTTGACAAATCCGCGTTCGAGTCCGTCAATCACTGATCTGCCATTCGATATCATCTGGTATTTTGAGGCTTTTGCCGGCAGCCCCCTGTTCAGCGCTTCATCGAGTGTGAGCCCGACGGAAGCGATCTCCGGATCGGTATAGACGCATGACGGCACAGTGGACAGGTCCACCCGGACATCTGTCCCGAACATCCTGTCGACTGCCGCGATGCCCTGGGCGGTTGCCGCGTGGGCCAGCTGGATCCCGCCCGTCACGTCGCCGACGGCATAGATCGAGTCGGCACTCGTTTTGAAGTCTTCGTCGACTGTAATGAATCCCCGCTCGATCCGGATCCCCAGTCCCGGATCAAAAAGCCCTTCAAGATCCGGCTTTCTGCCCGTAGCGATCAGGATGCCATCCACAGTCAGGCTCTGTGCCTTTCCTCTTTCTGTAAAACAGCAGCGGAGGCCTTCGCCGCCAGCATCCTCGATCCTGTCGACGCTGGCGGAAACAATTGCTTTAACGCCCCTTTTCTTGAGCATGGCTGCCATAGCCTGGCCCACTTCCCCATCCATGACCGGGAGCAGCCTGTCCAGGGCTTCGATCACTGTCACTTCAGATCCCAGATCGGCGTAAAGTGTCGCAAATTCAAGCCCTATGACGCCGCCCCCTATAATGGCGAGCCGGCTGAAGATCGCATCCCGTCTGCTGAGGATATCATCGCTGGTCATTACATTTGCCAGTTCACGGCCTTCAATTGGCGGGATCGCCGGGCGGCCTCCGGAAGCGATCAGGATCCTGTCGGCGAAAATCGTTTTACCCGTACCGCCGTCGTCCACATGGACCTCGTCAGGCGCGCAGATCCTGGCTTTTCCCTTGAAAAGATCGATATTGCCGCTCTTGAGGAGATAGTCGATACCCCTTCTTAGTTTCAGGATCACGTCCTCTTTTCGCGCGTGCATGGCGGCGACGTCTACACTGAGGTCGCCGGAGAGAACGCCGGCGGCGCTGCTCGTCACGGCGTCCCGATAAATGGCGGCTGAGTGAAGCAGGGCTTTCGTCGGTATGCATCCCCTGTTCAGGCAGGTGCCGCCGACTTCTCCGCTTTCTATGACGGCGACCATTTTCCCGAGCCGGCCGGCTTCTACGGCGGCTTCATAGCCTCCTGGCCCGGCGCCGATTATAACAAGATCATATCTGTTTTCCATAGTTGAACCCCCTGCTATATAAGCTTAAAATTTGAGCTTCGGGAACCTGGCCGCCGAGACCTCGTCAAGGCGCCCGACCGGCGTCGTGGCCGGCGCTTTTTTCATGGCCTCCGGATCTTCATAGGCAGTCATATAACACTTCATGAAAATCTCCGCCGCCTCGTCAAGGGTATCGATGGATTCCGTCTCGGTGGGCTCGACCATCAGCGCTTCGTGCACGATCAGCGGGAAGTACATCGTCGGCGGGTGGATGCCCTGATCGATGATGAATTTCGCAAAGTCCAGTGCAGAAACACCCGTCTCCTTCTTTATATCGTCTATCGTCAATACGAATTCATGCATGCATGGCTCGCTGCAGGCGGGCTTGTAGACGCTCTCGAGCTTCTTTAACAGGTAATTCGCATTAAGCACCGCATTTCGCGACACCTCCGGCACGCCCTCCCTGCCCAGGGTCAGCACATAAGCCAGCGCCCTGACGACGACGAGGAAATTACCGTAAAAGGATTTCATCTGGCCGATCGAAGCCGGATCGCCCTTTCGCAGGCGCAGCGCGCCGCTATTCTCATCCCTTTCCACTGCGGGCTCCGGCAGGTACTTCGCCAGGGTCTCCCGGCAGCCGACGGGGCCGCTGCCCGGACCGCCTCCGCCATGCGGCGTCGAAAATGTCTTGTGAAGATTAAGATGCATCACGTCAAAGCCCATATCTCCTGGCCTTGCGATGCCGATGACCGCATTCAGGTTGGCGCCGTCGTAATAGGCGAGGCCCCCCGCGTCATGGATTATTTTTGTGATCTCAAGAATATTTCTGTCGAACAGTCCCAGTGTATTGGGATTCGTCAGCATCAGTCCTGCTGTCTCGTCATCGGCGGCAGCCCGTAGCTGATCCAGATCGACGCATCCGTCCGCTCCGGATGGAATGCTGACCACAGTGAATCCCGCCATGGCTGCGCTGGCCGGGTTTGTGCCGTGGGCTGAATCCGGAACGATGATCTTGGTCCGTCTGACGTCTCCTCTGGCCTGATGATAGGCCCTGATCAGCAGCAGGCCGGTGAATTCTCCCTGAGCGCCTGCCGCCGGCTGGAAAGTCATACGATCCATTCCGGTTATTTCGCATAAAAGCTTTTCAGCCGTTTCCAGGACTTCCAGGCAGCCCTGGACCGTATGCTCCGGCTGCAGCGGATGGATCCCGCAAAATCCGGGAAGTCCGGCTATTTCTTCGTTGATCCTTGGATTGTATTTCATCGTGCAGGAACCCAGCGGATAGAATCCCCTGTTGACGCCATAGACTCTGTCGAGCAGCGCGGCATGATGCCTGACAAGATCGATCTCCGAGACCTCTGGGAGTTCCGGCGCTTCCGTCCTCTTCAAAGCTTCCGGCATGTCCTGCCTGATAGGCACATCGCAGGGAGGCAGATATGAGGATCCCCTTCCCGGCCTGCTTTTTTCGAATATAAGCTTCATACTGCAGCCACCTCCTTCAGGATCTCCGCAAGGCGGTCGATCTCTTCCCTTGTGTTCATTTCGGTCACGCACCAGAGAATGCACCCGCTGTCGTCTCCGAACAGCGGATATCCGCCGAGGATCCCCTGTTCCTCAAGCCTGGCCAGCACGACAGATGAAGCGACCGGGCCCTGCGTCACAAATTCGTGGAAGAACGGACCGTCGAAATACAGCTTGAATCCGGGGATCGCAGTGATTTTATCGGCGGCATACGCCGCCTTCGACATGCACTGGACCGCGGCGTCCTTCATGCCCGCCGGCCCCATCGCGCTCATATAAACAGCGGCGGTCAGCGCGCACAGCGCCTGGTTCGAACAGATGCTGCTGCCGGCCTTTTCCCGGCGGATATGCTGCTCCCTTGCCTGAAGCGTCAGAACATACGCCCTTTTGCCGTGGATATCCAGCGTCTCCCCGACGATCCTTCCGGGCAGTTTGCGTGTCATCGCCGATTTGCAGGCCATGAAGCCGAGATACGGTCCGCCGAAGGAAAGCGGGATCCCCAGCGGCTGTCCCTCGCCGACGGCGATATCGGCGCCGCATTCCGCCGGCGTCTTCAATACGGCAAGAGAGATTGGATTGACCCCGACGATATATCTGGCGCCGGCCTCATGGGCGATGGCGCCTATTTTTTCGACATCTTCAAGCAGCCCGAAAAAATTCGGCTGCTGTATGTATACGGCGGCAGTTCCGGCGCCCGCGGCGGACGCGATGGCATCGGCGTCGGCCCGGCCGTCTTTGGCCGCCGCCTCGATGACCTCCATCCCTGCAGCCGAGCAGTATGTCCGGATGACATGCAGCGTCTGCGGATCGCACGAGCCGGCGACGATCAGGGCATTCCTGCCCCTTTCCCTGCACATCAGCGCCGCTTCGGCGGCGGCCGCGGATCCATCATAAACCGATGCGTTGGAAGCATCCATTCCGGTCAGCGCGCAGATCATCGACTGGTATTCGAATATCCCCTGCAGAAGCCCCTGGCTCAGCTCCGCCTGATAAGGCGTATAGGCCGTGACATAGTCCTCCTTCGCTGCGATATGCTTCACGACGGACGGGATATAATGGTTATATGAGCCGGCGCCCCGGAATATCGTATCGAATCTTCGATTCTTCGACGCGATCTTTTCCATCGCGCGCCGAACCTCAAGCTCCGACAGGCCTTCAGGCAGATCCAGCGGTTTTTTCAGGAGAACTTCCTGCGGAATATGGCTGAAAAGATCCCCTATGTCAGCCATGCCGAGCTGATCGAGCATCTTTTGCCGCTCATCCGAAGAGGATGGAATATATCCGCCCATCTCCTACGCCTCCTTTGCTATGAACTCTTCATACTCCTGAGCCGTCATCGTCTCTTCGATTTCTTCCACATTGCCGATCCTGGCGATCCATGCGCCGTAAGGATCCTGGTTCAGGAGCTGAGGCGCGTCCGCGAGCTCTTCGTTGATTTCTGCGACAACACCTGCCACCGGACAGAAAATGTCCGATACTGCCTTGACGGATTCAACGTCAGCCATGGCCTCGCCAATTGACAGGCTGTCGCCGATATGCGGTAAATTGACGAAAACGATATCCCCCAGCGCCTTTTGGGCATAATCGGTTATTCCGACTTCCACCGTCGTTTCCTCAATGTATTTGACCCATTCATGGGACTTGGTGTAGTGCAGCTCATTCGGATAATTGCTCATTTCATACACTTCCTTTCTTTTTATAAAACGGCAGGCTGACGATCTCAGCGTCGATCATCCTGCCGCGCACTTCAATACGGACTATTTGGCCTGCCTGCGCATATCTGCTGTCGATCAGCCCCATGGCCACCGGATAGCCGAGATAAGGCGCATGGGTGCCCGATGTGGTGAAGCCGATTTTCTCCGGACCCGCATAAATATCCGCTTCTTCACGAACGATGCCCCTGCCCAGGACCTTGAAGCCGACTCTGATCCTAACGGGTTCTCCGGCCTTCGCCAGGGCGTCCCTTCCGATGAAATCCCCCTTGGCCATCTTGACATATGCGCCGAGCCCGGCCTCAAGGGGCGATATGACGTCGGTCATTTCATGGCCGTAAAGCGGCATGGCCGCTTCGAGCCTCAGTGTGTCCCGAGCGCCAAGTCCGCAGGGGATGAGCCCTTCGTCCCTGCCAGACTCGAGCAGGCTGTCCCAAAGGGCCGGGGCGTCATTCGGCGCGCAGTACAATTCAAATCCGTCTTCGCCGGTATAACCGGTCCTCGACAGGATGCAGGCGATGCCGCCGACCGTCGCATGCCCGTTGAACGTATAGTATTTAGCCGGTATCTGGTCCGCCGCCGTCAATTTCCCGATTATGGCCGCCGATGCCGGGCCCTGCAGCGCGATCTGCGCATAATCGTCCGATTCGTCCTTGAAAACGACTTCGCCGGACAGGTGCGAGCTGATCCAGTTTGCATCCTTCATTCTGTTGGCGGCATTTACGATCAGCAGATAATCGTCTTCCGCGCATCTGCAGACGAGAAGATCGTCGATGATCCCGCCGTCTTCGTTGCACATCGGACTGTACCGCACTCTTCCGTCAGCCATTCCCGCGCAGTCATTTGTCATCAGCCGCTGGATATTGGCGAGGGCGTCTTTCCCGGATAACCGGATCTCGCCCATATGGGAGACATCGAAAAGGCCTGCCTTATTCCGGACGGCCAGATGCTCGGCGATCACGCCGGCCTCGTACTGGACCGGCAGAAGATATCCGGCGAATGGGACGATCCTGCCGCCAGCGGCGACATGCCGCTCGTATAGTGGAGTTTTCAAGTCCATATCTTTGCACCTCCTGTCAAAACATGGATTTGCGATCCCGCCTGCGGCATGCAGGCAAAAAAGCAAAAAAGCAGAAAGCATTCTGCCTTCTGCTCTGTTATTAACCTGAGAGATTCTTCCATCGGCGGAATTGCCCCTTCGGTGCTTGCGCTTTCCAGAGTTTTGTCCGACCGCGGTCCTGTTACCTGAGATCATCGCCGGCAAAATGGCCTCCTGCCGGTTTATTCCTTCGGTGCTGCCTGATGCAGTCTCTCCCGTGATCATCATCCAAATCTATTTGTAAGATAATAGTAGCATAGCGCCGATGCCGTTGCAAGCATATGTTTCTTTGTGCCCTGCCCGCTTTTCCGACCGTTCGCGAACCGCTGCGCCAGATCCTGAAGCGCGGCTTGCTGTTTCAAGTATTGTTAATTGGGGAATAATCATATAATATTTATGTATTCTATAAGGAGGACTGAATGATGAACAACGAACTGATCGAAGAGATGCTTGGAAAGAAAGTGTGGGCCGTGATCGGCGTCAGCCCCAATTGTGAAAAGATATCGAACCACATATTCAAATCCCTTGTTCGGGAGGATTACGAGGTCTATGCCGTCAATCCGAATTACGATGAAATAGAGGAAGGGGTCAAGTGCTACCACTCCATCGCCGAACTTCCGGTGGTGCCGGATTGCGTGGATTTCGTGGTGCCGCCGGCTGTGACGCTGAAAAATCTCGAGGAGCTGGACCCCGCCGTCATCCCGTATGTATGGTTCCAGCCAGGCACCTACAACGACGATGTGCTGCGCTATGCCGAGGAAAAGGGCTTCAAGGCCGTGCATGAAGGCGCCTGCGTGATGGCGATCCTGAGATTGAGATAATGGTTTATGACCTGGGCTCCAGCGTTCTGCCCAGGACTTGCCCGATGAATATTTTCACCAGATCCGGATCGAACTGGGTGCCTGCGTTTCGAGTCAGCTGAAGAATGGCCATGTCTTCCGAAAAGGCCTTTCTATAGCTGCTGTCGTTTGTCATGGCGTCATAGGCGTCGGCGATGGCGGTTATCCTGGAGAGAAGAGGTATTTCCATGCCTTTGATCCCTTTGGGATAACCCCGGCCGTCCCATCGTTCATGATGGTACAGCACATATTCGGCTATTTCGGACATGCTGTTGACGGTGCTCAGGATCCTGAAGCCTATTTCCGAATGGAGCCGGACTTTTTTCCACTCCTCTTCATTGAACCAGCCCTGCTTGTCCAGGACCGATTCTTCTATTGCGATCTTTCCGACGTCGTGCACCAGGCCGACGATCTTGAGTTTGCCGATCTCCGCTTCAGACAATCCTGCGGCTTTTCCGAAGTTCTGGCAAAGCTGGCTGACCCTTTCCGAATGATGCTCCTCCCGCGGATTCTTTTCGTGGAGCGTGCTGATGATCGTCTTAAGCACATTGCCGGTCAGCTTTTCACTCTCGCTCATCTTGCTGCTGTACATTCTGTCCTCAGCGCTCTGAAGGGTCTTCTGGATATCTTCGGCAGGAGACGTCTTGGCCGCCGCGCCAAGCGAAATGCTGACCGATATGGCGCCGATCTTCTCCTTTTCGCACATGTTCCTGATTCTCTTGATGATTTCTTCCGCTTCTTCAAGCTTGGTGCCGGGAAGCAGGATCACGTACTCGTCGCCTCCCCAGCGCGCGATGATGTCGTCGGACCGGCATGCCGCCTGCATTGCCGCGGCTGCGCGCTTCAGCAATGTATCTCCTGATTCATGGCCGAAGGCGTCGTTGGTGATCTTCAAGCCGTTGACGTCGCCCATGATGATCGAGATCGGGAGGTTCCGCTCCGTATCGAGCCTCTTGATTTCCTCTTCGCAGAACCTTCTGTTGTAGATCCCAGTCAAATGATCATGGTAGCTCAGGTAGGCGTTCTGTTTTTCCGAAGCGATGATCAGCTCATACTGGACCCGAAGTTCCTGCTCGGAGGCCTTGAGCTGCTGCACGTAAGCTTCCAGCTCCTGATTGGCGCGTTCAAGCTCCTGCTGCTTCTGCTCGAGTTCTTTGAAAAGGATCTTGTTTTTATCAAGCAGCGCATTGATCGAATCGCGGACCGTGCTGAAAATATCGCCGGATTTGCTTTGGAGGCGATAGGAAAAATTATCGCCGTTGCTTATATTCCTGATATCCGTCTCAAGGGAAAGCATGGGATCGATGAAATTCTTCTTTTGCAGGATCAGATAAAGCCCGCAGAGGATCAGGGATGAAAAGAGCCCCATGAGAAACATGAACCTGATCCGGTCGTCGACGGAATCGAACATGCTGTCCGCCGTGAAGCTGGCCATGATCCAGTCCGTCCCGAAAATAGGCTCGTAAGCAAGGAATCCTTCCTTGCCGTTCAGCGTGAATCGGACCGTGTCGATTTTATTGCCGGAAATGACCTTTTCAAAGCCGGGCGCGATATCCGATACCTTTTTAAGGTCGTCATCGGGCGAATAGACCATGCCCGGGTAAGCCAGCACATTATCCTTGCCGTCGATGATGAAAGCATAGCGGTCCCTGTATTCTCTTTCATTGATGATGCCGGTCATGCCGCCGACCTCGATATCCCCTGCGACTACGCCTTTAAGGTCTCCCTGCGGATCATAGACGGGGCAGGCGATGGTCATGATCAGCCTGTCTTTTGAGGCGTTGATGAACGCTTCGGTGAACACGAGCTTTTTCTCGGCCTCGGCCTTCGCATACCACGGGCGCATAGTGAGATCCAGCCCCGGAGGAGGCGTCCATCCGCTGCTGTTGATCATTTCATTGCCGCTGCTGAGATAGTAGATGCTGTAATAATAGGAATTGTCCTGCTGGAGCTTCTTCATATATGCCAGAAGCTCGTCGCCGCTCATGCCGCCGTTTGCGATCAGCGCGGCAAGATCGCTGACGATCTGTCCTTCCTCGCGAAGGCTGCCGGTGATCCTGGCAGTGGCCGTATCCCTGGCCATCGCTGCGGCGGTTTTGGTGCCGTCGTCAAGAAGGGCGTTGAAATAAAGAAATTGGATAAAGAGCCCCACTGCAACAACTGCAATGAATATTGATCCTGCAAGATAGAATTTGCGAATTATATGCTTCAAATTGCGTACTCCCGACATTTATATCATTAAATGGCATATCTTTAAAATCAGTTTTAATTCCCTGAAAATATATATCGTCAGCGCATCGGATTTCTTGAGGCATCAGAAACTGCAGCCCGGCTGATCCACGCGGCTGATCCACGCGGCTGATCCATGCGGCTGATTCCGGCCGGCGGCGCCGGCTGTGGGCTACATGAACATACGCGCCAGAATGCTGACATCCGGCATCCTGAATTCCGATCCCTGTACGGCCTTGCTGATGGCAAGTCCATTGACCGCAGTCCAGAAGAACAGCGACAGGTCCTTCGCATCGTAGTGCTTGATGGAACCGTCCCGCTGGCCTTCCAGTATTATGCGCTCCATGGCATCGTAAGCGACGCTTTTTTCACGCTCAATTATAGCTTTCGCTTCTTCCGGAATATCCGGTGAGATCGCCGCCTGCGCTACCAGAAGACAGTACCATCCGAAGTCATCGCTGGCGTTCAGATCCTCCAGCATATCCTCGATGGCGGTCCTGAGTTTTTTTCGCGGCGAAACCGGCATGCGCTCCAGTTCGAGCACCGCGCTGTTCATCCTTTCATAGGCTCGACGAACGATTTCTGTAAAAAGCTCTTCCTTCGAAGAAAAGTAGTGATAAGCCAATCCAAGCGACATGCCGGATTCGGCGGCTATATCCCTTATTTTCGTTCCAGCCAGCCCTTTAAGCACAAAAAATCTGAGAGCCGTGAGAATGATCTGCTCGCGACGCTCATCCCTCATTTTCTGGTTGAGCTCTCTGTTTCTGGACATCTGGCGATACCTCAATTTGATTGAACTGATATTCAATCTAAATATACTGCCGCTTGATGGATAATGCAACAATTATATTCAGCCGCCTGTCGCGACGCTGCGCCAGGTCTTTCAGCCATTTCCGCAGCTGTGGGGGGGCGAGACGGGATCGATGAAATTCAAACTTTATCTTTTATGCAAAAGTTATATAATTGAATTGAGATAAAACTGAAAGGGGTGGCTTCAAATGATCAAGGCACTGACGACCCTTGGCGAACAGGAAATGGTCGGCGTTTCGCGCCTTGCCTATACATGCCGGCAGATCGACAAGATCGAGTTCGATCTGCAGACAGATAAATCCCTGAACTATTATAAAGAACTGAAAAGCTGGTTCCTCGCCTACGAGGGCGCCGAACTTGTCGGCGTCCTGTCGATCTTTGAGCCGTTGAAATCGGAAGCCGAAATCACCGGCTGCGTCCACCCATCCTACCGCGAGAAAGGCATCTTCACAGAGCTCTGCAATGCAGCCAAGTCCGAATTGCTTTCACTGGGCATCCACCATATGCTGTTCTCTGTTGCGGGCAATTCAGGACCCGCCAATCAGATGATCCATAAATGGAACTGCACGCTGAAGCAGTCGGAATACAGCATGGCGCTGCCGCCGGATCGCAGGCTCCAGCTTCCCGCGCACAAGATCCGCGTCGGCCGCCTCGGGCCGGAGCTGCTGGACGATATGGCGAACATCAGCTCCGCGGCATTTCATGAAACCGTCGATCAGGCCATCTCGATGCTGGCGGGCAGTCTTTCCGCCATTGGCCGGGAGCTTTATGGCGCCTTTGCAGGAGACAAACTCTTGGGGATCGTATCTGTGCGGATCGACGAAGAGACGGCCATGATCAACGGCTTTGCGGTGCAGCCGGAGTATCAGGGGCAGGGCATCGGAAAGGATTTCATGCTGCAGCTGATCCAGATGCTGCGGGAAAGAGGCCTCGCAGTCAGGCTGGATGTGGACAGCGAAAACAGGCCTGCTTACATATTATACAGAGATTTGGGATTTGAGGAGATAAGCATACACGACTATTACGAGAGCGAAATCTGAAAGGTATAGTCCGCTAGGCGATCCTTACAATATGATGATCGAAATGCCCTCGTTCCCCATCTTATAATCCCTGTCTTTTTTCAGGTCGGGGTGGATCCTCGCGATCCTGATGCCCGCATCCCGAGATGCGGAAAAATCGGTTCCCACCGCGTAGTCCCTAATCAGACCGCGGCTTTTCTGGGCGGCCAGGAAGGCAGGCATCGCCTGCCGGATGGCTCCTCCGGCTCCCGAGGAGCCATAGCCGTGGATCAGCTTGATGCAGGAGATCCCGCGGCGCCTGGCCGCCGGCACAGCGCTGGAGACCCTGTTCATAGCCTCGTCGACCGTCGGCGATCCCGCCTCCAGATTCACGATATCCATTTTCATTGCAGTCATTCTCCCTTGCTTTCCCTGTCCTTTATACGTGATTTCGTTCGCATTGGTCCGCCGGCGATCCCTAAAAACCGGGCGCGCAGGTAGAGCACGGCATGCCGGACATGCATTTGCCGCAGACGTCCGCATAGCCGATCTTCTTGTGGAATTCCGCATTTTCCTCGGTGAATTCCAGGCATTTCCTGTTGTCATAATTCCCGGACCCATCGAGGGCCGATACCGGACAGGCAGGGATGCAGAGTCCGCAGCTTCCGTCTCTTTTATATAGGCAATAGTCGACATCAGGGCGTGGCGTCGGTTCAATGTAAGCATCCGTCAGGATCGTCCCGATCCTTCCGCAAACGCCTTTTCCTGTTATAAGCGCCCTGTTCATGCCGAATGTTCCGAGTCCGGCGATATAGGCGGCATGTCTGTGGGACCAGTCGCATTTCATCGTGTCGGGATCCCAGCTCCTGTGGTCGGCGGTCTTTGCGACCGTCCATCCTTCCAGAGCGACATGGTGGACAAGCCCTTTTTCTATCGATTTGATCAGATCCACCGTCTGAAGATAAGCCCTGGCCCATTCAGCGGAAGCCATTCGGCCGCCGGCGTTCGATGAAGCGATCCGCTCCGAGAGCGGAACGAAATAGGCAATGAGCGTCCTGGCGTCCGGCAGGATGTCCAGCGGCAGCTTATGATGGTTGCCGATGATGTCCTTGAGTTCGGCAAACTTCGGATCCCTAGCTGAGGCGTAGGCAAATACCGGTTCGCCCCAGGTATCCTCCATTCCCGGCTTTTCATTATAGCAATTCACGAATTCCCTGATGAAGAATTCCAGTTTTTCTTTCATCTGAGCCCTCCTTGGTTTTATTATCATCCAATATCATATCATCTGCGGCGCCTTGGCGCAATCCGCCATGTCCTCCAGGCAGCCTCAGCCGCGACCTCCGGCGGAGCGGCCGCGTTCAGCCGGCATATGATCGGCAAGCCGCCGCTCTTGAAGTTTTTTGCGACAGGTATATAATATAATCCCAAACATTTTTATCCGTTCAGCAGATTTTATTTTCGCTTTGCGTCCGGTGTTCCCGGCACCGGTGTATCCAAAGGGAGGTATCTATGATGAGCAACACACGGATCAATGAAGAAAAAACGCCGGATTCGCTGGCTGTTATAGTGAGGCGCCTGGAAGCCGACGGTTCGAAAGGGCCGGCGGAAGCCGTTCAAAAAGTCGTGTTTTCCGATGCCGAATGGAAGGATCGACTCACGGAAGCGCAGTACAGAGTCCTGCGCCAGCATAAGACGGAGCCTGCTTTTTGCGGACTGCTGCTGACCCAGCGCAAAAGCGGCATCTATTTCTGCGCCGGCTGCGGCCTGCCTTTATTCAGCTCCGAATCAAAATACAAGTCCGGCACCGGCTGGCCGAGCTTTTTCGAGCCGTATGCCAAAGAAAACATCGAAGAGTTCGAGGATCTGAGCTACAATATGCGCCGTACCGAGATCCGATGCAGCAGATGCTCAGGCCACCTGGGCCATGTGTTCCCGGACGGCCCCGAACCGTCCGGATTGCGATACTGCCTGAATTCCGACGCGCTCATCTTCATTGAATGCGACAGCCTTTCAACGGCCCCTGCCGAAGCCTTCACTGCCGCCGCCGGTAAACTGGAAAAGGCGACTTTTTCCGCGGGCAGATTTTGGAACGTCGAAGAAGCTTTTCGGTCCCTTCCCGGCGTGATCGACACAAAAGTCGGCTATATCGGCGGCCAGACAGAATCCCCTACTTACGAGCAGGTGTCCGGCGGCGAGACCGGCCATGCCGAAGCAGTGGAAGTGATTTTCGATCCTGGCAGGATCTCGTACAACGATCTTCTGGACATCTTCTGGTCGATACATGATCCGACATCGCAGGACTCTCAGGGAAGCGACTTTGGCACTCAATACCGGTCCGCCATCTTCACCCACTCCAAAAAACAGCTGAATGAAGCCCGCAAATCCATGGATATGAAAGACGCATCCGGGGAATACAGCTGGCCGATCGTGACGCAGATCCGTCCCGCAACGCAATTCTGGCCTGCGGAGGAACACCATCAGCGCTATATCGTAAAAAACGGCAGCCACCACAACAAGCAGTGACAGCCGGTTTTAAAAATCCTGTGCGAGCCGCCTTAATGGCGGCTTTTCAGTATAACTTGCAGCGCATTATTATTTGGCGACCTTTTTAAGATGGACGTTCTTTTTCATACAGAAGAGCCGGATGACGAGCGTCACGGCAAAGCAGGCGTAAAGCGCCGGTTCGCTGCCGGCTGAGTCGAATACGGCGATAAATAGCGTCGCGCCCATGATGGAAGCCACGGCGTAGATCTCTTCACGAAAAACAAACGGTATTTCCTTGGCGAATACATCCCGAAGGACTCCTCCGCCTGTGCCTGTCAAAACCGCCAGCGTTATGACTATAAACGGCTGAAAAAGGTCATTCGCCACCGCGACCTGTGCGCCGATGGCCGTAAAGGCCGCCAGACCCACGGCGTCGAACAACTGGATCACTTTAGCAAGACGAACGAACTGCCGATAGAATATGATCACCAGAACGGCGGATATTATACTTATTATGGCGTATACTGGATTGTCAAGTGCGACGGGAAGGCTGGCATCGATCAGGATGTCCCGGACAATGCCGCCGCCCACTGCGGTGATGATCGCCAGAAAAACGATGCCGTAATAATCAAGCTCCCGATCGATGGCGACCAGGGCGCCCGACACGGCAAAGGCCACTGTCCCGATGATTTCGATCGCTGAAATGAATTCCATTGCGCCATTCCCCCTTCAATTCCTGAATCTTGTTTTATTCTATTCTTCCATATTTTCCGCTTCTACCACAGTTTCTGCAGGACCGGCAGGATCACCGGAACCGCGAAGGTCAGGATGACGCCGGTAATAAGCGCCACAAGCCCCAGCTCTTTTCCGACGAATTTCGTCACCGGCACCAGCATCGTATCCATGCTTCCCGCCGCGCCGCCGGCTATAGGTCCGCCCTTGCCGGTCTTTATCAGCAGCGGGAGCAGCAGCACCGTGAAAAATTCCCGCATCACATTAACGACAAATCCGTAGGTGCCGGCTTCGATCCCGTACACCTGGGTCATATACGCGCCGGTGATGCTGTAATAGCTCATGCCGGCACTGGCCAGGACCGATACATGCAGCGGGATGCGAAGGATCAGGCCGGACAGCAGTCCTCCGGCAAGACTGCCGATGAAAATGGCGATCGAGATGTATATGACCCGAAAACCCAGGATCCTTACATACCTGAATACCTTTCTATTGGTTCCGAGGCTGATCCCTACGCCGACGTATAGAAGGACCAGCGATCCCAGCAAAGAAAAACCAAGCGCTTTCGCCTGCCCGGCGGACATCAGGAAATAGCCGGCGGCCACACCCGCCACGATGCTGGCTGGCATGATCCAAACCAGCGGCGACATCTTCCCGTCTTTTTCCCTGTCCACATCCACTTCCCGGCTGACGTCCATATGACGGGCATTCAGTTTTTCCCGCAGAGCGTCAAGCGGCAGCAGCGTCCTTTCGACGATGGCGACCAGGACGACGCTCAGGGATATTGCACTCAGCGAGATGAAGATGCAATTCAGCCCGATGGTTCCCAGATTCAGCATCACTGAATCGTTGATCCCAATATTCATGCCGATGGTCAGCATTAAGACGATCAGGGCGAAATTGACCACCCGATCCACAACGGCGATCATCTTATCCGATAGATGTCTTATACCGATCAGCAAACCGATGCCGAGGCATATGAAAGGCATATAGGTCAAAATCCGCCACCACCCGTTTGATTTTTAACGCCGAATAATATTTTACTAAGATATGCGATGAATTTCAATCACTTGTCTGGGAATCCGTGTCCTTTGACAGTTTGGCAATGATTTGACCTCGCTCCTGATTAGAAAATCTCAATAGCTGAGAGGGGTTTAATGTGGATGTTATCATCCCCATGTAAATACTGTATTTCTTATTTTCATTTTTGACTATATTTTTGTTAAGTATACTTTACTTTATTTCTATTAAATATGCATATTTATCATGTTTTATCTGCACTCTCGATTATATGGACCGCTACCGATAAAAACGCGATCCAATTGCATTGCAATTGGACCGCGCTCTTAACAATGGACAATGTACTGTTTGCGGGACAAATTACTGATTGCTTCTCGAAGCCGCTGCGAACAGACTGTCGACATTGTCCCATTCTTCCATGATCAGCGGGATCACTTTGTAAAGGTCTCCCACGATGCCATAATCGGCCACTTCAAAAATCGGCGCATGGAGATCCTTGTTGACGGCTATGATGATATCCGACGACTGCATCCCGGCAAGATGCTGGATCGCGCCTGATATGCCGCAGGCGAAATAGATCTTCGGCTTTACTGTCGTTCCGGTCTGGCCCACCTGATGGGAATGGTCGATCCATCCCGCATCGACGGCAGCCCTTGAAGAGCCGACAACGCCGCCGACCCTGGCGGCGAAACTCCTGATCAGGTCAAAACCGGAGGCGTCGCCGAGTCCGCGTCCGCCGGAGCAGATGATCTCAGCATCTGTCAGAGACACGATTTCTTTCGCTGATTTCACGATATCGACTATTTCAGTCCGGATATCACTTTTACTGATGGCGGGTTTTATTTTCAACAGCTCGCCATCAGCTCCCGGAACCGGATCCCTCTTTTGCATGACGCCGGGACGCACTGTTGACATCTGCGGTCTCGTCTTCGGGCAGACGATGGTGGCCATCAGGTTGCCCCCGAAGGCGGGGCGCGTCTGCTTCAGGCCCGTATCCTGCGAATCCGGATCAAGCGTCGATGTATCAAGGGTCGTATTCTTTTTCGCATAGTCGATATAACTGGAGATCCTCACATCGAGGCGGGTGCAGTCGGCGGTGAGGCCGGTGCTCAGTCTTGCAGCCACGCGGGGAGCCAGGTCCCTGCCGATATGCGTCGCGCCGAACAGCACGATCTCCGGTTTATATCTGCGAATGGCATCGACGAACACCTTGGTATGGCCATCGGTCGTATAGCTCGCCAAAAGCGGGTCTTCGATCAGGCACACGCCATCCGCGCCATATTCATAGCACACCGCCGCAAGCGGTTCGATATCTTTTCCAATCAGGACGGCGTGGACCTTCGCATCATTTCCGAGCTCTGATGCAAGCCTGCGGCCTTCGCCGATCAGTTCGAGCGCGACATTCATAAGCCTTCCGTTTCGCTGTTCGGCATAGATCCAGACATTCCTGTAAGCCGAAAGATCGCCGGCGTCTTCATCCTCGACGGTCTTTTCGATCGCCTTGAACGGGCAGGCGTCGATACATTGTCCGCAGGCGGTGCATTTATCGTTTATTGCCGCCAGCGGCCCCTCCATGTCGATCGCATCGAACGGGCACGCCTTGATGCATAATTTGCAGCCCTTGCATTTATCATTTAAAACAACTATCGCCATCGTATCTTCCTCCTTTTCTCAGATTATATGTTTTGCTCTAAGGTCGATCAGCAGTTTCTGGGCGGCTTCCCGGTCGGTATCTGCCTTGATCATGATCCCTTTGCCTTTCGGCATCGGCGTGAACGAGCGGAAAACATTCGTTGGCGAAGCGTCAAGACCGACGGTATTCAGGGCGATTTCCAGCTCCTTCGCTCCCCACAGCGGTATCTCCGTCCTTATGGCATTGTAGATCCCGCGGATCGACATATACCTGGGCATATTCAGTTCCTTGATCGCCGTCAAAACGCACGGCGTCTTGATCCTGATTATTTCATAGCCGTCCTCCAGCGCCCGCTTGACCGTTATGCTTTTCATGTCCCCTTCGATTTTAAACTCCGTGACATAGGTGACCTGCGGCAAGCCGAGCTTTTCTGCAAGCTGTGGCCCGACCTGGGCCGTGTCGCCGTCGATCGCCTGTCTGCCGGCAAATATCAGATCGAATTCGCCCAGTTTGCCGATGGCGGCCGCGAGCGCATTGGAGGTGGCCCAGGTATCCGAGCCGCCCAGGGCCCTGTCGCTGGCCAAGACCGCCGCGTCCGCTCCCATGGCCAGGCATTCGCGAAGCATGTACTTGGCCTGCATCGGTCCCATGGATAAAACAGTGATGTGGGTGTCCGGGTATATGTCTTTGATCTTCAGCGCCTCTTCAAGCGCATTGGCGTCATCGTGATTCATTATGCTGCGCACGCCTTCCCTGACCAAAGTTTTAGTGACGGGATCTATTTTTATCTCATTGGTATCCGGAACCTGCTTGGCGCATACGATAATTCTGAAAGTCATATCATTCCCCTCCTCTTTCAGTTGTATTTGTATGGGTCGCAACTGAGTTGAACAAGTAAAAAAGCAAGTCTCGTGCCAAGGCTTGCCCAGGGAATGACCGGACCATGCCGGATATCTGCGGATGCCTATCATTTCAACGATTGCACAGCTCCTAAACATGGGGGGAAGAATGCGCAACCGCTTTGACGACTGACGGATGAGCTGTATAGTTCAGCGTGAATATGTTCAGACGGCATACAGGTGTACGGGGAACCGGACATCGTCCAGCCGTTTCACGACAGCGTATCTTTTCTCAATATCCGCAGATAATCCTCATAAGCGAATACTCTGTTTCTGCGGGCTTTCTCAGTTTGTTGCAGTATTCCCAACCTTACAAGCGTATCAATCGCATTTGAAGCAGCATTGAAAGAAATCCCCAATGCTTTGCATGTCATTTTAATATCAATTATTGGACTCCTTTCAATATGATTGAACACCTTGACGATCGTCTTGGATGCTTTCCCGGTATCTCTTGCGATTTCAAGATTTTTATCATGGAGCCTTATCAGCTCTTCGATGGCGGCAGTGGCATCCTGAGCCGATTCACTGATCGCCAGCAGGAAAAATTTGATCCATTGCTCATAGTTGCCTTTTATCCGGACCTCATTCAAGCGGTCATAATACTCGATCCGGTTTCGCTTAAAAAAGTACGAAATATATAATATTTCGTGGCTTTGAAGTTTTTTTTCAATCAAATACAGCGATATCAGCAGCCTTCCTATTCTTCCGTTGCCGTCCAAAAACGGATGGATCGTTTCAAATTGGTAATGTATCAGGGCTATTTTAATTAATTCCTCCATCCCGTCTTCTCTATTAATGAATTTTTCCAGATCCGACATTGCCTCGATCATATCTTCACAGTTGGGTGGTATGAATCTGGCGTCCTTTAAGGTGCTCCCCGCAGGTCCGATCCAATTCTGACTCCGCCGAAACTCGCCAGGACTTTTTTCACTCCCTCTGACACCATCCATTAATATAGAATGTGTCTCTTTAAGCAATCTGTTGCAGATTGGAAGTTCATCGAGTTTCGTAACGGCATATCTTGCTGCTTTTATATAGTTTATGACATCTGCAACATTTCGATTGATGTTTTCATCAATTTCCGGATCAAGTATATCGTCGAGGGTCGCTTGCGTGCCTTCAATCTGCGAAGTCAAAAGCGCTTCCTTCCTCACATACATCGATACAAAAAGATCTATATTAGGCACCTGCTTTGAAACGCCTTCAAGGATACCCAGGCTGCGATTGGCCCTTGTCAAATTTTGTATCATTTCTTCATCAAACTGGACAGGAGGGCTCGGCGGCAGACTTTTTGGCACAAATGACCTGTATTGCAGTTCTCCTGTTGAATTGGTCCTGAACGATCCTGCGCGATTTTCCATGATGATCAACTCCCAAAATGAAATTACAGCCTGATAATAGCATGTTTATTTCTTTATGTCAATTATATTGAAATATATATAATTTAATCATGGTTTTATTTCAAAATAAATATATTTTGAAATTAACATTCTGTATTCTTAAATCATATTTGTACTTGCCAGCTTATTATGCAGAGAAGCGGTTCATAATACCCAAGTGAATTTTATATTCATCACTTGACATATTACTTATTATTACTTATTATTACTTTATAAACATCAATAGGGAGTGATTTATATGCGCAACGATTACTATACTGTGGAACAAATAGCCAGCATGCTGAACATCCACCCAAAGACGACCCAGCGATATATCCGCGAAGGAAAATTGCGGGCGACGAAAATCGGCAAGGGCTGGCGCGTTACCGGCCACGATTTGAGCGCTTTTGTCGAAAGCAGCCGAAACGAGGCGACGGCAGCAGATAACCGGCCGATCCGCAGCGTCATAGCATCATCGGTCATCGATATCCCGACCGTCACCAGAGAGGAAGCCATCCGCATCATGAACACGCTGACAGCTTCACTGAACGCCAAACCGGCGGAACTGGGACAGACCTCCTTGCAATCGCAATATATCGAGCGTGAAAATATAGTTCGTGTAGCGCTCTGGGGCGATATCCGATTTATGGCGATCATGATCGACACGATCGCCGCGTTGACCGAACGGGATGAATGGGAGTGATAGTCCATGAAAAACAGCGTATTCAAAACAGAAGCCGCGCGCGACAGATTTCGCGCATATTACAAGCAGGTGCTCGATCGATTTCCCTTCGGGCAGCAGTATGTCGACACCTCATACGGGCGGACATTCATGCTGACGGCAGGCCGGGAATCCGATCCGCCGATCATCCTGCTGCACGGCTCCTGCAGCAACAGCGCATTCTGGTTCCCGGAGATCATGGCTTTATCAGCTGAATACAGAGTCTGTGCCGTTGACATTGTCGGCGAGGCTGGGAACAGCAAAGAATACAGACCCGATCTCGACTCCGACGACTTTGCGGTTTGGATGGCGGAGGTCCTTCAAGCGCTTGGCTATGAAAAGGCAGTCGTGATCGGCAACTCACTCGGTGGCTGGGTCGCTCTGAAATTCGCGGCGGCATATCCGGAGCGTGTTTCGAGATTGATCCTGATCGCATCCGCCGGTCTCGCTGAAGTGCGGCCGCAATTCATCGACGGCCTGGCGCAAAACCGCCAGGCAAACGGAACTGTGCCGATCGACACCGCCATCACAGGAGAACTAGGCATCCCAAAAGAAGTTCTCGATTTTATGAATCTGATCATCGAAAGTTACGACCCGATCCAGCATCTGCCGGTTTATGAAGACGAACGGCTGAAGCGGCTCGACATGCCTGTCCTATTTATTGATGGTGAAAATGATATCATCATCGACGCGGATGAATCAGCGCGGCGACTTGAAAGGCTTGTCCCGTCGGTCGAAGTCCATTTGCTTGAAAAATGCGGACATGTGGTGCTGGATTCAATAGAATATATCGTTCCGTTTCTTAAGAATAGCGAAAATCCCAGATAATAAGCCGGTTTCACTAGCGGCGCATAAAAAATCCTGTCGTTTGGCTGGATGGCTTCATCAGTACCGGCACTGAGACGGCAGATAAGGCTGCAGCAGCTTCTTTTGGGCTGCGCTGTGCTCCGGCAGATGATAGGCGGCTATCCTGCTTTCCAGAACTTTATCGACTTTATATGCCAGATCGGTTTTGGCGGGTTTGTCCGCATGCGACATGCCCCATTTGTTAAAGATCCGGGTCATATAGTTATCCCTCCGGTACGTCGCCATAGAACCGATTCCAAGAAAATTTCCTGCCTCCCGCCCGGCGGCGAGCAGTTCCGGCAGCCTTTGATCGAATGTCGTCTCCACTCCGCGCAGCATTCGATTGGTATAATGCATCATTTCCTCGTCCAGTATCGCCTTATGGAAGCTTCCGCAGGCAAACCCAGCCAGGATCCCGGGATAACACCATACTTCATTGACCTCCGTAAGGCTGAACGGGAGCATCGTTGTCAGCAGCGCTTCCATTCCCGCCTGGTAATCGACAGCGATTCCGTCGCCGTAGCTGCCGCAAATCGCGCACGGTATGCCAAGGAATTTGCATAGTTCGTAAAAGATGACCTGTATAAAGACACTTTCACTGCTGCCGTAATTCGGCTGCAGCGTCTGGATATCGCTTATTGTCGAAAATTCGCATAGAGACACAGGATGGCCCGGCGATTCGAGCTGGATATAGACCAGTCCCGCCAGCGCCATGGCAAAATCATGGATAACGATGCCCATGATGCTTTCAGGTGCAGTCATAAATCCTATGGAGCATGGAAAAATCGATATGGACTGTTTTTCATCGATCGCAGCGCGCAGGTTGTCAAGGCATTCGCGATCATAAGCCAGGGGTGGATTCGGACAGATGCCCTGCGTCATGACCGGCTCATCCCAGATGTCGTAAAATTCGCGGACCAGCCGAAAGGCTCTGCGGGCGCTGCCGTAGACATCGCCATTCAAAGCATTGCTGGCCGTGGCTCGAAGGCCGAAGCTCGGGTATTTATCCGAGTATTTCAACGCCATCGCTATCTGGGCGACAAACTGGTCCGACGCGTCATTGCCCTCAGGATCCGCGCAGCCCGGATTTGTGCACTCGTATAAAGATGATGTTTCATTGATCTGATAAAATTTTACAGCATCCGCAATGTCGCAGCGGCGCACGAGCCCGGTCCCGTCGTCAAGGATGAACGGCGCGTTGCTGAAAGGCGTCGCGGCGACGACTCTCTTCCTAACGGGCGCGCTGTAATCCTGTTTTGGCGTCGAACTAAGCGCTTCTTCTATCAAATGGCGGGGAATATACACCTTGTGTCCATCGATCCTGGCTTCACGCCTTTTGAAAAGCTCCTTCACGGTCTCGCTTTCAAAACAGACGCCGGTGTTTTCAATAATATCAAGCGCCATCATATAAGCATTCTGAAGAGTTGCCTCATCCACAAATTTTCGCATAGTTCCACCCCCGCTTTTCCATTTGCATGGCAAGAGAATCCGACCGACATCGATTCTCAGCCATATTGCCGGTATTTGGTTTTCTATACGTAATTATATGGAAAATCGACTGACCGGTATTGCATTCGCGTCTGCTCTTTATAGCAAATTGTCCTGATTATCCATGCCTTATAAGATTTTAGCCATTTAAAAATCTGATATTGTACCATTTTGACCCATCCGCATTTTCCTTAATAAACAGTGTGTATCTTTAATTTATGCTTTTTTCATCTCCAAAGAGATCGGCTAAATGATCAGGGGAGCGAATAGAATAAGCGGCTTCCGAAAATCTCCGAAAGCCGCTTGTTTCTAACCGATCATGGCTGTAAAAACATCTTATGCAAAATATTCCATAGCTGATGTCATCATCATTCAAAAGGACTGTTTCTAAATTCTCATCTGGAAACAGCCCCACTGGCTCTATATTATTTATCTCCTTTAGCTGGTATGACCCACTGATTCTCTCCTCTTTCGGTACTGATATATTCTGGCCACTTGAAGTCGATCGGCGGTTCATAATCGCACAGACATGGGATCCATTTTGCGCCTCCGACGCCTCCGCCGGTTCGTTCGATGAATTCATCTTTTGCAGCTTTCAGCAGATCCGGCTTCGTCAGCAAATCAATAATTGTCATTCCAATTGTTTTTGATGTCGAAACGAAGGTTGGATCGATGCATTCCCGGATCCCGCCCATCGCGTTCATCACCCAGGCAGGGTATGCCTTGCCTGGCGCCGGGGGTTTCAACGCAGGTCTTCCCACATATAATCTCACTGTCGGAGCATGCCAGCAAAACTCTGTATAGTCATCCGACGTGAAGTTCTCCTGCCACTCCGGCAGAACTTTCCGAAGTCTGGCTTCGCACTCCTGCGGCGTGATCAGCTGCTGGATCTCATCAATATAGGGATTCTCCATTGGTTCATAGCCAAGATTCTTTTGTATATCGCGCGCGGTTTCTCTGGCCTTTTCGTCATACACCGGCGGTCCGGCGATTTCCAGGTTTTTATAGGTGATGTCAGCCATCACGTGATTCGCCAAACCGGGTCTCGACTTCGCGATCCAATCTCTTTTCCAGGTGCAATGCGCTGCAAGAGCCGATGCTTCAGCATTTTTATCAAGAATATCAATGATCGTATCAGCCATATGGAGTTCAGGAACCCTGATGAAGAACATCATCTGCCCTATTTGAGCAGGTATATTATCAGCTGTCGCTTGTCCCAATGTCAGGATCGTCTCATTCATGGACCAGCCGATATTGTTCGACAGCATATGTTCCTTGTACATCTTGGAAGTCATATACATTTGTATCACAGCATCTGTTGCCCCGGGACATCTGGTCGCGGAATGGGATGCGGGTATCGGGGAATCATCAGGAGAGGATATCCAGGTTTCCGGCGTGTCACAGCTGAAGGTGTACATGACGCCGTAGCCCACACCACAATGGGTGTTCCATCTGGTGGTATTGCACAGCGGAAGCATATAGAAAGGGTGGAAGCTGATAGCGGCATCGAGGTCGTCATAATATCCTTTCGCTGCGTGGATAGGTTTCGAGGCTCTAAGTTTTTCCGCAGGTTCACCGAAAAATTTCAAGGTTCCCTTGATGTCATATTTCTGCATCGCTGCTTTTGCGGACAGAAATCCTCCTAGACTGCCGATCCCCAATACGGAATGGGGATCCGTGTGGCCACCGGCATATGGACTCAGTCCATCTCTCGGCCGCTGGACCGTATCCGCTGCCTGGCAATTGCCAGGAATGCCATCATATTCGGCATACCCCGCAATAACAGGTCCCGAGCCATTCGACCAGGTAGCGCAAAACGCCGTTGGCATGCCTCCGCTTCCTTTTTCGACCTTAAAACCCTCGGCTTCAAGCAGTTCGATATACCATTTGGATGAACGGTATTCCCTGAATGCCGTCTCTCCATAATTCCAGATTATCTGATGGTAGTCGGATAATTTGATTCTGTTTTCATCGATCCAGTTCAAAATGAATTGTTTGTTTTGCTCCAGCATTAAGTTCGCTCCTTTCGCATCTTGGATCAGGGGGCCGTCTCCAAAACCCTGTACAAATCATTTTGAGCCGGCCCCCACACAGCAGAATAAGTAATGAGCAGTAAATACTGCAGGACATTATCGAATATGGTTATTCATTCATAACATGGGTTTTATGCATCTCAATAATATCCTGCTTGCTTAAGTGTGCATAATCCTGCTTGAACCATCTCAAAAGCCCGACAACAAATACTATCAGCACTACAGAGAATGGCAGTCCGGTTACGATCGTCGCCGTTTGAAGTGCGCTCAAAGGAGCCTTGATGAACATCATCGCAAGAGGGATCGCCGATAATGAAAGGCACCAGAACAGCCTGAACATAGGCGCCGGACTTTCATCGATCGAAAGATTCTCACTCGCAGTGGAGGCTAATGAACCGGCGGCAGCGTCCAGAGAGGTAGCCAGGAACAATATTGTCACGACAATGAATATTGCAATTATGATGGTGTGCGGGATCGGCTGCGTGTCCAGCACGGCGATTATTGCCGAAGGACCGCCGCTCTTTTCCATGATATCCAGGAACGGAACCTCACCGCTCAATTGTGTGAATAGGGAGTATCCTCCGTTTATGCCAAACAAAATCCAGCATCCAAAGCTTCCGCCGAAAACGACTGAAGCCACCATCTGCCTCAGAGTCCTGCCTTTGGATATTTTGGTGATAAAGAGCGCCATCAGCGGGGTATAGACTATCCCAAAGCAAATGTAGAAAACTGTCCATGCCTCAGGAAAACCGCCGTTGCTGATAGGATCGGTCCATGTCGCCATTCTGATGAATTGATTTAAATGCAGCCCAATTCCATTGGTAATATATTTTAAGATAAAGTTTGTCGGGCCGGTTATCAGCAGTATCGCAACCAGTATGATCGCGACATAAATGTTGGTATCACTGATTTTCCGCATGCCTTTTTCTATTCCAATATACGAACTGAGAGAGAATATGACCGAAATCAGAACGATGATGCCAACCTGCAGTCCGAAGCTATCCTGAATGCCGAACAAATTGGAAAACATCGCCGAAAGCAGTGGTACGCCAAGACCCAGCGAAACACTCAGGCCGTAGGCCGGATTGCGCTTTTCTCTCCCATATTAGTCGAAATGCCAAACAATTACCCCTTCTTTCGTGGTCGGATTCAAAAGGAGAATAGGGGGATTCGCAGCCGCTGCGCGTCTGCCATCCTTCGCTGCCTCGTTCAGGCATCTCGGACCGCTCGCTGCGCGAAAGTCCGCCGGACTTCCACGCGACGCTCGCGCCCTTGCGGGTTCGATCCCCCCTTCTCCTACCAAACACAAAAACGCCGCAAAAGCGGCGTTTGGTGTTTGGCTAATCTACTACAAAATGATACAATGCACACCCCTTGGCTAATGTCAAACGATTTGCTGGATAGGGGTGTGCATTTTTTGCAGGGGGTGTGCAAGTCAGAATCATTTTTTTCTGACTTCATCTTTCTGATTCTCTCGTTCATTGCTGTCTCTTGCGCTTCCAGTTCAAAAGGAACAGGATTCCAACAAGAAATGCCGGTCCTGCAATAGTAAGACTCCAGGAAATGCTCAGATACCAAGGAATTTCTGAATGGATCGCCCTAAACACAGTCAGCCCCGAATAGAGCAACCCAGCACTGATGAAGGTGACCGCACCGACGAGTTCATGCTTCCACGCGATAATGAGAAGACCTGTCAGGATAAATACCGGGATGTTGTGCATTATCAGACCGATGATGATATCACCGACACTTCGCCCGGGCTCGATCACATCTAAAGAGAACATGGCAAGAAACAGGATAAACAGAATCGATAAAATCCTCGGTGTCCAGTAAACAAATTTTCCAACCTTAACAGGCATTTCAAGCACCTCTCTTTTACATGGTTCCTTTTTCCATACTTTTTTGTTTCAGCATGCTAAACAAGCCGATACTCAATCCTATCCCAATGCCAAATGACGTTATAATCGCAAGGAAATTTAGATCGATGGGTCTAAAAACAGCCAACAGATTTTCAAGCGTTGCTTTTATGGGATCTCCCGAATTAAATAAGCCCACTAATATTCCAAAAGGAAAAGAAACCACTCCACAGACTGCTGAAAACACCCAAATAGATTTGCGACCATAAATGATTGCTCCAAAAATTGCACCGCAAATTATACCCATGAATATGATTCCAATGATATTCTCGATGTTATAAATGTTTGGATTCTCAGTATTAACACCGATCAAAGAAAATAATAAATCCACTCCTCCCGCCAGAATGAAAGCGCCCCAAAAACCAACTGGTACTGCAATGAGACCTGCGAGCCCCATTTTGGGGATCTTATGACGATTCATAAGAAAGAGGCCAAGGAAAAGCCCACCTATTCCCCCGGCGAGGATTGTGTCAATAATCGCAAAATCTAAAGGTGACAGTACCATGGACGTGATCACGGCGCTTACAAAAAAAGATATCGTTCCAGCGAGCGTTGACCAAAGTAGAAAAACCCAAGCGTTTTTCCTGATTTCAGACATCGTACCCACTCCCTTCAATTCACCGTTAATCTGAAATTGTTTCGGATAACGGATTATAAATAGAATAATGTAGCAATTATTGAAATTAAAACGGCATAGTAGTGATACCATTTCTTTTTCATTTTACGAAGCAGAAACACGCATATTGCAGCAACCACAAGCATGACTAAACCGACTATGATCGGTTTTTCAAATAACTGTACTCCAATTCCAACCATAAAGGTGGCAAGCGAACCAGTCAATATGCTAGCTTTAAGCCAATCGTATATTCTGGTACAATATATAATCAAGCAGATAATAATCCAAATAATCCCATATCCAACTCGCAAGGGCGACACAAATCCATAAGAACCGTCCTGATTTGCCATAGTTTCAAAAAGCACGAAGATTAGAAAATAAAGCCCAAAGGCTATTGCCAAAGTAATAAAACTACCTATAGTAACAATTATTCCTTCCTTAAGCATTTCAGACTTTTTGTTCATATTTTATTCAACTCCTCTCCTCATATCCCTTTTAAATTAAGCTATAAATTATACAGGAAAATATTTTACCAAAGATCCCAACCTTCCAATCCCAGTTCAGATAAAAAATTTATTCCTCTTTTATCACCCGTGTAAACGAGTGTCCCATCGTTTTTAAGTCCGATACAGTGTTCCCACCCTTTATGGTTCACCTCAGTGATCGCCACAATGTCATGCCACGTATCTGTCTCAAAGGATGTGCTTGCAACCGTGCCATCACTCTTGATTCCATTGGTAATAGCACCGCATGCTGAAATAACCACTATATCCTTCCAGTCCTCTAAATCACATTGTCCAGAATTGTTTAAGCCCGTTGCTACTACAGTCCCATCGCATCGAAGCCCGACACTAAAAGCTCCGCCTGCTGCGATGGCTACAATATTTGTCCAGTCTTCAACATTACATTGCCCGTACTCGTTATCTCCAAACGCAACCACAGTACCATCTTTTTTCAACCCTAATACATGTCCTGCTCCTGAAGAAATGCTTACGATATCATTCCATTCTTCCCACCACTTGTCTGCCACCCAATTATTATCTCCTACTATGGTTCCATTACCACGTAAACCAATGCAATAATCCATTTCAGATGACCTTCCTGAGAAATCAATTATATTCTCCCATCCACCAACATCAGGCATTGATGCGCCAATGACTACTACTGTTCCATCGTTTCTGACACCGACGCTAAAAGCATTCCCCGCAGATACCGCAACGATATTTTCCCATTTGGGCTTATTGGCGTAATCATTATAATCGTAGAACTCTTTCATTCCTAAAAAAACATGCGAACCGTTTTTTGCAATACCATAGACCTTGTTTTTTTCTTCAATTACCGATGTGTACTCTGATACCCCTTCAACATTGCATTGTCCATATCCATTTTCCCCGGCAGCAATAACAGTGCCATCGCTTTTCAGTCCAAGAACATGATCATCGCCAGTAGAAATTCTGCTTTGTTTTCTTAATGCTATGTTGTACAGCTCTCTTCCATCCTTATAGTCCGCAAGATTCCTGAGAATCGCCATAGCATCAAAATACTTCTCATCCTCCATAAGCTGTAAGGCCTGAGGATATCGACCCACATAATTTTCAATGGATGAAGCGGATCTTTGAGCTTCCTCCTCGTGATTAATTTCTACCACTTTTAGCTTATCTGATGTATCAATATCCGTACCGCAGCCAGGTAAAGCTAGTACCGTTCCTAGTAAGAATATGCTGATTACAATTTTAATTACATACTCATTTCTATTCATATCGCCACACCACCCTCTTAAAATGGTACAAAACATCCGCCACTAAGAATTTAATATCTCATCCAATATATCTTCCGTCTCCTTAAGGCTAAAAGAGGCATATAATCTACGATTCTCCTGATCCAAGAGTCGATAATGCCGGGAAAACATATTCTGCTGAATGCGATAGCATTTTTTCTCGGAGATTGTTTTCCACCAAACCTTGCCTCCCCAGGTTTTAGGATAGTCAACATCAATATCCTTGAATGCTAAGGCGATGATGATGTCCGATACGTCTCCTCCGATGGCATCGCGTAATATCGTACTGTCTGAAAAAATACTTGCCAAGGCAACCGAACTGGTCCAGCCTAAACTTATTCTGTTTTTTTCTATCTCGATTAATGTCTTTTTTGACATCCCCAATATAGCTGCCATTTTATCCTGAGTCAGTCCGTACTCAGTTCTGATCAGCTTGAGTTTTTCATCCATTAATTTAACAAATTGCTTTTTTTCCATCTTTGTTCCTCAATGAAAGTATTATTTATAGTGTAATTTTACACCTTTTGGTTTTATGTTTCAATATGTCTTATATGCTCTTATGAAAAAACTTCACCCTTACCAGTTTCATTTCAAACGATTTATCTACGTTAATTCTCATCTGGTGATTCTATTGCTCGCATTTCATCAAGTATACGGTTAATTGGATTACACTTATCCGCATTTTCTCTCACAAACTTTATATAATTTCGCAGTAGATTGACGGTATCTTCAGCCTGACAATTATCCAAATAGCTCTCCAGTTCATCTGCAAATTTTATAAGTTGGTTTCGTTTAAACCAGTTATCCGCATGTTTCGGCAGTTCGTTAATCAATGATTCCTTTTGTGCCTTCCTTCTTACTTCCAACTTCAGTCGCTTTTCAGCCTGTTCCTTCTCGCTCTCCTTGTTTCTTTCCTCTTCATACTGAATCGACCGTTCTTTTTGCTCGAGTCCGTTAATTATTTCATTATTACAACATAGCCTATAGAAGGTTTAAAAATTAATAAAAAGAGTGCTTATGCTCAATACATGAAAGAGGCGAACTTCCTTTTACCAAATGCGCTTATTACGCAAAAGGTTGTCACCGCAATCAAAGACTTACCGCTGCAGGACAGGGACATGAAGGGCGATATTTATGAGTACATGATATCCAAGCTTCAGACAGCCGGTCGTATTGGGCAGTTTAGAACACCACGCCATATCATTAACATGATGGTTCGAATGGTTGACCCTCAGCTCAATGACACCATAGTAGATCCGGCTTGCGGAACAGGTGGTTTCTTGGTTATGGCCGGGCATCACGTCCGTGAAAATAATGAATATGAACTTAGGACAAATACAAAAGCCCGCGAACACTATCAAAATAAAATGTTCACGGGCTATGATACCGACCAAACCATGCTTCGAATTACAGCGATGAACACAATTTTGCATGGAATGGATAATGCTAATGTCAGGTTTAATGATTCACTTTCTAAGAGCAATACAGACGAGGATAAGTACACAGTGGTACTTGCAAATCCACCTTTCAAAGGTTCTCTTGACCATGATTCAGTTGCACCGTCACTAATATCGATTGCTGATACAAAAAAGACTGAGTTATTGTTCGTGGCACTCTTCCTTCGAATGTTAGATGCCGGCGGTCGTTGTGCATGTATCGTTCCGGAAGGAGTATTGTCAGGTACAACAAAAGCGCATATTGCCTTAAGAAAAGAGCTTATTGAAAAAAACAAGCTACAAGCTGTTATTACCATGCCAGCTGGCGTATTTAGACCTTATGCTGGTGTTTCAACAGCGATTCTTATTTTTACAAAAACAGGAACTGGCGGCACGGATAATGTATGGTTCTACGATATGAAATCCGATGGTCGTAGTCTTGATGATAAGAGAACCGAATCGGGCAACGATGGAGACATTGATGACATTGTAGCCCGCTATAAGAGCCTTTCCAATAATCCTGGACTGGAAGCAGCAAGAACCCGATACGATCAATCATTTCTTGTTTCAACTCAGGAAATTATAAATAACAGATATGAATTACGCTTCAATTTATATAGCAAATCTGATCACAAACAAATATCGTTTGACCATCCGAGTGTTAGTCTTGCGCGTTTTCGAGAATTGGAGGATGAAATTCTTGAAAAAATCGATGAATTGGAGGCGATGTTTGAATGACTCCAATGAAATTTATCGACTGTGTTGATATTACAGGTGGTGCAGTAAAACATTTTTCTGGCACCAGAATGTACTTAAGCACTGGTGCTTTACAGGGCAATCAGATTATTACTTCCGCCTTAGAAGAAGTGACATATGATAATGGCCTGCCCCCAAATTTTGTTCCGGGATTTTAAGTTAGTTTAAGCCGCAATCGTCTGTGGGGCTGGCGGCCTGTATCCCAAAGAGCTATGGGGTCTTATAGTGTTGTAGACATGAATCCATCTTCTTGTCAGGATTTCCACTTCAAACATTGTATCAAATATTTCCACATTAAGAAACTCGTCCCGCATTTTACTGTTGAAGCTTTCGCAATAGCCGTTCTCCCAAGGGCTTCCAGGTTCAATGTAGGCGGTCGCCACGTTGACTTCCGAAAGCCATTCCCTTAGTTTAATGGCAGTGAATTCCGAACCGTTGTCGCTTCGTATATATGAAGGAGTTCCTTTTGTGATGAACAAATCAGCCAAAATCTCGATTATTTGAATATGGCTCCATTTTCTTTTTGGGATGCTGGCAATGCATTCCCGTGAATATTCGTCGATGATATTGAGCCACCTGACTTTACGCCCGTTGCTCAATCGATCCTCCACAAAGTCGTAGCTCCATACATGATTGGCATATTCCGGCCGAAGCCGGATGCAGCTTCCGTCATTGAGCCACAGTCTCCGTTTCTTAGGTTGCTTCTGTGGAACTTTAAGACCTTGTTCCCGCCAAATCCTTTCGACCCGCTTGTGATTGATTAGTACCCCACTCGCTCGCAGCATCATCGTGATTCTTCGGTAGCCATAGCGTCCGTAGTTGCTTGCCAAATCAATTATTTTCGCTGTAATTTCATCTTCGTCGGTCCTTTTGATGGGTTTATATCTTACACTGCTTCGGCATACACTTAACGCCCGACAAGCCCGCCGCTGGGACAACCCGTATACTTCACCCACTTTTTCAACGGTTGCTTTTCGCTTTGCCGGACTTAGAATTTTCCCTCGGCCACATCCTGCAGGATAGCGTTGTCCAAACTCAGATCGGCGACCAGTTTCTTGAGCCTGGCGTTCTCTTTTTCGAGCTCTTTCAGGCGCTTGGCATCAGATGCATTCATTCCGCCATATTGTTTGCGCCAACGATAGTAGGTTTGCTCTGAAACGCCGATTTGCCTTGATGCCTCCCCAATGGTTTTGCCTTGGCTGCAAAGGACTTCTACTTCCCTCAGATGCACGATTATCTGCTCTGCTGTATACTTTTTCTTGCTCATTTCAAACTCTCCTTTTAAGCTAGTTTATCATTTTTGATTCTAACTTAAAATCCGGTTTGTTTCTGTGGGGTCATGCCAGGAAGTTTACACAATTTGCGGTATAGTCTCAAGAATATGATAAAAATAAGCAAAGCACTCTACAAATTTCAATGTGGGGTGCCTTGTTGAATAAGTTATTAAATATTTATAGTTACTTAATAGCACAGTTTACTTCCCATAAAAGAAATCCCTCATTGCCTTTAACTTCATTACTTAAGGAATCCCATCCGCTTATCTTACATGTCTTACCATTTGATATTAATTGGTTTATTTCTCGAATATGCTGTTCAAATACTAGTTAATTCTATAAATCAATTTTTATTGTAATTGTCCGTGCATCATACTCCAACATTCCATTTTTACGCATCTTTATCAATTCTCTGCCAAGAGATGATCTTGCAATCCCAAGCCTTTCCGCCAATTCCTTTTTCGAAAGTGGCAAATCAATCACTTTTCTACCCTGCCTGATTTGTTCTTGCTTTAAAAATTCAAGGATGCATTGCCGAATGCTTTTTCGTGATATGGCATTTATCTTTTCTGTCAAAATAATTGTCTTATCAGAAATCTCACCCAATAAGCCAATCAAGAAAAGTAAGCTTCTATGGCACAGGTCCAGGATTATCTCTTTTCGAATTGTTATAATAATTGTTCGCATAGACGCAATGACCGTCATAGGGTAGACATTTTTGCTAGAGAACATAAGATTCGCGCCAATTATGTCTCCCACCCCAAAATTATCTATAACCAGAATATTTCCATTTTCATCGATATTCTGAACAGTGACCTTTCCGTCTAGTATTATTTCCACAAACTGACATCTTTCGTTTTGTAGATGAATGATTTCATCTTTATAATATTCTCTTATTTCGCATTTCGAAAACCCAAAAATGGTCTCGATTTCATCTTTTCTGAAATCCGCAAATAATGGTATATGTAATAAAACTTCCATTAGTAGATCCGTATCAGTTAAAATTTTCATCTCCATCGCTCCAAATTAGTTACTTCGGTAACATAATTATTTGATGCCTTTAAGTATACTATAAAAAAAACCTAATGCAAGGAGATAATTAAGTAATGAATAATAATACGCAAAAAATAATTCAAAATATTTTTCTTATGCTTTTCATTTTTCTACTAGCCGAAGGAAGGGTGCAGATATGGATGGGGCTATTTTTGATTGGACTTGCTTTTTCTTTGGTATTCGGCCGCTATTATTGTGGTTGGTTTTGCCCGATCAATACAGTGCTAAGCGGAGTCACATGGGTTAAAAAAAAATTGCATGTTAAAAGTCTCAAAATCCCACAGTTTCTTGTAAAACTCTGGGTGCGCAATTTAACGTTAGGTGTATTCATCTCCATTTTTATGATCACATTGATGACAGAAATTAAATTGCCAGTACTTCCGGTATTATTTTTTATTGCCATACTATTGACATTTCTTTATCCAGAGGAAATATGGCATCGTTATCTATGTCCCTATGGAACGCTCCTTAAATTATCTGCTATGTTTACTAAACATTCAATGAAGATTGAAGAATCTCTTTGCAACAATTGTGGCACATGTAAACGAGTTTGTCCTGTTAAAGCTGTTGTTAAAACTGAAAGCAAACACTCTATACATAAATCTGATTGTCTTGTCTGTATGCTATGTGAAGACAGTTGCAGACAACGTGCTATCACTTATCAGTAATAAAAATTTCTCAACATCTTGATTAGATCAGTTTGAATGATTCTCTATAGAGATCTAAACAAAAAAATTTAACGGGAGTGATATATATGACCAAGATTAAAAAATATTATATAGTTGGTATCGTCTTATTGATTCTTCTCAGTGTTTTTAGTGTTTTCAAACTAGAACAAATAAAATCTATACCCCAACCTAAAAAGTCGGCAGGATTTCCTGTTGAGACAGTAATTGCAAGTAATAAAAACCTCTCCCAAGGACTATCTTATATAGGAACTATTGAATCTTATGAGGATGTGAAGCTTGCAGCTAAAATCTCTTCCAGGATTATAGATATATCGGGCGAAGAAGGATCTACTATTAAATCTGGCGACTTGCTTATAACTTTAGATAATGAAGATATCAATGGAAAAATTTCTACAATGGAAATAAAAGTCAAAGAGGCTAAAATCAATCTAGATTACTGGAACTCTCAAGCTGAAATATATGAAGCACTATTTGATGAAGGCGTTATATCGCAACAGGAATTTAGAAAAATAATCTTTAACCGTGATACAGCAGCCAATGCATATAAGCAAGCCAAATCGTCACTGCAAGAAGCGAAAATTAGTTTAGAAAACTCCACGATTTATTCGCCGATTTCCGGGACCATAATACATATCTATAGTAACATGGGCGACATGACCACTCCAGGAAAAGAAATAATTAACGTTGCTGATACAAATAGGTTAAAAGTCAATGTGAAAGTGGTTGAAGGAGATTTGGCAAAAATCAAAGAAGGAATCCCTGTAAATCTGAGCGTCAATGATCAATCTATAATCTTCAAATCACAAGTTACTGATATCTTACCTTCAGTGGATAAAAACGCGCGCACATGTTCGGTGGAAATATCAATACCACAGGAAATGATGCAAAATCAAAACATAAAACTGGGCATGAGCATTAATGTATTTTTTGTTTTGGAAGAAAACCAGAACGCTTTGGCTGTACCAATAAATACTGTCATAACCGACGGTAATGAAACTTATCTTTATACGGTTGTAGACAACAGCGCTAAAAAGCAAGTTGTCACAACTGGTATCAGCAATGATCAATATATCCAAATTACCAGTGGTTTAAAACAAGGGGATTCAGTTATATTCACAGGACTTACTGAAATTTATGACGGTCGAGAAGTATACCTTGCAGGAGGATTAAAATAGTATGAATATAGCTGAGTTTTCTATCAAGCATAAATATACAATCATGGCTTTAATTATTGCAGTTTTATTTTTCGGTATCTTTTCCGGAAAAACTCTTAAAACTGAATTGATGCCTGACACAAATCCTCCAGTAGTCAATGTCATTACTGCCTACCCCGGCGTTGCTGCCAAAGATGTCGCTAAGGAAGTCAGTAAGCCTATGGAAGAAGAATTTTTAACTGTAGCTGGAGTAAAAAAAGTCAAATCGACATCTCAAGACGGCTTATCCATTGTAAACATTGAATTTCATTATGGCACAAATATAAATATCGCCGCTGTTGATATACAAAATACAATCAATCGTATAAAAAGAACACTGCCTGTCAATATTCAAGAGCCACAGGTCATGAAATTCAGTACTGCCGATAAACCAATTGTTACTTTTGCGATTTCAAGCAAGGAAGTTGATTTAAGTACAGTTCGTGATTTAGCTGATAATGAAATAAAATCAACTATCCAAAGGGTCAATGGTGTTGCTGCCGTCGATACCTTTGGTGGCTTTAAGCGCCAAGTTAATATCTATGTTGATAAACAAAAACTAGAGGCTTTAAATCTTTCTCTCGATCAAATAACTTATTCTGTAAGTGGCCAAAATGCGTCAGCATCTGGCGGTCGCATTTCCAATAATGAACAAGAGTACCTGATACGGTTAGTGCAAGAATATGCCAGCTCAGATGATTTAGGTAATATCGTAATATCCAACCTCAATGGGAATTTAATTTACCTTAAAGATGTCGCTTCAATCAGTAATGATATAGAAGAAAGCCGCAGTGAATATCGTTATAATGGGCATGAAGCAATCGCCCTGCAAATTTTGAAGCAAGATAACGCAAATACAGTTGAAACAGTTAAAAACGTTAAGTCCGAAATTCAACGTCTCAAGGAAAATTATCCTTTTCTGGACTTTCAAGTATCTGATGATGATTCTGTTTTCACAACTGAAGTGGTTGACAATATGAATGGCACAGTCCGAGATGCCATTATTCTTACGGCTATAATCATACTAATTTCAATTGTCTCTATTAGCGAGTCTTTTGTAGTTTCTCTATCAATGCCAATATCATTTCTATCCACCCTGGCTATGATGAAGCTTGCTAGCTTAGAACTGAATTTGATCACACTATCAGCTTTGATATTGGCGGTAGGAATAATGGTAGATGACTCAATTATTGTCCTGGAAAATATAATGCGCCATCGCCACGAATTTAACGAAGATATAAAGACAGCTGCAATAGAAGGGACCAAAGAGATTATGTTAGCCGATATTGCAGGAACTTCCACACATGCCATCGTTCTAATTCCGCTCTTATTCATACAAGGTTTCGTCGGCAAAGTATTTGGGCCTTTAGCGCTAACTTTGATTTTTGCTTTAATTTCGTCATTAATCGTATCATTAACTGCAATTCCACTTTTTTCAGTTTTGATAGGAGGAAAATCATGGCCACGTTTACAAACAGTCATTAAGAAAATTGCTTCTCCATACACCCACTTTATGGATTCATTACGTGAATTTTATACTACTATCCTCACTACAGCAATTAAACATCGTAAGATTACGTTAATGATAGCCCTTATTTTGTTTATTGTTGGCATGCTGCTATTAAGAACAATTGGCATGGAACTGCTACCCAAGATTGATTCTGGTACATATTCAGTATCCCTTCAGACTTACCCGGGAACTTCATTAGCAAAAACGAGCGAGATTGCTCAAAATGCGGAAAAGATTATTGCTGCTAACAAAGAGGTCCGATCTTTTAGTACTAAAATAGGCTATGAGGCAGGAACCCACTATTTAGGTTCAAATGGTGCTTTGGGAGTTACCCAAGTTGAAATGACAGTTAACCTCACAACCCGGAAAGAGCGTAAACAATCCATTTGGGATATCGAAGAACAAGTCCGTCAGGATATTGCTAAAATACCGGGAATTAAAACCTTTGTCGTCAAAGAAATTGGGGGTACTGCTATTTCGACGAATGCCGCACCTATAGATATTCGAATTACGGGACAAGATCCGAAAATCATATATCATCTTGCAAATCAAGCAGAATCAGTAGTTAGCCAAATTCCAGGCGTCGTCAATCTTTATAAGAGTTGGGGTTTAGATAGCCCTGAAATTAAAATAAAAGTAAATGAAAAAAGAGCTGCGGAACTCGGCCTTTCTCCAATAAAGATCATTCATGAAGTCTATGCCAGTCTCGAAGGTGCTCCAGCTTCATCAATAAAATCAGACAGTCGAAAGGATACTCAAATTCTAGTCAGGTATCGTTTAGAAGATCGCGCATCCTTAGATAAATTAATGAATATAGCTATAACTACAGCTATGGGCAATCAAGTTCCTCTTAGGGACTTAGTGGAAATTGAAGTAGGTCAAGGCGCAAATATTGTTACTCGCGAAAATCTTCAATCCAGCATCGACGTCTTAGGATTCACTTACAATCGGACTTTTAGTCACGTAATTAAGGCTATTAACGAAGAGTTGCAAAGCATCCCAATACCCGATGGTTATGCTATTTCAATTACAGGAGAGCAAGCAGACTTGAGTGATTCGATTGGAGATTTAATATTTTCATTATTGCTGGCAATGATGACTGTGTATTTACTATTGGTAGCTCAATTTCGATCCTTTATCCATCCGATTACTATTATGGCGGCTATTCCCTTAATATTGATTGGGGTAGCTTTAGCTCTTTTATTTACTAATAGCACTGTCTCCATGTCAGTAATGTTAGGATTAATTTTATTAGTTGGCACAGTGGTAAATAACTCTATATTAATGATCGATTTCATCATAAAAGCTCGTAACTCAGGGCAATCAAGAGATCAAGCTATCGTCGATTCTGTCCAGATTCGTTTTCGTCCGATAATGATGACAGCCATGTCCCAAGTAGCTGGTATGTTTCCGCTAGCTACTGGTTTAGCCTTGGGCTCAGAGCGTTTTGCGCCCTTAGCAACTACAGTTATTGGCGGAATCTTAACCGCCACATTATTAACTATGGTTATTGTCCCGGTAGTATACACTATTTTTGATGACCTAACTATCACCTTTGCGAAAAAAAATAATACATTTTGAACCGTTAAATTCATTAAAAACAACGCAAGCCGTTTTTTCAAGTCTTTCTAAAACAAATTAAACCATCTAATTATAAATAATTTAGATGGTTTAATTATAATCTCGCCGAAAAAAAAGCGCCAAATTCAAACTTAAAAATACACAAATGGCTTATATGAGTATTACGGGCCAAATTGAGACAGTGTTCCGGAGAATGAGAGCCACTATTCCGGAACCAAAGAGCCAGCATATTTTATGGCTTATCAATTGGCATGGAGCCTCATCAGCCATGACTATTTACAGCATTCGGGCGGCGTGCTGGCCGCTAAAGCTTGGAAAAGCTTATCATGGCTTCTCTCCATGTAAACTGGCACAAAATATACTGTCAAAGCCCAAGATGGCAGGACTTCCGGAAAGGTGGCTTTAAAATTCCGGAATCGTGGCTCACCCAGCACCGGAACAGCGGCTCCAGAGCCGTAATATTCATTATATACTAGGTTTTCTACATCCTCACTCTTTTACTCTTGACATCAATACTCCTTTCGCAATGTCCATAGTTCAAGGAAACATATCAATTGCAATTCTAATTTACAACGATTTTCCTAATGTTCAACGATATGGCCAAAAGTGCACACCCCAACTAAAAGTCAAACGATTTGAAATCATACTCCTGGCTACAGGCATCGGTGAGTGATGAAATATATTAACAGAAGACTCCCAAAATTGAAACAACACCCTCGGCAAAACTCCCAGAACCGCTTGTTTCAAGCCGTTTTAAGGCAAAATAAAACCACCAACCGATAAAATACTTTTTATCAATTGATGGTATTACTTTTGGTGGAGAATAGGGGGATCGAACCCCTGACCTCCGCATTGCGAACGCGGCGCGCTCCCAGCTGCGCTAATTCCCCATGGGCGTCGGTCTGACAGTCAGCCCGACGCTTGTTATTATAGCAGATTTTTGGAAAAGTAAAAAGTATTTTTTACTTATCTTTTTCAATAGTATTGCGCGGATCTGCCGCTATGATACCGCTGACGAATATTTCAGCGATATAAGGATCGAACTGGCTGCCGGCGCTGCGCCGGATCTCAATTACGGCCTCCTCTGCAGACATCGCTTTTCTGTATGGCCTGTCCTCGGTCATGGCGTCGTAGGCATCCACGACAGCGATGATCCGAGACAGCAGCGGTATATCCTCGCCGGCGAGCATCTGGGGATAACCCGTGCCGTCCCATCGTTCATGATGACACAGGATGTAATCCGCAATGCTTGACAACTCCACAGAGGCATTGGCGATCCTGTAGCCGATCTCCGGATGCTTCTTCATTTCCTGCCATTCGTCGTCGGTCAGGGGCCCCTGCTTCGTCAGAATATTTTCGTTGATGCTGACCTTCCCCAGATCATGAAGCGTGGCAAGCAGGCTGAGGTCGTTCATCTGCTGATCGCTCAGCTCGAGGAACTGGCCGATGGTGGACGAAAGCGCGACCATTCTTTCCGCGTGCTGCTCTGTCTCGAAGCTTTTCTCGAACATGGCGGTCCTTATGGAGGAAATGATCGAGCTGTGGATGCTTTTCCTTTCCAGCAGCTTTTTCCTGTACATGGAATCCTCGGCTTCATTTATGATGTTTTCCAGGGACTGCTTCGCTGTTTTTTTTGTCGCCGTCCCAAGAGCGATGCCCGGATAGAAGCTTTCTTCGCCCGCGATATGTTTTTTCTCCCTGCACATGGCAGCAATTCGTCTGCAGATTTCAGAGGCTGCCTTGGAGGAAGTCTTTGGCAGCAGAATGCAGAATTCATCGCCCCCTATCCTTGCGACGATATCTTCGCTTCTGCAGCAGTGCATCAGGATCCTTGAAATCTCGACAAGCATCTTGTCGCCCTCGGCATGGCCAAAGGCGTCGTTGACGAGCTTGAGGCCGTTGATATCCCCCATGATCACCGACAGCGGCAATTGGCGCTCAACATCCAGCCTCTTCTTTTCTTCATCAAGAAACGTCCTGTTGAACAAGCCGGTCAGCACGTCATGATAATTCAGATAGATGATTTCTTCTTCCCTGTTCTTGCGCTCGGTGATATCCTCGATCATGCAGAGTTCCATTGGAATGTCGTTTTCATCAACCTGCAGGGGCACGATTGTCAGGTTCACCCAGACGATGCTTCCATCCGGCCTGAAATAGCGTTTAATGATGTTGAAACCGCTGATTTTTCCGGCCAGCATCAGCTCCCGTTTCGCTATATTCAGCGCCATGTCGTCCGGATGCGTGATCGACTGCCAGTCGAGGGTCTTCATTTCCTCCCGGCTTCTGCCAACGATTTCCGCGAATTTATCGTTGATTTCCCGAACCCGACCGGATCCGATCTCAAAAAGGCCGATGCCCAGCGGCGCCTTTTCGAACATTGTCCTGAAGCGGGCCTCGCTGATTTCCAGCGCATGCTCGGTCTCCTTTCTGTAAAAGACCAGTCCGAACTGCCTGAGCATGCGCGCAGCCAGTTCGTTTTTCTCCAGGGAAACACCTTTAGGCATCACGAGCACGATCTCGCCGATGACCCGGCCGCCTCTGCTGATTTTGACAACGACGAGCTCGCCGAATTCCCAGCCTTTGGAAATCATTGCGACTGCCGGATTGTCCGCATCTCCTGTGTAATCAGCGAAAGACTCGAAAAACAGCACTGCCTCCTGATTGTCATTTGAGAAATGCTTCGGCAGGTAGTCCCATTCGCTGCCGATCAGCTGGAATCCGAGGTAGTCTTCGGCGTACTTCAGCAGCGTCTCATCCACCGCTGCATCGACGGTCCTCAATTTGGTCCTGTCCTCGCTGGCCATGTTCAGCAGCGCCATCTTCGCCTGGGATAATTCCTTTAAAAGATACAGCATGTCGTGAAAATCGATATCCTCGATCGGCATGTTCAATATCTTCGCAGGGAGGTCCGCCGCCTTCAGGAAAACATCCCGTTCCTTCACCTCGCGGGTTATGTCGGTATAGAACGTCACAAAATAGTATTTTTCCGGCGAGTATACGTCGAGTTTGTAATATCTCCCTGACTTTTCGGAATAACTCTCCGCTTCGCCTTTCCCTTGCTCAAGGGCTATTTTCGAATAGAACGACAGCCAGTCGAAGGGGATCTTGTTCAGCGGCGCCCCTGCCTGGCTTCCCGTTTTTCCAATCAGCTCGTCAGCTGTCAGGCCGGTCATTTCCTCAAGAGTCCTGTTCACTTCCAGGATCAGGTAATCATAGGGGACACCGTTTTCATCGCACAGGAGTTTTCGATAGCTGTAGCCTATCGGCGCTTTTTCAATCATGGTCCTGTAAAATCCATTGTCCATCCCGTGCATCCCTCCCCATTATTTTTGTATAGTATACTATACACTATCAGCCGCGACAATCCCACATTTTTTTGTCCGGTAAATTATTGAGGGACCTCCGGTCCGTCATAAAAAAACATGAGAATACATCGCAAAGCCGCCGCTTTATGCTATACTTAAGAAAAAGCGGCCACTATCGGTATCAGTCAAATTAAGGAGGGATCACAATGGAACTTGCTCAGAATGTAAAAATCTACATCGACGAGAGCAGCGGCCAGATCATCTTTGAGGACAAGGAAGAAAAACTGCTCCTATCTCAAGTTTTTGACGAATCGCAGATATTTTGGGGCGAGCATGGCGGATATTTCGTACATACCAACGACGACTATATCCCGCTGGACAGATTCGTAATCTGACGCCTTCTCATTGAGCGGATAAATCGCTTCCGTATCGAAACGATCAAAAACAGCCTCATTCCAAACGGATGAGGCTGCATTTTTTATGCTCGGGTCTTTTCGATCGTCCTGCGGTCGTGCAATCCTCAAACGCCGAAGACACGCGGGCAGTTTATCCTGCATTTGTTGCAGACCGTGACATCGAATCCCCTTTGGTTCGTGTCGTAGGCATACTGCCTGCAACGCTTCTGGTTGACGGATCCGCCGTCCAAGGCCTGGGACGGGCACCCGGACAGGCATATCCGGCACTCCGCCAGGCACATTTCCCGGGCTGGCGGGTCTGATTGAATGTCCAGATCCGTCAGGATCGCTCCCAGGCTGATCATGTTGCCGAATTTCTCGTTGGCTACAAGCGTGTTCTTGCCGATGGTGCCGATCCCGGCATGCACCGCCGCATGTCTCATCGAAATCAGCCCCCTGCCTTCTGATTTTTCAGCGTTCCAGTAATCATACGGACCATCCGATGGCATTGGCACTGCGATCCCGCCGAGACGCTGGATCTCCAGGCTGGCTTTATAGCTGATATGGTCGAGCATCTCCAGATTGATATCATTGGCTTTCTTGTACACCAGACGCGGACTGACGTATGCCAGCCCCCGCGGCAGGGCCTTAGCTATGACGATGACGGATTTCGTCCGTTTGAACACATCCCTTGGGTGAAAGCCGGCCGGCGTGTCCTGAAACCTGTCAATATTGGCGAACCCGCAGACGTCCGCGCCAAGGCCGATAATGATTTCCCTTATCTTTTCCTTCATGGTCGTCTCCTGGGCGTTATTTCTTCCCCGGTCTTCTTTTACCGGTCATATGCTCGATGCGGATCCTGATGACATTGGTCCTCGCCTTGTTCTGAACGATGTAGTTCCTGGTGTTTTCGTCAGTCGGACAATATTTGAATCCGATGGCTTCCAACGCCTCCTGCCGAGCGGCTTCGTCCTCAAATGGTATTATGTCGGCTTTTCCGAAGACGATCACGCTGGTGTAATTTATGCTGACCTCCACAGGCAGCACTTCCGTGTCGCCGGCCACGGTGAAGCAGACCTTCGGATTCTTCCTGACCGCATCGATCTTGTGGCCGTCAAGAAATCCATGGATATAGATGCAGTCGTTGGCATAGGCGTAACTGATCGGCACGCCATAAGGATAATCATCGTCCCCCAGCATCGACAGCACGCCGTAATCCTGCTTCGCCAGATATGCCTTGGTCTCTTCCTCAGACAGGGCACGATCCGATCTTCTCATTTCTCTGAACATAAACTTCTTCCTCCTCATCTTTAATGATCCAGTGATATTCGGATATAACGACGCAGTTGCGTCCATTGGCTTTGGCTTTATATAATCCTTCATCCGCGACCCGCACCAGTTCGTCGTAATCGACAGCCGGATGATCCGGCCCATACCTGAATGTGGTGACGCCGAAGCTCGCCGTCAGCTTCATAGCCCTGCCCGACCATGATATATCCGCCGACTCAAAGCATGTTCTGATGCGGTTGGCCACCAGGCCCGCTTCTTCGGGCGATATGTCCGGGAGGAACACGATGAATTCATCACCGCCGTACCTGCCGGCAAGATCGATGACCCGGATATTTTTAGAAACGATCCCGGCAAGGGATTTGAGGGCATGATCGCCCGCCTGATGCCCGAGCCTGTCGTTTACTCTCTTGAAATGGTCTATATCGAACAGAAGCAAGGCTATTCCGCCGTTCTCCCGGATTGCCCGATTGATCTCGTGCTGCATCCTCTCAATGAAGTATTCCCTGTTCATCAGCCTGGTCAGACCGTCGGTGCGGGCGCTTGTCTCAAGCTGGCGGATCATTTCATGCTGCTTTGTGATATCGCTGATCAATACCGTGGCGCCTATGAACGAGCGTCCATGGCGCAGCTTCGATATCCTGACCTGATAGATGCATTCCCCGCCATCCTCGCCGCAGTCAGCCTTGAATTCGAAATCGGAGCGATCCTGACGCGATTCCTGATCGTCATCCTTCAGATCATTATCCGAGCCCTGAAGCCAGGATTTCAATTTCGATGTGAAATCCGCGTATCCCGAAAGCCGCTCGCTCATATTCTTTCCGATGCAATCGGTATCAAGCTCGGGGAATATATGTTGCGCCGCCTTGTTGAAATCGTAAATGTCCAGCTGCGTATTGAATACAATGACGCCATCCTGCATCCAGTCGAAGACCTTTTTGCGCGACAGCGGGATCAGGTGCTGCTGGGTGAAGCTGAACATGCCGAAGGAGAACAGCAGGTAGTCCAGCATGACCGTAAACGGTCCGCTGTCGAGTCCCAGTGGAACTATTCCCGCAAAATTCACAGCGACGGCGCAGACCGGCATGATCGACGCGAGCATCATGATCAGGGACTGCTGTCTCAGGTAGCCGCCGGCATTCCTGTACGCCTTCAGATAATTGAGGAATGAGTAAACGACACATGCCATGAAATAGACATGGTGTATCGGATACCACGGGCCTTTTACAATATCCAGCACGAGGAAATACCCGTTGCTGACAAGGGACAGCCCGGCATATTGAAACGGCAGCGCGTCGCTGGCGAGGCGAAAGGCCATCGTCAGGAAAGGAAACGCGAAAAGCGCGGCGTAGAAAACCGCTCGCCCGCTCCTGATCCCCTTGCCGGAATAAGCAATTGACAGCAGGACCCAGAACGCGGGTATGAACGGCAGGCCGACATACTGGAATTTGCTCCAGAAATCTGCCTTTTCAAGGGTCTGCGACAGCAGTTCCATGCCATATCCGAAGGTATAGAATGCAGTCATGATACAGAGGATCGAAAACTGAAGCGAACCGGGTATCTCCCGTCGCCTGATCGCATAGATCGCAAGCGCGAGGATGACCAGCGTGATTGCGAATAGTGATGTGCTGATGATCGTGTTAAGTGGCTGCATGCCGTTCTCCGCCTTCCGCTAAGGCTAAAACATCTTCTTCTTTGTAATCATGATCGCGCCTGCAATCATCAGGCACATTGTCAGTATGATTATTCCAATATAGGCAAACGGTGAATTCTGATAAGGCAATAGCACGTTCATGCCGAAAAAGCTCGTGATGATCGTCGGTATGGCCATCACGATGGTGATGCTGGCCAGAAATTTCATGACGATATTGAGATTGTTGGATATGACAGAAGCGAAGGCGTCCATCGTCCCGCTCAGGATATTCGTATAGATCTCGCCCATATCGATAGCCTGCTTGTTTTCCGTGATGACGTCCTCCAGAAGCTCCTCGTCCTCCTCGTACTTTTTGAGCACCCTGACGGTGATCTCGCTCTCTTCGTCATGCACCTTTCGCAAATAAGTGCGCAGGAGTTTTTCGAAAACCACCTCGTTGGACCGCAGCGCCGTCGTGAAATAAACGAGGCTCTTCTCCAGATTCAGAAGCTTGATGAGCTCCTCGTTTTTCAGTGATTTATGAAGGTGCTGCTCGATCTCGGTCGATTTTTTGTCGATGTCCTTCAGGCAGCTCAGAAACATCCGAGCGTTATTGTAAAGCAGCTGCAGCAGGAACCTGGTCCGCTTCTGAGTCTTGGGCGCCGTCCTGGTCCTGAGGATCTGGTCGATCAGCAGGCTCCTTTCCAGAGACACCGTGACGATCATCTCTTCCGTGACGATGATGCCCATAGGAAGCGTGTTATAGGATACCGCCGATTCCGAGTCGATCGTCGGCATGCTGATCAGGACAAGCACCTGACCGTCATAGGCTTCCAGCCTCGGACGCTCCTCCCGGTCAAGCGGCGCCTTGAGAAGATCGATATCTATATTGAATTTTTCACTGATGGTGTCGAGTTCGGATTCAGTCGGATCGACCAGATCGATCCAGAGATTGGCGCCGTCAAGGGATCCCACATCTGCAATGGAACCGCTGACGGTTTTGTAAACTTTTATCAATTTAAAAACCCCCATTCAAATCAGGGGCGCAACTTCCATCCCGAAAATGATGAAATGGAATTCAGCCCCGAAGCATTCATACTATGATATGGACTATGACTACTGCCTTCTTCCATTTCTATCACCTCCAATAGCTAAGTAATTATACATCCTGAAATCCATGTAGTCAATCGACCATGACTTGTCCCGGTTGCAGTGAAAATCTCCAAATCAGAGATTTGTGATTTTCTTGCATAAGTTCGCCCACGGATCGCTCCTCGATTCTGGCGAGCTAATAATGGAAAAGGATATGCGGCGCGCATATCCTTTCGAATGATCGATCGATATTCCAATGGCCATTTTCAGGACTGGCGGATCCCCTTATTTCACAGCGTTGACTGATCTTAAAAAGTTGTAAAGAAAGGCTGCCGTGATCTGCTGGGAATACTCCATGGACGCTTCAGCAGCGATGCTCCAATCCGCAGCATCGCCAGATGTCGCCGGAGCGACATATCCCAATGCATGTCTCGCGGAAATGTTCACGATTTCACGGCAATACGCCGCGTACTGCGTTTTGGCGTCAGCCGCTGTGATGCCGCTGTAGAAAGCCGTCGTTGAAACGGAATAATTGGCTCGAGCGGCATCCGCGTACGCTTCGAAAGCGCTGTGATTTGAATCAAGCGCCGTTAGCAGGGCTGCATGGTGCGGAACATTGGCGTCAGATAGATAGTGGATCGCCCTTCCGAGCTCCCGCATGGATGCGGTCCTGTTTTTCGCATAATATTTTTTCGCGTTGTCGGCATGCTCGAGAAAACGGGTCAGAGCTGTTGGACTTGAAATGCCAAGTATCGTTTTGCCCGTATACGGGTCGTAGAAATGACCGAGATACAGGCTAAAGTCGTTTTCATTGGCGTCCGGCCAGTCAGCGCCGGGAAGCAGGGTGGATGCATATTTCGTCAAGAGATTTGCCACCTTGTCACCCTTGTCGTTTCTCAAAATCATCAGTGCCTGCGACAAAATATACTGATGGGTATGATTGATGCCGCCATCTGCCCATTTAACTGTAATATCGCCGTCCGCGCCCTCGCCCGGATCGTATTCAAATGCCACTCCGCCTCCGGCAACCTCATCGCTTCCGGATGCTATGGCCTCGACCAGCTCATTGCTTTCCCTGAGATTCAGTTCCCGATCGCCTGCCATCGCCACTGACGACGAAACGATCACCAGAAGCACTATTAAAATCACCGATAGTATTTTTCGAGGCATTTCTCACTCCTCCCTTCAAGTGTGAGCCGATAATTCCAACGCCGCTCATTCGTAACTGACTTGCGTGTTCCTGGAAACCATCTGGATCCAAGTCTGTCCCGGCCTGAACGTTATCTCCGCGCCTGATCCATTATAATACTTCGTCCTGCTCGTCACGGAATCCTTTTTCCAGGACCCGCTTTCAACGATGCCGCCGGAAAAAAACAACATTTCTCCTTCGCCGGTCAAATCGATTTCAAGTCTGCCTTCGGCATCAAAGGAACGCAGAGGCACCCTCTGGATCAGAACATTGGACGCCGACAGCTGGCCGCCGGCCTCCAGGTCCCTATATGGCGCGCCGTCGAGATACCTGAGGTAAAGACCGGATGCGCTGTCATATCGATACGAAACGGCGCCGTAATAATAATTTATTGTGATCCCGGAAGCCGCGGCTCCAGTCGCAGCGCCGCCATCTTCCACAAAAGAGAAACTCTCCACCGGAGTCGGGACGTTCCAGCCCAGCGCCTCCATTTCGACCCGCAGATCCGCCGTGCTGCTGTAGAGATTATGAGGGGCTTTCCTGGACTTGTCGCGCCAGAAACCCGATGAATGGTACATCTGATTGATATGGGCCACTTTTGTCCTGCTGAAATAAACCTGTGCCTGTGGGCTTTGCCCGATATGGATATAGACCGCGCCCCATTCCCTCGCGATATCGATCAGATAAGGCCGCGCGGAACGTATCGGACCTACTTTGGCGGTTTCGCCATGAAAGTATATGGCAAGATATCTGGTGATGCCGCCCTCAACAGGGATCTCATAGACGAGGTCCGCCTTGTCCAGGCCGGACTGGGGCCTTGCCGCCCGATAATTGTCGATGGTGACGGCGATGGGCCTGACCGGCATCCCGCCGATTTTTTGGCCATCGATGGGGCATATTGCACCGGGCTCTTCAGCCTGTTGATCCGGGCCCGCCTCAGACTGCTCCAGTCCCTCGCCCGTGGTTTCTTCGCCAGCCTGTTCCTGCGCAACCGGGGTTCCGCCTTTTCCAGCCTCCTGAGATCCGATGCATGAGGAAAAAACCGCTGCAGCGGCAAGTATCACGATCATTATTAGCAAAAAGCCATATCTTTTGCTGAAATCCACATTCATATATTTGTCCGCTATTTCTTCAAATCAGCCGAGATCTTCTTCGACGACTGCGTCAGCGGCGTTCTTTCGAACAGATTCGATGCCGTTCTGGCAACCCGCCTTGGACTTGTATCCTTCACCCGCACCGATAATCTGGCCGTTTTTAGCCTTCAGCCTGAAGCGGAACGCCCCCGCACCATCAAGATAGATTTCGAATTTCGGATTTTTCTCCTCGGTATAGCCAGTTGCGGTCTGGTCTTCCACCGGCGCATCTGGCGCATTTTCCCGCACACTGTTGATACCGTTCCTGCAGGCGGCCGGCGTCGAGTAGACCTCCGACGATAGCACGATCTCGCCGTTAGCGGCTTTCAGATCGAATTTGATGCCTGTTCCGGTTTTTCTGACAACGAATTTTCCCGCCATTCTGATACCTCCCTGCATTCAGCATACTGCGACTCTTGATCGATACTCCTGTTTTTTCTTGAGATAGCCCGGTTTTTTCCAATAAAAAAACCGCTCTTCATAGACCGGTTTTGCCTTTTTGTGAATCCTAAGCCATGGCGCGCGTATTTAGCAACCGATCTTATGATTCCATGATAAAGGGCAGTCCATCGATTCATTTTCTGAACGCGTCTGCCCTTTATCCGAGGTAGTACTGCAATGGAGTACGTCCTCCTTTCATATACTGCTCCCCATCCGATCTTTTTTATTGTACCTTTTCAGGTATCAAAATCAGTTTTCAGATGCGCCGGCATTTTTTGAATCATCGTCAATTGTCTTTCGACCAATACTTTGAATTCAATTTTGTATGCCCCGGTTGATCATTGCCACCTGGCAGATGACCCTTTTCCCGTTGCTGCCGGTTTTTTGGGAGCGACTCACTTTTTGAACCATCCTCTACAGGTCTTCCTTTTCATGGTCCTCCTGACACGGATTTCCGTTTGAGGTCTTCCTTCCGAGGTATTTTCTCTGGTGAGTATCCTTATAATAACGCTGCGGTCCCCCATTGTCAATAGAGATTTGTCAGAATATTTAAAATATTTTTTTAACAATCCGCCGCTTCGCTTCAATTGGCTGAAAGCAACTGTTTTCAATGTTATCAGCCAAATCGGCACTTGCGATATCCCGCTATTTCTCGTACAGGCTGCCACCGGTGAACTCTCTCAGAATCGAATTGAATGGGATCTGGGAGTTGTCCATGGGTTCAAAAAACGTCAGCAAATTCATAAGCCTCTCCCGGGTCGAATAAAAAGGACTGTCTTCGCCGATCATTGCCAGCGAGGCTTCCGCCAGCGGACGAAGCGCGTTCATCTCATAAATAAGGGCGGAGTTGAACATCACGTCGCAATCCTCCTGATATTTGAAGAGATTGTTGTATTCCCCCCTGCGGACGCTGTCCCACTGCTTGATCGTATCTGCGGCAGGGGTACCCCGGAAGCGGTCGTCCCGGACGATCCGTCGGATCAGCCGGACCTCCGTCTCAGGCACCCTGTTGATCAAATCCACATTGAGTCCGAACAGCGCGTTGATGATGATTTCGAAAAATACGTTCCTGTTGACGTCCGGCAGGATCCTTGGATTGATCGCATGGATGCCTTCCATAAGCAGTATCTCATCCGGTCCGACATAGATGTTCTTTGTTTTGTCAGAACGCTTCCCGGCGATGAAGTCAAAGGTCGGCGCCTGTATCTCCTCACCTTCGACGAGGCGTTTGATATGGTCGTGCAGCAGCTCGAGGTCAAGGCCTTCGACATTTTCGAAATCATAATTGCCCTCTTCGTCAAGGGGTGTTTTGTCATGGTCGACATAATAGTCATCCAGAGACAGCACAACCGGTTTCAAACCGTCCACTCGAAGCTGGGTCGACAGCCGTTTGGCGAAAGTCGTTTTGCCCGCCGACGAAGGGCCGGAGATCAAAAGAACGCGCAGGGCGCGCCTCTGCTGAAGTATCATGTCCGCAATATCCGCGATCTCCTTTTCATGCAGTGCTTCCGCGATGCTCAGCAGCTCGAAGCTCCTGCCGGTCGTGATATATTTATTGACGTCGGCAATCAGCTCCATATTGATATTGCGCAGCCAGTTCTGGTTCTTGTCATAGGTCGACGACAATTTTTCCGGCGGGATCAGCGGCGCCCTTCCCCCTCTTTCGGCGTCGCCAAAATCGACGATGAATCCGGCCGCGAAAGGTATTATACTGAATGGAGCCACCATCGAGGAGTAATCGTGGGCTGCATAAAGCACGTTGACGGGCCTGCCGTCCATCGTGTACTGGTAGTAGCCGTCCTTCCTGCCCAGGAATTCGATCGGGCTGTTGGACGCGATCCATTCATTCAGCCTTTTGCTGATCTGATCGACCTCCCGTATGGAAAGGATGGAATTTTCCAGTCTGCAAAATACGCCCTCCTGGATCGAGTACGCCGTCTTGAGCGAATCATCCGGGAACAGCTCGCGCATCACTTTGATCAGACCGAGCTTGACGGTCTGCCGGTCTCTGCTCAAATGTGTCTCTTTCATGATCAACACCCCATTTCAGCCGTAAATAAAGGCTCTCTCTTTAGATAGTTATAGCAAAGGCGCGGTGCTTGCACACTACTGCTTTTCGAAAAACTCCTTCGGGTATATGAAAAGGATCCCAAAAGCGCATTGCTTTCAGGATCCTTCATTCTGGTAGCCCCAAGGGGAATCGAACCCCTGTTTCCGCCGTGAGAGGGCGGCGTCTTAACCTCTCGACTATAGGGCCGCGATGTTACCGGCTGCTTTGGGATGTCCTGCAGAGGCAACAAAACTATTATACATAAGCCATTGGAAAAATTCAATCGGATAAATCATATTAAATGATTATTTGCGCAAATAATGTTCCCGGATGAATGCGGTGGCCCGATCCAACCGCTCCAGGCATTTTTCCCTGCCCAGCAGGACCATGACGTCGAACAGCCCCGGCGTAGCCGTGCGCCCTGTCAGTGCCAGCCGCACTGGATGTATGACTGCGCCTGCCTTGATCCCCAGCTCCTCCGCCAGGTCGCGGCATGTCTTTTCGGTGCTTTCGGCTGTGAAACCATCCAGCGCCGCCAGCCTTTCCGCGCACTTCGAAAGCAGGTCCAGCGCTCCTTCGGCCTTGAAATATTTGTCCCTGCCCGATTCATCGTAGAATGTGACTTCCTCGAAGAAATACCGGCACGCATCCGCGATTTCCGGCAATGTCCTTGCCCTGTCGCGGACGGCTCGGATCACAGCGATGAAATGCCGCCTGTCTTCTTCCATTTCCGTCGGCGGTGCGATGCCTTCCTTCGCAAAGAATGGCAGCGCCTGGCCGGCAAGGGCTTCCAGATCATAATCCCGGATATATTGTCCGTTGAGCCATAAAAGCTTCTGCGTGTCATAGACCGCCGCTGTCTTTGAAACCTTCTCGAGGGAAAAGTTTTTCAGCGTATATTCCGGCGACAGGACGCCGCTGCTTTCCTCGCCCGACGACCAGCCGAGCAGCGTCAGGTAATTGACGATGGCCTCCGGCAGGCATCCCATATCCCGGAACTCGCTGACCGAGGTGGCGCCGTGCCTCTTGCTCAGCTTGCTCCTGTCCGGAGCTAGGATCATTGAAAGATGGGCGAATTCTGGTACTGGCCGGCCAAGCGCTTCATAAAGGAACTGCTGACGGGGAGTGTTCGGAAGATGTTCCTCCGCCCTGATCACGTGGGTGATCTCCATGGCGCTGTCGTCGACGACGCAGGCGAAATTATAGGCCGGCAGACCATTGGATTTCATGATCACGAAATCATCGAACAGGTCATGGTCGAAATTAACGGAACCCCGGATGATGTCCTCGACAACGATCGGTCCCGAATCGGGCATCCGGATGCGCAGGACCGGCTTCAGACCCTGTTCCAGCCTCCGCCGGACTTCTTCCGCCGATAGGTCTCGACACTTGCCGCCGTAGCCGATGGCTCTGCCTTCTTTACGCTGTATTTCCCGTTCCGCTTCCAGCTCTTCAGCAGAGCAGAAGCAATAATAGGCTTTGCCGCTGTCCAGCAATTCCCGGGCGGCAGCGGCATAAAGCTCCGTTCGTTGCGACTGGAAATACGGTCCGTAATCGCCACCAGCTTCCGGGCCCTCGTCCCAGTCGATGCCGAGCCAGCGGAGACTGTCCAGGATCTGGCTGACCGAATCCTCCTTCAGCCTCTCCCGGTCCGTATCCTCGATGCGCAGCACAAAGCTCCCGCCGTTCTGCCTCGCAAAAAACCAATTGAAAAGCGCCGTCCGGGCGCCGCCGATATGCAGGTACCCTGTCGGGCTTGGCGCAAAGCGCACTCTGATTTTATCCACTTTTATATCTCCCCGTGATGATTTATAATTTCGGACCATGTCCGCAATTCTTCTTCAATATCTCCTGTCGCCGGAAGGCACCCAGACGAACACCTCCTGGAATCTGGTCACAAACAGATACTTCTTCACTTCTGCCAAAATAAGGGCTGTGGACTCCGCTGCCACAAATTTTTCGAGCATCGGATGCTTCCTCACAAGTACGTCTCCCCATTTCGATTTTTCCTCTTCATTGCTTATGATTCGAGCGGTCCCCGTTATGGAAAGCGTCCTGATAGCATTGATATTGTCAGGATGGCTACACCTGTCGTCAATAAGCATCGATACCGCTCCATTTTTTTCGATATTAAAATATTTTCCCGTCTCTTTTGGCGTGGCGAATATAATCCGCATAAGATCTTCAGACGCGGCAAAGCTGATCAGGGACGTATCCGGCCCCTCCTTTCCATATGTTGAAAGCGCAGCGAAACGTTCCTCTTCAAGTAGATCCCTTATTTCAAGGATCAGCTGTTCTTTTTGCATGATACCTTCTTTAACATCGATATAAACAGGCTCGGTGTTTTGAATTGACATATTTCGACTCCTTGCTGGCGGACGCTCCCCGTTTGGCTGAATATCTGTGAATCAACAGATTAATTATATCATATTCTGCTGATCCAACGACAATTTTATAATATCTGGCCGTGTCCGATGGCTTATAAATATTGTATAATAGGAACAAAGCTGCGGATCACGAAAGAGCGGAACTGTATAATGCCTGGAGCGAATGAAATAATAAATGAAATGAAATCGAATATTTTTAACGGAGGTGGAATTTATGAGCCTGGGAGTATACTGCGTCAAGGCGCCGAACAACAACAACGACCCCGAATTCGACAAAGTCAGCGGGGCTTTTCTGGAGGATGTCAGCAGGGCATTCGGATCGGAGCTTTTCATCGCCGACGAAAAAGGCTTTGCAGCTCAGCGCACCCATGTGTTCTACGTTGCGTCGGGCGGCTCCGAGCAGCAGTTCGCGAGTATTTACAACATTGTCGACGGGCCTTATTATCTGCTGACCCGTCGCACCCACAATTCGCTGGCGGCAGCCATGGAGATCCTGGCCTTCCTCAGGGAAAACGGACAACGCGGCGAAATCATCCATGGAGAGGTCGCCGATATCGGTCGCAAGCTGGCTCAGATCGACAAGATCAACACGGTCAGGGAACGGCTCAAAGGCTTTCGCCTGGGAACGACGGGCGAATCCACCTGGCTCATCGCCAGCAAGGCTGATCCGGCGGTCCTGAAGGCAGCCAGCGGCATGGAGATCGTCCAGATCCCGATGGAAGAGCTGCTGGCTGAAGTCGAAAAAAATACTTATGTGGACAATCGATTCACGGAAGAAATAAAGCGGCAGGGCTATGACAGCAGCGAAATCGAGCGCGCTCTCGGCGTCTATGGCGCTGTTCGCCGTCTGGTCGACAAATATAAGCTGAACGGCGTCACGATACGCTGTTTCGACCTGCTGCAGCCGGCCTGCATCTCGGGATGTCTGGCGCTGGCGATCCTCAACGCCGAGGGGATCCACGCCGCCTGCGAGGGCGACAGCCGGTCCCTTGTCTCGATGGTCGTGCTCGGCGAACTCACCGGCCAGCCGATCTTCATGGCAAATCCCGGCAGGCTTTTCCCCGACCGCGGGGAAATGATTTTCGCCCACTGCGTCCTTCCGTTGAATATGCCGGAGAGGTATCGGCTGACGACACATTTCGAAAGCGGCCTTGGCGTATCGATCGCCGCGGAATTGCCGCTTGATGCCTGCACCGTCTTCAAATGCAAGGAGGATTTTAAGGAATATTTCGCCCAGAACGGACGGATCCTTGCGAATCTGCAAGAGGACTGCATGTGCCGGACGCAGCTGCGGATCAGCCTGCCGGAGCAGATGTCCTATTTCACGACGCGCCCCATCGCCAATCATCACATGATTTGCATGGGCGATCACAAGGAACTGATTGACGAATTCTTCGCGAGCTATTGACTGGCAGCAGGCTCCGCATGTTCATACATTAGCGGAGCCTGCTTCTCTCAATGATCAAACAGGCATGCAGGTCCTTCGCCCGTGAACGGGCTGTCGCTTTGCATGCCTGTTTTTTTATCGTTTAAGGAGCGCTTTATAGAACGAAGACGCCGGATTGCCGATCAGCAGCGGATAATAGTACTGATAGAAATTGACGCCTTGCATCGAATTGATCTCCAGGATCTTGAAATCGTCTTCTGTGATCACCACATCGAAGCCCATATATACGAGCTGCGGCAGATATTCGCAGATCTCGATCAGTTTTGCCTCGATCTGATCCCAGCGCGGCAGCATGCCTTCGACTTTCTCGTTCGTATCCGGGTGGAATATACAATCGACGGCATGATAATTTTCAAGACGCTTGGCGCTGTGATACCGGCCGCTTTGGATATCGACAATGGCGAAAATGCCGCCTCCGTTGGCGGTGATAGCTTCGATGGCTCCCGTTGCGTTCCGCCCGACCCGCATCAGCCCGTTGGCAACATACGGGCGCCTGCCTTCTTCGTTTATCATCATGACCCTCAGCGTATTCGGCGATCCACCGTAGATCCTGCTGATATCGGGATGGGCTGAAAGATATTCTACCACAAGATAGTTTTCAAGCCTTGACAGAAATATTTCCATTTCATTTTCACTGATGTCCCTGCCGTTTACGAAGAAATTGCCTTCCCGGTGAGTGATCCTGTAGAATCCCGCACCCTTCTCGCCCGACACCATCTTGACCGCAAGGTCGCCCTCACACTTAAGAAGGTCTATGATCGTGCGGACATCCGGCTCAGGCACCGCGTCCATGTCCATCAGGCTGTTGATCAGGCCAGGTTTTACGATATGGAAATAGTATCGGGGCAGGTATTCGGCAAAAGGAGCCAGGACAAGCCTCAAGGTAATCTTGTCATCGATCAGATGGCCGAATTTTTTATTGATCGGATAAAGCTTGTAATACTCGAAATCCGATATGAAGGATCTGTAATTTTCGTCCGTGATCCCGTAGTCTTTTGCAGTATGCGAGAGAAATCCCTTACGGTAAGCGCGGAGTTTTTCCATCAAAGTCTGCTGCCTGTTATAAAGAAGATCCTTAACGATCCGATCCCGCAATTCAAAGATCCCGTATGCCGTATAGCCTCTCCGGCTCATGGCTGCCAGAAGCATGACATTCAGGATCTTCTTCATGACTTTCATGCCGATGTCATCATTCACAGTTTTCCACCCCCTCCGAGTGAAATATCTTTCGCAATGCGCCGCCGTTGATCGTCATGGATCATGGCTGATTGCCCTTCATAATGATTGTAATCCCGCCGCTGGGACAATTCAATAGGCTGCTTTGCGATCTGCATCCCGGATCCGGAAGAAAAAGCCATACCGCAGACATAGCCTGCAGTATGACTTTATTTATCTAACAATCATCTCGGCTGATCAGTCCAGCTGGCTCATGATATAGCTGATATCGCCTTCATGGGTCCCGTCGCAGTACGGCGGTTTTTTCGTCCTTTTACAGGCGCAGAGGAATGCTCTTCTATCTTTTTCAACGGTGAATTTCAGCGGCGTGATGCCGGAGTTCCCATGGGAACCGTCGCAGAACGGCTCATCGGCCGTTTTCCCGCAGGCGCACCACAGATAGGTTTCGCCTTTCTTCAGATCCACCTCTATTGGCATTGGTTTTTTTTCATCATTTGAATCCATTGTTCGATCCTCCCCGATAGTAGTCATGATTGCGCTGCTTCCGCATAGCCGCTCAATAAACTAATTATATTGAAAATTTCAGCCATGTCAAATCATATACCCAAGTTTTTCTAGAATCCCAGCTCTTCCCCGATGATAACGACATGAAAATCCGAATCCACCGGGCGCTTGTGGATAATGCTGGTGATATTGCAATTCCTCTGCTCTGAGCGGCAATCCCTGCAAGCTCCGGCGATATTGCATGCAAGTTCGTTTCCGTATTTTATGTTGTTCATTTCCGCCGCCACATCGCGTATCCTGTCCAGTCCGGCATCCAGGTCCCGGACCAGCTTGTTGGCCCCTGCGATCACTATGATCCTGTCAGATCCATAGATGCTTCCGGCGACCCTGTTGCCCGTTCCGTCGATGTTGATGATCTGTCCGTCCATCGTGATGGCGTTCGCCCCCAGCATGAAAACATTCGCAACGAGGTATTGCATCAGGATGTCGCGCATTTCCGCCTTGTTCCCGATGATTTTCCATCCCGGGCTGTCATGCTCCATCGCATAATTGTTGACCGCGCAGGTGTGCGGAATGACGGCGCAATTCTTTTTTTCAAGCGCGTCGTCAAGTTCCAGCGCAAAGATCGTATGGGAATCTCCGCACCCGATGACGCCGTTGTCCGGAATAAGCTCCAGAACCAGGTTCCTTGCTTCTTCGATGGAATCGCAATAGTGGGCGTCGAAGTTGTTTTTAATGAGGTTTTTAACGGCTATTTGGCCCTGCTGCCTCAGATAATCTTTTCTGATCGACTCTCTGCCGCAGTCCTCGCCCCTTAGCTTTGGCATTTTGAAATGATGCAGATCCAGCATGTGTTATTCCCCCTTTTTGGTAAACAAAAGAAAGCGAGTAATAAGAAATACAACGAATTCCCATCATCGCTTTCCATGAGCCTGGCCATCCTTCGTTGACACCCGATAAACCGGGACACGCCGCTGAAAGATTTATCGACGCCATTCCGTCAATGTCCGCCGGGGCAATAGACGTCCAGCGCATTCAGGCATGCGATGCCGGCGATGGTGATGCCATAGAAGATCGTTGGCTTATCGATCATGAATGTGGTCATCGTCCCATTGGTCGCTGTCGATCCCGTCGCTAAAACGATATCGCTCCAGTCTAGAATATCATTTGTCATGATTGCGTCTTCCACAACGACGTTGCCGAACCGCCGTCCTATGTTGTCCGGATCCAGATCCACGACGCGCATTTCAAACATCTTCGCGAGTTCGTCGACCATCCCGGGCTGATAACCGATGAATGCTATCTTGGGCTGGCCGAACTGGCCATTGATCTTGAGAGCCAGCTTTTTCGCGCACTCAACCGGCTCCAGATCCTTGCAATGGACCGATTTTTCCAGCAAGCCCATCGAGCGGAGCACCGCATTGGTCGAGGCAATAAATACCGCCCGATGGAAATCGTCCGTCAACGGCAGCATCGTCACCTCGCGCAGCGTACCGTTATAGAAACCGGGCTGATCTGTGAACGCCTGTCCAGCCGCTCCCCTGAATGCCGCCTCGATCATGAACTCCTTTCCTTTCGAAATCGGCAAGTCGTTTCGATCCAGCTCGCTTGTCGCCTCCATGGGCGATAGCGGCTGTTCACTGACGACTGCGATGCCCTCTTCACCCCAATTCTCCTGTTCCATGATGTAAATCAGCTTTTGCCTGGTGTTTTCAAGAATGTCCATGTCCGATCGCTTCCTTTCCGCCGGACCATGCCGGCTCAAAAGACCGCCGCTGGAATCCCGGTGTCGGTGCTCATGACAGATCGAGCCGATGGAATTCGTTCCATCGCGCAGCCGCGCCTCAGCCGCCGCTTTCGCATCGCCCTTCGCTCCTGTGATGACTCGATTCCCCTATTATTGAAATTTTAAAAGAGTTGAAATAGATGCAATGGGCTGAATGCATCGCCATCGCGCATAACTGGTTGCCACCATCTCTATTATAGCTCTTCTGATTTTAAATTTGCCATCATTTTTGCAAAAGATTTTGTTTGATCTTTTCCGTCGCTTTTGCTCGAGCCGCCAGCGGCGCATTTACCACTGCGCACCAGAAACCACAACTAATTACGGATTTGTGAACGGGTTGTGAACGCGAATTATACTTATGAAATCCGTAAAAATCAAATTTTACCATTATGCTCCTGATCAAATCTATAAAGCTGTTCATCAACTGAAGATAGTTTCATGTCAAACATCTTACTAATCTCATATACCTTTTCTGTATAATCAACATAAAGATCATAATTATATTGGTATTGGTATATTTTTTTCCCATATAACGCTCTATATGCTCGCACATCTATTATCGGAAAGACATCAGGTCTGAGAAATTTCAATATTGTGCTTGCCATAGGAAGTCCTATTCCTTGGCATTGGAGTAATTCATTGATAACAACTTTAACTTTTAAATCTCGATAATTCAATTCCTCATCTTTAACCAGATTTCTAATTTTATCAATTGTAGCATCCGGAATGTTCAAAACTCGATCTATTTTCCACAATGCAACTCTTCTCAAATTATCGAGATCAAAATCAGAATTATGGTTTAATAGATTGTTAAGGAATTCTCCCTCTATCGTATTATATGAATATTCATAATCTAACTTGTCATGTTTCGGATTAAATATATCCATTGAAATAACCCCCTACCGAAACGCTTTATGTTTGTTATTTAATTGTACTAAAATAACAAACAATTGCGAATCTGCAAACAAATTAGCAGCCTCTATCACTAAGCTTGCTCCCACCATCTTCTTCCTGTCAACGCCATTCCTGTGCTTCATATTTGATTAGCCAGGGCGTTCCAATGAAGGTCGTCCAAATGATTTTGCGGCACTCAGATTTCAAGGTAACAGCTAATACCTACTCCCATATCCTGATTGATGAACAGAGGGAAGCGCTTGAGAAAATATTCTAGCAGAAGCATTTAAAAAATACTTCTTAGTCAATCCCATTGTGATATTCACTGAGCGAAACTTGGTCATCTGTTTTGATCCATATTCGATGTCCTGCCTTTTGAGATTCATCTTTATCTATCTCAAACACACCTCGGAACTTGTACCTATCTTCTCCAATCGAATCTTTATATTTTGCAAAAACATACCTTTTTGTTAAATGCCTTTCACTCCCATCGATTATGCTATAAAGAAATTCAGTTGCTTTGGACGGGTCTTTGGGAGACTCCTTTATACGGCTTCCATCAGCGTTTATTTCATTCAAGTAAGGATTATTTTTATAATCATCTACATCAATCGTTAACTTTGGGCACCATACCCTTATGTTGCTACCTGCCTTGTCGCTAAAATAAGCGCTTTGTGTCCCAATATATCTACCATCCTTGTAAACATCTTTCTTGTCAGGATATAAATTAAATAAATTAGCAATGTCTTGGATCGTTTTAAATGACGGAACATCTCTGGCATCAAGTTTTCCGGCTTTTATATATTCCCCTGTTTCTGGATACTTGCAATCCCATTTGGGGAGCGGTTTTTCCGGGTCAAATATCCGTCTGTTAATTTCTGCTACAATTTCATCAATTTGATTATTAACTATCTCGATGCTATCCCAAGCATCTATTCTATGAGGTTTCAAGTCATATGTTACAACTTCTTCAAAGACTTTCCTCTTATTCGCAATGATCTCCTCTGTCCCTTTTCGATCTTCGTCCTCCTGATCCAAATGATGCTTTTCATCAATTTCAACAATCATGTGGATTTGTGGCAAATATAAGTCTGCAAGTGCTATTTTCCCGTCATTTCTTTTAAACATTTGTTGGGTTACAAATTGTACATCTAGGTTATTCACTAAATGAAAAATTCTCGTAATACAATAATTCTCATAACTTTTATGATCTGCTCTCGAAAGTTGTCTTAATATATATTCTTTTTTATCCATTATTCCTCCCTATCTTTCTGATATGTCGAATTTTTAAGTTATCCCTTTCACCCATTATTATACTATATCCTCAATATATCCATACAACCTGAAAACTCCAAAGACAACATTCCCAATTTCAGGCAGTTTATGTTGATTCTTGTTTATCAATATTGTGATTATAATATCTAAAATCTGGATATCAAAGGGATAAACAGAATCCCCATCTGTATCCTCTAAAGGCAAATAAGTTTCTTTCACCACTCCGGTGAAACATGCTTCTGGTGCGGGTATCTCGTTATCATTAAAACTAATAAATTCAGGTGATGGAGAAAATGATTGGCTCGCGAATCCTTCCGGATAAGCCTTGTAGTATCCCTCCTCATCATTAAATATTTCAAAATCCGAGGCAGGGACAGCACTAATGGTCAACGATATCTCTTCTCCAACTTCCCAATTATATTCCTCAATATCCTGACTATTCATAAGACAAGCAATGGGGAATGACACAGATCCATAATGGAATCCATCTAATATATTGAAATCCGAATCGTCAAATAGCGATCTGTAACAACCGTTCGCTTCTAGAGAAATTATTCTAGATAGCTCATGATTGTGATACTTAAGTGATTCATATGCATTCAGCAAATCTTCTTTAAATGGTGATGCTTCTGCAAAGTTCAGGTAGTATTGTTCAGTTTCCAAAAGATATTGTTCACGAAATGACGCATCAGCTTTTTTCGCGTCTATGAGATTCATGATCCGGTCTGCGACCTTAACGTGATAGGCAATCTCATTTTCTTTAATTCGGTTCAAATAGTCCTGGATATCAATTCCTTTGCTTTTAGTCAGCAGTTCCACCGCATCCCTGGTGAACCTTCCGCAACACTCAAATATCTCTTCACTGCTCGCATCTGTATCTTCTAGCAAATCATGGCATAAGGCGGTAAATACATATTTCCCTCTATAACCTTTACCATAAAGAAATAGCGCGACCGATAGCGGATGCGTGATATAATCATCTCCTCCAATACGCTTTTGTCCTTTATGTTTCATGGTAGCAAATTCAAGAGCTTTCTTTTCAGACGGACTGAATCTGGGCAAATGTTGATCCATAGGTACACCTCCCGCGCACTTCCATTAAAGTATGTATTCAGTTTTATTATATGAAACTTAGTAAAAAATATTGATCGGCTATGTGAATTGCCATTGAAATTTACACACTTATTATATCATACCCCGTTCACAATTTGTGAACGTTTGTGAATATTTGTGAACGTTTTGGGATTCGCGACAAAAAAGAAGAAATTCAAAAGGCGCGTAACCTTTGGAATTCCAACGTTTGTTTGGTGGACCTAACGCAGGCTGCGCCTGCTCCTCCGTGTGCTTCGCACACTACGCTGTCCGTTTTGTCTTCAAAGCTTCTTCGAATCTTTGGACAAAAAGGCGATGAGGATTCGCATCCGCTCCTGCGTCGCGTCTGCCGCCCGCCGCCTCCTCTTTCGGTCGGCTGGGCCAGCTGCTGAAGGAACGTTCACCGAACGTTCCTTCTATACGCGGCTGCTCTTTCGAGTTCCATCCTCCTCAAAAGGAACTGCCTGCAGTACGCAAAGCTGTTCTCACTTTTCTTGTGGGAGAAAAACAACTGCCCTTTCCGAAAACCATCGCAATATACCTCTCAGGCCGAAGGCCGGATTGCGCTTGGTTTTCGGAAAGGGCAGCTGTTTTGTTTTGGTGGACCTGAGGAGGATCGAACTACTTCCCGTCGCTGTCGCTCTCCGCATGGGGCTCTGCCCCCTAGCGGCGGCGCTTCCGCGCCTGTTACCCCCGAAGAGGTGATCCGCTGCATTGCACTCCTTACGTTTATTGCTGATTGGCAATGCGGCTCTTATGGGGGGCGAATCTCTCCCCCCAAGCCCTCCTCTGGTCAGGAGTTCGATCCTCCTCCACAGAAATACCAAAAAAATAAATAACCCTCATTAAGGTTTATCCTTGTTTGAGGGTTATTTATTTTTTTGGTGGACCTGAGGAGGATCGAACTCCTGACCTCCTGACTGCCAGTCAGGCGCGCTCCCATCTGCGCTACAAGCCCTTATGCCGTGGATGGGGTTTTAGTACCGTCATCGTTTTATATTCTACAATACTTTCGCGGCTTTTTCCATAGGAAATTTCATTTGAAGCGAATTTTTTTGCAGGGTCTGCCGCCGCGCCGCGCCGGCGGCGTTGCGCGGCCGAAATGCGCGGCATCGGGCGTTGATCCGGACTTGTTCTTGAAGGTTATCGGCATGCCGGGGCTTCGATGAGTCGCTTCTTGTAGTTCGCCCGCCGGACTTCCGCTTCAGCGTAGAGTTTTTTCTGGTGCTCTGTAGACGGCTCCAGGGGTTTGAGCCTTTTCGGTTTGCCGGTCTTGTCGAGGGCAACCATCGTGAAATAACCGGTCAGGGCAACCTCCGGGCAGGTGTCGGATTCGAGATCTTCAATCTCGGTGGTCACAACGACTTCCATCGTCGTGTTGCCGACATAAGCGATCTCCGCGGTGCAGGTCACAAGGGTGCCGACCAGAACGGGCCTGATGAATTGAAGCTCATCGACCCTGGCTGTGACGACATTGCTGCGAGCATATTTTATTCCGACGGCTCCTGCAGCCGTGTCCATCATTTTCATAATTTCACCGCCATGGACATTGCCGGCAACATTTGCCTGGTCCGGCATCATGACGTGGGATAATACGACAATATTATTTTCCATTTGCCTGTTCTCCTTTTGTTTCCTGAATCAGCCCGGCTTTTCGCCGAAAATGGCCGCGATTTATTTTTCCGGAATGATCTCGATCCAGTATCCGTCCGGATCCGCGATGAAATAGAGACCCATCGCCTTGTTCTCATAGACGATGCAGTCCATCTCGCGATGCTTGCTGTACGCCGCGTCGAAATCGTCGACCCTGAAGGCCATGTGGCTCTCGTTGTCTCCAAGGTCGTAGGGCCCTTTCTTGTCTCTGAGCCATGTGAGCTCGATCTGGTGGTCTGTGATCTGATCCCCCATGAAGACGAGAATGAATTCTCCGCTGTCGGGACCCTTGCGCCTGATTTCGACGAGGCCCAGGGCTTCCCTGTAGAATTCCACCGACTTTTCAAGATCGGCGACATTTATATTGTTATGGACCATTCTGAATTTCATGGATACACCTCCATCCGTTGGTTTTTCAAGCCGCATCCGTTTCGGCAAGGGAGCCTCGCCGCCCCCGCCAGCCGTAACACGGCTCTCCGCAAAGTAAACAGGGCGGCCATGATAGGCCGCCCGTCTTGATTAACGTTTTGAGAACTGTGAAGCTTTTCTTGCTTTCTTGAGTCCGTACTTTTTTCTTTCCTTCATTCTGGAATCCCTTGTCAGGAAGCCAGCTTTTTTCAGCGGAGCCCTGAGCTCGAGATCGGCTCTGACAAGAGCTCTGGCAATGCCGTGCCTGAGTGCGCCGGCCTGGCCTGTGAATCCGCCGCCCTTGACAGTGGCGATAACGTCGAATTTGCCTTCCGCTCCAGCGATTTCAAACGGTCTGACGACTTCCCTCTTCAGGATCTCCATGCCGAAATAATCGTCCAGCGGCTTTTTATTGACGGTGACGTTGCCTTTACCAGGGATCAATCTGACGCGCGCAACGGATGATTTTCTTCTGCCTGTTCCATAATATTGCATCTTTGCCATTTACGATTCCTCCCTCCTAAAACTTCCAGACTTCAGGCGTCTGGGCGCTGTGTTTGTGTTCAGCTCCTGCATAGACCTTGAGCTTCTTGTACATCTGTCTGCCCAGCTTGCCTTTCGGCATCATGCCTTTGACGGCGTGCCTGATGATTTCTTCAGGTTTTTTAGCCTGCAGTTTTTCGAAGGTTATTTCGCGCAGTCCGCCCGGATATCCGGTGTGGTGCTTGTAAGTCTTGTCCGTTCTTTTCTTGCCGGTCACTTCGACTTTTTCTGCATTTACGATGATCACATAATCGCCTGTATCAACATGCGGCGTGAAAATTGGCTTTCTTTTTCCTCTCAGGATCGAAGCGGCTTCTGTCGCCAGTCTTCCCAGAGTCTTTCCCTCTGCGTCGATGATATACCATTTTCTTTCGACTTCCTGAGGTTTTGCAATGAATGATTTCATTTGGATGACCTCCCGATATTTTGATCACGCCAGGCTTCCACAATTCCCGGCGATTTGTTCGCGTGAACATGTTCAATGTTCGATTTTAATATTTAATTGCAGGGATCCGGGGCTAAGGGGTCCCTGCATACATAGCATATTGATTATATATATTGATATCGCATGTGTCAAGAAAAATCGCGACTGCAGCGAATGTTATCTCAGTTCGATCAGATGGAAGGTCTTTTTGCCCTTTCGGACCAGAAGCCTGCCATCGCTGAACATCTGCTTCGTGACCATCAGCTTGGGATCCGTGATCTTCTGATCCTCGATCAGCAGTCCGCCCTGCTCGATGGTCCTGAAACCTTCGCTTCTGCTCGGCACCAGCTTGACAGTCGTCAGCAGCGTTACGACATTGACGCCTTCGCCATCGAATGCCGACGCATCCATGACGGTTTTCGGCACGTCGTCCATGCTGCCGGCGCCTGAGAACAACGCCCTTGCTGCGTCCTGCGCCTTCGCCGCTTCATCGTCGCCATGGACCAGCCTTGTCACCTCGTAGGCCAGCACTTCCTTGGCTTTATTGATTTCCGCGTCCTTAAGGGATGCAAGCTCGCTGACCTCGTCCATCGGCAGGAACGTCAGGAGGCTCAGGCAGTTTTTGACATCGGCGTCTTCGACATTCCGCCAGTACTGATAGAATTCATAGGGCGAGGTTTTCTCCGGATCGAGCCAGAGAGCGCCCTTCTGCGTCTTGCCCATTTTCTTGCCTTCGCTGGTCGTCAACAGCGCGAACGTCATGCCGTAGGCCTGGCCGCCGGTCTCCCTGCGGATCAGGTCGACGCCGTTGATTATGTTGGACCACTGATCGTCGCCGCCGAACTGCATCTTGCAGTTGTATCGCTTATATAGCTCCAGGAAGTCGTAGGACTGCATCAGCATGTAATTGAATTCCAGGAATGAAAGCCCGGTTTCGAGACGCTGCTTGAAGCATTCGGCTGTCAGCATCCGGTTGACGGAGAAGTGCCTGCCGATATCCCTTATGAAATTGATATAATTGAGGTCCCACAGCCACTCGGCGTTGTTTACCGTGATGGCCTTGCCATCAGAAAAATCGAGGAATTTGCTGAAGGTCTTCTTGAAATTGTTGCAGTTCCTGATGACGTCTTCCTTGGTCATCAGCTTGCGCATATCGGTCCTGCCGGAAGGATCGCCGACCATGCCGGTGCCGCCGCCGATCAGGACGATCGGCTTGTGGCCATACTGCTGCATATGCATCATTATTATGATCTGCAGGAAATGGCCGACATGCAGGCTGTCCGCCGTCGGGTCAAAACCTATATAAAAAGTGACTTTCTCTTTCCCCAGAAGGTCCCTGATCTCGCTCTCATGGGTAGACTGCCTCAGAAAGCCTCTCTCTTTCAAAACATCAAATACATTTCCGCTGTTCATTGCATCCTCCATTAAAACCCTCCGGCCTGCCTGCCGGATCTTTCACCAAATCGAGCCAACCTGAAAATGACTGAAGCAGTTCTAGCGCCCTGCGGGACCAGCCATCTCTCGGTTGGCTCAAAATGGTTGGTTTTAATCTTATTTTGTTCCGTAAAGCCTGTCTCCAGCATCTCCGAGACCAGGCACGATATAGGCATGGTCGTTCAGATGGCTGTCCTTCGCCGCTACGTAAATGTCCACGTCCGGATGGGTCTCCTGGACGACCTTTATGCCTTCCGGCGCCGCGATCAGGCTCATCAGGCTTATCTTTCTGCCGCCCTTCGCCTTGATCAGGTCGATGGCCGCCACGGACGATCCGCCGGTGGCCAGCATCGGATCGACGACGATCAGCTGTCTGGTCGCAAGATCGGACGGAAGCTTGCAGTAATATTCCACGGGCAGTTTTGTCTCGGGATCACGGAAAAGCCCTATATGTCCGACCTTCGCGTTCGGCACCATCTGGAGCATTCCGTCCACCATTCCGAGCCCTGCGCGAAGGATCGGCACGATGCCTATATCCTCGCCTTTGAGCATCTTCATCGTCGCTTTGCAGATCGGCGTTTCGATTTCCACATCGACCAGCGGAAGCTCTCTGGTGACTTCATAAGCCATCAGCATCGACACTTCCCTGACGAGATCCCTGAAATCCTTGACGCTGGTGCTTTTGTCCCTCATGATGGCCAGTTTGTGCTGAATCAGCGGATGATCAAAAATATAAACCTTTCCCATGTTCTACCCTCCATTTATTATAACTTTACGTTGGCGACGGTTCGGATCCCGGCTTACATCTCGTCCAGCATCGCGACGCGGCGCTGGTGCCTGTCCCCTTCAAATTCGGTGTTCAGGAATATGTCGACCAGCTTGATCGCCAGTTCCGGCGAGATCACGCGGCCGCCCAGAGCCAGCATGTTTGCATTGTTGTGCTTTCTGCTCATTTCAGCCATATACTCGTTCGTCACAAGCGCGCAGCGAATGCCATGCACCTTGTTGGCAGCGATGGATATGCCGATCCCGGTGCCGCAGAAAACGATTCCCCTGTCGTATTCGCCCGACGCCACCGCTTCTCCCGCCAGTTTTCCGTAGATCGGATAATCCACAGAAGTGTCGACATCGACGCCCAAATCATGATAATCGTAATTTTCCTCATCCAGGTAGGCCTTTATCTGTTCTTTAAGACCCAGGCCTCCATGATCGCTCGCAAGTGCTATTCTCATACTCTCTCCCCCTTTTCCGGCAGCGTAGCCGCCCTTGAAAGCTCCAGCGCGGTACGGTCCGCATTTAAGGCACCAACGCGGCACGGCCTGCGTTTCATGCTTCAGCGCTGTCCCGCCGTTATTGAACTTTTACTATATTGTATCCGGCGGCTTTCATCATCCTGTTCATGATCGCAAATCCAAGCGAATGATTCCTGCTCAGGGCTCCGGCCAGGATCATGTCGACTCCCTGGCTGTCCAGATCCCGCAGCTGCGCAAAAAATTCATTGGCTGCGATGACGAAATCGCTCTCGTCGAACATGATGACGCCTACCTTCAGGCCGTTGGCCTCATTGATCGATTTGATACGCTGGATCTCCGATATGACCCTGTCCTGCCTGCCTTCAAAAACTGTCATCGGCGCGTTTGGCGCGTAATGGGCGTATTTCATTCCCGGAGCCTTCGGCGTCCCCGACTGGTCGGCCAGTCCCGGGTCGATCTCCACCCGGCCGCCGATGACCTCGAGGATGTCTTCCCTGGTGATCATTCCCGGCCTCAGGATCGTCGGCACATCGCCTGACATGTCGAGCACGGTGGATTCGATCCCCACCCTGCAGTCGCCGCCTTTGAGGATCACATCAACGCGTCCGTCAAGATCGTCGACGACATGCTCGGCCCGAGTCGGGCTGGGTTTGCCCGAGATATTCGCGCTGGGAGCCGCCACCGGGCACCCTGCCTTCCGGATCAGCGACAGAGCCACCGGATCGTCGGGCATGCGTATGCCCACTGTCGGCAGCCCCGCCGTCACGATATCCGGAATGGATTTCGTCTTCGGCAGCACCAAAGTCAGCGGCCCCGGCCAAAATTCGTCGATAAGCTTGATGATATTGGGCGTTATCTTTGTTGTCAGCTGCGTCATATCGCTGGCTCTGGCGATATGGACGATCAGGGGATTGTCCGACGGTCTTCCCTTTGCTGTAAATATCTTTGCCACCGCTTCGGCATCGAGAGCGTTGGCGCCGATGCCGTAGACCGTTTCCGTCGGGAAGGCCACAGTGCCTCCGTTTTTAAGCACCTCCGCCGCCTCGTCCACAAGCTTCAGGGCCTTCTCTATTTTGTCATGGGCCGCGTCGTCTCCGTACGCTTCGCTGGCCTCGACATTTTCCTTATTCAGGTCTTTTACATCAAATATCTTTGTCATGATGGAATATCCTTATTATTCTATATGGTCCTCAGCTTTTCAGCCTGGTCTGACGTGATCAGGCCGTCGATGATCTCATCGATATCGCCGTCGAGGAAATAGTCCAGCTTATAAATGGTGACGCCGATCCTGTGGTCGGAAACCCGGCCCTGCGGGAAATTGTAGGTCCTTATGCGCTCGCTCCGGTCTCCTGTCCCGACCTGGCTCCGCCTTTCGGCGGCGACTTCCTTGTTCTGCTCCTGCAACTTCATGTCGTACAATTTGGCGCGCAAAACTTTGAAAGCCTTTTCCTTGTTTTTCAGCTGCGACTTTTCATCCTGGCATGTGACGATGATCCCGGTCGGCATATGGGTCAGCCGGACGGCCGAATCTGTCGTATTGACGCTCTGGCCACCGTTTCCCGAGGAACGGTAAACGTCGACCCTGACGTCGTTTGGATTAAGATCCACTTCGACATCGTCGATTTCGGGCAGGACGGCGACGGTAGCAGCGGATGTATGGATCCGGCCGCTGGATTCCGTTTCAGGAACCCTCTGGACACGATGGACGCCGCTTTCGTATTTGAGTCTTGAATAGGCGCCCTTGCCCTTGATCAGGATGATGGCTTCCTTGATGCCGCCGATCCCTGTGTCGTTGAGCTCCATCATCTCGGTCTTCCAGCCGCGGCGCTCGGCATAGCGCATATACATCCTCATAAGATCGCCGCCGAAAAGCGCGGCTTCATCGCCGCCGGTGCCCGCCCTGATTTCGAGAAGGACGTTTTTATCATCGTTGGGATCCTTCGGGAGAAGCAGCACCTGCAGCTCCTTGCCGAGAGTATCGACCCGATCCTCGAGTTCGGAATACTCGGCTTTGACCATATCACGCATATCTTCGTCAAGGCTCCCGTCGTTCAGCATCTCTTTAACGCCGGCCAGATCGTCGGAGGCCTTCTTATACTCTTTGTATTTATTTACTATCGGTTCCATTTCGGACATGTCTTTCAAATATTTCTGAAACTCGGACTGATTGGCGATCACTTCGGGATCGGAGACCTTCAGGCTGAGTTCATGATATTTCGACTCTATGAAATCGAGTTTATCGTACATTCTTTTCAACTCCCATATATCTGTTTAATCCGAAACATTATAACACAAAAGATTCTGTTATCATAGTATTTTTAAACAGCAATAAAAAAACCGGAATCGAATTCCGGCTTTCTCTGTTATTCCATATTGAACTTTTTCTTGAATTTCTCAACACGACCGCCGCGGTTGATAAACTTTTGCTGCCCGGTGAAGAATGGATGGCAGGCAGAGCAAACGTCCAGTCTCAGTTCTTCTTTCGTCGACTTGGTTTCGAATGTGTTGCCGCAGGCGCAGGTCACTTTGCAGACTTTATAATTCGGATGAATTCCTTCTTTCATGTTGTTCACCTCTTTTCGAACGTAGTATCTATCTGATTTCTTACTAATTGCACGATAGCTATTAAATAATAGCACAAGCCTTCGTTTGAAGCAAGTATTTTTATTTACTTTTTTGAGCTTTTTTCGCTGGTTTTTTGACCGGCGGCAGCAGGCTGGTTTTCACGACTCTGTCGTGCCCGGCCAGATCCTTTATGATTTCAGCTTCAGAATAGCGGCCGTCTTCGGCAATGATCCGGCGCAGATCCTCCGCCTGGTCCCAGCCGATCTCAAGCATCAGCTCTCCTTCTTTTTTCAGGTGCACGGCCGCGCCGTCCACGATGCGCCTGTAGAAATCAAGGCCGTCGGTGCCGCCGTCCAGTGCGATCAGCGGCTCGAATTCGACGATTTCGCGCTGCAGCGTCCGGATTTCCTCCGAACGGATGTAGGGCGGATTTGAAACGATGATATCGAAACGTCCCTTGCCGAGGGATCCTTTGCGAACAGGCTCGAGGAGATCTCCGTGGAGAAATTTTATCCGGGAGGAAAGATCGTAATCCGCAGCGTTCTGTTTTGCCGTTTCCAGCGCTTTCTTGCTGATATCGACCGCTTCGAAACGGGCCTTGGGCAAATAGTATGCAAGGCTGACGCATAATGCGCCGCTTCCGCAGCAAAGATCGAGGATATCCACATTTCCGAGAAGGCGTTTCTTCGCTTTCACCGCCTTGATCGCTTCTTCAGCCAGCGTCTCCGTATCGGGCCTCGGAATCAGGACATGCTGGTTGACCTTGAAACTGATGCCCATAAATTCCTGGGTCCCGGTGATATAGGGGACCGGCACGCCCGCAGCCCTCATATCGATCAGCTCAAAGTACGCTTCGCAGCGCTTGTCATCGAGATCCTCCGAATAGTGGGCGAATATAAAGCTTCGGTCAACCTTGAGGTAGAACGACAGCAGGACCTCGGCATCCAGCTTCGGAGTGCCGCAGCCTGCCAGTTCCAGTCTTTTTATCGCAATGGAAATAACGTCCTTGAGTACTAACGCCATGCTCTGCTCCTTGTTCTGTTCATCTGTCGCAATAGATCGTCGAGCTGCCATCGGCGGCTCCGTCCAGTTCAACCTCACCGCTCCGCCAGCTGGCTTGAGTCGGCGGAGACTGCTGCGGCTGCGGCTGCGGCTGCGGTGTCCCCCGATGCTTCCGGGTTCGCCGGCCAGAGATCGAGCCGCCCCGGCTCCAGTTCGAATTTGCCGAAGGCCTCCTCCTGCTGATCGGTGTTTAGAACGGCTTTCATGGACACGATCGCCACCTCGAGCTGTTTCGTGTCGGGTTCCTTGGTCGTCAGTTTTTGCAGCGCCAGACCGGGAAGGCTCAGCAGCTTGACGAGCCACGAATCGCTTCGTCCCGCCCATCGCAGCAGTTCGTAAGACAGACCGGCGATCAGTGGTATCAGCAGGAGCCTTGAAGTGATGCGCCAGACAAGATTGGGCCATCCGAGCAGTGAAAACAGCAGAAGGCTGATGACCATGACGAACATCAGGAAACTTGTCCCGCATCTCGGGTGGAGCGGTTCGTAAGCCGCACAGTTTTCAGGCGTGAGCTCCAGCCCGTTCTCATAGCAATGGATCGTCTTGTGCTCCGCGCCGTGAAATTCGAAAACTCTTCTAATATCCTTCATCCGGGCGATCAGCATGACATAGACGACAAAAATAACGATCCTGAAGATGCCTTCCATAAGGTTCAGGATGATGTCGCTGGTCGTGATCAGTTGGAATACATTGACTGCCGCCGTCGGAAATATGATGAATACGCCGATGGTGAACACCAGCGCCAAAATAACCGAAATATAAAGCATGACGTCCATCGCGCCCTTGGATCCCAGCCGTTTTTCCAACCAGAGCGTCAGCCGGTCCTTCTCGATGGACGTATCGTACTGCTCCAGCACCTCAGCGGAATACATCAGCGTCTTTGTTCCCGTGACAAGGGAACTCATAAACGCCACGACGCCTCTTATGACAGGCACTTTCATCCACTTGCTCTGCTCAGGGATCCTGTCGATCCTGACATGCATGCCCCCGTCCGGTTTTCGAACCGTGACCGCCATCCTGTCGGCGCCCTTCATCATGATGCCTTCCAGGACCGCCTGGCCGCCGATCTTTGTCGGGCAGGCGTTTTTGATGAATATTTTATTCAAATCCATTGCTTACCTCTTATCCTGCGTCCCGATTGTCTTCAAGCCTGATTTTTTTGATAAGCTGAATGAATTCGGCATTGTTCCGCGTCTGGGATAAATAATCGATGATCGCCTCTGTCGTTTCCTGGGTCCCGCGATTTGCCATAGCTCTGCGCATCGTCCAGATCGCTCCGAGTTCCTCCTGGTTCATCAGAAGGTCCTCGTGCCTTGTGCCGGACTTGTTGAGGCTGATGGCCGGGAATATCCTCTTCTCGGAAAGCTTGCGGTCAAGATGCAGCTCCATGTTGCCTGTGCCCTTGAATTCTTCGAATATGACGTCGTCCATCCTGCTGCCTGTCTCGACCAGGGCCGTCGCGAGAATGGTGATGCTGCCGCCTTCTTCCATTTTTCTGGCAGCGCCGAAGAATTTTTTCGGTTTGTGCAGCGCTCCGGGATCAAGTCCCCCCGACAGGGTCCGGCCGGTGGGCGGGATCACCAGATTGTATGCCCGCGCCAGCCTCGTGATGCTGTCCAGCAGGATCACGACGTCCCTGCCGTGCTCGACGAGACGCTGGGCCCTGGCCAGAACCATTTCGGCAACCTTGACATGGTTATTGGGAAGCTCGTCAAAAGTCGAGTAAATGACCTCGCCTTTGATCGAACGTTTCATATCCGTCACTTCTTCCGGCCGCTCATCGACCAGAAGAACGATCAGATCGATTTCCGGATTGTTTTTTTCAATGCTGTTGGCTACTTTTTTGAGCAGAGTCGTCTTTCCGGCTTTCGGCGGAGCCACGATCAGTCCGCGCTGGCCTTTGCCGATCGGCGCCACAAGGTCTATAAGGCGCATGGAGAGCTCGGTGGTGCCCATTTCGAGCGATATCCTCTCGCGCGGGAAAATCGGCGTCAGCGAGTCGAAATCAGGCCTTCTGATCGCCACGCCCGGTTCGTCGCCGTTAACCTCGTTCACATAGAGCAGCGCGCCGAAACGTTCGCCTTCGTTGGGCCTTCTGATGATACCCTTTATTTTGTCTCCGGTTTTCAAGTTGAATCGTCTGATCTGGGCCGGGGATACATAGACATCCTGATCGCTTGTCAGGAAATTGTGGAAACGGAGGAATCCAAAACCGCCCTCGGCAATCTCAAGGATCCCTTCCACAGACGGCCTGTCCTCCTCGCGGGCATGGACAGTTTTCTTCTCGGCGCCATTCGCCGCATGAGGCGCGTCTTTGCCGGCAATCTGGCTTTCGCCTGCCTTGGCTCCATTCTCGGCAGCCGCGCTCGGCTGCGTCTGAGGCTGTCCCGCCTCCTGGGCCGGCGTTTTGGCCTCTCTTGTCAGGCTCTGTGCCTGCGCCGCCGGCCTGTGTTTTTTTTCTGTCTCTAGAGGTTCTTTCGCCGTCGGCGCTTGCGGTATCCCGGCCGTCCGGCGAGTGCCTGCTGTCTGTGGGGCCGCTTCTTTCAGCGGCGTTTCAGCCACCGCGTCAACTGCTTTCTGTAACGTTTCTGCCTGGGAATCTTCCGCTTTCTTTCTCCCCGGTCTGCCCTTGGCCGCCGGCGCTTCTTTTTGTTCGGTCTGCTTTTCTATGGTCTGCTCTTTCTTCTCTATTTCAGCAGCTGGCGTCTCCAGCTGCTCTTTTGCTTTTTTTTCGGATCGCGGTCTGCCAGCCGTTCTGGCGGTTTGCGCTTTTTGCGGCTCTTCAGCCAGGACTTTCGCCGATTCTGCCTCAAGACCGGCAATCAGCGTCGCGACCAGCTCGTCCTTCTTCATCTTTTCAGATCCCTCAAGACCGAATACTTTTGCGATCTCTCGCAGCTCGGCGACTTTTTTGCTGCGTATTACATCTTTATCCATTATCAACATCTCCTCTGCTTACCATCACCATTGTCTCCATAGTCTTTCCCGAATCCCTTTTGATCTGGCCGTTTCTTATCATAGCCCGAACAGTCCGTCGAACCAGTCGAAGAAGCCGCCTTTTTCGTCAGCAGCGCCGGCATCGCCTTCATTTCCGCCTGTCGTTGCGCTTCCGCCTGCCCCTTCGTCATTTTCTTCATCGGCAGGCTGTATTGAATAGATTTCATTAATGATTTCCGCCGTAGCCTCTGTATCGGCAAACCAGAACGACGCGCCTTCGGAAGTCTGCGGCGTGCCGGGAAGCAGATACGTCGTGATGGCTTCACCGTCCAGTCCGACTGCCTTGGTCGCCAGTTTGGCGGCAACGCCGACCGATATATCGGAATCGACATTGTCGATGATCGTCGACGCGATCGTCGGCAGCTTGAGGCTCAGCATCTGCTTGAAAGCGGATTTCATGAACTCCTGCTGCGCCTTCACTCTTCCGATATCGCCTTCGGGATAGCCGTGCCTGTACCTGAGAAACTGCACGGCATGCTCTCCGTCAAGGACCTGTTCCCCTTCGGGAATATCGATATGAAGAGGCGGCGTATCGTACGGATCATTGTATTTCATATTGAATGGAATATTCATCGGAACACCGCCCATGGCGTCGACGATATTGGCCACACCGTCGTAATCGATCATGGCGTAATAATGGATCGGCATGCCAAGCAGCATATCGCTGACTGCTGTCGCGGTCCCAACTATGCCGTCGCTATGGAATATCGCGTTGATCTTCTTGCTCGCAGGATCGTTATAGCCAGCCCTCGGATAATAGGTGTCCCGGGGCACGGATATAAGATCCACGTGCTGTGCCTTTAAATCATAGCTGACCAGCATCAGCGTATCCGTCATCTTTTTGTTGGATCCAACCAGAAGGACATTGACTCGCTGGCTATCCTGAAATGCGTCAAAAAACGGACTGTTTTCATCAACAAGTACAGGCAGATCCTCCATCATATTTTCGTCGCCTCCGAAAATCTGGATCTCGCCAACATTATGAAAAAGGAGTCTGGTTGGAACAAAGAGAAGAGTCAGCAGCAGGAATGCCGCAATGAAATATTTTAAAAACAACTTCATGTTCAGGTGGTAACCTTTCTTGCCTTGTGCATTCTTAGGGATATTTTATACCCAATAAACAAAAAAATATATAGGGAATTTCCATTCCCTATATATTTTTTTCCGACATCAACGTCGTTCACTTTATTAATTTTCCAGTTCCGTCTCCGGCTGCAGCGAATAGATTTCCGTCAGCATCTGGATTATGGCGTCCTCGTCGGAAAACCAGTATGAGGCGCCATTCTCCGTTCTTGCTTCACCGGGAAGCAGATAGGTCGATATTTCCTCCCTGTCCAGTCCGACAGCCTTGGCGGCGAGCTTCGTCGACATGCCGAGAGTGATGTCGGAGTCGACATTGTTCAGGACCGTGGAAGCCACAGTCGGTAAATTGAGGCCGAGGGCCTGCCTGAATGCGGATTTCATGAATTGCTGCTGCGCCTTGACGCGGCCGATATCGCCGTCGGGGTAACCGTGCCTGAATCTGAGGAACTGGATCGCGTGGGATCCGTCAAGCACCATGCTGCCTTCCGGCAAATCGATGTGCAGCGGCGGATCGTCATATGGATCGTTATAGACCATATGGAACGGGATGTCCATCGGCACGCCGCCCATGGAATCCACAATGTTCGACACTCCATCGTAATCGATCATCGCATAATAATGTATCGGCATCCCCTGGAGCAGGTCGCTTACTGCTTTTGCAGATCCGATGGCCTTTTCGCTGTTATAGATTGCGTTGATTTTCCTGGCCGCCGGGCTGTCGTAGCCGTCTCTCGGATAATAGGTGTCCCGGGGAATTGAAATCAGATCCACATGCTGCGCTTTCATGTCATAGCTCGCCAGGATCATCGTGTCCGTCATGCCGTGATTCGCGCCCATCAGCAGAACATTGACCCGTTGGGAATCTTTGAACGCATCAAAAAAGACGCTTTCTTCGTCGACCAGCGCCGGCATCTCCTTCATCAGGTTTTCTTCGCCGCTGAATATATCGATAGTCGAAACACTCGCAAACATGACCCTGGTCGGGACAAGAATGATCGTCAGGATCAGGAATGCCGCCGCAAAATGCCTGACAAAAGTCGCTACGTGCGATTGTTTCGCTTTTTTTCTTTCCTTATAGCCTGAGGCTTTAGTCGAATTGCCTTCATTTACTGAGTATGTGAATTCTGTGCCTTGATTCTCCGGGCTGCTCTGATCATCGACTGCCCATTCATCGATACGGTTCGTCATTGGTGCTCCTTAGTGTGTGTCCAAGAATATCGGACCATCATATAATCGCCTTGCTGCCCGAAGGCAGCAAGGCTTGAAGTTCTTATTTGCTGTAATCGTAGAAGCCGATGCCCGTCTTGCGGCCGAGCTTGTTTGCCCTGACCATTTTGCGGAGCAGCGGATGCGCTCTGTATTTCGGATCGCCGAATTCGGTGTGCAGGACATCCATGATGGCCAGGCAGACATCCAGTCCGACGAGGTCGCCGAGAGCCAGAGGACCCATCGGATGATTTGCGCCGAGCATCATGGCCTGGTCGATGTCTTCCGCTTTCGCGACGCCGTCCGCCAGTATGCCGATCGCTTCGTTGATCATCGGGATCAGGATCCTGTTGACGACGAAACCTGGAGCTTCAGCCACTTCGACCGGGGTCTTGCCGAGTTTTCTGGTCAGGTCAAGGATGGTGTCCCTTGTTTCATCAGATGTCGTCAGTCCCTTAATGATTTCGACAAGCTTCATCATCGGAACAGGATTGAAGAAGTGCATGCCTACTACTTTGTCCGGCCTTCCGGTGGCTGCGGCGATCTCGGTGATCGACAGGGACGATGTGTTGGTCGCGAGTATCGTTCCCGGCTTGCAGAGCTGGTCGAGTTCGGCGAAAAGGGCTTTCTTCGCAGCTAGTTCTTCTGTCGCCGCTTCGATGATCAGGTCGGCGTCCGCTACGATGGCGATGTCTGTGGATCCCTTGATCCTGGCCATTATCGCGTCCTTTTCCTCGGCTGTCATCTTTTCTTTTGCCACGAGCTTTTCAAGATTCTTTTTTACGGTGGAAATTCCTTTGTCTACTGATTCCTGTCTTCTGGCTCTCAAGACAACGTCATAGCCAGTCTGCGCCAATACCTGGATGATTCCGGCACCCATGGTTCCGGTTCCTAAAACGCCTATTTTTTTCATGGTAGTTCCTCCTGTTTCGTTAAGAATGTTTCGGTCAGCACCGGGCCGATGCTATTTGCCATGCCGTGCCGGGACTAGTGCCTCCGGTCCCCGGTCGCCGGCATATCTTCCTGGTTTTATCTAGCTATAAATGTAATGTAAATTTTTTAAAATAGCAATATCTAAACCCATAGTCGCTATTTTCTGAAAAATCGGGCTGCCAGTCGCATTGATCACAGCGATTTGAATACCGGTTTCCTCTTTTCCAAAAATGCGGCCATGCCTTCCTTCTGATCTTGAGAAGCAAAACACATGCCAAAAAGCTCGGTTTCGATCCTGATGCCCGTATCGATGTCGGTCTCCAAACCGCGCTTGATGGCCAGGTTCGAATAACGGACTGCCAGCGGCGCATTCTTGGAAATTTTGGCCGCCAGCGCCATCGCTTCGTTCATGAGCTCGTCGGGCTCGGCGACTTTGTTGACAAGGCCGATCGACCAAGCGGTCTGCGCGTCGATGATATCTCCGGTGAGGGTCAGTTCAATGGCCTTCGCTTTGCCTATAAGCCGAGGGAGTCTTTGGGTGCCCGAAAAACCCGGCGTGATCCCCAGGCCGACTTCCGGCTGGCCGAATTTAGCCCTGCTCGACGCGATCCTCATGTCGCAGGCCATTGCAAGCTCGCAGCCGCCGCCCAGCGCAAATCCATTGACCGCTGCAATCGTTGGTTTTTCAAGGTTCTCGATCTTGCGAAAAACCGCCGCGCCAAAAGCGCCCCATTTGCGGCCTTCCTCGAAAGTCATTTTGCTCATATGCTCAATGTCTGCTCCGGCAACGAAAGCCCTGCCTTCTCCGGTGATGACGATGACCTGGACATCATTGTCCGCCGCGGCTTTGTCCACCGCCGCCTCTATATCGGACAGAACCTGCCCGTTCAGTGAATTCAGCGCCTCCGGCCTGTTTATCCGGATCACCGCGACGCCTTCCATAATATCATAGATTACTGTCTGGAACATTTTCAACCTCCCCTTAAAATATCTAACACAATCTCTATATATATATCAGATCTGCACTTTTGGCAACAGAAATTTACCGCACTGCAGCCGCCGACTGTGAAATATTTTTCCGCCTAAAAATCCATGCCGCTCTTCAGAACTTTTCGCATTTCGTCCTTATAACTTTCGACTCCCGGCTGGTTGAACGGATAGACTCCCAGCAGATATCCGCTCAAAGCGCACGCCATCTCGAAGAAATAGACCATTTGTCCGAAACAGTAAGGCGACAGATCCGGAATATCGAGCCGGATCACCGGGATCCCGGCCTGGCGATGGGCGGCGGTCACTCCCAGCATAGCCGCCCTGTTTACTTCGTTCATACTTTTTCTTGCAAGAAGCTCGCCGGCGCTTTCCGGAACGACGATATCCCGTTCCGGTTTTTCCACATTCAGGATCGTTTCGAAGAAAATCTGGTTTCCCTCCTGCAGATACTGTCCCATCGAATGCAGGTCGGCCGTGAACTGGAGCGCCGCTGGGAATATTCCCTTGCCCTCCTTGCCCTCACTTTCGCCAAAAAGCTGCTTCAGCCATTCGGCCAGGAACTGAAGCTTCGGTTCGTAATATTCGTATACTTCGATGACTTTGCCGCCATTATGGAATGTATTCCGGGCAGCCGCGAAAATAGCCGCGGCGCCAAGATCCAGATGCTTCTTCAATTCGTCCGAAAGCCCTGCAGCCTCCACATCCTGCTGCGCACCCCTGAGGATTTCGTGGATGTCGATACCAGCCACGGCGATGGGCAGCAGCCCGACCGGCGTCAGCACCGAATACCTGCCACCTATATCGTCAGGCACCGTGAAGGAGACATAGCCTTCCCGGACGGTCTCCTCGCGGAGGATCCCCCTGGAACTGTCGGTGATGGCGTAGATCCTTTTTCCGGCTTCTTCGCGGCCGTACTTTCGATATAAATGATCCTTTAAAGTTGAGAAGGCGATATTCGGCTCCGTCGTCGTGCCAGACTTGGATATCACGCACAGGCAGACATCCTTGCCTTCGATGGCTTCCAGCAGTTCGGCATGATAGGTCCCGCTCAGGTTGCATCCCGCAAAGTGGATTTGGGGGCCGCCCCGCATCAGACCGAACCCCGGCGTCAGCATTTCGATAGCCGCCCTGGCGCCAAGATAGGAGCCGCCGATGCCGACGACAATGAACGCATCGCACTGGCTGCGGATCTTTTCCGCTGCCAGTGCGATGCGTTCCACTTCCGCCGGATCATAATTGAAGGGCAGCGAGACCCAGCCGGTGAAATCGTCTTTGCCGGAACGAAGATACTCTATGCTCTTCTGCAGCGTTTCCCTTCGATCCGCCACTGCCGACGCATCGACATCTGATAGTGAAAAATCGATCTTCATTTTGATGCACCTCCTGCCTGATCCCTGTAACCCGGCTTGCTTTCCCTGTAAGGCGTATAGCTGGGCACAAGCCTCGCCAGCCACTCTTTGACTTCATGGTCGCTCATGTTTGCAAGGGCGCGGTTGATTTCGTCGATACCGCTCCCATCAGGTGCCAGCAGCCTCTCCAGGTTCGCGTTCATAGGCATGGGGCGCCCGATGAATATCTTCTTGTGTGTCGTGTTTTCGATCCCTTCTTCGGCAAGAAGAAGCTCCTCATATAATTTTTCTCCCGGCCTGAGGCCGATGAAATCTATATCAATATCCACAAAGGGTTTCAGGCCGGACAATTCGATCAGGTTTTTAGCCAGATCCACGATCTTGATCGGACTGCCCATATCCAGAATATAGATCTCGCCACCGGACGCCATCGCACCGGCTTGTATGACCAGGCGAGCCGCTTCCGGTATCGTCATGAAATACCGCGTGATCTCCGGATGGGTGATAGTGATCGGGCCACCCTGCTCGATCTGCTTTTTAAAAAGCGGTATGACGCTTCCATTGCTGCCCAGCACGTTGCCGAATCGCACCGCCGAGAAAGTCGTATACTTTGCACAGTTGCTCTTGTCCTGTATGATGAACTCTGCGGCGCGCTTGGTCGCTCCCATGACATTGGTCGGATTGACTGCTTTGTCTGTTGAAATCAGGACGAATCTTTCCACATTGAATTCATCGGATATGTCGACCAGGTTTTTCGTCCCAAGTATATTGTTCATGACAGCTTCCTTGGGATTGCGCTCCATCAGCGGAACATGCTTGTGCGCCGCAGCGTGGAACACCACATGAGGCCGCTCCTGATTGAATACATCCTTCAGCCTGCCTGAATTGCGCACGGTCGCGATGATCGTCTGGAAATCAAGCTCCGGATACAGCTGCTTCATCTCATGTTCCAGGGCAAAGACCGTGTTTTCATAAATATCCAGGGCGACCAGCCGTTTGGGATTGAACTTCGCGATCTGTCTGCACAGCTCGGAGCCTATGGATCCGCCGCCGCCGGTGACCATGACGATTTTGCCTTCCAGATAGCCGCTGATTTTATGGATGTCCAGATCGACGGTTTCACGGCCGAGAAGATCCAGAATATCAACGTCCCTGAGCTTCATGACGCTGACCTTTTCATTGATCAGGTCCGAAAGGCCCGGCAGGATGCTCAGCTTGCATCCCGCAGGCTGGCAGATCCGGACGATCCTCTGCACATCCTGCCTGCTTGCGGATGGGATCGCGATGATGATCTTCTCGATCCTGTGCTTACGCACAAGGGCCGGAATATCTTCGGTCCTGCCGGCGACCGGTATGCCGAGGAGCATCGTGCCCCGTTTCGCAGGGTCGTCGTCGACGATGACCTCGACGGATTTTCGGAGCCCATCCGATATCAGGATCTCCCTGATGATGATCGCAGCCGCGTCTCCCGCACCAACGACGAGGATCCGCTTCAATGAATTCTTTTCCGCCACATCAGGCCTGATCAGGTTCAGGCTTTTATTCACAAAACTCATCATGCCGCTTTTAAGTATAATACGCAGGATCCTGTAGCTGAATCTGATGCCGCCGATCAGGAACATATCGAGTATAAATGACAATATATATATACTCCGCGGCAGCGTATCGCCGGTGATGACGAAGAAGGACGTCGCAGCAGCTGCCGCAAAGGCCGATGCCATCGCGACCTTGAGCATCTCGATGGCGCCGGCGTATTTCCAAAGGCTCTTGTATAAGTCGAAAATCCAGAACACTGCTATTTTGATAATGGTGATCTGGATGAAGTTATCAAAATAGACTGACATATATTGATCCAACTGGAGGTTCGCAGCATCAAATTCGAATCTTATGGCCAGACTTAAGATATATGAGCAATTTATCGCGATGGCGTCGATCATCATCAGTATTATGATCTTGATCCATTTATCGATCATATCCCGTGCACCCCTCCTTAATATTTGATTCGCAGCCCTTCATGCGCGATGTGCATGCATCGGCCGCAAATAAATTATATGCTTCAGCCTATCGCTTAGACAAGAGGATTCATACGTCTTGGGCTAAAATATTTCGTCCTGAAGTTGCATTGCAAACTGTCCATGCGTTATAATGGCTTATATGAAAATGGCATTTTTTCAATATCTTTTACGTTGGCTGCGACTTGGCGGCCGATTATCCGGTTATTTTTTCATTGTCCTAAAATATTGCGCAACAGGAGGCATCCAGTGACAAAAAGAATTAAATCATCCAAGCCTCAAAGCCATGCGGCGCAGGCTGGCGCCAGGACCCCCGCGAGAACCAGCCTTCGGGATCCCGCTTACCTATGGTCCATGAGCAACGCGCCGGCAAGCAGCGAAAGCACGCATTGGTTTCAGATCCTTATCGCTTCATTTTTTACCGCTTTTATCATGATGGTCGTTCGGCTGGCGCCTTATAAAGCCGATATGTCCCAGTTTTTCTGGTCTCAGGACAAGGAGCAGTTCGTCGACATGTTCAGCCTGGTAAAGAGCCACATGATCCTGGCCGTCGCCATCTTTTGCGTCGTTGTCGCGCTCTATCACGCGATGTTCCAGATGGTGTCCATAAAAAGATCCTATGCCTACATCCCGATCCTGCTATATTCAGCGATGGTCCTGCTATCATATTTCTTTTCGGAATACAAGGAATTTGCCCTCTGGGGATGGCGCGAGCGCTTCGAAGGCACCGTAATACTGATCGCATATATGGTCGTTCTGATTTATACGATCAACGCCGTCAACAGCGAAAGGAACGTCAAATGGATCCTCTATCCTGTCGCTGCCACCTCCTGCCTGCTCGGGCTGATCGGCGCCAGCCAGTATTTCGGCCATGATTTCTTCAAGACGGCAGTCGGAGGCAGGCTGATCGTACCCAGATCCTATTGGGACAATCTCGATACGCTGAGGTTCAACTTTGAAGAGGGGCAGATCTATCAGACCGTTTTCAATCCCAACTACGTCTCTTTCTACCTCACGCTGCTGGTCCCGCTGTTCGCCCTTATATTCATCTATGAAAAACGCCCCGCCATTAAGGCAGTCTGGGCCGCCGTCTACACGCTCCTATTGTTCAATCTGGCCGGTTCGGCATCCAGCGGCGGCTTCCTTGGGCTGGGCATCGCGTTCATCGCCGCCGTCGCCCTGCTGAACAGACGCCTGATCAAGTGGCGCTATCCGGTGCTGATCCTGCTGGCTGTCACCGTCGCCATCGGTTCCTTCACCTTTGCGCGGACGTTCCCGGAGGTCTCCGGCGCGATCAAAGGCGTCCTGAACATCACGGAGACGCAGCCCGACAGTACCGAAGCTCAGGCGGAATCCGCGGATCCGACGCAGTCCCACCTGAAGATCGATTATTTTGAAACAGCCCTGCATCATCTCGATGTGGTCATAAACGGCCAGCTTCTAAGGATCACACCATCTGTCAAAGGCAATTCCATGTCCCTGAAAATGAGGGATGGAGCCGGCGGCGAGATCCTGGCAAAACAGGGGGAAGAATCCAACATCCTTGAAATAAAGGACAAACGATTCGACAGATGCCGCGTCGCCCTTCAAATCGACCAGGACACCGCCTATCTGCTGTTCATGACGGACGACACCGTCTGGCCGTTCGCGATCACCGACGACGGACTCCGGTACCGCAATTCCATCGGCAAGCTGGTCAAGCTCGAGAAGACCCCCGCATTCGGCTTTGCAAGCAACCAGAAATTCGGCACCTACCGCGGATATATCTGGTCCAGGTCGCTGCCGCTGGTAAAGGATACCATCCTGATCGGTCACGGCGCGGATACCTTCTGCGCTTATTTCCCACATAATGATTATGCCGGAAAATATTCGATCGGATGGAACAGGAACATGATCGTCGATAAGCCTCATAACTTCTACCTGGCCACGGCTATCAACACCGGCGTCGTTTCGCTGATCGCTCTGCTGGCCCTGTTCGGTCTGTATTTCGCCGACAGCTTCCGGCTTTACTGGAAACTCGAATACCAGTCTTTCCTTCATTTCGCCGGTGCAGGGATACTCATCGGCGTCTGCGGATTCCTGGCGGCAGCCATGGTCAACGACAGCAGCGTCTCCGTGATGCCATTGTTCTATGGGCTGCTCGGCACCGGGATCGCAATCAACAGGATCATTCGGAGAGAAAACTCGAGAAGTGAAAAGGCAGCCTGATTTTCACAAGAAAAATGCCGTTCTATTAACAACCCAGTTAAAAAACCAAAAATGCACCCCCGCTTTGGAGGTGCATTTTCATTCAGGTCGTTTGGTTTATGGGCGGTCATTCAAGATCAGTCGTTTTCGGTTTCAGTTTCTGTTTCAGAGTCATCCGAAGAATCGTCGCCGGAGGCGTTATCCGTTGAAGTGCTGTCCTCCGCGCCGAATTTTTCAAACGTTCTGACTACGAGCGCGATTGCCTGTTCCCTGGTGGTGTTGCCCGTCGGGCTGATATTCCCTTCTCCGGTTCCGTTCAAGATTCCTTCCTGGTTCATATATCTGACCGCATCCAAAGCCCATGAAGCTATTTTCGCCTGATCTGCAAATACGGCTGTTGAACTGATGGAGAAATCTTCGTCAGGCTCTGCGGCTTTGAGCTCGCGCATGAACATCACAGCGATCTCCTGCCTGGTGATCTGGCTGCCCGGAGCAAAAGCTGTGTCGCTGACGCCCTTGACAATGCCGAGGCCGTAAGCCTTCAGCACAGCTGTATTCGTCGTATCAGCGAACGGATTGACTGCAACGGGCACCGCAGTCTGGCCGCTGGTCGCTTCATACAGTTTGACGACGATCTCGCAGAATTCTTCGCGGGTGATCGGTTTTGTGAAATTGTTCAGGAGCTTGTCCACGGTCAGATTGGCGGCCACAGCCTTTTCGATCTCAGGCTTGGCCCATGTGCTGGCGGACGTGTAGCCCGGTTCGGCAACTGCTGAAGCCAGGTAGTCAGTCGTTACTGACAGCGTGTTTGAAGCAGCTGAATTACCATTTGCATTGAATGCGACGATCCTATATTTATAATTAGTATTGGGCTTCAGATTGGTATCCGTATACGCTTTTGCATCCACTGCCAGCGTGGCGACTCTAGACCAGACTGCGTCGCCTGCTATTACTCTTTCGACATAATATCCGGTTTCAGTGGTCGCATTATCCAGCCAAACAAGCTTGACCTCTGTAGCCGCCGGCTTATATCCTGCAGGCAGTGCAAGCGCGCTTGGAGCTTTCGGAACCGAATACGAGGACGAGGAGCTTCCTCCGCCGCCGCCTCCGCCGGTTGCGGCCGAAACCACGTCGACTCCGCCCTGAAGCGGCACGCCGATCGGTACCAAAGTTGCGATCATTATCGCCAAAACGATTATAGCTAATCCTTTTTTCATTGTTTACCTCCTAAAAACATGATGATTTATCACGAGCAGTATTTTGATACCCACCATGTCTCGATATAATCATAGTTATCCGATGTTATTCCTTTTATCGACGATTATGACATCCGCATTGTCGGTCCCATCGTCCGTCACATCGAAAGCCCTCAGTCCATATCCTTCTTTGACCGATGACTGGGATCCGGGCTTGTACTCGCCATCATCGTCGAGTATATAGAACACCGCGTCATCCATGATCCCGATCCGCTCGGTGCCGGAACCCGTATCCACGTCGACCCACGAATCGTTTTCGGCTGTTATTTCCATGAAATCCCCAGCGGTAGTCAGCTCTGCGAACCGGTCGCCCTTAATGACGCCGAATCCCGCCGTATCGGCAATATTGGTCGCGACGCCATTCCATAACGACAGTTCATACAGGCTGCCGGTTTCGCTGTATTCCGCGGGCTCCGGAACTGCATCGAGGCGGCCGTTGCTCGGGATCCACAGCTTGTCGCTTCCGATCAGCAATTCCACGGCATCGACCCGGTCGCCGTCTATATCGACCACTTCAGCTACATCGCAGATCAATCCATACATACGGCCGGAATACCCTTTATCCGCAGGGACGATCATGGCGGCGATCCTGCCCTCTTCAAGAACATAATAGGCTGGAGTCGACGCATTTCGCATGAGCCGGGTCTCTCTGACGCCGTAATCCTTGCTTTCTGAGGTAAAGTCGGTTTTTTCTTCATAGTCGGCTGCTTTTCCAAATGTAAAAATCGCCGCATCGCCGTTCAGCTCATATCCGGCGTAAGTCTCGGTCCCGGCAAATTTGCCGCTGGCTTTAAAAGCGGCGTCCATCTTCACGAATCCAGTCAGGACACCGGACGAATCGACAGACAATCCTACGATGTCACCGGAAGCCAGCTGCTTCGATTCTGCCGTTTCGACAGGCACTTTCAGCGTCCTGACACTGCCGTTCTGATCCATCATTTCGATCCTTGCCGGTTGGTCGCCCGTTGCCGGGGTCTTTGAAATGACGATAGCCAGCATTTCCGGTTCGCCGATACCCTCATAACGGTAAAATACATTATATGTCAGCAATGCCGCCATGCCGCGGGAGGCAAAGCGCGCCGACGAGAAATCCGTCCCGGTGAGCAGTCCCAGCTCTTTTCCTTTGGCTATATAATTGTCAGGCCATTGACCGCTCAGCATATCGTCCTGATATCCGAGGGCCCGGACAAGCAGCGTGAGCATCTCATCCTCGCTGATCATCGTTCCAGGCCTGAACGTCCCATCGGGATAGCCCTTGACGATGCCGGCGGAAACCGCATAGCCGACATAGCCGCCGGCCCAGCCGTATCCTGCCATATCCCTGAACTGGCTGCTGTACGCCGAAGGATCCTTGATGCCTGCCGCAGCAGCCAGTATCTTGCAGGCCTCTGCTCTCGTGATATTGCCGCCCGGCACGAATGTACCGTTTCCGTAACCGTTGACGATGCCGTCATTATAGAGCTGCGTCACGGCAGCTTCGTACGGCGTGCCGGCTATGTCGGAAAACGGCGCCGCCGCCGCACTGGCAAACGGGCCCGCACATAAAACCATCAACATCGATAGTATGATGGCGATCATATTTCTTTTCATGTCCTTTCACCTCCGATTCGAATGCGAAAAATCGACGGACTGCGTATAGCAACGCTTCGCCCGCTGTCGGTTTTATTATCAGAGCGGGGCGGCGAATGTTCCAGCTCCGGCTGCCACATCGTAATCATAGACCGCCAGGTTATAATCAAGTATCGCCTGCGACAGGCTCAGTTCTTCGCCCAGCACCATGACCTGGACCTGGTGAACATCTGAGACGGTATTCATTCCAACGCTGTATGACAGTTCCGCCAGCCTCAGCAGCTCCTTCGCCTTATCGACGGATGCCGTCCCCTTCTCGATGGCATCCTTCTTTTGCATCATCGTCATATATTTGTTCCGGATATCGATTTCGATGCCCGTTATGGCTGAATTATAATATTCATGAGCATTCAGCGTCGCCACCTGCTGTTTGAGATAAGTGGCGGAGGCGGAATTATAGCGCACGTCGATGCGCTTCATCAGCACATCCTGGATCTTCACGCCGAAGGCTGCCGCCTTGATTTCATTCCTGTTAGCCAACGCCCTTGCTATGGCGTCTTCCAGTGAAACGGAGGAAACCTCGACGGCTTTCAGCGTATCGGTGAGTTGCAGGTCCTGCATCACATCATAGCCGAGGAAATTGTTGAAACCCATCCTGGCCAGAGCGGATCCGTTCTGGGCGGCCGTCAGGCCGTCCCGGGCAGCCAGCACGGCGATTTCAGCCTGGAGGACATCCTGCTTTGCGACGATGCCAAGTTCGAATTTTTTCTGGGTATTGGCCAGGATCCTCTGCTGAACGGCAAGGTTTTCATTCTGGATCTTTACGGCATCCAAGTCCTGCAGAACGCTAAAATAGTTTCGGACCGTGTCGATCTTCAGCTTGTTCATCTCAGCCTCGAAGTTGAAATCGCCCTGAGTCCTGGCAAAATCCCGCTGAAGCTTTATGATGTTGACATCGGATTCGTTGGGCAGCGACGACGAAATTATGCCCATAGCCGAATATTGCTCAAGCATGTCGTTCATTTCTGTAACGGATTCATTGTACCCCTTTGCAGCCGCTTTGGCAGCCTTGAGGTTCAATGCGGCGGCTTCTGCGCCAGGCCCGTCGCTCTGCATCTTTTTAGTGGCGTCTTCAAGAGACAATTTGACGACTTCCCCCGTGAAACCCATCGCTGCATTTGCCGCCGGCTCGGCTGCAAATGCATAACCTGATCCGCCCGCTGCAAGAAGCATCGCAAGGATCATCATGATCATTCTTCTCTTCATTTCCATTCCCCCTTATATTTTTCTGACCCGCCGGTCAGTACAGTTCAATTATATCCCCGAAACAATTCAATTTCAATAAAAAACCATCGGATATGCGACGTTCCCACGGTGAAAGCGCCCCCGCGGCGCGTTCGCATCCTGCTGAGGATCGGTGCGCGTCTTCGGGGGCGTCGTTCGTTAAGGCCGGGCTGGTTCCGCTAAGGAATCATTATATTGCCGGCGGGATCAGGATGATGTCATAGACACCGTCATCGTCATGAACATCGTAGAGGAGAGCTCCTGTGACGTCGGACAGATCGCCGACATCATATACGCCGTCCTGCTGGTTCCATTTATAAACGATGACATCCTGGTCGAGGGTGTAGTGGTTGCCGCCGGAGGTCAGCACAAAATCCTCGATATCGGCATCGGTAACCGTTATGTAGGAAGCTGGTTCCGTCAGCGCCGCGACATTCCCCGTCAGATCGAAATTGACCTTGAAAAGCTTCTCTTTGTCCACTGCGCTGGCATAAGCGGCTTCCTTGGCGTTATACGTCATCTCTATGCCATTCAGAAGAAATGTGATCTCATAACCCACACTGCTGTTGTTTTCTGCCAAGTCGATAACGACCCCGTAATTTTCGACTTCAGTCAGGCCGGACTTTATCAGTATTGCTGCAATTTTTCCAGTGTCTTCATCCAGGAAATAGTCGGCGGTGACATTGTCCATATTTAGGATCTCCGACAGTTCTTTGACGGAATAGTTATCCCCATCCGAGAGGTCATCACCCGAATAGGTGAAGATCATCGCGTTGGAAGCGATGATGCGGCCGTCGAAGTAACCTTTTCCGGTGATGTCGTCCGTAGCGCTTTCATAAGCCTCGCTGATCGCATCGACTGCATCCTCGTCATCGAGTCCATATTTTACAATGGTTCCCGCTGCAGGTTCGTCGACCCAGACCTTCGGCGTCCCGCTGTTCGTGAAATAAGAGGCCTTCATGTCCGCGTCCCCTTCATCCACGATAAAATCTTCAGCCTCTCCATCGTTCGTGAAAATGCTGATGGCCGGCTCATAACCGGTCAGGCTCGAGCCCATTCCATCGGCAACTTCCAGAACGATGCCGTAATTGTCCGCGAGTCCGGATGTCACTTCCATCATGAATATGTCGCCGTAAGCATCCAGATAAGCCTTGACTTCGTCTCCGACCGCCCCGGTTATATCCGGCGATACGTCTTCTTCCGTCACAGCGTAGATTTTGCCGCCAATAGTGTATTTGTCGCCGGTGCTGATCTTGGTCACCTTGCCGGTCACCACTTCAGTACCGACTGCCACTCTTCGAATATTGTCGAGATTGTCCGCATAAACATAAACGACATCATTCGTGCTGATTTTCGAAAGACTCGAGGCCCCTATTATTTCAAACGAGAACGGATCGATATTGTCTTCATCGTCAAGCATGAATTCGTATCCGAACAGCATGCTATCTTTTTCGACGTCCGAATCGTCAGCGCTCGAATAAAGGTCGCCGGCGGTTGCCGCCCAGGTTGAAATCGAGTAGATCATCTTGATCGTCTTGCCGGACAGCGTGGCTGCGATCGTCACTTCCTCATCGGTGAAATCATCGAGTCCTTTGACCGAGCCTTTCAGACCGTTTTCGAAATACGGCCGGACCGTCGATGCGACCGACGCCGCCACAGAGTAATCTTCGTCATCCGATGTGAAGACTGTACCATCATATGTTCCGGTCAGGAACTCCGTTTCCGGAGCGACCGCGATGATATTGCCGTCTTCATTCAGATATGTTGCTGCATAAGCGCCGACAAAAGGCCTTAGATTAATGTTGGTATCTTCTTCGCCTGTTATCACTGCCGCAGCTGCTGCTTCCGCATCAAGCCGGGTCAGGAAATTGTCGCCTTCATTGGCAGTCCATACGCCATCAGCGCCGGTGGTCCCGATATCCAGCGCAAGACTGCGGAAAAGCATCATTGCGATGTCGCCGCGGTTGGCGCCGCCTATCTTGCCTTCCAGATCGTCAAGAATGCCCAGCAGCTTGGCTTTGACGATATAACTTGAGGGCCATGTGCCCGGAAGGCTCCTGTCACTGTATCCTAGTGCCCTGAGTATCATTGTTATCGCTTCATTATATGTGACGGTATTGGCTGGCTGGAAGGTTCCGTCGGGATAGCCGATCACTATGCCCAGGTCCGAAGCCATCGCCACAAATCCCTGCGCCCAGGCGGCGCCCGCCATATCTGGGAATTTGCTCGTCGTTGCGCCGGCACTGCTTTCAAGGCCCAGCGCGACGATGATCAGCTTCGCCATCTCCGCTCTTGTGACGACCCGCTCAGGCTTGTAGGTCCCATCCTCATAGCCGTTGATGACGCCAAGATCCATTAGAACGCTGACGGAATCTTCATAATCCGTTCCCGCCACGTCCGGCGGAACGGCGCCAAAGGCCATCGTGAAGCTTCCCAGGATCAGCGCTGCCGCCAGTATGACTGATAATCCTTTTCTCATCTTGATTCCTCCTTTGAAACAAATCAAAACTGAACTATGGGTATTTCATCATTCGGTAAAGACATTTTATCACTATGTCCCAGGCAATACAATGCGGCAGGAAATAAAACACAGGGCAGATTTCTCTGCCCTGTGGAAAGCGTTGGCTTTATTCGTTTTGGTCTGATCTCTCAGGAACCAATCCTTATCGGATTAGATCCACAGATAGTCGTACCAGTCATAAGCTTCGTCGCCGATCAGGACGATGTCGATTACTTCGTCGCCGTCAAGATCAACAAGTACTGCATCATAGTCGCCGTCGATGTCGTTGACCCTTCCAGCATCATAGACTTCGTCTTCAGCATCCCAAGTGTAGACTACTACTTCATCATCGAGAGTCCAGCCATCGACGCTCATGTCATCTTCATATGCATAAGTTACGCCATACAGATTGGTGTCTTCATCGGTGTCATCAGCGATGTCGATAGCATCTTTGAATGCGTCGCTTGAGTCATAGGAGATCACATAGAGAGCAGGAGCGGTGGAATCAGCTGCCATTGCGACTGCTTCTTCAGCACTTGCAACAACTTCATCTCCATCGATCAGGGCAGTGACTTCATAGTCATAGTCGCCGCTGGTTTCAGCCCAGTCAGTGAATACGCCATAGGAATCATCAGTAGCGGTGACGTCTTCGACGATCATGGCTACGATCTTGTTGGTGTCGTCATTGAGGACATAAACTGCAGTTACATCGTCAGTATCCAGGATGTCTTCGCGGTCAACTACAGTGTAGTCGTCTTCATCATCGGAACCGAGATCTGCAACATTGAAGATCACAGCGTCGGTAGCGATTGCTTTGCCGTCATAGTAACCTTTTGCAGTTACATCGTTGGTGTCTTCTGCTACGAATGTGTAATCATCGTTGTCATAGTAGTTGTCAGCGCTGAAGACGTCCATCGTGTCGATTACGCCGTCATCGTCAGTTCCATAAAGAACGAGGTTGACAGAAGGTACTACGTTCCAGGTGATGTCTCCATCAACTGTCAGCAGGTCTTCATCGTCAGAAGTTGTAGCTTCGTCATCAACGTCGAATACTTCGTCAGTTTCGTCATTGAGGAACAGTTTGACAGCAGCGGAATCGCCATTGAGGCCTTCTTCGCCGTCAGCATAATCCAGAGCCACTGCGAAATCATCAGCAGTTCCTTCAGTCATTTCGAAGCTGTAGATGTCGCCATAAGCGTCGAGGTATGCATTGACTTCATCGCCAGCTGCAACGTCTTCGCTGTCGCCGTCCATCACGTCAGCAAGGTCATATTTGGTTCCGTTGATCGTGTATTCATCGTCGCTGGAAATCTTGGTGATTTCGCCAGTGACAACTTCAGTACCGACAGCAACTTTTCTGATGTATTCGTCATCGTCATCAACATAGACGTAAACAACATCATCTTCTGCGATCTTGTCGAGGCTGTCAGCGCCAACGATTTCGAAGGAGTTCAGGTCGATTTCATCATCATCGTCCAGAGCGAATTCGTATCCGAACAGTTCCTGGTCGTCAGTGATGTCTTCGAGGTCATTGTCTCCAGCAAAGCCATAGTCTGTGATTTCCCACATAGCGATGCTGTAGATGTCTTTCAGGGTCTTGCCGGAAACGTCAGCAGCAATTGTGAGGTCTCCGTCGCCATCAAGATATCCAAGAGCGGTTTCGCCATCCAGAACGCCATTGTAGAAGAAGTCTACAGTTGCGCCGGATACGTCGTCAGCATTGTAATCGACGTCGTCAGTCTGGAATTCGTCATCATCTTCGCTGTATTCGCCAGTCAGGAATTCCGAATCAGGAACGACTACGATGATTTCATCGTCATCATTGGTGTAAGTAGCAGCATAAGCGCCTACATAAGGTCTGAGGCTGATCACGCTGTCTTCGTCGCCGTAGATAACGTCTTTAGCATTGAAGGTTGCGCCAAGTCTTACAAGCATGTTGTCCGGGTTTCCTTCAACATCTTCTTCGTCAATGAAAGCCTGGACCAGATCTTCAAGGGATACTTCTGAATTTGCAGTCCAGTCGCCATCGTTATTTACATAACCGATGTCAAGAGTGAGGGAGTTGTAGAGCATCTGAGCGATGTCGCCTCTGTTGGCTCCGCCCATTGCGGATTTGACGTCGTCAAGGATTCCAAGAGCCTTGGCTTTGACAACGTAGTTTGCAGGCCATGTGCCAGTCAGGCTTTCGTCAGTGTAGCCAAGAGCTCTGACGATCATAGCGGCTGCTTCATCATAAGTTACAGTCTGGCCCGGTTTGAAAGTTCCATCCGGATAACCTTTGACTACGCCAAGGCCGGTAGCATATGCTACATAACCCTGAGCCCAGCCATAGCCAGCCATATCGGTGAATTTGCTGGTGCCGATGGCATAGTCTTCAAGACCAAGCGCAACGACGATCAGCTTCGCCATTTCGGCTCTGGTCACGGCCTGATCCGGCTTGAAGGTTCCATCTTCATAACCGTTAACAACGCCGAGTCCCATGAGAACATCAACGGCTTCCTGGCAATCCTGTCCGACTACATCCGAAGGTGTAGCGGCGAAAGCCATTGAGAAGCTGCCGAGTACCAGGGCGAGCACAAGTACGAATGAAAGTACTTTTCTCATTAAAATTCCTCCTTTAGGTATTTTTCTTCGAAGGGGAAAATAAAATAATTTTTGCCTCAAATCATCCTCCCCTTCAGAAGATAATTTGACTTTTTTATCAGAAAACGCAGACTTTTGAAGTTCCACGTATTCCATCACATTGAATTATACCTCTTGACTCAACTTCGAGTCAACAACTTGTTTCAAATGTAATATTACTGTAATATTTGTGCATGCGTTGATTTTTCAACGTTTCTTGCTTGCTTTTGCCGGGATTTTTTTAAGTGCGCGAGCCGGTAGGCCTTGTATCGGCTTGGTACCGCGGAGGCGGCCGGTGGCCAGATCCCATCCATGCCTCAATTATAGCAAGACGCCCGGATTTGTCCATTACAGACATGTTACAATTCGTTTAAAACAAGAATACAATAATATTAATAAAAGCGGGGCAGTTCCGCTGCCCCGCAATCGTTTGATAATAATATCGCTGGTCTTGCATTACTATTTGCCCGGCTCAAATCACATCTGTCACAAGAACGATGTCATACACCCCGTCTTCGCCGGCGGTATCATAGAAACATGCCGCGTATCCAGGCGTTTCCAGATCGTAAACGTACCCGATCTCATAACGTCCCGCACTGCTGTTCCACAGATATATTGCTGCGTTTGTGTCGAGCAGCGCCGAACCGCCGGAAAGACTGCCGGATCCTCCGGTCCCATAGACGACATCGCCATCGACTTCTTCTATAGCGCTGAAGGCTCCGAATCTGAAGGCTGCCGCGTCCGCGTCGTTCAGACCGGTGACTGCGCCGTTCTCATCCAGAACGATTTGATAAAGCCTGCCATAATCATATGCCGCCCCGTCCAGGAATGAATCGAATGTCGTTGCTTCGCCGTCGATCAGGAATTCGATGCCGTATCCCGCATCGGAGCTGCCGGCGCTGTATCCGGTCATCACGCCGTATGGGTCGACCAGCTCCCGCGCGGCACTAATAGTGAAATCGCAGGACAGATCCGCCGGCTGAGCCGGTATCACCTGATCTCCATACACCGTTACGCTGATTGAGCGGTCGGTGTCGAAGTCTTCGGATGCATCTCCCACAAGGATCATCTGAATTTCCTGACTGCTGATCCATGTAACGCCGCCGATGGCCACACCCTCCGGCAGCCCCGCCACTCCGATGCCTGATTCATCGATCGAGTCCGCAAACGCGCCGTTTTCAAGGGTGATCGTGATTATGGAACCATTCTCGGCGCCTTCGGTTATTTCGTTATTTGATGCGTTGATGCTGAGTTCGGGATTCGTCGCGGTGAACACAAAGGTCCTGGGTTCGCCGGCGGCGGTCATTGTTCCCGTCGCAGCCGTCACAAGACGGACTTGAAGCGCGATGTCCCCAATCAGGCTCGGCAGATTCGATCCTGAATATCTGGTCCATGGGGAGCTGTCATCCGAACGGAATTCCATCTGTGCCGTTAAACCTTTTATTGAATTTGTCTCGTCGCTGCCGACGACGGTACCGGCAAGGGATGGTCCTGTCTGAATATCAATGACGCGGTCTGTTCCGGCAGGAGCCGCCGCACTCTTTTTAAGGCGGATCAGGATATCGTCCTCCGCATTGATCTTGGCGATCTGGGCTGAAGCAATGGCCACATTGGCCGTCGTGACAGCAGTATAGCCGTTCCCGCCATCGATGCTGTATTCCATCAGCGTCGTCGATCCGACAAGCTTGCCGGCATTCGATCCGTCGAAACTGAAAGTGACGCCTGTTGGCGCCGCCGGCGGGGCCGCATCGATTCCAGGGATCGCCAGGACAGTCGTTAAATTGGCGGGCTGGACCGGTTCGACCTGATTTTTGCCGATGCTGACGGTGATGGTCTTGTCGGAGCCGTAGTCTGAAGTGCTCTTGCCGCTCAGCGTTATCGCTATCTGGGTCGACGACTTTCGCGCCACCGTTCCTTTTGTTACACCTGCGGGCAGGCCGATCAGCTGGATTTCCGACGTTGTCAGAGTCGACTTGAACGTGCCGTTCGTAAGATTCACCGTGATGATCTTCCCGGATTCGGCGCCTTCTGTTATGCCGTTATGGGAAGCAGTTATTGAAAGTTCAGGATTTGTCGCGGTGAACACCAGCAGGGCGGATTCTCCCGGGGCCGTCATGCCGGAAGCCTGGAGTCGGACGAGCAGATCCAGCGTGCCGTTCAATGCCGGCAGATTCGCTCCCGTATATTTTGTCCAGGTGATCCCGCTGTCCTTGCTGAATTCCATGCCGGCGGCAATGCCGGACAGGGTGTTCGCCGTATCGTCAGAGACCAGAGTGTCGGGCGCTGCCGGCCCTTCCAGTATATCGATCGCCAGCGTTACTCCCGCCGGTTTGCTCGCCGTCTTCTTAAGCCGGATCAGCAGATCGTCCGATCCGTTTATGGCCGAAAGTTGGGCTGATGGCACAGCGCCGCCGGCCAGGGTCACCGGGTAATAGGTCGATCCACCATCGACACTGTATTCCATGAGCGTCGTGGATCCGATCAGCTTGCCCGCATTGGCGCCGCTGAAACTGAAGCTGACGCCCGTTGGCGCCGCAGGCGCCGCCGCGTCTATGCCGGGGATCGCCAATACCGTCGTCAGATTGGCGGATTGCGCAGGAACGACCTGGCTTTTGCCGATGCTGACGGTGATGGTCTTGTCCGAACCATAATCCGATGTCCTGTTGCCGCTGAGGGCGATGGTGATCTGCGTCGCGGATTTTCGCGTAACGGTGCTTTTGCTGACGCCTGCAGGCAGTCCGATCAGCTGGATCTCCGAAGTCGTCAGCGTCGTCTTGAATGTGGCGTTCGTCAGCGTCACTGTAATTATTTTTCCTGATTCAGCGCCTTCAGTTATGCCATTATGGGTCGCCGAAATGTACACGGCTGGCACGGAGTCGGAAAACGTAAACGTCCTGTATTCTCCCGCGGCCGTCATATCGAAGGCGGACATCCGCACAAGAAGCGTGAGAGATCCGTTCAGCGCCGGCAGATTGGTCCCATTGTATTTGACCCAGCTGCTTCCGCCATTCGCGCTGAATTCCATGTCGGCTGTCAAGCCGGTCATGCCGTTTGTTTCATCATTTGAAGCCACGGTGTCCGGAAGCGTCTGTCCCGGCTGTAAATCAAGCACCAGAACATCGCCCGCAGGGCTGGCTGCCGTTTTCCTGAACCTTACGCTCAAATCATTTTCAGCATTTATGGACGCGAGCTGCGCCGCGGTCAGCGAACCGCCCGCGACCGTCACCGGATAATAAGTCATTCCACCGTCGATGCTGTATTCCATCGCCGTCGTCGATCCAACCAGCTTTCCGGCGCTGGTTCCGCTGAAGCTGAAGCTGATGCCTGCAGGGGCTGCAGGCACGGCGGCGTCTGCGCCCCCAAACGCCATGACCGTCGTCAGGCTGGCCGGCTGGGCCGGCTGCACTTGATTTTTACCTATACTAATGGTTATGGTCTTATCCGACCCGTAGTCCGACGTCCTGTTGCCGCTGAGCGCGATCGTGATCTGCGTCGCCGATCTGCGGGTGACCGTTCCCTTGCTGACGCCTGCAGGCAGGCCGATCAGCTGGATCTCGGATGACGTCAGTGTCGAGACGAAAGTGCCGTTCGTGAGATTCACTGTGATGATCTTGCCGGATTCCGCCCCTTCGGTGATCCCGTTATGATATGCGCTGAGGGTGAGTTCAGGCACTGCCGCCGAGAATGGGAACAGCGCTGCCTGGCCTGCTTCCGTCAGGCCCGCGGCGGAATACCGCACCCAGACATTCAGCGTTCCGGCCAGCGCCGGCAGATTGGTCCCAGTGTACTTCGTCCAGCTGGAACCGCCGTTTGTGCTGAATTCCATGCCGGTCTCAAGGCCGCTCAGCGTATTGTCCATATCGCTGCCGACGACCGTATCCGGCAGTTCAGAGCCCATGGCGATATCGAGCAGCGTCGCATCGCCTTCAGGATTTCTCAGTGTCTTTTTAAGTCTGACCCGTATATCGTCCTGATCGTTTATCGACGCGATCTGGCCGGCTGTCAGGAGCTGATTCACCGCTGCCACCGGTATATAGCTCCGTCCGCCGTTCAGGCTGAATTCCATCAGCGTTGTGGATCCTGTGAGCCTGCCTGCATTGACGCCGTCAAAGCTGAATCCGATGCCGGACGGCTCTGCCGGGACCGGTTCCTGGACTGCCGTCAGCACTGTCTGCGCCGTTATATCAGCCGCCTGGACCGGCAGTACCTGGCTCTTCCTGATCGTCACCGTGATCGGTCTATCTTCGTCATAATCGACGGTGCTGTTTCCAGTCAGCAGAATGTTGATCCTGTTCGCGGAGACGCGCGTCACCGTTCCTTTGGTTATTCCTGCCGGAAGTCCGCTGAGAATGATCTCTGTCGAAGTGATGGCGCTTTTGAATTCGCCGTTCGTCAAAACAACGCCCAGGGTTTTCCCGCCTTCCGCTCCTTCCATGATCGGGGCGGCCAGGGAGATAGCAACTTCAAGAGGCGGATTTTCAGTATATGCCAGTATGGCTGAAGCGCCGGCCACTGCGAGGTTCGCCGCCGCGGCCCTTGCTGCCAGCGTGGTGTCTCCCGCCAGATATGGCGCGTTAGTCCCTGTATATTTCGTCCATGCGCCGTCATTGACTTTATATTCCATCGACGTCGTCAGCCCCTGGACCGTGTTCAGTACGTCGTTGGCAGCGAGTGCCGGCGCTGCCGGACCCGCTGTGATGTTGATCAGCTTGACTGCGCTGGCCGGTTTTGTCGCCGTCGTTTTATAGCGCACGCGGATATCGTTCTCCGGCGTGATGCTGGCGAGCTCGGCCTGGCTGAGCTGCATCGAGCTGATGCTCACGGGGCTGTAGCTCGCGCCTGCATCCAGGCTGTATTCCATTGTCGTCGTGCTGCCGACAAGCTTGCCCGCATAAGAGCCGCTGAAACTGAAAGTGATCGACGGGGCCGCCGAGGATGCGACGATATCGATGATTTTAGCTGTGCCGGCCGGAGTCCGCATTGTCGCCTTGACGCGGACGCGTATGTCGCTGGTCGGATTCACCGCCGCGAGTTCCAGCGCAGTCAGCAGCTGGTCGTCTTCGACCGCTGTCTTGTATGAAGCGCCGCCATTCAGGCTGTACTCCATTGTTGCCGCTTTTATTCCCATCAGCCTGCCGGCATTGTCCCCGATGAAGCTGAAGGTCGCGGACGGAGCGGCGGGAATGCTTTCCGCAACGGCTGCGAATGAAATGGTTTTGGAAAGCCCCGATCCCTGCGCCGGCACTGTTCCTTCCGGAGAGACTCTCACCGTCGCCGTCACAGCCGTGTCATAATCCGCTATACTGTTGCCGGACAACACTGCTTGGACGTTGTGGTCGTTGATCCTTAAGACATCGCCGACGGACACGCCCGACGGAAGCCCCGTTATCTGTATGCATGCCGGGTCAAAATCCTCGCTGCTCGCGAATTTTACATTTGTAAGCGAGATCGAAACCGTTTTTCCATCCTCCTGGCCTTCCTTGCATGTCGGATCCAGGACGGCCGTCATGACGGCGGCGGGCATTGTCAGCGTGACTGTCGCAGACCATGCCGAACGGTTGCCTTTTTCGTCGTATGCCCTGATTTTAAAGCTATATTGGGCGCCACTTCCCGGCGCTATTATGGTGCTGGTCGACGGATAGCCGACTGAGGATAGTTCCCAGGCGGATGAACCATATTTTTGGCAGGCTATCTCGTATCCCTGCATATCCGCTTCGCTGTTGCCGGTCCATGAAAGAGCGGCTTCGCAGTCGCTGCCGAGCACCGCCTTAAAGCCTGTCGGCACTGACGGCGGCGTCGTGTCTGTCGGCGTGCCATGGATCATGCCGCAATAGTCGGACCAGTTGCCGGATGTATCCTTAGCCTTGATCTGGAAATCATATTCCTGATCGTTGACAAGCGACGTCAGCGTATGCGATATGGCGCTCGAAATGTCGGTTTCGACGTAATCGCCGCTGCCGGACAGACCGTATCTGATCCTGTAACCGGAAAGGTCCGCTGCAGCAGAGGCCGTCCAGCCGAGTGTGGCCCGCCCGTAATCCACCGCCGTGACGCTGAATCCAGTCGGAATCGGCGGCGGCGTTGTGTCTGCGGCAAGAACCGAGAGAGTGTCCGACCAGGAGGACCAGTATGATCCGGTATCCTTTGCCCGCAGCTTGAAGCTATAGCTCTCGCCTGCGGGCATATTGGCGATCGTATATGAAGTTGCGGTTTTTAAGACGGCTGCCGCAGTGAAGGAAGCAGCCCCATCCGCTTTATATGCGAGCTCGTAACCGGCAAGATCGGCTTCCGTGTTGGCGGTCCAGGATACTTCAGCCCTGTTCTGGTCGAAGACGACGCCGAGGCCTTCAGGCTTCGCCGGCGAACCGGCTGCCATGGCGTCGACCAGGCCGTATCCATAAATGCTGTCAAATCCCGCCGTTCCCATATCCTTTGTCCCGCCGAGCATCATGCTCCGAATCTGGGAAGAGGATCTGGCCGGATCCTGCGACCAGACGAGAGCCGCCACTGCCGCCGCATGGGGCGCAGCGGCGCTGGTCCCGTAAAAAGGATCGCTGAATCCGCCGGCGCCGGTGACGTCAACGCCATCAATAGCGCAAAGATCGGGTTTTGGTCTCTTGACGCTGGATGGATAGGAAATCGTCGACGGCCCCTGCGAGGAATAGTATGCGATGCTGTCCGGAGAATCTGCGTTGACGGCTCCCACGGCGATGACATTAGTGGCGGCGGGATGGCCGAAAACCGAATCGGCAGATGTCGCATAATCCATCAGATATGCATAGCCGAATTCGAATATTTCCAGCGTTTTGGACGATCCGGCATACTTGTTTACGTCCAGCAGAGCGTACTGCGTCTCATTAGTCGTATTTTCATAAAGCATGTATTCCAAAGGATCGCCTGAATTGCTGGAGCCATTCTGAACATTCTGGCTCGTCGCGCCGAGCGAAAAGGAATCGGTCGCGGCATCATAGACATACAGATATGTATCATAATCATTGGCGGAGGAACCGAATTTGTCGTTCCACTGCATGAAAATGAAGCTGTAGCCACCGGCCGGGATCTCCACCGGAATCATCTGCTGCCCGGACGCAGCAGCATCCGCGTCGTGGTAATGATATCCGTTGGAATAATAATCTCTGTATAAAGCCTGATAGTGGTTGTCTCCGGAATTACCCGCCGCCGAAAAATAGACGATATTCCTTGACGCTAAAAGTTCCGTGACATGCTTTGCCACCGTTCCGTCCTCAAAGTATGGTTCGGCGAGCCAGCCGATATCATCGCAGATGATCTGGCACCCGGCATTGGCCAGGTCGTCTATTGCCTGATTGAAAGCGATCACATTATCGCCGCAGTCGTGGAAATAAAGCTCGCTGCCCGGGGCGAGATCGTGAACGATCTCGAGCATCGCGGTCCCTTCGTCGCCGCCGACCGAGTTGCCGAGAACATGGACATCGCCCGGCAGATCACCTGCAGCGACGGCGTCGTCCATATTATCGACACCGTTGGAAATGATGCCGATTTTTATTCCGCTCCCTGCCAGGTCGTTTGCATTTCTGAACTGATCCGCCTTGAGCAGGGCGTCGCCTTCGCTTAAAGCGCTGCCTGTCCTCACATCGGGAGGCGTGACCGTCCTGACGGACATAACTGACGGCAGAGAAGACAGAAGCTGGATCTTGTCGGTCTGGACCCATACGGCGGCGATGCCGTTCTCAAGGTCCTTATTCTTTATAGTGTGCGCGTACGGCTTGATCGTGCCGATATCGACGCCGTCGGCGAGCTCCACATATACATATACGAGGTCTCCGGCAGAAGCCTTGAGTCCTCCGGACGCCGCTTCCATGGACGTCAGGAATGATTTCTGCTCTTTCAGTGCGTTCCTGATCCTGTCCTTTTGTGATTTTGAAAATCGTCCTTCGGTATCGGTCAGCATCAGCAGATCGGTGCCGAGCTTCGTCTGCGACTCCTTGAGCGAAGACTTGTCCAGCGTCAGGTCGAGCCCGCCTGACGCGGTCTGCCTGTCGAATGCCTGCTGCAGGAACTCCGGCGTTATGATGCTTTCATGCGGCGCAGCCGCGTATGCCCCTGTCGCCGCCGGCGGCACTGACAGCGCAAACACCAGGACATAAACAAATATCCTGGAGAGCCATTTTGCTTCCCGTTTCGGTCCATTGTCTTTTTTCATAGCGGATCCTCCATCTGAACTGCGATTGTGCTGTATATAAACAATATCTATTTAGTTCGGACTTGAATTATATCGGCATTCGGACATAAAAAATAAGGTCCGGAAGGATTTGACAGAAATGCTGCACTATTGAGCGGCCGACGTCAGCTGGGCAATACGTCATCCGGTGTTTGACCGTGCCGTCAGTTATTGAATACAATGGATGAAATCGAGTGATATGCCCGATCCATGGAGTAATAGCGCTCCCACAATATTTCGGCTTCGCGGCTGATGGCGTCAAAATCCTCCTGCGAGTAACCATGATACACCTCGATGATCCGCGTGATGAACTCCTCCGGCGTATCGGCCTGCCGCAGCGCTTCGGCGTTCTCCTCGATCGACTCCTCGTATCCCTCCATCGATTCCCTTGTCCCGACGACCGGGATACCCAGGGAAAGAGCGTCGGCGACCTTCGTCTTCATGCCGGCGCCGGTGAGTATCGGCGAAATGAACAGCGAATTTCTATGCAGCAGCGGTTCGATGCGCTCATAATCCCGATGGATGACCACATCCCGATGGGCGCGCATTTCGGAAATGAACTCCTCGGGCGGTTCGCTGCCTGCGATGACGAGCCGCAAGCCCTCATAATGCTGAATATCCTTCCAGACATACCGCAGGAACCATTTGACGCCTTCCTGATTCGGGCTGAATTTAAGGGATCCGAAAAAGACGAGATTGAGCCGGTCTTTTTTGGGAAGCATGAGATTAAGATCCTTCTTTTCTACGCAGATCGGCAGGATCACCGAATCGCCGTCGTAGCCGTAGGTTTCCTGGCAAAGCCGCTGATCGCGGCGGGTGAGGAAGACCGCTGTGTCCATATTGGCGATCATTGCGCCTTCATCTCTTGCTATGACACGCTCCTCGACAAATCTGAACAGGTCGCGGTTGAGCCCCTGGAATCTCATGGCATTGACTTCGATATATTTCGCTTCAATGTTGTGGAACTGGGCGATGACGCGGACCGGCCTGCCGGTCTTTCCGCTCCACTTTTTGAAATCGGCGGCGACATGGCCGAGTCTTGATATCCCGAGCACGACGACATCGTAGCCGGCAGAGAGGTATTTTTTGCGCAGGCGGCGCCAGGCAAAGTAAAAAGGAAGACTGTGGCCGAACATCCTGCAGACGGTCGGGGAATGAAGATGCCGCGAAACCTCCGGAAGATCGTCGGACAGGACCGTCAGCTCGACGTCCGGATCCGACGCGGCGATGCGCCTGAGGGCGTACAGCATTTTGCGCGTCTCAACGTCTCCGCCGTCCCGCGTGTCCCGTAATTTTCGGGCTGGGATGTACAGGATCTTCATTTTCTTCCCGACGCCTCCTTCAGATATTCTTTAAAATACCTAATGTCGTTCTGGTATGTGATCTTGATGAAATCGGTATTCCCGTCCACTATTTTCTGATAAAAGCCCGCGTTGCGCAATATCTGGACATCGTCCGTCACGGATGCGTCGATGGCGCCTTCAGCGTAGGCGATGTCGTAGGCTTTCTTAATTATAATATACTTGTACGCGTGGGGCTCTGTGATGGTTCTGAAGATCCGTCTGTCAGGAACGTCCAGGATCTCGCCGTCTTCGCCGGCGATCAGCAGCGTATTCCGGATCGGCATGACTGCCACCGCCGCGCCGTATTCCATGGCGGAAGCCAGCGTTTTGGCTATGATCCCGTTGCCCATGATCGATCGCCGGCTCATTCTGCAGATGCTCTATCGTATGAGCAATGATAGGCTTGCCGCCGACTTCGACGAACTGCTTGGGCAGACCGTCTCCATCGCTGTTGATTCGTCGGCTGAGGCCTCCGGCCAAGACGAGACCGATATTCATGAAAGCCGATCCTCTCCCCTTTTACGCCGGCAGGACTCGCCGGCTTTGACTTTTACGTGATAATATATTACCATAGAAAAAATATTATATGAAGCCTTAATTATACAGAGATGCATATTTGAACGAAAATCGCATGGCGGGCAGCAGGAATCTGCCCGCCTGAACGCCTCCCGTCACCAGACCCTGTGCAGCTGCCAGAAGTCTGACGGAGCATATAGAATGATTTTCACATCTTCAGTTTTTATGGTCTCGCCTGTCCCGTCCCCGGCATCCGCTGCCCTGAAAACGGATGTGAACCGGATGGCAAGCTCCTTTGGCGCTTCTTTCCCCCATTTGCCGATCATGTTCTCATCCCAGATCGAACCGCTCCATTCAGCCGTTCCTGGGTCGCCGGGCGCCGATGTCCCGCCATTGCCCGAAGCGGAAGTTTTTTTCAGATCCGCCGAATAGCCAGCTTCATTGAGGATCCTGGCGCTGACGGACACTGCGTCGCTGGACGTAACGGCGCGCAGCACAAGCTTCTCGCCGGGCCAGAAAACCAGCCTCCCCCTCGGCTCAAGGCCGTATTCAGGGGATGAGGCGTTCTCTTCCTTACCGAATTTCGCGATGTTATAGCGGCGCCGGTTCAGGTCCCATTGGTCGGTATGCCTGACGGCGCCTTTCAGTGAACTGTCGGTGACGACGATGAAGCTTCCGGTGCCGAGCCCTGCGCCGTCTTCGTCTCGGACTGTGCAGACGACGCGGTATTTCCCGGCTTTGCCGGCGTCGGCGTACTCTGTCAGCACCGGCGGATATACTCCGCCTTCCGGCTGGATGCCGCTGTTTTCAAATGCGTGGATCAGCTTTCCGTTTTTGTCGAATATTTCCGTTTTAAGCGCAAGGATATCCTTTTCCGTATCGTCGACGCATACCATCAATCTGTATTTGCCATTTTCACGGATCGTTTGCGGCACAGTCCTGATCGACCTGATCCAGGGAGCTTCGCCGCTGCCCTCAATATAGAAGGTCATTTCCTCGATATTGCTGAGTTTGTCATAATCCGCGCTGCCGGTGGTGTCCTCCTGCCAGTGCTCGACCGTATACCTGCCGTCCACGTAGAATCGCTCGATCGGCTTGTCCAGTATCCTGCCGGCGTCCGGATGCGGCCCGTCGCTGAATGCTTCGTGCCGATAGCGCCAATACTGCCTTTTGGACGGATCGTTTTCGTAATCATAATAGCCGATATTATAGGACACCAGATCCCCCTTGCCATATACGATACTGGCCATTTCAGGCGCAGATCCGGTTTCCGTCTGACGAACGGAGGCCTCGCCCGATGCGACGTTCCAGTCGCCTGTGCCGCTGCCTGATGAAAAGCGATCGTCGACCAGATAGTTTCGGACGCCGTTTTCTATGCTGTAGATCCGTATGTTCTGGATCTCGCAACCGTCGGCTGCCTCCCCTGCTTCTGTTCCGGCTTCAGGAAAGACGAATCTGACAGTCCCCGCTCCGGATATGGTGTCGCTTTCAAGATAGATCCTGTCCGGATCCTCGTCATTGAAATATCGGCCGGCCATGGTCAGCGCATTATCTTCGAATACGCACAGTGCCAATCCCGTCACCCCTGTCCTGTCCCGGTATCCGATCCTGACCGTCATTGCGCCGTCGCCCCTGAAGGCCGGGGTCGATATTGCACAGGGACTCCCCGTATATTTATATTCATCGGCCACACTGTTCCGCTGGCCGTTTTCCCAGGTCGATTCGCCCATCCTGTAAATCGCCGAAGCCCTCCCGATGATGCTCCAGGTATCGACCGACGCCCGGGCCGCACTGCCTGCCGGCAGGTGGAATTCCAGCGCGCCGCTGCAGGCGGAGCCGTAATCATGGGTGTATTGTCCGTTCATGATCCTGAAGCCGTCCCTGTCTGGCGACGAAACCGCCTTCAGATAGGGTATCAGCGCGATATCGTTAAAATCCTCATAATAGCGCTCACATTGCTGAGGCCTGAAGACGGCAACATCAGGCGGCGAAATGACGGTGGCCGACACATGGCGCCAGCCGTCCGCTCCTGGTTCAATGCTGATTTCCGGCTTAATCGGCAAATTGTCTGTGTTTCCGGAAATTTCGGCAGCCTCGGTTCCATCCATCTTTTCCACATAAAGGACCGTCAGATCATCTATGTGGAATTTGTAGGACGCGGGCAGCCCGCCGTAAAACGCCAGATTGAACTCGACGATATGTTCCCCCGCTTCGAGCAGCTCCCGGTGGACATAGTGCCCCTCTCCGGTCCGGCTGGCAGAGATATCGGCGTTCCATGGCTTTCCGTCGATCATCACGTCATTGCCCTTGATGAACGCTCTATAAATGTCATAGCGGCAGTCGAAGGTCAATACGGCTTTTTTGCCTTCGGGGATCGTGAATTTCACCGTATCCTTATATGTTCTCAGCCTGTTCATGTCGGAGTCGCCCTGCCCGGCGTCGCAGGCCTTATAGACTCCATCGGCTGCTTTTGACACATCGGCCTGGGTGAAGAATCCGTTCAGCTCGGCGTCATCGAAATCCTCTTTCTGCATCCCGGTGACGATGTATCCGCCATCTTCAAACTGTCCGCCCGGCAAGATATGCGCCAGGTCGAAATCCAGGCGAAGCATGTCGCCGATCAATGCTTCAGCAGAATCCCCGGCTTTTTCGACGGCTTCCTCCGGGATCCTGACGTCATAATCGATATGATACTCCCTACCGGTTTTCATCCGCAGCCTTTTATTGATCTCGGCGCCGTTTCCATTTCCTCTGACGAAAAGGACGCTGGTCAGGCCGCATCGTTCTTCAATGATCCTGTCTCGGATCCGAACCGGATCCGCGTCGCGGTCGATCATCAGATAGGCGCCGGCGCCGGCAGCCTTAGCCAGGACAGCGTCCGCTTCCGGATCGCTGCCGCTGATCTTCCCTTCCGTGTCGCTGATCACGACATAATTTGGATCGCCATCGTTTTCGACATATTTGTCGATCAGCCGCCCAATCAGGTTCCACGGACTTTGCGGCCACGCCAGGACCTTTGTCCTGCTGCTCGGGGCTGACACCGAATTGCCGCTTGACTGTATCGCCGCATGGAGATCCCCTTGCCTGCCGTATTCATCGGACGCCTGTACCCCGAACGTCCCGCTGTTTTTCTGCGTCACCCGGCCCGTCGCAGCATCTGCCGTCAAAGTCACCGCCCTTTCCCTGTAATCATAGCCGGTGCCGAAAATATAATCCCAGATGCCGCCGTAAGCCAGGTAGATCGTGTTTCCACATTTCTTCGCCAATATATTCTCATTTTTGCAAGGATACCCGGAGTCGCTCCGCATTGCGAACACCTCTCCGATACTGCCCGAACTCCCGCAAAGCAGAACCTCGAACAGCCGCTCCGTTCCGCTCTTCCGTTGCCAGCTCATCGCGACATTTGTGCAGATCCCATTTTCATCGCAGATCGGCGTGCACAGGCACTGGCCATCCTCTGAAAACGCCCTGTGGTTCGCCATCACCGGTCTGTTGCTTCGGCTGTAGACTTGGAATCCATTTTCATATCCGCTGCCGCTTTTCCCCTCGAAGCTGACGATCATATTTCCCGCAGCATCGATGCCGGCAATATCATAGATTGCGGACGCCGGCCCATCAGACGGCAGTTCGATTATTTTCAACGCCGTTTTGCCGCTTTCCGGATCATATATGCCTCTTAAAAGCTTTCCCGTCCCCGTTGCCGCAAAATGGACTTTGCCGCCGATCCGCCGTGAAATCTCGCTGATCCGTGTTCCGACAGGCGCGGAAAACACTTTCCGCGCCAGGCAGTTCTGCTTGTCGAGGACATAGATCCCATCATATTTCAATATATGGACATACCCTTCCGTATCATAATTGAGGCTTCCAGTTTCGATCGGGAGACATGCCATGAGCGACCCGGTTTTTTTATGGATGATCATCGTTCTTGCATCGCAATTCAGATAAAGGTGCTCTCCCGTATCATCCTGGCCGATCGAGACTTCAGAATCATGGCTGATCGCCATCCTCGCCGGATCGATCGCACAGATCCATTCCGGCTCCGCCTCGATGCCCGGCCGCGCGATCGTCTGCGAACAGGAATCCTTTATATTGTAAGCCTTCAGCCGATACGGCGCCTGCGGAAGGTCCCCACTTCCGCCGCGCGGCCAGGCGGCTTCCAGAACATAAAGCCTGTCGTCGTCGATCGCATAGGCCTCCTCCTCAAGGAACGTCCACCTTCCTTCATAGCCAAAGGCCGAATCGACGGCCAGGATCGTTCCGGGAGCGCTGCCAGCGCCGGAAGCCGCTGCAATGGCGGGCAATTTCTCTGCGTGGATCCTCGCGTCTATCCCGTTTCGGATGAATTCCTGCCTGTAAACATCGGCGTTTCCGATCCTCGACAATTCTTCATCGCCGCCGGCCAGCAGCAGCAGCTTTGCCTTGACCGTCTCCAGCGGACTCAGGCTGACGACCGGAGCGATATTGTCGATCTCTGAAAAAGCCTGGATTTCGGCGGTTTTTCTGTCATCATCCGTGACATACTCTTCCAGCGTCGGCTCGATCCATCGTTCTTTCAGATAAAGCCGGACCTGAAAGGGCCCCACGCCTTCGATACCGAACTTCACCTTTTTTCTGGTCCCGAACGAAAGGTCCGTCAGTTCCGGCGAGATCGCTTCGCCATCGTGGCCCAGGATCTCCCATCGCCGGACCAGCTGGTCCCCGTCCGTCGAAACGGTGACGTCTTCCGCAATGATTTCCGCGCTGGCCGATTTTTCATTTCGAATATGTTTCACAGGCAGAGCGATCGCCGCATCCGGAGCCAGATCCGGCGCAACGCATATTGCAAGGACTTCTTCATCGGATCTGCCGCGGCTGTCCTCGGCAAAGATCCGGCAGCCGATCTCCCCCGGTTCCTTCGCCAGGAATTCGAGGCTGTAGACTGCAAACCCGTCTGCCGAGCCCCCGTCGATCGCCTTTTTCAGCGGCCTGGTCCTGATGATCCCGCTGTTCTGCTGCGGGTGGTCTTCGTCCAGCCTGATTTTTTCTTCGGCTCTGCCTTCCTGCCACAGCTCCAGCGAGAAATCCGAAAGTGGATAAGCCGGATTCACGGCGACTTTTATATCCAGGATCTGTTTTCTGTTTTCCTTCTGTACGCCGCCGACCCTCGATTCTATATCCGGTGTGCTTCTGATTTCGATCCGTTCCTCGTCTGTTGATGCGGTTCCTCCGTCCGGTTTTATTTCAAGCCCCGCGATGTATGGGCCGGGCTTTGGAAAAATCATTTCGGCTTCCACGACTCCCGTCTTCCGGACTGCAACACTCCGATCGGCGGCATAGAAGCGGTTTCGCGCCAGGCCGTCGGCGTACACATTGGCGGCAGGGCGCACAGCACCGTCGACTTCAAATACAGAACAGTCCTTTGCGACGACCGGATGCCCTTCGAAGGAATATGACGGAAGCACCAGGTCCGCCTGCGCGGAAATGTCCTTCGGCTCATCCTCAGGCTCCGGCGGCGTTTCTGGATCGGGAACGGGGTTGCCCGGCGAAGCCAGCAGCACTGTGATACGCTTTGACGCTGTCTTGACGATGGGATCCGGATCCCGGGGAAATACCGAATGGAATTCTCCCTCCCCTTGCAGCGTCACCGCGTTGTATCCTTCGTTCAGATCCGTTTTGTATATCCTGGCAATGAAGGACTCCGGGTTTTCGACGCTGGCCTCCTCTGCCGTCCTGCCGCCGGATGGCGCCATATACCCAAGATATTTCACTTTTGTCGCAGTGACGCAGCCTGCCGGCAGCGCACCGTGATCCACGTCGGCGCTGACCGCCACAGGTACATCGATATGATCCATAGCCGGATCCATTTCATATGTTTCTTTGTCTGACGATATCGTCACATGCGTTTGGATCGTACTCTTAAGCGCAGGTATTGTGAACGTGTCGTAAAAACCGTTCGCCTGCCTGAGCTGCGCCGTCCCGTTCATTTCCACTGAAGGAACGCTCATGATCCTTATGTAATCCAGCTTTTCCGACCAATCCCTGACGGGTCTCGCCGACAGGATCTCAGTGAGCGACAGGTCTGTCTGACAGCCGTCGTTCAGCACGTCAACCGACAGGACATGCTCCTTGAGTCCCGGATGCTGTAGCACCAGCCCCCAGGTCGCGTAATTTGTATCTCCCGCGACCCATAATTTTTCCTGCAGCGGAATTGTCCCGGACTGGTCCGGAGGAAACAGGTCGTTCGTTATATCATTGCCGGCGATGTCATAGCCCAGGTATCGGTACTGGATCATTCCATCCCCATCTGTCTTGGTGTCTCCGTGAGGGTTCCCAAAAGCGACGACTTTGTAAATGACATATGTTTTGATATTCAAAGGCTGCCCTTTGCTGTTCACCGCCGGCTGTCCCATGGCTTCAAGCAGGCTGCGGGCATCTTCGATATCCTGCTGCGTCACGAGGGCGTAGGGGTCCCCGGCGCCATATGATATGACGCATGTCTGCAGGATCATTACTGTCGCTAAACCCAGAATCAAAAGCGTTTTGATCCGCCGATCCAACATCGTTTTCATCGCTCGCCCCAGATTCCGTTTATATAGAACGTGGCGCGGGACGTGTCGTCATCGTCGAAAAGCATCCTGAATTTCCCGAAATCCCTTGTTTCATTCGGCAGGTCGCACAGCGCAAGCCAGGGACCCGCAGCGTCCTTCATATATAGAGCGCTGTATTTGCCGATGGCGAATTCAAAAGCTTCCCGACCCGCTTCCATGCCAAAAAGCCGGGTCAGCAGTTCCCTGTTCATCTTCGCCAGGTCTCCATCAAGAATGCGCCCGCACCGGAGAAAAGTGTCCCGCCATCCGCCTTGGGCCAGCAGGTCCATCAGCTGCTCCGTGCGATAATTCATGCCCATCTCATAGATCAATGCGGCGCCGGAAATGCCGGCGGCTTCCCCGCTCTGCGCCGCGGCGCGGGGCGCCTTGAAGTCGCAGAGCACGAAGGAGCATAGCACCGGCGCTCCGGGGCCATCTTTTTCGCTCAGGCTGATCCAGACCGTGTCCCGATCCCTGCCGCTGGCTCCGGTGATATTGATGAATGCGCGATGCTGCAGCGCATATTGCCTGAACGCATCCAGGATCGTCAGCATATCTCTGCCGATCCCGGCATACGTCCTCCCTTCGATTTTCCAGGCTCCCGTTCCTGCTTCGTTCTCCAGCAGCAGCTGCCTGTTCTCGAGCCTGAATCGACCCCGGACATCAGGTCTGTATTCGCTGTCCCTCCAGTAGCTGTCCTCAGGATGGGCTGAAATATTGCTGCCGTTGAACCAGGCCTCAAGCGCTTTGTATTCCGAGTCTTCGCCCGCCGCGGCAAAGCTGGGATCGGCGCTGAAAAGCATGGTCAGCGTCAGCGCCAGAGCCAGCGCCAGCGTTTTCCGCCCCGGCCGGCAGGTCCCGCCATCCCCGGCCGGCGCTTCCGGCCTTTCCGCCGGACGACTTCTTTTGCCCACCCGCAGATGCTTTAAGTTATCTGTCATTTTGATTCGATCTCCCCCTTTTAAAATTGAAATCCATTGGCATGTGATTAAATGGTAATATTTGCCATTTAATAATGCAAGCAAAAAAATCCGGCACAATTCGTGCCAATTTTTCCGACCTATTTCGCCATTTTCCACCTTGCTCTGCAGGGTGTGTTCTGATATACTTGCTGTTGATTGATTTATTGCTACTGTAAAAGTTTAATTGAAACGAGGTGAAAAAATGCTAGGCTTTGACGCGGAAAAATATTTGGAGGAACAGTCGAAATTCATCCTGAACAGGATAAAGGACGGCGAACGTCTGTATCTGGAATTCGGAGGAAAGCTCCTGTTCGACATGCACGCCAAGAGAGTCCTGCCAGGCTTCGATGAGAATGCCAAGATCAAACTGCTTCATAAACTCAAAGACCAGACCGAGATCATCATAGCGATTTATGCGGGCGATATCGCCAGAAACAAGACGCGGCAGGATTTCGGGATAACCTACGACCTGGATGTGTTCCGCCTGATGGACGATCTCAGGAAGTACGAAATATCCGTCAACAGCGTCGTCATCACCCGATATGAGAACCAGCCCGCCGCCAATGTTTTCATCAACAAGCTGGAACGCCGCGGCATCAAAGTTTACAAGCACCTCGCCACAAAGGGATACCCGACGGACGTCGATCTGATCGTCAGCGACGAAGGCTATGGCGCCAATCCCTATATAGAAACGACCAAACCCCTTGTCGTCGTCACCGGACCCGGTCCAGGCAGCGGCAAGCTCGCCACCTGTCTCAGCCAGCTCTACCACGAAAACAAGCGGGGCATGAAGGTCGGCTATTCCAAGTTTGAAACCTTCCCGGTCTGGAACCTGCCGCTCAAGCATCCGCTGAACGTCGCCTATGAGGCGGCCACCGTCGACCTCAAAGACGTCAACATGATCGACTCCTTCCACCTCGAAGCGTACGGCGAAATGGCGGTCAACTACAACCGCGACCTTGAGATATTCCCCGTCATCAAAAGGATCATCGAAAAGATAACGGGCCAGGAATCCATGTACAAGTCCCCGACAGACATGGGCGTCAATAAAGTCGGCTTCGCCATCATCGATGACAATGCCGTCCGGGAAGCTTCAAAACAGGAAATCGTCAGAAGATACTTCAAAACCAGATGCGAATACAAGAAAGGCCTTGTCGATGACGATGCCCTGTCCAGATCCAAACTGATCATGGACGACCTTGGACTAAGGGAAACAGACAGAAAAGTCGTCGAACCAGCAAGACTGTACGCAGACCTGAAGAACGCCGAAGAGCCGAAATGCGAAGAGACGATCATCGGCATGGCCATCGAGCTCAAGGACGGCACCATCGTGACAGGAAAGAGCTCCAAGTTGATGGACGCCGCCGGCGCGACGATCCTCAACGCCATCAAGGTCCTTGCCGGCCTCGCGGACGAGATCCATATCATTTCACCGGTGATTCTCCGCCCGATCGAAAATCTGAAGCTGAATATGCTGAACAGCGAAAAAACGACTCTGGACTGCGAAGAAGTGCTTTTTGCCCTGTCGATATCCGCCGCTACGAATCCGACGGCCCAGGCGGCCCTCGAGATGCTTCCGGATCTCAGCGGATGCAAGGCGCACTGCACGGCGATCCTGAGCTTCAGGGACGAGCAGATCCTTTCCAGCCTTGGCATAGACGTCACCAGCGACGCCGAATATGCCACCAATAATCTGTATTACAGCTAGGACCGGCTGACGCCGGCTGCGGATGAACCTCATTAAACAGCATTGAAATAAAAACGACCCGGCAGGGAGCATTTCCAAACGCGGTAAAGCGTTGGACCCCCGCCGGGTTTTTTGTCTGCGGCCTGGATCGTTATCCGGCCATGATCTTCATCTTATTGATCAATGGAGAGGACAGCAGGATCAGTCGATGAAGATCGCCTTTATATTTTTTCGGGCTTTTGCCGGGTCATATCGCTCGCTGATTATCTTTCTGTTGGCCTGCCTGATTTCTTCGGTCCAGGGCTCCAGCATTCCTGACCGCTCTCCGGCCAGCAGCCGGTCCGTGCTGCCGATGGCGATGCCGATGGCCTCATATTCCCGATATGTCGTCGTCATCTCCCGCAGAAAGACTTTCTTTCCCAAATAGATGGACGGGATGACATTGCCCTTTCCCTGCTGCCTGCAGTGATTCATGATCACAGTGTCGATACACGACAGCACCTGAAAATACTGGTCGGGATCGATGTAATCGGTCAGCGGAAGGAACCGGCCCCCCAGCAGTTCCGCTCCTGCCCTGGCCACGCTCGCAATATAATCCTTCGGTCCGTAGGAAAGCGGGCATACGACGCCGAAATCCGCGTCCTGCATACCGCTGAGCATTTTCAGGATATCTATATGATTATTCGATGGATATCCGGAATTGCCGGCCAGTATCAGTTTTTCGAAACCTGCAAGTTTCTGAAGCGCCGATATTTCCGTTGCGGACTTCGGGGGAAGCCGGTCCAGGCGCAGAAAATCCACCGGATTCGGATAGAAGAAGCTGCGGTACTCGGCCCGGATCCTGCAATGCTCGCGAATCAGGTCGTATTCGGACCTGAAATCCACAGCGATAAAGTCGACGCGGGCTATAGCCATTTTGACTGCCTGGTCATAAATGATCTTTTTCTTGCGCGCCATGCCGTCCCGCCGGCGCTTGAAGCCGGCAGGCAGGATACGATCCGTTTCCGGACTCGTCAGATCCAGGCCGATCAGATCATAGATATCTCCGCCCCAGGGCATCCAGGTTATTATCTGATTATTGCCGGCATATCGAAGTATGATGTACGCGCACCAGTTCGTCATAAAATGGGCATACAGATGCGTGCAGCCACCGACGAGATCTTTCAGGCGCCTGTCGTTTAGATACCCCAGCCTTGCCATCTTCCTGCCAATATGCAGGACATCGATCCGCGGGTCCGCTGCAGCGTCAACAAAACGGAGCTCGTCTGCCTCCGCCGTAATGATGAAGCGATGATCCTCTGCCGGAAAATTGGCGTCCAGGAAGTCGATGAATCTTTTTGAGAAAAAATTGTCGCGCATGATGTGCAGCTTCATAAGTCGTCTCCTGCAATGGCTGTCGAGGCCAACGGCCGTTATTCCGCCAGAATCTCCTCACTCCGTCAGCGTGTCTCTTATTTCGTCAGAGCGTTCCATATCCCGATATGCCGTCCTTGAGCTTCAATACGGTCCTGAGTTCTTCGGGTTTCATCGCTGCGGCGCCATTGGCGCCGATGATCGTATGGATACGCTCCAGCAGGCCGGCATTCGTCGCTAGTCTCGTCCTGTCCTGATCGAACCAGATATTGTCCTCCAACCCGATCCGTACGCCATAGCCCATCGATACGGCCAGGGAATTGACCGGAAGCTGCGCGTCGCCGACGCCGCCCATCGAAAAGACGAGTTCCTCATCGGGGAGGGAGTTGACCATCATTCCGGCATGCAGCAGGTTCGCTTGGGCGCAGGCGATGTTTCCGAGAATGAAATTGAAGTAATGGGGTGCGTGCAGCTTGTCTTTCTTGATGAGGTATGATGCGTAATTCAGCATGCCGACATCAAAAGCCTCAAGTTCGGGCTTGATGCCCTTCTCGTTCATCCGTTCGACAAGCTTTCCGATCATGTCCGGGTCGTTTATGCTGGCCTGGGCATTGAAATTGAGCGAGCTCAGCGTCAGGCTCGCCATGTCCGGCTTGAGGTCGCCTTCAAGGGAAAGCACCTCGGCGCGTTTCTCAAATTCGTGGATCTTCCTGCCGCTGGTCGACACGCAAATGACGAGTTTGGGCAGCTTGTTCCGGATCCCTTCGATGACCCGCGCGTAGACTTCCTTCCTGTAATCGGGCTCTTCCGTGACTTCATCCCTGATATGCAGATGGACCATGGTGATCCCGATCTCACCCGCCCTGACGACGTCCCGGATGATCTCATCGGCTTTTAGTGGCACATACGGCGTTTGTTTTTTAGTCGGTATCATTCCGGTCGGGGTAAAATTCACAATGATCTTATTCATCTTCTACCTCCCAGCATAATGCCTGTATCCTGATGATAACCAATGACTTTTGACGGATTTCCGATATTTTTCGAATACGGTTCTGTATCCCTGAGCACCAGGCCTCCGGCGCCAACCAGAGTCTCGTCCGAAATGTGGAGATGCTCGATGATGGTCGCGCCGATACCGATATAGCACCCGCTCTCCATGACGCAGTCCGCCGCGATATTGCAGCCGGGGCTGATCACATTATGGTCACCGAGAACGAATCCATGGCCGAGATAGACCTGCTGCCGAATGATATTGTTGCTTCCCATCCTGCCTCTGACGCCGATATGGGCCTGCGCGAATATGAGATTGTTCTCGCCCATCACAAGGTCCGGCGCCACATCGGCTTTTGGGCTGACAAAATTCCTCAACCGATAGCCGGCATCCTTGGCCCTCAGGTAAAAGGGCACCCGCGCGCGCTGATCCCGAAAACTGGTGTAGATCGCCACCATGTCGAACTCCTGAGGCGGGCAGACGCGCTTGGCATCGCTGAAATCAAAAAGCGGAAGGCCCATAAAAGAGCCTTCCGCTATATATTCGGCATCAGCGCAGAACGCGGCGATTTCAAAATCCGGATCGCCGGCGGTTTCGTGGAACAGCATTTCGCTTAATACAGTAGTACCATAGACAATGACCTTTTTCATATGCGTACCTCCACAGAATAGATTATTTCTGTTTAAGGATCTCTACTGCCTTGTCCAACTGAGGATCGCCCTGGCCCAGAGCAAAATCGCTGATGTACTCATGGACCGCTTCATTTATTTTATTGCAGGTCGTCAGATCCAGGACGCCATAAGCATAGAGGCCGCTGGTTTTCTGGAATTGATAGACCGCGGAAACGGTCTTTGGATCCATGGTCCCGCTGACAGCCAGTTCATAGCCCAGAAAATCGAGGCGCTGCTGGGCTCCATAAACATTCAGGCCCGTGTCGCCTCCGGTCGGTTTCACGGTTTCGGACATCGGCGCAAAGGAGGCGGCCTCCTCGATCATGGCCGTCGTATCGGACTCGCTGCCGAGCTTGTTGTCGATGACATAATCCGGCGTCAATCCAACCTGATCGATCTTCCGCTTGTCGGGAGTCAGGAAATAATACTCCGAAAGCTTCATCGCCGCCCCGTTGTCAAGCTCCACGACGCGCTGCGCCGTGCCCTTGCCGTAAGACTGTGTGCCGACCAGGAAGGCTGCGCCGCTGTCCTGCAGCGCTCCCGCCAGGATCTCCGAGGAGCTGGCGCTGCCGCCGTTGATCAGGACCGCGATAGGCATATCGGTCAGGCCTGAGCCTGTGGCGTCTATCGTATCGATGATCTCTCCCTGCTGCTCAAAATGGACGATCGGCCCTTCCGGCATCAGCTGATTGGCGATATTTGCCGCCACCAGGATGTATCCGCCCGGATTGTTCCTAAGATCCAGGACCAGGTATTTCATGCCCTTGTTGATCAAGGTGAGCTTCTGCGCCTTGAATTCATTGTCGGTATCGCTGTCGAAGCTGTCGATTTTAATGTATCCGATCCGGTCGTCCAGCATTTTTCCGCTGACCGAGCTCATCTTGATCTTTTCGCGTGTCAGCGTGAATCTGATCACGCCGTCATGTCCGGCACGGTCGATGCCGACGACGACTCTGGTTCCTTCCTCGCCTCTCAGCATCGACACGATGTCATCGCCCGAGACGCCCCGCACATCCTTGCCGTCGATCTGGACGATGACGTCGCCCGGCAGTATGCCCGCCCTGTCTGCCGGCGTGCCGGCGATCGGGGCCACGACCAGGCATTTTCCGGAGGTCGTGTCAAGGCTGACGCCGATCCCGCTGAAAACGCCGTTGACTGTTTCGACGAAATCCTGCTTTTCCTCGTCCGTCGCATAATAGACGCTGTGAGGATCCAGCGCGTCGAATATCCCTTCATAAGCGCCGTTGATCAGCTGATCGAAAGTGATCTCGTCCTTATAGTTGTTTTTTATATCCTGCATCAGCAGCTTCATGAACTCAAGCTGCGCATCCACGTATTGGGTGTCGTCGTCCGAACCGCCCGCCGAGGCTGCCGATCGCGTCGTCGTCTCTGCAAAGACCACAGAACCGCCGCTGGCAAAAAGCATGAACGAAAATGACGTTACGACCAGCGCGATCGCTGTCAATATAGCGATGATCTTCGCTATTTTCCTTGCAGTTTTATAACTCATATCCAACCTTCTTTCAAATCATGCCCGCGCCGGCCATTGCATGCGCGGACTCCGCTGCCCGGCGCAGTTACAGGATTTCGATATCCAGCCTGCTCCTGCCCTCGGACAAGCCCCTGAGACTGATGTGGTAATCGATGTTGACAGTCCCTTTGGCTTCGTCCCTGCGGATATTATTTTTGACTTCATTTGTCAGGACTTCCATTTCGATGGCGCCGAACGGCGTATCGTAGAAACCCTTGAAACGCTTTCCCTTTTCAAATTCCATCTCGGTATCCATCGAGGCGCCGTCCCCGAATCGGCGCATTTCGATCCTGTCACCGACGATCTTCAGGCTGGTCGTGCAGCCTGCCATTCCGGAAAACTCGCTCTCTGCGTAAGTCAGATAAAGCGCGTCGTCCTCCTCATAGAATTTCCCCTCTGTCATAAACTCCATCTGCTGTTCTTCAGAATCCTTGGTGATCTGCTTTCCTATGATCTTCAGCATGATGTCTTTCATCTTAATCTCCCCTTCCCCCGGCGGCATCCGGTCATCCGGTCTGCTGCCTGTTTTTTCTTTCTTCATATCTTTCAAAGCCAAAATCGATGATCCTTTCGATAAGCTCCGGATACGGCACGCCTTTTTCTGCCCACAGGAGCGGAAACATGCTGAATTTCGTAAATCCGGGAATCGTGTTGATTTCGTTGAGATAGACCTTGTCCGTCCCTCTTTCAAGGAAGAAGTCCACTCTGGCAAATCCGCTGCAATCCAGCGCCTCATAGGCTCTGATCGCTGTTTCCCTGACCGTCTCCGCTATTTCCGGCGCGATCTCCGCCGGGATGCAGATCCTCGACAGGCCACCGTCGAAGTATTTCGCCGTATAGTCATAAAACTCGTTGGACGGGACGATTTCTCCCACAGCAGCCGCAGCCGGCTTATAATTACCTATTATACCCGTCTCGATTTCCCTGCAATCAAGCCCCTCTTCAACAACGAGCCTCCTGTCGTGCCGGAACGCCTCGCGAAAGGCATCCGCCAGCCCGGCCCTGTCCTTCGCCTTGCTGACGCCGACACTGGAACCCATATTGGCTGGCTTTACAAAAACCGGATAGCCGAGGGCCTCCTCGACGCGGGATACTACAGTTTCAATATTATACTCTATTTCTTCCTTAAACACAACTGCGTGTTTGCAGATCGGAAGGCCGGCCCGGTGGAACAGGTCCTTTGCCACAGCTTTGTCCATGGCAGCCGCCGATCCCAGCACGCCGCAACCGGCATAAGGAATGTCGGCCATTTCGAAAAGCCCCTGTATGGTCCCGTCTTCGCCATTGGGCCCATGCAGCACCGGAAAAGCGAAATCCATGATATCCCTCAGGGATCTTCCTCCCGCGCCGAGAACCGTGAAGCCATATTTTTCAGGCTCTGCGGCAAGGGCTGATTCGGCCTCGGCTTGCCATTCCCCGCTTTCGATTTTAGACGACGGCCCGTCATAAAGCAGCCAGTCGCCGCTTCTGGTGATGCCGATGCAGACGATTTCGAATTTTTCCCGGTCGATGGCGTTGATCACCGACGTGGCCGACATCAGCGAAATATCGTGTTCCCCCGATCTGCCCCCGAAGATGATCCCTATTTTTTTAGCGGTTGTGGCGGCTGTGCCGCAGCCGCCTGATTTATCAATTGCGATCCCCATTTTTGATTTTTCCTCCAATTCTGGAACTTGTATCCTGAAGTCTTTGCCATTCATCGTCCAATGCCCAGATAATCCAGATCTGCGGCTTCGATATGCTGCCTTTTGTATATATCGCGCGTATCGAAAAAGCCTCTGCCGCCCATGAGCTTTTTGAGCTGCAGCGGATCCAGGTCGCGAAACACGCTCCATTCCGTCAGGATCAGCGTCATGTCCGCGCCGGCCACCGCTTCCTTCACATCTGCGCAAAGGGTGATTTTGTCCCGCCAAAGGATCCTGGCCTTGTCCATGGCCTTCGGATCGTAGGCGCGGATCTGCGCTCCGAGCGAAAGGAGCTTTCCGATGATATGGACCGCCGGCGCCTCCCGGATGTCATCCGTCTCAGGCTTGAATGCGAGGCCGAGGACCGCGATCGTCCTGCCGTCCAGCTCCGCTGAGCCGAAATATTGCCGGATCTTTTGAACGACATAATCCTTTTGCATCTGGTTGCTCTGGATCACGGCATCCAGCAGCGGCATGTCCACCTGCAGTTCCCTGGCGGCCGACGCGATGGCCTGGGTGTCTTTTGGAAGACAGGAGCCGCCGTAGCCCGGTCCGGGATTCAGGTATTTTCCGCCGATCCTGGAGTCTTTGCCGACAGCGGCGGCGACCTCCCGGACATCGATGCCGTATGCGTCGCACAGCCTGGCCATTTCGTTGACATAGGCGACCTTCATCGCCAAAAAGCAATTGGCGCCGTATTTGATCATTTCAGCCGTTTTCAGATCCGTGTAAAAAAACGGCACGCCTTTATCATGAAGCGGGGCCATGATCTTCTTCATCGTCTCGACAGGTCTCTGATGCTCCGTGCCGATCACGACGCGGTCCGGATTCATGAAATCCACCATGGCCCTGCCTTCCTGAAGGAATTCGGGATTTGATACGATATCGAAATCGCAGCCGCTCCGATTGTGCTCTTCGATTATCTTTTTAATGCGCTCGTTCGTTCCGACAGGCACCGTACTTTTCGTCACGATAATCTTATAACTGTCCATCGACTGGCCGATCGTCTCAGCGGCGCTGTAAATATAGGACAGATCCGCGCTGCCTCCCGGCAACTGGGGCGTCCCGACCGCTATAATGACGACATCCGCCCACTTGACCGCTTCGTCGATCCTGGTTGAAAAAGCGATGGTCCCTCTTTGGATGTTATTATGCATTTTTTTATGCAGGTCCGGCTCGTAAAACGGCACCTCGCCTCTGGCCAGGCTGTCGATCCTTTCTTCGTCGATGTCGATGCATCGGACGCTGCAGCCGAATTCGGCGAATCCGACTGCCGACGCCAGTCCCACGTAGCCTGAGCCGATCACGGCAAGCTTCTTCATCATTGTTGCTGTTCCTCCCGCTTGAAATATGAGATCGTTTTTGCCAGTCCCGTGTCAAGGCCGATTTTCGGTTCCCAGCCCAGCAGATTTTTAGCCTTTGTTATATCGGGTTTTCTTTTGCGCGGATCATCCGCCGGCAACTCTTCGAAAATGATCCTGGAAGCCGATCCCGTCATGTCGATTATTTTTTCCGCAAGCTCCCGTATCGTGCATTCCGAAGGATTGCCGAGATTGACAGGCCCATGTCTGCCGGCCGGTCCGTCGCCCGACGTGTTTTCTATATCCGTCATGCGGATCAGCCCGCCAACCAGATCGTCTATATAACAAAACGACCTGGTCTGGGATCCGTCTCCGAATACGGTGATATCCATTCCCTGCAGAGCCTGGACGATGAAATTGCTGACAACCCGCCCGTCGTCACTCTGCATGCCGGGACCATAGGTGTTGAATATGCGGACGACCCGGACATCCAGACCGTATTTCCTCATATAGTCGGCGCACAGCGTTTCCGCGCAGCGCTTGCCTTCGTCATAGCAGGCTCGCGGCCCCGTAGGATTCACATGTCCCCAGTATTCCTCATGCTGCGGATGGATCTTTGGATCTCCGTAGATCTCGCTGGTGGACGCCTGAAGCATCACAGCGCCGCTCTTTCGGGCGATCTCAAGCAGGTTCAGCGTGCCCAGGACACTTGATTTGAGCGTGTCGACGGGATCCCTGCCATAGTGCGCCGGCGAGGCCGGGCATGCCAGGTTGATTATAAGATCCGCCTCAAGCTCCATCATGTCTGTGACGTCATGCAGGATGAAGCTGAATTTGCTGTTTGCCAGCAACGGTTCGATGTTCTCGAACCTGCCGGTTTTGAGATTGTCGACGCAAATCACGCTGTGGCCTGCGGAAATCAGCGCTCTGCACAGGTTCATGCCGATGAAGCCGGCTCCGCCTGCGACGATGGTTTTTTTCAATATCCTCAACTCCAATCGGTCAATTGTCTTTCTGTATTCTGTCCAGCAGCTTTCCTGAAGCGTATGCCAGAAGATCGCGATTGAACCTTGCCGGCATCCGGGCCGTCATTTCCATATAAACTCCCGCGGCATCACATATTCGGTGCTCCTTTAAATATTGGATCATGACGCCCCGATAGCGCCTGGACCATATGATCTCCCGGACATGGGGTTCGGCTTCGGCGAGTTTTACGATTATGTCCTCATGCGCCGACAGGAAGAAGTCGCACTCACGGTGAAATTCAGCCGCAGGCAGGACATTTATCCGGTCCGCCACATCGCAGCCGCAAAGGACTTCCATCACGGCGCCGATCCTGTGTCCCCGGCTGAAGAATCTGAGCATGAACGCCGAATCCTGATTGCGGCGGAAACGTTCGTCCCAGCCGCCGATTTCCAGCGCCACCGTTCTTTTCATCATGATGACGTCTGTATATATGTAATTCCTGCCTGACAGGATATCCAGCGATCTGTCTCCCTCGCCCGCCGGCAGCCAGTCCCTGCCTCCCCGGCGCCAGCCGCAGGAGACAGCGTCGAATTCGCCGCTGCCCAGCAGGTATTCCGCCTGCCTTTCCAATTTGGCGGGATAATACCAGTCGTCGTCGTCCAGGAAGCTTACCAGCTCGCCCCGGCTTTCGGCTATTCCCGTGTTGCGCGCCGCGGCTCCGTTTCTATTGTGGGGATGCCTGATATACCGGACCCTCGGATCGTTGCCGTATGCCTCCATGATCCGCTCCGTGGCCGATCTGAATGCGGTTCCGGGATCATTGTCGTCCACAACGACGATCTCGACGTTGGGCCAGGTCTGGGACAGCGCTGAATCCAAGGCCCTCGGCAGCATATCCGCCCGTTTATATGTTGTGATGATGACGCTTATCAGTGGTTTCGGATCCAAAGCCCCTGCTCCTTTCGGGAAGCTCCAGCATGCTGCCGAGCAGTCTGCTGCCGTAATCGTTATAGGATCTCCACATGCCGCCTGCCGGCGTGAAGGTCAGCTCGCCGAAGACGGGTCTTCCGCCAATGACGTAGAAATCCGCGCGCACGAAGGGGAACGGCTCTGCGAGCCTGGCCGCGCAGTCCAGAAGCTCGTTCAGACAGTCGGGCCGCAAGGTCGTTTCATCCCAAACGACTTTATCGTCAAAAACGTCCATTCTATTCCATGCCAGGTCATACATGCCGTATTTCACAGACGTGAACCGGTCTCTGGCTGTCAGCACCAGGCGGGGTCTGCCGTTGAAGCAATAAACCTTGAAATCCGGAGGCTGACCGCCGCCGGCTTCCTCGAGGTGCCTTTCGCAGATGATCCGGGGCTGGATGCCTTTATAATGGCGCTCTCCCATATATTTGCCGTAGTCTTTTTTCAGCCATGCGCCGAGCTTTCGCGCAGCGGCGTACCTGTCGAACGATCTGCTGTCCGTGCAGAAGATATTATATCCGCATCCGTGGGTGCATTTCAAAACAAATCTTTCAGGCAGCTCATCCCAATCGATCATCACCGGTCCGTCATAGACGCCGTACAGTTCGTTCAGGGTGTCTCCGCATCCCTTTTCCCGGACATAATCCCTGACTGCGTATTTATCCGCGCACACCGTCATCAGAGGATCCTGCCAGTAGAGCTTGAGCCACTGGAGCTTTTCGTTGAATTCACGGGGGTCATCCAGATCCAGCTCCTTTCCGGTCACGCTTCGATGCAGGTGCCGTGTGGCAGCCTCGGGATCGATTCTGTCCAGAACGCGGAAAATCGCCTCCCTGGTCAGATATCGGATCGGATCCTCAGATTTTTTTAAATTTGAAAGCAGGCTCATCAGAATCCCTCCGTCTTTTCCGGCAGAAAGACGATCTTGATCGTCAGGAGGATGAGCCGTATATCCAGCAGTATGGAATAATTGTTGATGTAGATGATATCCATCATCAGCTTGTCCCGCGGCGTCGTGTTGTATTTCCCATAAACCTGGGCGTAGCCGGTGATGCCGGCTTTCATTTTAAGCCTGTAGCCGAATTCCGGCAGTTCAGCGGAGTATTTCGCAGCGATTTCCGGTCGCTCCGGCCGTGGTCCGACGATGGACATGCTGCCGGTGAGAACGTTGAAAAACTGAGGGATCTCATCGATCCGGAGTTTTCTTATAATCCTGCCGACGGGGGTGATGCGGCCGTCGTTCTTCCTGGCCAGCCTGGCCCTGCCGTCCTTTTCGGCGCCGTCGACCATGCTGCGGAACTTGCAAACCTTGAAAAGCTCTCCGCGGCCTGTCAGGCGCTCCTGAAAATAAAAAACGGGACCGCCGTCGCCGGCCTTGATCGCAAGTGCCGTGACGAGCATCAGCGGCGAAAGCAAGGCCAGGATCGCCAGTGAGCCGACAATGTCCAGCAACCGTTTCAGATAAGCCTGGCCCGATGTCATCGAATCGTTTTTGCACACCAGAAGCGGCGTATCGAAAAGTCCGGTCAGCCCACTGCCGTGCAGCAGGATATCGGCTATTTCAGGAATGATATAAAGGCGGATATTGCGCTCAAAGCAGTGCTTCCGGATATATGCCCCAAAGCGGCCGCCGTCTCCGCAGAACATGATCCCGTCGAAATTGCCCAGCTCTCCTTTTTCAATGGCCTCCATCGTTTCGCCCTCGTTCAGGAACGCGGCCAGGTTGAACCGGTGCCTGCTGCGCCCTGCCTTTTCGATCAGCGCATCCGGACGGTCGCCGGAATATACCAGCGCCATCCTTCCCGGCTTGAATGCCGTGTAATAAATTTTATAAGAAATGAGTGTCCATATGAATATGAACACATATTGGGCGGCCGTGGTCATCAGCAGATAGTCCGCGCGGAGGAATTCCTTCGCGATCAGGGATATCTGCAAATAGGTTATCAGATTGACGAAGGTCAGCGACAGCATCTGGGAAAAAGCCGTCTCCGGGGCCCGGTACACTTCCATTTCATAGCCGCCGTAAGCCTTGGTGGCGGCAGCCAGTATGGAAATATAGACGACTATATATACATATAATCCCTTGGCGAAGTAGAGCGGATAGTGTCCCAGGGCGTTGTATCTTGTCAGCGCGGCCACGTAAAGCCCCGTCAGGGCGGCCGCCCCGGCGATCTTCAATAGCAGCGCTGCCGGCTTGCGATGATCCATCTGGTCGTGAACTCCTTTGGGGATTGAAAATGTTGCTGAAATCCCAGTACCATAATATAATATTTTATGTGATAAATCCATTACTGATTGGCTGGATATGAATTGGAGGCTTTATGGAAATCAGCGTCATCTTGTGCGCCTATAATGCGGAAAGTTCCCTGCGCCGCGCCATCGACAGCATCCTTAGCCAGAGCATGGGCGATTTCGAACTTCTGGTCGTCGATGACGGGTCGACTGATGCGACCCCAAATATCATAAAAAACTATGTGCAAAGCGATCCGCGAGTGAGGTATCTATCGAGCAGCGATGAAAACGGTCGGAACGCCGGACCGTCGAAGGCCCGCAATACCGGGCTGGATGCATCCGCCGGCGACTACCTCTATTTCGCCGATGCGGACGACTGGCTCGAACCCGACATGCTGGAACGCCTGCTCGAGAGCGCGCGCCGCCATGATTCCCAGATCGTCTGCTGCGGCTATGTCATGGAAACGGACGGGACTGCCCGGCAGTTCTTATATAGGGAATTCCACGCCGCCGGCGCTCCGGAAATCGCCGCCCATCTGCCGGCGCTGCAGTCCGGCCAGCTCCTCAACGTTCTATGGAACAAGCTTTTCAGGCGGGATCTGATCGAAAAGGCGTCCGCGCGGTTCCCCGACCATATGCGAAGCGGGCAGGACCGCTGGTTCAACTGCCGCCTGGCGATGGAGACGGATTCGTACACATTCGTAAACCTGCCGCTATACCATTATATCGTCCACCGGGGCGGCATCACCTACAGCCTCTTCGATCCGGACAGGTTCAAATGGGCCTGCGAAATATTCGTCATGCAAAAGGCGCTTTTTGATAAATACAGTTTGCTGGATGAGCAGAACCTCGCTGCGCTGAGCTTCATGTTCACAAAAGTCGTGCTGGCCTGCTTCACCCAGCTCTACTATGATTCCTGCCCGTGGGACGCTGTCAGAAAGAAAGCCTATGTCTCCGGGATCCTGTCGGATCCGACCGTGAAAGACGCCCTTCGAGCGGCGCAGCCGTCGAAAACGGCGCAGAAATCCGTTCTCGCCGGCCTTCGAACCGGCTCCCCGTTCATTTGCCTTGCCATAGCCCGGCTGACCGCCTTTTCAAGCCGATATCTTCAGCCGCTGCTGATACGCATCAAATATTGAAACGGCGCCTGGCCCCTTCCGGTGCCGGATCGCCGTTATCCTTCATCTCCTGGATCTCCTGCCGAAACTCCTGCTTCCAAACCTTTCGTCATACTCTGCCGTAGTCATCCTCGAATCGGATCACGTCCGATTCTTCCACATTGTCTCCTATGCCGGTTTCTATGATGCAAAGATTGCCCGGCATCCTGTTTTCGGCCCTGTGGACCGCTCCCAGCGGAATGTAAACGTTCTGGTTTTGCTTATATATAGCGATGGTGTCACCGACAGTGACGATGGCTTCGCCCTCGGCGATGGTCCAGTGTTCGCTGCGGAATTCATGCTTTTGCAGGGAGATCCGTCTGCCCGGATAGATCACGATGCGCTTGATCTTATAGCCCGGCTCGCTCAGCAGCACCTCATAGTACCCCCACGGCCTGTGGGACCTGAGCGTATCGCTGAAATACTCGTTCAGTTTCCGACTGTCTTCGTTTTCCGCGATTATTTCCTTGATATCCTGGGAATTTCCGGCTCGCGATACATAAACCGTGTCGCTGCTGTTCACGATCACGATGTCCTCCAGCCTGTTGGCCACGATCAGCTTGTCCGGGGCGTCGTTGATCGCCAGCACATTTCGGCAGTTCCTGTAGATCGCGTTCTGGTCCAGAGTGTTTCCAGCCTCATCCTTGACGATGAAATCGCCATAGGCTTCAAAACAGCCAACGTCATACCAGTCGAATCCGGCGGAAACCACGCTGGTTATATCGCTTTTCTCCAATATGGCGTAATCGACGCTCTCTGCTGGAACGCCGGAAAGGTCGATCTGCAGGCTGCCGTTCTTTTCACTGGCGCGCGCATACGCTTCCGTGCAGGCATTGTAAATGTCCGGCCGGAATTTCCTGAGTTCCTCAAGAAAGACATGGCTCTTGAACATGAACATGCCGCTGTTCCAGAGATATGCGCCGCTTTTTACATATTCCTCCGCCGTCGGCCTGTCCGGTTTCTCCTTAAAAGACAGCACGTCGTCGCCGTCAAAGCCGATATATCCATAACCGGTATTAGGCCCGGAAGGAGCGATGCCGAAGGTCACGATCCTGCCATTTTCCGCCAGCGCCGCAGCCTTTCCCACCGCGTCGCGGTATTCGGCGGCGCCGATAATCTTGTGGTCCGACGGCGCCGCCAGCAGCAGCTCGTCCGGACCTGCTTCAAGGCAGGCCAGGGCCAGGGCCGGCGCCGTATTGCGCCCGATGTTTTCGAGGATCATCCTGCAGTCCTTCTGGCCGATCTCGTCAAGATGATTGGCGATCGTAAATCCATATTTGCTGCCGCTGATCAGGATGAACCCGTCCGAAATCGACCGGTTCCGGAGAATGGTCTCCTGAAACAGGGAAAAGGTGGAATCGACTTTTAAAAACTGTTTCGGATAATTTTTACGGGAAAGCGGCCACAGCCTGTTTCCGGAACCGCCGACCAAAACGACTGTCTTCATCGCCCCACACCCTTTCATCTGGATTCTGATATATGAGATTCCCTCAGGATATTGCACCGATTGCGCCTGCGCTGATCAGCGACACGATGATGCCGGCGCCGAGGTCCCCCAGAAAAATCGCCGGCAGAGCCCGCTTGAACCGCAGGTCCAGCAGGACGGCAGCCAGGGTTCCGGTCCATACACCGGTGCCCGGCAGCGGTACTGCCACAAAAATAACGAGGCCCCAGAATTCATAGCGCTGGATCCTCTCGCTCTTTGCCATTGTCTTATCGATCAGCCTGCTCAGGTGCTTATGGAAGAACGGCTTTCTCATCAGCAGCCGAAAAACCGGCCTTATGGCAAAAAAAAGCAGCGGCATCGGCAGCATGCTGCCAGCGAGACCGATCAGCAGAGCCGATAATGGATCCATGCCGAAACCGATGCCGACAGGGATCGCGCCTCTGAGCTCTATGATCGGAAGCATCGCGCCGATGAATACCGTCATTTCACTGGAAAAAAAATCATGAAGACATTGAATCAAAGCATCCATAAGTCGATTATACAAGGTACGGACCGGCTAATCCAGCAAAAAATACGGCATTTGCAGTTTCCCGGTGCAATTCTGAAGACCGCAGGCCATTCTCCCGTATATAATAAACTTGATATCATGAATATCTGACTATATAATAATTAGTGTTGATTTTACTATAAAATATTATCCATTTCAGTCGAATTAATATAATGTCAGCAATCTTTTTAGCCCTGGGAGGATCAAAATTGGACGAATATAATCTGGATCTCAAGGAGATCATAAAAGTTCTGCTTAAAAAATGGTGGGTCATCGCCCTCAGTGTCATTGGCGGTTTCGGACTTGCCCTGCTCATATCCGCATTCCTGCTGCAGCCCATGTATACGGCCCGCGCATCTTTTTATGTAAGCAATATTTCCGACAATGCCACATCCAGCGTCAACATCAACGATATCACCGCCTCGCAGAAGATGGTCAACACCTGCATCGCGATCATAAAAAGCGAATCCCTGCTGAATGAGGTCGCCATAAAGGACGGCACCGCCTATTCAAAGCAGCAGCTGCTCGAAATGACCAACGCCGCATCGATCAACAGCACGGAGCTTCTCGAAATCACCGTCACCACTCCGGACCCGGAAGATTCCGCCCGGATCGCCAACACCTACCTGAAAGTGCTCCCAGGCATCGTTTCCAATATCGTCAACGGCGGTCTGGTTTCTCCGCTCGATTCGGCTTATACGCCCGAGAAACCCAGCTCACCGAATATCCCGCTGAATTCAGCCATCGGCGGCCTCCTTGGCCTTATGCTTTCTGTTCTTGGATTGTTCCTCGTCAAGGTCATGGATGCCCGTGTCGAGGGTGAGGACGATGTTGCGAGAAGCTTCGATCTTCCTGTGCTGGGTTCGATCCCGGAATTCAGTTTCACCAAATACGGCGACGAGTACAAACTTCAGCAGGAAGCGGACGGAAGGCAAGTTGTAAAAAGAAGGACTTCCTCTCCAAAAGTGACCATCATTGACAGCGACACCAGCTTCGGCATCAGCGAAGCTTATGCAAGGGTCCGCACGAACCTCATATTCGCCATGGCCGCTTCGGGCAGCAAGAGGATCTGCATAACCAGCACGCTTCCGGACGAAGGAAAGAGCACGACCATTGCCAATATAGCCATCTCGATGGCCCGCAACAACGCCAAGGTGCTGCTGATCGATGCGGATTTCCGGAAACCGAATATCTTCAAGCTGTTTTCCCTGCCCAACCAGAAAGGTCTGTCCAACATCCTCGGAGGCTTCAACTCCCTCGACGAAGCGATCCGTCGCAATGTCCAGCCCAATCTGGACATCCTGACTTCCGGCCAGATCCCGCCCAATCCCTCCGAGCTGATCGGCTCCAAGGCCATGGGCAAACTCCTGGATTTTCTGGACAAGTATTATGATTATATCCTGATCGACACGCCGCCGGTAAATGTCGTGACCGATACTCTGGCACTTACTGTCAATGTCCAGCAGGTCATGGTGGTCGTCAGCGAAGGCAGGACCAAGCATGATCTTCTTCGCAAGAGCATCAGCTCGATCGAGTTTACCAACGCCCAGATCGCCGGCATCGTCATTAACCGGTCTTCGGAGCACAAGAGAAAATACAAGTACAAATATAAGTATAAAGAAAAAGCATAAAAATGACATTTGAATGCAATAATGAAATGCGCCGGACAGCCGGCGCATTTTTTCATGCCAGAAGAAAAGTCCTTATGGTCAACGGATCGGACGATCCATGCCATAAGGACTTTGGAGAATAACCAAAATCAACTGCCGGCTGTGATGCTCAGAATGTTGCTGCGTTGCTTGCTATTACTATTACTACGATTATTGCTGCAAATATTTTTCCGGATATTGCCTTCATCGTTCCAGCATTCCCCTCAGTTGGCAACTTGCTTTCTAGATTGCTTCGATCATTGCCGCACTGTTTTTATTATACAAAGTGAATAGGATTTGTAGACACCTTTGCACGTTTTGTCAAACTCAAGACGTTGACAAATAATTGACACATTGCTAAAATGATACTTGCGGCGCGAGCGGCATTCGATACGCGCCGAAACACGCGCAGAAGCACACAGAAGCGCACGAAGGAGAGAATATAATGGGCAGGGAACAATCCAGACTCGCCTATATGATGGACGCCCTCGGCATAAACGGCCGCGAGCTGGCCAAAGTGCTCAATGTCGACTATTCACTGGTCAGCAAGTGGCGAACGAACAATCGAAAACTGACCAGACGGTCCGCCCATATCGCAAAGCTGGCCGAATATATGATCAGCATCAGCAGCGCGAAGTACGGCGATCCCCTCAATAAAATCCTGACCGGCGCCGATGGCAGCGCGCTAGCGGACAGCGGAAAATCCCTGGAGGACCGGCTGATCGCCTGGCTGACGGACGAATCCATCATCGAGCAGAGCCATAAGCTTTTTACGCTTCAGCCGGCTCGGAACGCGAACCGCATCGTCAGCGAATGCACCACTTACCGCGGGAACGCCGAACGCCGGGCGGCAGTGCTGCAGTTTCTGGATTATGTGATTTCCTTGCCCGAAGGGCAGAAGCTCATGCTGATCAGCCAGGAAGACACTGACTGGCTGACGGAGGATCCGGAGTTTTTTCTGACCTGGCAGGCACGGATGGCCGAAGTATTGAATAGAAACAACCGCATCACCATCATCCACTGGATCGACCGCAGAAGCGACCAGCTGGCGGCCATGCTGATCAAATGGCTTCCGCTGCATCTGACCGGCAAAATCGATTCGCACTACTATCCAAAATATTCCGAAATGCTCTTTCGCACAACGCTTTTCATTATTGAAAACCACATCGCAATGGTCGGTATGGATGACGAACACCGTGGAAACAACAGGTATACCGCCATATTCAGGGACCAGATCAGCCTCCAGCACTACCAGGGCGTCTTCAGAAAACTGATCAAAGCCTGCCAGCCTCTTGTCGAGACCTGCGACGGTTCCTCGTGCCGAAATCTCATGTCTGGACTCAGCGACAGCTTTTCCGGGCATCAGAGCCTGCTGCTGATTTCCGACCAGTTTTTATTTTCGACGATGGAGGAAGAAAATTTCGAGCGGATGCTTGGGCGGATGGAACTCGGCAGTTCAGACGCCGAGCAGCTCCGCGATTACTACGCCAAATCGGCCATGCTCTTCTCGCCGATGAAAAAGCGTTATAGATGCCGTCACGCTTATGACCTGAAATCGCTTTACCAGGCTGCTGCAGGAGAAAAATGGCCATTCCAGTACATCCCGCACATCGTTGAGCACAAGGATATCGATATACGCGATATTTTCGCCGGGCATCTGCGGTCCCTGATCAAAGCATTGAACGAAAATGAAAGCTTCGAGATGGCGCTGGTGAATTTCCAGCAGCTGCCGATGATCCTGCCCGCCAATCTGATTGCGGAGCAGGCGAACTACGTGCTCACCTGGTCAGGCGACAACCGTGGGATCATGGTCATGTCCAAGGAGCCGACCATCGTCAATTCGATATACAGTTTTTATGACAGCGCCTGGGAATCGATTCCGCGCGTCAGCAGATCCAAGGAATTCGTCATCAGCGAACTGATGAAAATGGCCGAATTATAGGCAGTCATCCAATCGAAAAATCGCCTCCCGAAAGCCCAACGGCATGCAGGAGGCGTCTTCGTTTATTTATGAAATTACTGCTGCTGATTATTATAGGGCAGCCGGCTCGGTTTCACCCGTGCCGTCGCCAGTAGCGCCATCATCCGTGGTGCCATCGTCAGGGGTGCCGTCCGTTGTGCTGTCATCCGAGGCGCCGTCGGTGGAGCCGTCATCGACAATTCCTTCGTCGACCGGATCTTCAGCATCCGCTGCCGTTTCATCGTCGATATCGATGGTTCCGGTTTCTTCGTCAAAAGTGACTGCCAGCCCGAAGGTCTCCGCGATGAACCTAAGGGGGACATAGGTCCTGCCGCAGGTGATTTCGGCGGTGGCGTCCAGCTGCTGCTCAACGCCGTTGACGAATACTTTCGTGCTGCCGATCGCAAATACGATATCGATCCCGTCTTTAGTCACATGAACGGTCTGCGTCGCCTGGTCGTAGTTCACCGCCGCGCCCAGCTCCTCTGTGATGGCCCGGACCGGGATGATCGTCCTGCCGCCCTTGATGTAGGCCGGCGCCTCGATCTTGATGATATTGTCCCGGACGATGATGGTCCCTGCACCAAGCGCTTCGGCATCCGCATACATTTGTTCGATCAGGGCGGCAGCGTTTTCAAACTGGGCAAGCTCCTCGTCGGTGTATTCGGTCTTGATGATCATGTAGCGTTCATTGATGATCTGCTTCATCTGAGCCTGAAGCGTCGCAATCTCGCCATCCAGCAGCGCGATTTCCGCTAAAAGGGCATCCGCGCCAGCCTGGTCGCCGGCTGCAACCAGCGCGTCATACTGCGTTGTCAAAGCTTCTTTCTGCTCCTCAAGGGCGCCTTTTGCCTTTGCCACTTCTTTTTTCTGCTGATTGAGTTCCTGCTTGAACGCCTTTTGGAGATCCGTCTGCTCAACGGCGGTCTTCGCGGCCTTTTCGTTCTTAATATGGCCTTTGCCGCCTTTTTCGCCTGCAAACGCACTGGTGCCCGTTGCAAAAACCAAAGCCAGCACCAGCAGCAATCCGAGTAATTTTCTCATATCGGTATTTCTCCTTTCTTTATATCTCCGGAGAAAACAAAAACTGTATGCCGAAGCATACAGTCGTTTTTCTGCTTGCTCTTCGGCGGCCCGGCGATCCTAGCCTGATTGCTTTAGACCCGTGGCTTTGCGTCACTGCCTTTCGACAGCTTTGCCATTATCGGAGATGCCATAATTATAAATCCGTATCCGATAGATTTCAAGTTTGATTTTTGATTTATTTCGATTTATTTATCCTAATCTGTGACCAGCGGTGACCGAGCAACTCCTGGCTCGCTTATGATGTTCTGATTTTCATCAAAGCTGACTCTGGATACGCCGTGGGCGACACCGGATTCAGAATCCTGATTTTACAACAAAAAGCTCCGTCGGCTCCGCGCCTGTGTTTCCAAGCTCGGACACCGTCCCTTTCGGAATGTTCACAAGCTGCCCCGGTTTGTAGAAAGACGCTTCGCTGTCTTCCAGCGCGACCTGCAGCTCGCCCCGAACGATGATGATGCATACCTCGGCGTCTGTCGGATGCTTCGGGAATACTTTCCCGGGCGGAACAACGACATGATTGATCAGCAGATTATCGTTCTTGAAGATGTTTTCCAGGATCTCCCTGTCGGTGAGCGTGTAATTCATTATTTTTGCCATATTTCCCTCCATTTTATCCCGATCCTCGATTTTATCCCGATCCTCTGGATTACAGCTTTTTGCTCAGTCTGTTGACCAGATGATACAGATTCCGGTCGAACCTGAAAAGCGCCACCCTGCATTTGTTCCTGCGTGTCAAGGCTTTGCCTTTAAGAAAATCGGTGTCGATCAGATTCCGGTGTCTCCGCTTGTGCAGTCCGGCGGCCTGAAAAACATTCAGATACAGGTCGACGGCATAATTGTCCAGAACGGCGGCAAGCTGACGATCTTCAAGGCTTTTGGCTGCTTCAGCCATCTCGCGGCATGTCGCGATGATATGGGCCGCGTTGCCGGAGAGGTCGTCTCTGCGGGAAATCGATCCGCTCCGCTTATTGTAATGGTAGAAGCATATCCCGGTGTAGACCACCCTTTGAGCCGGGATGAATACCCTGGGAAGAAACTCGTTGTCCTCATGCAGCCTGCCCTTCCTGAAATATAGGCCGTTTGCCCGCAGGAATCCGGTCCGGTACATCCTGAGCCATGCCTGGGGATAGATCTTGAAGGGCGGAAGCTCGCTTTTCAGATATTCAGGTCCGGACATCACCACCCCGATAGTCTCGGGGCGATGCTTCGGATGTACCAGCCTGCCGTCAATGTCGATTTCCGCATCGCCGATGACGATGTCCAGATCGCCGCCATGCGCCTCCGCATAACCGAGCAGTTTTTCACAGGCGTCAGGTTTGATATAGTCGTCTGAATCGACAAACAAAAGATATTTGCCGGCGGCTGCATCGATGCCGGCATTCCGGGCATCCGACAATCCGCCGTTTTCCCTGTGCAGCACCCTGATCCTGCTGTCCCGCTCCGCCCACTCGTCACAGAGTGCCGGACACCTGTCCGGCGAGCCGTCGTCGACAAGGATGATGTCCAGATCGCCACAGGTCTGCCCGACAATGCTATCAACGCATTTGTTCAAATATGGCTCGACTTTATATACCGGGACGATGATGCTGATGATCGGCGATCCATCAGCTGTATGCAAAGAGCGCTCTCCATCGCGAATCGTTGTTCGTTCCAAAATCCGTTCCAAAACCTTTCCGCCAGTATCCCGTCCGAATCACAGGCTATTTTGTGTTGCGGATTATCCGCTCGTTTCATTTTTATGTTCCACTCTGCCCATTCGCTTCATTTTTGCCTTGCGGCCAATCCGTTCGTTGATGCGGTGGACCCTGTCCATCAGCGCGGGCATCAGAAAATACGCTTCATAAAAGATCTTAAACCGCGCATTGAACCTGGCGCCGCGGAGCTCGGCCCTCAACCTGACAAGGCCATTGTTGAAACTGTCGGCCAGAGCCGGATCCACGGAGCCGCTGATCTTTCTTTTTGCCTTCAGGTACCGCGTAAACACCGCTTTATAGACCATTCGGCTCAGATCGTCAAACCCGACGCTCCGCAAAAACACAGCGCGCTCATGAAAAGCCTCCAGCGCCTGCAGTTCGCCGGTCAGGGCCCGCGGCGCCGCCATATAGCTGCCATCGTGCAAATAATAAAAAACGAGACGGTCTGAAGTCAAAGCTATTTTTTCGGCCTTATAAAGATAATGGTGAACCACTGCCTCATCCTCGAAGCGGCGGCCGACCGGGAACCGGATGCCGTCGAATATGGCTCTCTTATATAGCTTGTTCCAAGGAACCACCATCCGAAGATCCTGATCCCTGACGAGCAGTCTCACGGCGTCGGCGTTCGACATCAGCCGGACATTTTCATTGAGATCGATCGCCGGTTCAGCGTCGTCCTCGACCTTCGTGAAATCGCAGATGACGATATCCGCACCGGTTTTCAAGGCAATATCCAGCAGACGCTCCAAATATTCAGTATGGACCCAGTCGTCGCTGTCCAAAAACGCGATGTATCGGCCTTTAGCCAGGTCGATGCCGTCGTTTCGCGCTGCCGATACGCCTTCATTGGGCTTATGGATCACCCGGACACGTCGATCAAGCCGCGCATAGTGATCACAGATCGCGCCGCAGCCGTCCGGAGATCCGTCATCGATCAGGATGACCTCGAAATTATCGAAAGTCTGATTGAGAACCGAATCAATACAGCGGCGAAGATATTTCTCCACTTTATAAACCGGTATGATGACGCTGATCAGGATTTCCCCAGTGCCTTCCGAAACCGGCATCCCATTTATATTTTCTATTGTTGCCAAAGGATCCTCCAATAAAAGCAGCTATATTCTCGATTGCATTGGCGCCTGTTGGTTGCTGCCGCGCTGCATGCTCAAAAATTAATCTTCTCAAATCGCCAGGCGTCGCGGCACATGTCCACGATGCTCCGCTTTGCGGTCCAGCCGAGTTCCCTCTCAGCCTTTTTCGCATCCGCATAGCTTTCCGCGATGTCGCCGGGTCTGCGTCCAACGACCCTGTAGGGCACTTCGATGCCATTGGCTTCCTTGAAAGCGCTCAGCAGCTGTAAAACAGATGTGCCGCGTCCCGTGCCCAGATTGTAGACATGTACGCCGGGTTTCAGCCTGTCCAGCGCCGCCACATGCCCCTGGGCCAGATCGACGACATGGATGTAATCCCGGACACCGGTGCCGTCCACCGTTGGGTAGTCGTCCCCGAATATGCTTAGTATCTCAAGCTTTCCCTTGGCCACCGCCGTGATGTAGGGCATCAGGTTGTTCGGCGTGCCGCTGGGCGCTTCGCCGATGAGGCCGCTTTCGTGGGCGCCGATGGGATTGAAGTATCTAAGAAGGGACACGCTGAAATTGGGAAAAGCCCTGGCGGTGTCCATCAGGATCCGTTCGCTGACCGCTTTCGTCTCTCCGTATGGATTCGATGTCGGCATCAGGTCCATATCTTCATTGAACGGCACTATATTCTCGCCGTACACTGTACAGGACGAGCTGAAGACGAACCTGCTGACATTCCTGCTTATACATAGCCGGGCCAGCGTCATCGTGCTGTCCAGATTGTTTCTGTAATAATCCAGCGGCTTTGAAACGGATTCGCCGACGGCCTTGAACCCGGCGAAATGGATCACGCCGTCCAGCCGATGGGCGTCGAATATCTCCTCGACAGCCTTCTCAACGGTCACGTCGACTTTATAAAACGCGATATCCTTCCCGGCGATCTGTGCAATGCGGTCTGCGACCGCGATGCTGCTGTTGCTCAGATCATCGGCAATGACGACCTCGTGGCCAGCTTCAAGAAGCGCGACGCAGGTATGGGAACCGATAAAACCGGTGCCGCCGGCAACAAGAATTTTCATAATAAACCTCCGTTTTCACTGGACTCCGTCTTCTTTAAACGCTTTGCCTTCATTGCCATCATCAGCTGGTAGAGCCTTGGCGAAAGCAAAAACGCCCCGATTTTCAGCGGATTGTATCGATACGCCCGGATGGCGCGCTTCATGGCGCTGCGCATGGCCGCGTTGAGTCCGGGATAGGCGGCTTCGATCTCAGCGAGAAGCCGCCTTATGTCGTGATGATCCGAATTGCGAAGGCAGGATCTGATATTGTATAAATAATTATCAATTATGTTGTTCGCTTCGAAACATTTGGCGACTTCCGCCATCCCGGCTCCGTCAACAACCAGGAAATACTCCAGAGTCCGCCTCAGCGCCGCCATGGAATCAAACCTTCCGATATCGTATCTGTTCGATATGGAGCCTCGCCTTCTGACATAAAACGACAGCGTACTGTCGATGGAAAACACCCGGCCGGCCCTTGCCAGCGCCTTGAATATGAATTCCTGATCCTCGCCGCTTATGCAGCCCTTCGTGAACCAAAGCGCCGCTTCGCGGAGGAAATCCTTTCGGTAGGCCGCGCTGCCAGTCCAGACCATCAGCGATTTGTCGACGACCATCCTGCTCAGCGCTTCCCTACCGGACATTCTGCCGGGGCTTGTGCCATATTTTGACGAATAGGCAGTAATGACGGTTCGGTCTTCAGCGACGATATCGTACTGCCAGCAGACGATATCCGCTCCCGGGACTTCAAAGGCTTCCGTCGCATCAATAGTATCCAGTATTTTTTCAGCGAAGTCCGGCGCCACATAGTCGTCGCCGTCAATAAAACAGACATAATCGCCTTCAGCCGCTCTGATGCCCGCATTCCTCGCCGAACTGACGCCGCTGTTGCTCCGGCTGATGATCTTGTGCGGGGGCGCTCCCTCCCGCTCCAATGCCTTAGTGGCGACGGCCAGGGAATCGTCCGTCGACCCGTCGTCCACGACGACAAGCTCGAAATCCATGCGCCTTTGATCGCAGAACGAAGCGATAGCCTGCGCTATGTGGTCCCTGATATTATAAACCGGTATGATGACACTCAGCTTCATCCTTCAGGATCTCCTATGCGATCGATCGGGTCCCTATATTCGCTGCCGGCGGCGCGGGCTATAAGGGATCCCGGTCGCGCCAGTAATATTATACATTAAAACAGGCCCGATGTTGACAAAATATTGCCGCTTCTTCTTGCCCGGGGCTTCATTTGTCTGTATTATGAGGTTGACGCGTATGATTTCCAGGCGCGGCTGCAGAAAGGGATCGGAAAATGTCCAGGCATGCGTATATGATAATAGCCCATAACGAATTCGGCATATTGGAGAAATTGATCCGCCTTCTGGATCATCCGGAGAACGACATTTTCATCCATATAGACAAAAAAGCAAAGGACTTTGATTCTCTGCGATATGCCTCCAGCGTCACCAACGCTTCGCTGAAATTCATCAGGCGCAGAAACGTTTCGTGGGCCGCCTACAGCATAATACAGGCGACCATGGATCTTCTCGTCGAGGCGACGAAAACGCGCCATGCCTACTATCATCTACTCTCCGGGGTCGATCTCCCGATTAAGGACCACCGTTTTATCATGGATTTTTTTGAGCGGAACAGTGGCAGGGAATTCATGGGGATCCACAGGAGCGCTTATGCGTCCAGCGCAATCGACGACAGGATCAGATATTATCATTTATTCCAGGAATACCGTTCTAGAGAAAGGGCAGGCGCAAACAGGATGCTTGAGAAGGCGGGATACCTTTCGGTGAGGATACAGAAGGCGCTCGGCGTCGATAGGATCCGTCAGCACGGGATCGATCATTATAAAGGCGATGCCTGGTTCAGCATCACCCATGATTTTGCGGAATATGTCCTCTCGCGCCGCCGCGAGATCGAGAGAAACTATCGCTGGACGCAGTGCAGCGACGAGTCCGTTTTCCAAACGCTGGCCATGGCATCGAACTTCCGCGAGCGAATCGTGGAAACCTCTCTGCGGTTCATCGACTGGGACCGCGGCCGGCCTTACACCTTTACTGCGGACGATTATGAGACATTGATCGGATCAGAATTTCTTTGGGCGCGGAAATTCAGCGAAGCGAAAGATTCCGGGATCGTCCGGAAAATTTACCGCACGTTTGCAGAGGATCAAAACAGCGTCTAATAGCCGGCAAGCGCACTGCACCGCCTGATGTCTTTAAAGGCGGTCAGACCTCTTACAGACCCATGACGTCTTCAGTGAAAATCCGCACGATCTCGGGGTCGAACTGATTGCCGGAGCACCGGTACAGCTCACGGAGCGCCTGGTCCTCGGTCAGCACCGCACCGTAGGTCCGGGGGCTCGTCATTGCGTCAAACGCGTCCGCAACGGCTATTATCCGTGCCTGAAGCGAGATGCTGTCCGCTGCTATCCCTCTCGGGTAACCCTTCCCGTCCCACCTTTCCTGATGCTCAAGGACATAATTCGCGATCTCCGAGAATTCGTTCACCGAACTAAGGATGCGATAGCCGATCTCCGAATGGCGCCGGATCTCTTTCCATTCGTCGTCGTCGAGCCGGTCCGTCTTGTTCAGGATCTTCTCGTCGATGCCGATCTTTCCAATATCGTGCATCAGACCAGCCAGCCGTATGTGTTCGATCTCCTCCTTGCCGAGGTTCATATGGGTCGCAATATTTTCGCAAAGGGCGCCGACACGCTTTGAATGCAGCATTTCCCTGTTGTTCTTTTCATAAAGTGTATTCATGATCAGGTCGATGGTTTTGCCGCGCATGCTCGTGCTTTCGAAAAGCTTGTTGCGATACATGGCGTCCTCGGCATTCTTGACCGTTTCATCCATGCTGTCCTTCGCTTCAGCCTTCGAGGCGTAGCCGAAAGAGATCGAAACATCGATGCCGCTTACTTTTTCAAGAACGGCCAGATCCTTGATCCTCTTCACCACTTTTTTCGCGTCATTGATCCCGGATTTCGGCAAAATTACCGCAAATTCGTCGCCACCGAGCCGGGCGATGATATCGTCTGCCCTACAGCCATTTTTAATGACCTTGGCGACTTTTTCGAGCAGCTCGTCGCCCATTGCATGGCCGAAGGAGTCATTTATCAGCTTGAGCCCGTTGACGTCGCCCATGACGATCGTGATCGGCAGATTGCGCTCCGTGTCGAGCCGCAGCAGCTCTTCCTCGTAAAACCTTCTGTTATAAAGGCCGGTCAGCTGATCGTGATAGCTCAGGTAGGAGATTTTTTCCTCCTTCAGCTTGCGTTCATTGATGTCGACAAGAGCGCCATATAATATGTGCCGCCCGATATTTTCCGGATCCTCGATGCATTCAGCAAAAGACGAAAGCCAGACGATATTTCCGTTCTGCGCTCTGACCCGCAGTTCGCAGCTGCTTTCATCCCCGGGCATCAAGCCGATGACGTGAGTGTTGAACAGATCCATATCTTCCTCATGGACGATATGCTTCCAGCAGCGCATATCGCTGATCTCCTCGATGGAATATCCGGTGATATGCATCGCCGCGCCGGACATCCAGTCGATCGAATAGTCGCCGTCCGCATCGTCGACGCAAGAATAGAGAATATCCGCCGCAATATTGGATATGCGTTTCAGTCTGGTTTCACTGGCCTTAAGGACAGCTTCGCTCCTTTTCAGCTCGCTGATATCGCGGATGCTTTCGACTACTCCGATAATATTATTTTTATGGTCATGCAGCGGCGACGCCTTCACCCAGATCCAGGCGCCCTGCCCATCGTATAACGCCGGGCTGTAGATCTCGGCCATGATGGTGTCTCCTTCCCGCCTGAAATTCGAATATCGGTCGGCAATATCGCCGTCGAAATCGAAGATGAGGTCCATCAGCTGCCGTCTTTTTTCGCCATAGAAGGGCACTGTGTAGGCATAATCGCCCTTGCCGATCATTTCCGCCGCGGGAACGCCCGTCATCTTCTCTATTGCCCGGTTCCAGATGATGACCTTTCGATCCCTGTCGATAGCCAGCGTGGCATCCGGCAGGAAGTCGATGATCTCAGCCAGCTGCCTCCTGCTTCGCAGCAGTTCTTCCTCCGCCGCTTTCTTGCTGCTGATATCATATGCCGCCGTCAGGAAATACCGTTGGTCCGTCCTGGCATCCCGGAGAATGATGGTAGTGAGATCTGCCCATATCAGGTCTCCGTTTTTGCTGATATAGCGCTTCTCCATAGCGAATTTGTCCGTCAGGCCTTCTTGAAGCGCCCTGGCGCCCTCGCTGCAGCGTTCGACATCGTCCGGATGCGTCAGGTTCCAGAATTTCATCACAGAAAGTTCACTGGTCGTGTAGCCCAGCATGTCGCAAAATTTTTGATTGGCCATTAGAAAATAGCCGTCGAGAGATGTGGCACAAAGCCCTACCGACGCATATTCGAAGGTCATGCGGAGCGTCTCGGAATCGAATATGATGTCCTGATGCGCGAATGCGTCTAAAAACGCGGCTTCCTTTTTTATATCCAGGCGATCCTCTGGCATAGGCGTCCTCCAGAATTTTGATGGATTTTTTGTGCATGCTGATCCGAAAACGTTTGTTAACAATGTATATTTTGAAGGATAGCGGGGCTGTTGTAAATATGTGCCATAAAATATTTTTTCGTCCCACTGGTTTGGCTGCATTCAAAGAGAAAATCCGCCTGAGGCGGATCATCTGATCGTGTTGTCACGGCGTCTATGCCGGTTTCCTCGTGTCTGTCCTATTATCAGCGCTAATATTCATGTACCATGATGCGCTCCTTGCCGTAGACCTCGCCGGTGAATTTGAATCCCAAGGCCTCATAGACCCTGACAGATGCGGCGCCTGCTGGATCGACGCCGAGAAATACCCTGCTTCTGGTCTTGTCTTTTTTGATCTCATCAAGCACCAGCTCCAAGGCCCTTTTGCCGAAACCCCTGTTCTGGAAACGCTTGTCGATCATCAGGCGGTAGATCCAGTATTCATCGTCATTGCAATCGATGCAGTACATCACGAAACCCACCGGTTCGCCGCTGTGGTATATCGCCAGAGGAACACACTCCGGCTGTACTTTGGACTGGGCGATGGATACGGCATTGGAAGTCACCAGATCGTTTTGTTCATCCTCAACTTCAAGCGCGATGATGTCCCAGAAATTCTCCCTGTCTATTTCCATTAAATTGACCATGCTGTGATCTTCTCCTTTTCTGTATTTCAATAATTATCACGGCGTGCGACGCACCGGCGTCCGGCGCCGCCCGCCCCTTCCGGCAACCAACCTTGTGGCTATGCTCACAACAAAGATCCCAACAAGCGCACCCGCAGTGTCGATGGCCACATCTCCCAGCTCCGCGCTCCTCCCGGGAACAAACAGCTGGTGGATCTCGTCAGTGGCGGCATAGAGCACACAGATCAAAACCGCATAGCTAATGCGGCGCGGCCTATCCAGCGGGTATTGCGAAAACGCCAGGATGCCGAAGCCTCCAAGGATCGCATAGGAGCTGAAATGGGCGGACTTTCGGACGATAAACTGCAGGCTTTCTATTGCTGCGGCCTGATATGACATGTCCATGCTGTTGAAGCCTGGCATAAAAAACTCCAGAAACCGCCGGATCAGCATTCCGCTCAGCCCGGAGGACTCCGCCGCCGGCTGGCCGGATAAAACAAAAATCAGCGCCATCCATAAAATGACCCACGACCAGTAAAACATTCGGGTTCGATGGTTCTTCCGCATGCAGTTCCGCTCCGATTTCCTTTTTTATTCGATCGCACAGGTGAATCGTAAAATTCTTTGCCTATTACGTAGGATCCTCTCCTTTATATTTCAACATTGAAAAGCATTACGCACAGAGCGGTCGCCGCGACAAAAATCGTCGCGAAGTAATACAGCCACGGGAGCCTCTTCTTATATAGATATAGGATCACTGCACCGATGACCAGTGCTCCTGCCCCGGCAACGATCCATTTGGGCTGCGTATAGAGTCCGATCCCGCCCATGACAAGGACCACCATCAGCGGCATCGTTAAGAAGGATGCTTTTATCAGGTCATTCAGCTTCGACCTGAATACAAGCCAGGAAATCAAAAGGATCAGTATGAAATATGCTGCCCTGCCGACGAAAGGCGGCGCCGTATTCTGGTTTGAGCCAAGAAGTATCATGAAGCCGTTCAGGACCAGCGCAGCCAATAGGAAAGCGGCATTGAAGAGTATGAAGCCGACTGCCATAATGACGATAGCTGAAAGTAAATTTTTTTGCCAGATCTTCAGTTTCATGTTGATCACTCCCTTCGATCGGACTGCTTGTTTGCCGTGAATCCAGCCTTGAATGACTGCCATAGCTTCCCTGCAATGCTTTCCCGCCATTGCAGACTGTCGTGGATCCCCTCAATGATTTTCGTTGAACATTTGTTCAAAGTTTAATGACTGTCTCCAGAAGCAGCTGCGCTGATGTAGGCCCGCGCCTTCGCGTCGTTTTTACTATACGAGAATCTGGTCACGCCCTGGCCCGGCGTGTCTGTATAGCTCCTTAAGATATTCAGGTCGGCAAGGACCCTCTCAACAGATATTTTCATTATTTTTCACTGTAGGCATAGCCGAAGGGCTTGCCGGGGATGAATCGTCCCTGTCCTTTTTCGCCGATGTATTTTCCGTCCTTGACGACTTTCATTCCCCGAAGGAATACGGTTTCCGCCCTGCCCTTCTGCGCGAAGCCTTCGAACGGGCAGTAATCCACGCCTTCAAGATTGTTCGCGACGCTGATGGTGCCTTGATAGTCCGGATCGAAAATCACGACGTCCGCGTCAAATCCCACCTGCACCCGGCCCTTTTTCTCAAGGCCGTTGATCCGGGCCGGCATCGTCGCAAAGAGATCGACGAGCTGGCTCCGCGATATTTTATTCTCGCAGACGCCGTAGGTCCATAGGATGTTCAGCCTGTTCTGCAGGCTCGGCGCGCCATTCGGGATGTCCGCGAAGGATTTGCCTTCGCCGTACCCCATATGCTTCTGATGCTCATAATCGAATCCGCAGTGGTCCGAGCTGACGGCGCCTAGCCATTTCTTTCCGATTGCTTCCCATAATGCGTCCCTGTGCTCGATTGTCCTGAGGGCCGGCGAGCAGACATACTTGGCGCCTTCGAAGCCAGGCCGCGCCAGGTCTTCGGTATCCAGAACAAGATAATGCGAGCAGGTCTCGCCAAAGACGTTCTGCCCCCGGCTGTAAGCCTGCTTGATTTCCTCGAGGGCTTCCTTTGCCGATACATGAACGACATAAAGCGGCGCGCCAGCCAGCTGGGCTAGATAAATCGCGCGCCTCGTTGCCTCGGCCTCGACGACCGGCGGCCTGGATACCGCATGATAATAGGGCGCCGTCTTTCCCCCGGTGATCAGCCGCTTGGCCAGCACGTCGATCATCTCGGCGTTTTCCGCATGGACCATCACAGTTATCCCTGCTTCCTTTCCCTTGTAGAGCGCATTCAGGATCGCATCGTCGTCGGCATGGAAGAACATGCCTTTATATGCCATAAAAAGCTTCATAGTCGGGTATCCGGCATCCGCCAGCCTCGGGATCTCGTCGATGACCTCCGGCCTCGGATCCGTCATCACGCTGTGGAATGAATAATCGACCATCGCGATGCCGTCCGCGTCTGTCTTGCGATACTCGTCGATGGATTCCACAAGGCCCTTTCCCTGGACCTGGTTTACGAATTCGATCAGCGTCGTCGTTCCGCCGACTGCCGCCGCGTTGGACGTTTCAAACCCCCTGACCTTGCTTCCCTTGTAATTGAACGAAAAATGAACATGCTGGTCGACGCCGCCTGGAAGCACATATTTTCCTGCTGCGTCGATGACCTCGTCCGCCTCGATTTTCAGGTCCTCTCCGATTGCCCGGATCGTCTCCCCCTCCAGAAATATGTCCGCTTTGAATTCGTTCTCGGATGTAACGATTATTCCGTTCCTGATCAATATCGACATTATTCCACCTCCATTTGCAGTTCAAATCCTGTTCTTCTATTATAATCCCCTCGGCTTATCAATGCCAGATTATCGCCGTCACAAATGCAAAAACCGACCATAAACGGTCGGCCACTGGATCGTCACCATATTAAAGTATTATTTAAAACGGCCGCAGCTTCTATAAGCTGAAGCTCGTTTCAAACAGATGCATGATGATAAAAAGAAGGATCATGCCGGTGACGGCAACACCATAAAATCTGTAGGCCAATTTCCTATCTCCTCCTGACGGGCGCTTTGTGCGCAATTTTTGATATTTATTGCATCCTGTTTACGGTTTTGCATCGCTGCAAAAGCCCTGCATTGATTCGGAAAATTTTCCATTTCGTTGAAATTGTAGGGAATTCCGGACATGCTTATGCCTGTTTGTACGATTTTGGCTACGCAATCACATTTATGTTTAAATATAAAGCAAATATCATGCCAAATTAACCCGCCATTTGTCGGTAAAGTTTGATATTAACCAGCGGTTAATATAATATTATCATATGTTAAACAACGCTCCCTTCCAAGCCGAGGCCGACCTGCTATACTAAAATCAGGAATTCCGGACAACTTAAACACGCGAAAGGAGAAATCAACATGCAAGAACTTAAAATAGGCGAAAAAATATATGCCCTCAGAAAAGAAAAAGGCGTCACCCAGGAGAAACTGGCTGAATTTCTGAATGTGTCGACACCCGCGGTGTCCAAGTGGGAGACAAACCAGACGTTTCCGGACATCGGGCTGCTTCCAGAGATCGCTTCCTACTTCGACGTCACCATCGACTATCTGATGGATTTCGCGCCGTCGATCCCCAGAGAGGATGTGATGGACATCTATCGGAAACTGGCGGATGCTTTCTCAAAGGACCCCTTCGACAAGGTCTTTGACCAGCTCAAAAAGTATCTTAAAAAATATCACAACAGCTACTTCCTGCACCTGCAGATGGGAAATCTGCTGATCAACCATCTCGACCGCGTCGATCCGGCCAGAGTGCCGGAGATCAACGCCTTCGCGGAAGGAATTTTCAAACGGGTCATGAACGCGACGGCCAATCCGAAGCTAAAGCACGAAGCGACCTATTCGCTGGCCTACTGCTATCTGGTGTCCGGCAAGGCGGACGAAATAATCGACCTGCTGAAGGATGCCGTTGACACGATGCTGCCGCCTGAAATCATGATGGCCCACGCCTATCAGATCAAAGGCAATGCCAGGGAAGCGAAAGCCATCCTTCAGGGCTATGTCTTCCAATGCCTGGTTGGAATGCTCAACGCCTGCCCGACTCTGGCCTTCCTGAACCTGGATGCACCCGAAAAAGCCATCCGCTGGTTCCAGTGGGTGGAAAAGACGATAGAAGTCTTCGAATTCTCACGAATCAACGCCTTCGGCGAAGGGCAGATGCACCTGGCCTATGCCAAAGCCTGTGTCATGACCGGCAGAACGGATGAAGCGCTTGACCAGCTCGATTATTTCGCCGGCGTCGTGTCCGATCCCGCGAATTATCCGATCGTCTTCAAAATGTCCGAGATGTTCGACAGCATCGAAGGCTTGTATGAAAAGCTCGACCTCGGCAAGGGCGCCCATCGTTCGGACAAGACCATCCGGGAAAGCTGCCTGGCGGCGGTCACCCAGGATCCGGCCTTCGCGCCGCTTGCGGATAATGCGCGCTATCAGGATATCGTCGCGCGGATCGCGTCCAAATAATCCCTTCATAACCGGATCCATGCAAAAATAATATGGAATCTCAAAGAGCGCTGTGATATATTCTATTTACAGAAGAATATCGGAGGCGATGAACGCGGAAATGCATATGGACGCTTGTTCCCGCTAGAGCCAATAGCGTAACCGGCCTGACAGGGCCGGTTTTTGTTTTCCTGAAAGGAGGGTCGTTTCATGGCTGAAGTTAAGATCGACGTCCGGGGCCAGACCTGCCCCGTTCCGCTGGTTGAAATGCGCAAAGCGCTTAGAAAAGCGAATGCCGGCGATGTCATCGAAATCGTCGGCACCCATCCGGCTTCAAAAAAGGAGATCCCAATGGCCGCCCAGGCACTGGAAGTCGAGATCCTGAGCGAAGAGCAGTCCGGCGACGTCTGGACGATCCGCTTGCAGAAATGAATGGTTCCTGGACCAAGATTTGATCGGTCCCGGAACCGGTGAACGGAGGGATTTTAAATGCAAGACAAAGTGACCATCGTCGTGCACAGCGGCGATATCGACAAGATCTCCAGCGCTCTGATCATCGGAAACGGGGCGCTGGCCATGGGCATGGAGGCTTCGATCTACTTCACGTTCTGGGGCCTGCAGCGCCTGAAGAAAGGCCAGCTGGACAAGGGGCCGCTGTCGAAGATGAATATGCTCGGTCTTGGCCGGCTGATGATCAAGAGAAAGATGCGCAAGGCCAACATGGTGTCCCTTGAACGCCTGCTCGCCGATTTCAAGGAGCTCGGCGGCAAAATAATCGCCTGCGAAATGACGATGGAAATCATGGGCGTCAAGATCGCCGATCTGGCCGACGACATAGTGGATGATTTCGGGGCTGTCGGCACCTATATCCAGGAAGCCCGGGAATCGTCTGTCACGCTTTTTATATAGGGGGGGACGCCGACATGAGAGAAGTATATTTGGACAACGCTGCGGCCACCAGGCTCGACGAGGCCGTCCTCGACGCAATGAAGCCCTGCTTTTTTGATACTTATGCGGTGGCTACCTCTGAATTCGGCTATTCGCAGGGCATCGAAGCCAGAGAGCTGCTGCTGGACGCCAGAACCAGGCTGGCCGTCAGTATTGGCGCGTCGCCTGAGGAGATCATTTTCACATCAGGCAATACGGAATCGAACAACCTGGCTCTGAAAGGCGTCGCCCGGAAACTTGGCGATAAAAAGGGCAGGCGCATCGTCATATCAAGGATCGAGGATTTTCCGGTGCTCCATAGTGCGAAGTCTCTTGAAATCCAAGGCTTCGACATCGGGCATGCCGAGGTTGATCCCGACGGCTGCGTCGATCCGGATCAGCTTGAATCGCTTATAACGGAAGATACGATCCTGGTTTCGATCCAGCATGGCAACCAGGAAATCGGCACAGTGCAGGACATCGAGGCCATCGGCCGCCTGTGCCGCGATCGCGGTATCCTTTTCCACACCGATGCGACATACACCTTCGGCCGGATCCCCATTGACGTCGGAAGGCACCCAGTTGATCTGATGACGTTTTCCGCCCATACGATCCACGGCCCCAAAGGCATCGGCGCGCTGTATGTCCGCAAGGGCACCCCTATCACTAAGCTCATGGACGGGGGGTTCCAGGAATTCGACCTGCGCGCCGGACTTGAAAACATACCGGGAGCCGTCGGCTTTGCCACCGCCGCCGAGCTGATCAGCGACGAGGAAAACCGGCATCTAAGAGCCATGCGCGACCGCCTGCTGGATCTGATATTTGCCGAGGTCCCGAAGGTCACCTTGAACGGCCATCCGGAGAAGAGGATCCCAGGCAATGCCAATGTGACCTTTCATTTCGTCGAGGGCGAATCCATCACATTGCATCTGGATATGTACGGCATCGCGGTAAGCACCGGCTCCGCCTGCTTCAGCAGATCGCTGGAGGCCAGCCACGTGATCACTGCCATCGGCGGCGACCATGAGCGGGCCCACGGCAGCATCCGGTTCACGTTCGGCCGTTTCAACACGATGGATGAGATCGATTATGTCGTCGAAAAACTGGCGCCGATCATCTCGAATCTGCGCAGGATCAGCCCGATCGGCAAATCAGGAGGTGATTGAAATGACATTCCCATATAACGACATCGTTCTGGAGCATTTCCGCAATCCGCGCAACGTGGGCAGCATGGAGCATCCGGACGGCAAAGGCACCGAGGGCAGTCCCGCCTGCGGAGACATGGTTTCGGTCTATATCAAGGTCGATGGATCCAGCAAAGTGATCACAGACATCAGCTTCGAATCCTATGGCTGCGCGTCAAACATCGCTACCGCCTCGATCATTACGGAGCTGGCCAAAGGCAAGACACTTGAAGAAGCAAAGGCCATCACCTGGAAGCAGGCTTCCGAAGCGCTCGGCGGACTGCCGCCGATCAAGGCCCACTGCTCGGTATTGGCCGTCGAGGGCCTCAGGAGCGCGATCCGCAATTACGAGGAAAAACACGGCCTGACCACCGACAGGGAGCCGACAACAGTGGAAGTCGTGCGCCACAGACTTAAAAGAGTCATGAACCCGATGAAAGGACTGGATATGGTCGCCACCGACCTTGTTCGGGACATTATCGTCGAAAACGGCGTCATCCGCGTCGTCGTCGATCTGCCTGAAAACCACCAGTTCGCGGCCACTATCCGCGATGAAGCCCGGGAACGGCTGGAGACCCTTTGGGATATAAAAGAAGTGGTGATCGAATTCGCCGGCTGAAAAAGCCAAAGCTGCCGAAAGTCGTCTGAAAAGCAATCGGAAGCGCCTTGAAGGCTGATGAAAAATAAAAATGCAGTGCCCTTGAAACAGTTAATGGCAGCAGAGATCCAATCTCATGCTGCCATTTTTAATGTTGAAAATATCGCGATAAGCTTATGATCCAGCCACCGTCATTCGATTTGCTGATCCTCGCGAATATTATCGATCAGATACTTCTTGGCGTGATCGAAATGCAGGTTCATTAATATATAGGCGTTTTCATAATCGAAATTGAATATGGACTCGGTGATATTCTTATGCTCGATGAACACGATGGATTTGGCGATCGTATAATTCTGGTATCTCGTGGCCAATATGCTGAACTGACTTCGGATCTTCATGGACGCATCATAAAGCCGCGAATTGTCGGCATGCCTGAAAAAAATATCATGAAAATTATCGGAATATGCCATAAACTCCTTCATGTTTTCAGAATTCAAGGCCTTCTCCTGCATTTCGATGTTTTTTCTTAATTCATCCTTGACCTGATCGCAGTCGGGCCCTTCAAGTGCAAACCTCATGGCGCTAATATCGAGTACTGCACAAAAGTCATAGATCTCCTCAACGTCTTTTTCACCGAGGTCGACGACCTTGGCCCCCACGTTGGTGACATGGTCGATCAGGCCCTCCCTGCCGAGCCGGCCCATGGCTTCCCGGATCGGAGTGGAACTTAAGCCGAATCTTTCCTGCAGCATTTTCAGCGTGAGTTTTTCTCCACATCTGATTCTCTGGCTTATGATATCATCCCTGAGTATCGTGTATATCTGTTCGGATAAAGTTGTTTTAACGATGTTTTCCATATTTGCCTCCACTTTCAAGAATCGATGCAACCAGCAAATCCTTTTTAATTATAATGCATAAAAATCAAACTGACAATCAAAAACTGAAATATTTAACATTTTGCAAAATGCATATTGCATATTGCAAATTTATCCTATAATATATTATCAGAATATTCTTATACGGCTTGCCATACGTTTTTTCTTGATAGGGGGACCGACTGCGAGGTGATATAATAATCCCGTGAATACTCTGACAGTCTATATAAATTGTTTATATTGAAAAAAGGAGAAAGAAAATGGACAAAGCAAATATTGTTCTTACCGTAGTCGGAATTTATTTTATCGGCATGATCTTCATCGGATTCTATGCAATGAAAAGAAACAAGAAGGCGTCGGATTTCCTGATCGCCGGCAGAAAAGTCAATCTGCCAATGACAGCGTTGACGCTGGCTGCCGTCCAAATCGGCGCCGGCGTCGTGCTCGGTGGCGCTTACAACGGCTCCCAGATGGGCGTATGGCCTGGAATGTGGTATTCATTGGGCTGTGGCGGCGGTTTGATCGTCGCAGGCCTGATCGTCGCAAAAAAATTGCGCAACAAGGACGGCTATGTGCCGATGGATTTTTATGAGAGAAGATACGGCACAAACAAATGGGTCCGCCTTTGGGCATGGATCAGCAACGTTCCAAGCCTTCTCGGAATTTTTATCGCGCAGCTTCTGGCCTGCGGAAGCATCCTGGCCGGATTTGGAATCCCATTCTATACCGGCGTCATCATCTGCGCGGTAGTAATCATGATCTACAGCACCCTGGGCGGCATGTGGGGCGTCGTCATCACCGACTCTGTTCAAGTGGCGATCATCGCCGTCGGTCTTCCGATCATTGCCATCGCATCGCTGATGCTGCTTCCCGAACACGGCTTCTCCATCGCCAGCGTCTTCGCGACGCCATTTATGCCGCCGGGAACCTTCACCAAGTTCATCTATGTCGTCGTTCCATTTTTGATTGCGATTTCCGTATCTTATGATGCCTATATGCGTTATCAGTCGGCTGAAAACGACAGAGCCGCTGTATGGGGCTGCGTCATAGCGGGCGTGATAACGATCATCATTGGAACCATGGCCTCCACCGTCGGCGCTGTTTCGGGGCTCATCTTCCCAGGTCTGCAGGATGGTGTCTTTGCCAATATGGTCATTACCGCTTTGAATCCCGTATTAGCCGGCATCGTTATTTCAGCTGTTCTGGCCGCGTCGATGTCCAGCGCCTCATGTCTTCTGGTTTCCATGGGCGCCACTTTCTCCAGAGATTTATATAATCGATTCCTTCACCCTGAATCAACATTGGATGATCTTAAATACTCCAAGGTTATATCGCGTGGCGTCGTCGGCATTTCTGCTGTGCTGGGGATCCTTCTTTCCTTCAAGATCACCAACATCCTCGATGCCATAATCATATTCAACTATCCGTATATGGGCAGCCTGCTTGTTCCGCTCCTTGCCGGTGTCTTATGGAAAGGCGCCACAAGACGTGGCACCTATGCGGCAATGCTCATCGGCGGGATCATCGGTGTCGTTTCTTTCCTGGCGTTCCTTCCAGGTCCTCTCAACGGCATCGTCAATCCGGATGTCGGTCTCCTCTATGCATACCTGGCGTCGACAATTGTGCTCGTCTTTATCAGCGCAATGGATAAAAGCCCTCAGCCAGTGATCGAAGCGGAGTAATTTGACCAGCTTACCAGAAAGGATAAATAGAAATGTACGATATGGAATGGCCATATCCTCTCGAGTGGGATAAGGAAGAAATACTGGAAACGGATGTGCTGGTCCTCGGCGGCGGCATCGCCGGCTGCATGGCCGCCATTGCGGCAGCCCGGGCCGGGCAGCGTGTCATATTGGTTGAAAAAGGCGCCACAAAGCGCAGCGGCGCAGGCGGGTCGGGCTGCGACCATTGGGAATCTGCAGCGACGAACCCATGCTGCCAAATCTCGCCCGAAGAACTGACAAGAGCCATGATCGACGATCAGGATGGATTCAACAATGGCATCTCCCATTATATCGAATGCGTCGAGGGCTACGACAGGCTCCTTGATATCGAAGAAATGGGCGGCAAGATCCGCGATACCGAGGATGAATTCAAAGGTGCGGAATTCCGCGACGATAAGACCAGACTCATGTTCGCTTATGATTACAAAAATCGCTATACCATAAGGATCTGGGGGTCCACTTTCAAACCGGCCATGTATAATGAGCTGAAAAGGCTCGGCGTAGTCATCTGTGACAGAACGATGGTCACCTCGCTGCTGACCGAGTATGGAAAGCAGGGCGGTAGATGCATCGGCGCTACAGGTATCAATGCAAGGACTGGAAAATTCACTGTCTTCAGGAGCAAATCGAGCATCATGTGCATGTCGAGACCTGCAAGAGTCTGGCTGTTTTCAGCCGCATTGCCCGGGCTGTGTGAATTCAGGCCCCCGCAATGCATCGGGGATGGCCATGCTATGGGCTGGAGAGCCGGTGCGGAATTCACTATGATGGAGAAATCTGTCGGCGCGGAATTCTCCGCTGCCGGCAAGAGCTTTCCTCCCTATGGCGCCGGCAACAACCACAATACCTGGTACGGCACTTCGCTAATCGATTCCAAAGGGAACGAGATCCCGTACGCCGACCGGGACGGCAATATCCTGAAAAGCGCAAAAGAAAGATTCGTCCCGGCGGAAAGCCAGAAATTTTTCCTGAAGGGCGGCTCTGTGGACTATCCGAAATACAGCTACGAAGGTCCCGAGACCCTGCCGTCCTCAGATGTGCTGGCCGAAGGCTACAAATTGCCATTCTATTCGGATCTGTCAAGTCTTCCAGAAATGGAGCGCAAGGTCATCTGGGGCATGATGGTCGGTGAAGAAGGAAAGACCAAGGTGCCGATCTATCAGAACTACAAGAATGCTGGATTCGATCCCGAAAAGCATGTGATCCAGTGCTATGGAACAGGCTGGACATCAGCAAGTTTTTCACCCAACGAAAGACAGCTTTTCGGACTGCCGGGCGGCTTTTTCCACGACTGGACATTGTCGACCAACCTTGAGGGACTCTATGTCGCCGGCGATTCCCTTTATTTCTCCAATTGTTTCGGCCATGCCGCAGCAACTGGCTATTATGCGGGAAGACATGCCTCTGCTTATGCCCGTTCAGCGAGTCTGTCCGATTACAGCGCGGATCAGGTCCGGAAGGAGAAAAAGCGCGTCTACGCTCCAATCCATAACGATCCGGCACGCAGCATCGGTTGGAAGGAACTGAACATGGGCATTTCAAAGACCATGCAGATCTACTGCGGCGAGGTCAAACGCGACGAGCTGCTCTCCATAGGCCTGCAGCGGCTGAATGAATACGAAGACAATGTCGTGCCAAACACCTTCGCGTATAATCCGCATGAACTGGTCAGGCTGCTTGAGGTGTTCGACATATTGACGGTCTCGCAATTGATCCTCCAAAGCTGCCTGGCTCGAAAAACAAGCTCCAAACCGCTTTGTTTCTTCCGAAGCGAGAGCCTGGAGGGCGATCCGAACGGCGATGACAGGGAACTGATCATCCTACGAAACGAATCCGGCCACACTGTTAAGCGCACGCTGCCTTTGGACTTCTACGGCAATCTCGAAGAAAATTATATCAAATACAATTACAGCTATGTTGAAGGAAATAAAGCGAGGAACGAACATGTCGGATAAAAAAATCAGAATGATGCACGAAATGCCTGCGGCCAATCCGATCATCTATAATGAGGACAAATGCATCGGCTGCAACAAATGTGTGGATATCTGCCAGGTCGACCTGCTTATTCCGAATCACGAGAAAGGCAAGCCGCCCATCGTGCTTTATCCCGGCGAATGCTGGTACTGCGGCTGCTGCGTGATGGAATGCCCCAGGCAGGGAGCCATCGAGCTGCGCCATCCGCTGATGAACCAGGTCCATTGGATGGCCAAGGCGGATCTTCTCAAATAAACACCCCTGCTGCCAGATCGACCCAATGCCGGCAACATGATCCAAGCCGCAGAGAGTCTTCGGCCCAGCAGATCCGCTTTCAAGGTGCAAAACGTAAAACAGCATCTGAAACAGCAAAAAATGTCGTGTGATTTAATAAAATCAGCACGACATTTTTTTGGAGGCAATGTCTTTAAGCCCCGCTTGGTTCCCTGGCTGCAAACGTTATTCCCCCATAAAGTATTTCAGAAGTTCAGCATATTCGTCCTGCGCTGAATAGCAAGTGTCTTTAAGATATCCACTTTCCCTTTCATATTCCTTTAAGCCGCGGTAATAAAATTGCTTATGTCTTTCGTCAATAATAAACGGAGTGATTCCTGATTTTAAACATTCCTTAAACATGATGATCCGTCCTACTCTGCCGTTTCCATCCTGAAACGGATGAATCGACTCGAACTTATAATGAAATTCAATGACATCTTCAAATTTAATTTCATCCAGGGAATTATAGTCGAAGAGCAGCTTCGTCATTTCACCTTTTACTTTCGATGGCGTAGCAGTCTTGCTGTCCCCGACCATATTAGGCTTTGACTTGTATTCACCCACATTGAACCATTCTTTTCTGCTGTCGGTAGTATTCGATTTTATCAGCCGGTGAAATTCTTTAATCATATTTTCTGTCAATTCCTGTTCCGCAACGTCGATCATATAATCAAAACACTGGAAATGGTTGATCGTTTCGATTATATCATCCACTGGAGTCGCTTCTTCCTTAGATACCGCAATCGTGTTTGTTTCATAAAGATATCTCGTTTGATCTTCCGAAAGCACACTCCCTTCTATTCGATTGGAGTTGTATGCCAATTTGATTTGAGTTTGATGATACAGCCCTCCCTTTAGCTTCATTTCCTTTTCTTCCCTAAAGAGCTTCAATAATGGCTTTTCTAAATCATTTTTTATTTGCATGATATCTCCTGGCTGACAATGCAATAACTTGCATATGTCTTCAATGACTTTCAATGAAACCGACTCATTTTTTGATAGTTTCGCCATTGTGGCAGAAGATATCCCAAGTTTTTTTTGTAAATCTGTTTTAGAAATTTTTCTTTCTGCAAGCAGTGTAAACAATTTATTATACAGTATCGACATCTTGTCACCTCAAAGTAAATGTACCCAATATCTTTAATATTATAAATATTATATCATATATATTTATATATATAAACTTATGTGCATGACTTTTTCGAATTTATGTAAGAACATCAAAATAATAACGCAAAAAGAGGCTGTCTCTCCATGATTTTTCAATCATTTTGAGACAGCCCCTTTTAAAGGACTGCTAATAAAAGCAACCAATATGCTATTACCAAATCTATTTATAATCAGTAGTCGGCTGCTTTTCAGTTCCTGCTTTCCCTGACGATCAGCTCCTTCAGCTTGTCCAGGAAAAACTGCGTCTGCTCCAATGTCCCGGTGCTGACGCGGATCCAGTCCACGAAGCCCCAATTGAAGCCAGGCCTGACGATCACGCCTCGTTTCATCAGTTCCTCAAAAACCATTCTGGAGTCCATCCCAAGATCAACAAATACAAAATTCGCGTAGGATCTGACATATTCAAGCTTATGCTTTTCAAAGAAAGCCTCCATCATCCGCATCGATGCATCGTTGAGTTCGACTGTGCGCCGGATGTGCCCGCCATCCTCAGCAGCGCCGGTCGCAGCCGCCAAGGCCAGCCTGTTGACATTGAACGTCGGCTTTATCTTGCTCATCTGCCGCGCATGCCCGACAGACGTCACGGCATAGCCGATTCGGACGCCGGCAATGCCCGCAATCTTTGAAAAAGTCCTCAGGATGACGGTGTTGGGTCTTTTCGCCAGCAAATCCAGACTGTTCGGATAATCCGGATCGGCTTTCGCAAAATCATAATAAGCTTCGTCAAATACTAATATGATATCTTCCGGTATCTGACATATCAGACGGTCGATTTCTGCCTTTGTCACGATATTTCCGGTCGGATTGTTGGGATTGCAGATATACATCAGTTTTGCCCTGTCTGTCACCGCCTTTGCGAAGCCTACAATATCGTGCTTCATCTTTTGAAGCGGGATCCTTACCGGGATCCCGCCCAGGAACGATACCGAAGATGCGTACATGTCGAATGTCGCATCGGCCATCACTGCTTCATCGCCCGGATTGATGAACGTCTGGGCGATGAGCTGCAGGATCTGCTCGCCCCCGTTGCCGACGACGATCGCGTCTGGTTCGACGCCGAGCTTGTCTGCAAGTTTCAGTTTCAGCGCCGACGCCTCCGGATCCGGATAGAGATTGACCCTTTCAAGCTCACGTTTCATTTCCTCCACCGCTTTTGGCGACGGTCCGAGCGGATTTTCGTTGGATGCGAGTTTTTCCATCCGCGAAAGTCCATACTCGGCCTTCGCGTCGTCTATGGATTTGCCTGGCACATATGGTTTGAACGACAATATCTGTTCCCTGTATAAATTCCTTTCCACGTTTCGCCTCCCATGATCGATCACAATCATCTTAAATCAAATATTCTCTTGCATCCTCTTCATTCTTGAGCACTCTGAGAGCGCCATGCGCCAGGGATTCCAGCTCATTCTCGCCGGGCATGATTTCCACCGGCGCTATGAATGCAACGCGGTCTCTGATCCAGCCCGTCAATTTCTTTGAATAGGCGAGGCCGCCCGTTATAACGATGACATCCACTTCGCCCTTTACAACAGTGGACAGCTCGCCGATCCCCTTTGCGATCTGATAGGCCATCGCCTCGTACACCAGCCTGGCGCTTTCGCTGCCCTGGTCGATCATCCGCTCGACTTCCTGGGCGTCGTGCGTATTCAGATAATCCTTCAGCCCTCCGGTTCCCCGAAGCTTTTTCAGGACTTCCCGCTTGTCGTATTTCCCGGAATAGCACAATTCCACAAGCCCCTTGCACGATACCCTGCCGGACCGCTCCGGGGAAAACGGTCCTTCGTCATCGTCCATGATATCCACCATCCTGCCCTTTTGATGCACGCTGAGGGTGATTCCTCCGCCAAGGTGGGCGACGATGATGTTCGATTCCGAATACTTTTTGCCGTTATTGACGCTTGCCTTCATGGCCATGGCTCTTGAGTTCAAAACATGGCTGAAGCTCTTTCTCGGGATTTCCTTCAAGCCCGACAGGCGTGCAATATCCGCAAGTTCATCCACAGATACCGGATCATATATGTATGCCGGTATGCCGGCTTCTCCGGCGATCTTATGCGCAATCAGGGCGCCGAGGTTCGAAGCGTGATCGCTGATCGCGTCGCTGCGCAGGGTTTCGATCATTCGGTCGTTCACGATGTAGGCTCCGGACTTCAGCGGCGGAAGAAGGCCGCCCCTGCCGACCACGGCTGCAAACTCGCGCACATTGATCCCGTTTTCCGCAAGGACGTTGATTATTTCTTCCTCCCGCATCGAAAACTGGTCGATGATCCTATGGAATCCATCGATTTTTTCAGCCGGATGCTCGATGGTTTTTTTGAAAATCTCCTGTTCATTGTCATAAACGGCTATTTTTGTCGAAGTTGAACCTGGATTGACAGCAAGCACCTTCATATCTATGCACCTCTCCTTCATTCTATTTCCGGTTTTATTAGAGCCGGAACTGCGCAAGTCCTGCTTCCTTTCTTTTTCGCAAGAGCCAGTATCAGTCCCAGAGCGATGGACAGCGCGGCGGCCATAAGCACCCTGTATTCCGACGGAAGCATGAACGTGACCGTATGCGCCGGGATCCAGAAGAACGGAACGGTCTTGCAGATCACGAACGAGTAAAAGACACTCCAGTCGACTTCCTTTATGACATCGCCAATTTTAAGACTCTTTCCCGCTCCCTTATATCTCATGTCGATGTAAGTGTCCGTGATCCTGTGGAAAATCATCATGACAGGAGCAAAGGTCAGATTCATGATGGCGCTTGTCAGGAATGCAAAGGCGATCGGCAAACCGGCTCCTGGCAGAAGCCCCTTTTCTATGGCCCCGCCGACTCCAGCCGCAAATATGCTGAAAATCAGCGTGATCGCCATGCCAAGGAAACCCCAGATCGCCATGCGGTAACCGACGCCTTTTGGGACAGTCCATTCGCCTGTGGTGATCCTTACAGCCAGCAGTTCCCCAACGGTCGCGAGTATGGCAAATTTAACGAAACCGCCTATATATGGATGGAGCGAGGTGTACCCGATGAACATTTCCCGTGTGGACGGTATGGCCAGCAAGGCTGGCGCGCAAGCCAGGATGGCCCCCCATAAAATATCATTCTTTCTCAAACGATCACTCTCCTCTTTCGATTTCAACGGGCATACGCTGCCGACAAAACAATGGACAGGTATTTCTCCTCCGCCGTAGCGCCTCTTGATGTTAGCACGACGGGAACGCGTGCTCCGGTTATGAACCCGGCCATTTTGGCTCCGGCTGAAAACACTAGAGCTTTCCCGAGAATATTTCCGGCCGTTATATTAGGAACGATTAGGATATCCGCATCACCGGCAACAGGACTGTCATACCCCTTCGCTTCCGCGGACTCGGTGCTTACGGCCAGATCATAGGATATCGGTCCTTCCACAAGGCAATTTTGGATGATGCCCTGCTGGTTCATTTTTTTAAGTTCAAAAGCGTCCATGGCTTCCGGCATTTTGGGATTCGGCGTCTCCACTGCCGCCAAGGCCGCGACTTTCGGGCATTCATAACCCAGCGAGAGCAGTACCTCAACCGCATTTTCCAGAATGCCTCTCTTTTGTTCCAGATCCGGGTAGGTGACCATCCCGCCATCCGACGTTACTAGCAGCTTATGATAGGCCGGCACTTCATTGACCACAAAGTGCGACATGATCCCGTCTCCGGTCCGCAGACCTGTTTCCTTGTCCACAACCGCCTTCAGAAGATCCGCCGTCTGCAGGATCCCTTTCATGATAAAATCCGCTTTCCCCTCATGCACGAGCAATACGCCTACTCGGGCAGCATCGCCGTCGCCCTTTGCGTCAATGATCGAAATGCCCGCTGTTTCCGCCGACAAATCTTTCAGTATCGCGCTGATTTTACCCGCATCGCCTATCAGGACCGGCTCGGCGATGCCGTCGGCTCTTGCCTTAAGCACTGCCTCCAGCGTATGCCGGTCGTGAGCGGCAACGACTGCGACCCTTTTTACCGATGCATTGTTTTTTACCTGATCTATCAGCTCGTCAAAATTTCTGATCATTTTTTCCTCCCGTTTTCCTCCCAGCCATCAGCCTGATATTTATTTGCTGCCGATCAGACCATCATGCCGGCCCTCAGGGCCAGTATGTTCATTTCGGCCAGCTTCGGTTTCATTGTCTCCCGGATGACGCTTTCCCAGTCGATATCCGTGAGACCCATGGCAATGATCAGCGCACCAAGAAGGACCACATTCATCGCCTTTGCATTTCCGATCTCCTCCGCGATTTCCGCCGCGGACAGGACCGTCGTATCTACACAGGCCTGGATCTTTTCGATGATCGCTGCTGGATAATCCTGATTGCCCATCAGAATGGGAACAGACGGGATCTTATAGTCGTTGACCACCGCTTTTCCGTCCGGCTTGAGATAATCGAGCCATCGCAGGGCTTCCATAGCCTCGAAGGACACGAGCACGTCCGCGTCGCCGATGCCGATGATCGGCGAGTAGACCTTAGTGCCGTAGCGGACCTGGGTCGACACACTGCCGCCCCGTTGCGCCATGCCGTGGACCTCAGACATCTTGACATCGTAACCGGCTTTGACCAGACCGGCTGACAATATTTTGCTCGCGAGGATCGTTCCCTGGCCGCCGACGCCGACCAGCAGTATATTTTTCGTCTTATCCATCAGTTTTCACCAACTTTCCTTATTGCCTTGAATGAGCAGACCTGTCTGCACACCTCGCATCCGGCGCACTGGGCGTTATCGATCGTGACCTTCTTCTCGGTCCTGCTGTACTGCAGCGCCGGACAGCCTGTCCGAATGCACATTTTGCAGCCGGTGCATTTATCTGTTTCAACAGCGCATTTTCCGAAATAGTCGCCGAATTCCTTCCTGTCTTTCTCCGATTGCTTTTTGAGGACGCAGGGCCATCTGGTGATCAGCACGACGGGGCCGCTCTGCTCAAACGCCCAGTTCAGCGCTTCCCTAACCTCCAGCAGATTCAGCGGATCGATGGTTCGGACATGCCTGACGCCAAGAGCACGCGCAAGAGGTTCTATTTCAATGATGCTCGTCGTATCTCCCTGCAGCGTGAATCCGGTTCCTGGATTGTCCTGATGGCCGGTCATGCCGGTGATGCGATTGTCAAGAATGCAGATCACACTGTTGCTATTGTTGTAGACGGCGTTCATCAGGCTGTTTATACCGGTATGGAAAAACGTGGAGTCTCCGATGACCGACGCCACTTTGACATCTTCCCCGAACTTCTCGAAAACTTTCTGCGCGCCGTGTCCCGTGCTGATGCTGGCGCCCATGCAGATGACCGAATCGATGGCGTTCAACGGACTCATCGCGCCCAGTGTATAGCATCCGATATCACCGGTGATCATGACGTTTTTCTTTTTCGCCAACTCAAAAAAGAAACCGCGATGGGGACAGCCCGCGCATAATACCGGCGGACGACCGGCCAGAGCCGATTTATCACAGTCGAGCAATTCGCGCTCGATACCGAAAACGGATTTGTTCAGGATATCCGGATTCAGCTCGCCGGCCGCAGGGATCCGGTCTTTGCCGATGCAATCGACCCCGGCGCTTTTAAGCTGCTCTTCGATGAACGGTTCCAGTTCTTCGACCACATAGAGTTGGTCGACCTTGCCCGCAAATTCCCTGATTTTGTCCATCGGCAACGGATTGGTGAATCCCAGTTTCAAATAGGACGCGCTGTCGCCGAACACTTCCCGGGAATATTGATAGGCGATGCCGGATGAGATGACGCCGATCTCTCCGCCGTTCCATTCGATACTGTTAAGCGCTGTCGTGTTTGAAAATTTCTCGAGTTTCTTCATCCTCTCATCGACAGCCAGCCTCAGCTTCTTCGCGATCGCCGGCACTGCCACATATTTCTGATCGTTTTTTACATACGCTTTCTTTTGCGGCGCCGCCTTTTCTCCGTAATCGACCAGTGATTTGCTGTGGCAGACGCGGGTCGTCATACGGAGAAGCACAGGCGTATCATAATTTTCGCTGATTTCCATAGCGGTCTTGATCATATCCTTTGCTTCCTGGCTGTCACTCGGTTCAAGCATCGCTATTTTGGCGAATTTTGCGTAATGTCGGTTGTCCTGCTCATTCTGCGAAGAATGCATGCCAGGATCATCGGCGCTGACCAGGATCATTCCGCCGTTGACTCCGGTGTACGCGAATGTCATCAGCGGATCCGCCGCCACATTGACGCCCACGTGCTTCATCGCCGCCAGCGTTCTAGCGCCTGCAATCGATGCGCCGATGACGGTCTCAATGGCGACTTTTTCGTTTGGCGCCCATTCGGCGATGATGTCGCCCTTATAAAGCGCTATATTCTCCAGGATCTCTGTGCTGGGCGTTCCCGGATAAGCCGCCGCATATGAGATCCCAGCCTCATAGGCGCCTCTGGCGACTGCTTCGTTGCCCGTTAGTAGCTCTTTCATGGTTCCTCCTTCTGTTTCTTATGCCAGGATCTTGCGACATGATCCATCCGATGGATGCCCGGTTCCTAGACATACTGGATTATTTGACATAATGTTAAATCGCAAATTCCATGCCATGAAAAAAGACCGTAAAATCCTGTCTTTTCAGGATTTTACGGTCTTCTTACGGGTTTTTCGGTATCAACGGTCTCCCCCTATTCACCCATTAAATATTTTAGTGCCGTTCTGCCGCGATCTGTGATCACTGTTCCGCCTCTGCCGGTGGATATAGCGACTAGATTGAGCTTTTCAAGGTCGACCAGCAGCGTGCGGATCTCCTGTTCGCTGACGAAGACCCCCTGCTCCCGGGCTTTGGAAAAAAGGCTTCGCCTTCCAGCCCTTTTCAATTGAATAAACGCATTTTCGAGTTCCTGCAATACAAAGACATATTTTGCGATGCCCTTTCCGGATCTTGACTTCAGGTCATTGCAGCATTTCATAAGTTCTTCGGAAACACGGCTCTCATCCGCAGCCGCCGGATTCCCGCGCCCGATGGCGGCGCCGGAATCGTTGACAGCCGACGCTGCCGTTGCAGCCGGCTCTTCCAGATCCAGCATCAGATCCTGCATGTCGACTCTTCTTATCTTCATATTGGTAATATATTCGACGCAGTTCCTGAGCTCCCGGATATTCCCGTTCCAAGCATGATAAAGCACCGCTTCCCGCGCCGTATGAGACAGTTCAAAATCCCAGGCAAATGTTTCTTTGAAATCTTCGATCAGTGTGGGTATATCCTCCCGCCTGCTCCTGAGGGGCGGGATGAAAAGCGGCAGAACATTCAGCCTGTAATAAAGATCCGAACGGAATTTTCCTTCCTTGACCATTTCACGAAGATCCCTGTTGGTCGCGGCTATAAGCCTGATGTCGACGTTGATCATCCGATCGCCGCCGATGCGCATCACTTCGCGTTCCTGAAGCGCCCGCAGAAGGCTCCTCTGGAGATTGAACGGCATTTCCCCGATCTCATCCAAAAACAGGGTGCCTCGGTGCGCCAGCTCGAAAAGACCGGGTTTCCCGCCCTTTCGAGCGCCCGTAAACGCGCCTTCCTCATAGCCGAAAAGCTCGCTTTCAAGAAGATTCTCCGGAAGGGCGCCGCAATTGACGGCAACGAACTGGAACGCCTTCCTTTTTGAACTGTTATGGATCGCCTGGGCAAACATTTCCTTGCCTGTTCCGCTCTCGCCGGTGATCAGGACCGATGAATCCGATCTGGCCATATTCAGAGCACTTGCCTTGCATTTGACGATGGCGGGACTGCCGCCAAGTATATCGTCGAATTTATATTTTGCCACATGCCCTTTTCCTATTATCTGGGATCTGATGGCATGTTGCTTTCTTTCTTCATCGCTGTATCTTTTCACAATGGCGACTGCGCCCAGCTTCTTCTCCGAATGGATGACCGGCTTGACTGTCACGATGACGTCATAACCGCGGATCTGCTTCAGCGTCTCGGCGATTGGAGCTTCGCTGCCGAGGACGCTGCCGAAATTTATTCCGGGAAACGCCTCACGGCAGTTTGCGCCAATAACCGAAGCATCCTCGCAGTCCATGATGATCCTGGCTTTCTCATTGCAGGCAAAAACATCGCCGTTGCTGTCAACCGCGATGACACCTTGATCGAAAGCGCCAAGCACGATGTCGAGGGAGCTTTCAAATCGATTCGTCTTCGTCAGGATCGCGGCGAAGCCAATATTGAGCGTGACGATTTCCTGATAGCTCTTTCTGATGTTCTGGTTGTTCAGTATGTGGTCGAGATTTGCTCGAACGCCGACATCGATGATCGTGCTCACATCCAGCAGACACGGGCCTATTATAAGCATCTGACCGAACGTGGATGCCTCGTCATCAACAAGCCGCTTTTCGGTCAGGGATCTGATCGAAGGCAGCATCGAATCAGCTGCATTTTCGGGCGCCGGGTCTGAAAGCAGAAGCTGTATGGCATCCCTGGATGCGTTGATCGATCGTCTGGTGCCTGGCCGCAGCCGGATATGATGTACACCGATCTGGCACAGGGCGGATACAAGGTCCTCAGCCATTTCGGTATTTTCATCGACGAGGACCGCGTCCTTTCCCTCCGGTATTTCTGAGATGAGATTCAGGCCCCTTTTCGATAGGGTCCTGCGCGCGAATATTATCTCTGCGTCATCCCGGATTCTTCCCACTGTATATCCCAGAATATTATTTGATTCTATCAGGACAATGTCTGCGTCGATCCCGCCTGCAGGCAAGCCGCTTTGAATGTTATATATTTGAGTGGCAAGGGCGCCGTGAAAAACACTGTCGATCTGCCTGGCGTACATTTCAACCGCGGCTTTTGTATTTCCGATGATGGCAAGGCGCTTTTCCATACTGCCTCCTGAATAAATTGGATCATATCCCGGCATGTCATCCTTATTGTACCATAAAACCCATTAATCAGCAAAACATTTTGCATAATGTTTATTGCAAAATATCAATATTTATCTGTGCCGACAAAAAAAGCAGCCTGCTTTCAGCATAATGCAGCTGCCATTTGCTTTATTTTCAAATTCGCAGGATAAAAACAGTTTATCCGGACCGTCAACTTATCTGAATCCATCTATGGATTTCATCAGCGCGACGCCTGGTTTGGTCTGCTGGTCAAATCCTATGGTATCTTTAATTCCTCGTTGTTTTCAAGTTCATTTAAAAACTGATCAATGACTTTTGTCGTCACTTTGCCGACAATGAAACCACGGTGCATTTATTATTCTTTCGATTGCAATGTATTCCATAAAATTCTCCCTGCATCTCCTGGCGCTGTATGATAAAATATAAATATAATCTCCACCCTGTATGAATGACTCGATACGCATTAGTATCCAAGGAGGCGCGCATGATAATTCCAAAAAAGAAGTCCCCCGTCTGGTTATTGGTACTGGTGATCCTGTTTGCAGTCAACATGGCGGCCATGACCGGATCGAGACTCGTTCTCGGCTACAGCCCCGACATGAATGTCGCGGTGGAGTACGCCAGCATTTCGCTCATATTTTCACTGATTGCCTGCGCCGGCTTTTTCGGCCTGGCCTGGTTCTCCGTTATCGCGATCCTGGCGGACATCATTGCGATCGTCTATATGTACTATATCCTGCTCTTCAGCAATGCAGCCGGCTGGAAGGATCTCACGAGCATCCTGAGCTATATGTTCATACTATTCTTCGGCGTCATCGCCGCCGCGGTCGTGCAGGGCGCCGTGCTGGCTGTTAAAAGGCAACGGAAGAATAAAAACTCCTAGCATTGCCGCACCGGCTTCAACAGACAGTCAGCCGGATTTTCCAGACAGGGCGGGCGGATTCTTCTTTTATTCCTTATTCTGAAGATCGCTTCCGTAATGCTGGGCGAAATACGTCTTCGAATATTTATCCAGTTTCCAGTCCGGCACACCGCAATCCTTGCAAGGCTCCGCGATCCATTTGTTGCGAAGCCACCGGGCCGCTCTCGAATTCCGCGAATTATAGATTTGGAACGTCTTGCCGCAATGGGTCGTAACGACGGCGTAATCGCCCTTTTTCTCCACGTTCCGGATCCCGTGCAGCACGCCGGTCCTCGAAGGCCACAGTTTTATTTTATCAAGCAATAGAAAAAGTTCCACATTTTTACGATAATATCGCTTCTTTTCGGACATCAGAGGCTGAGCCTCCCCTCAAGATGGGCGTTTGACGCGGCGACGATGGAGCTGAGCATCCTGATGCCGATCGACGATATGACCACGATTTCGGTGCCGGCAATCTCGCTGGGCCATTTGTTCAAATGGATATCGGACATGACGGAGCTGATTTCCACATTGCCGATTTCTGTTTCGGCAAAGCCTTTGATACGGTAGCTTCCCGGAGCGATATGCCGCAAAAAGGATTCGAGTCCGGCATAGGGGATCTGTCCGGCAGCCTTCAGCACGAAGGCGCTGGGCCTGGATCCATAGGTGTTCGTGGTCTCGGCGCTCTCCTTTGCCTGATTGCTAAGATTCTCAATGATTTCAAGGACATCGGTCCTGCAGTAGGATGTGATATATACGGGAGCACCCGGATTCATCCCGCGGATCCTGTCGGAAACTTCAGCGATCTGTAAGCCGGATGCCAAATCTGCCTTGTTGACGATAACGGCGCTGGCATATTCGACCTGCCTTGCCAGAGCCGGCAGAAGATCGACCAGATCGATGAAATTCAATGCATCGATAACGCAGATCGTGCCGGCCGGCTCATACCGGTCGGCTGTCTTATGCCTGATCCCATCCAGGATCTGGCCCATATTCGAAGGATCCGCCAGCCCGGACGCTTCGATGAACAGATATTCCAACCCCATGGCCGACATCTCGATAAGGCTTTCCACGAATTTGTCCTTGATGCAGGCGCAGAACACCGATCCATTTGACAATTCGGCCATTTCAATGCCGTCGCGCTTCACAAGGCGCGCATCGACGTTGACCTCGCCAAATTCATTGACGACAACGCCGATCTTATGATCTTTGAATGATTCCAGCAGCGATTGCAGCAGTGTGGTCTTTCCCGCGCCGAGAAATCCTGTCAGCAGATATATCCTGATCATGATCCGATCCTTTCATTTTGGCGGGGAGCCCGGGAGTCTCACCCGGCTGCATGGATTTAGAGTCCGTGCGATCCATACGATCCGCCCCCCATGTCTTTTGCCTGCGCCGACTCTGCAGAGCCGGCATGCGGCTATAATACTTCGGCCAGCATCACCGCAGTCCCGATCTGAAGCAGATCGTGGATCAGCGTGCCTTCATGGAGCATCAGGGCATTCGCGTCCAGGGACAGCGGTACGCCCGGGCTGGCGATGTATGTGTCCTTTGAAAGCATGCCCGGCTTGATCCAGCCGCCCTCGTTGGTGGCGTCGAAAATCAGCCCGAATTCGTTTAGGCCGCTCAGGCTGGCCAATATTTCATCGGCAGGAACTTCTTTTGCTTTGTCGCCATCCTTGTCGAAAGCATAAACCAAGGCGCCTTTTTGCTTGAGTATCCCGGCCGCCAGCCTGCCGACGACGCCGCATCCGACCACCAGCACTTTCCGGTTCCTCAGCGGACCGGCCATAGCCTCGAGGGCCGTCACATAGCCCAACGCGGTGGAATGGTTGTTATCGGCGAATCTTCCGTTTTTGACATTCAGGGCGATGTATCTGTCGTCATCCGCCATGAAAAGAATATCCGCCTTCTGGCCGACAGCTTCATGGATCCCGCTGACGTCGGCGTTGCCAGGCACGAATGCTTTGGCGCCGGCCGTACGCAGGATCGCCGCGACGGAATCGGCAAAGCTTCCTATGACGCCCTGCCCGGAGGTGATGGGGATCGCTGCGGCAGTATACTCTTCAAGCTTCCTTTTCATATCCTCGCAGTCGAGGGCGACGGCTTTGGCAGCCAATTCGCCAAGACCCATGCCCGTCCGTTTTTTTAAACTCCTATCATAGCGGGTCATTTCTTCTTCCATGCCGCTGATCCATTCAGAAGTCAATCTCGTCATTTCGTCCACCTTTATGTTTATCAGGACGCTTCAGCGCCCAACACCGCGATGCTCCCGGCAGGATCATCAGGACGCTTTGGCATTCAACACCGCGATGCTCCCGAGGAGCTCCCGCTTCATTGCAGTGCGTTTGGCCTCCAGCTCTTCCAGCGTGTCCGCCGAATTGATGAATGTCCCGCGCCAGCTTCCCATTCCTTCCCGGTAATCGCTGAGGACCTCGTCTGCGCCGAAAATACTTTCGCGCAGAACCAGCGGCCTGGCTTCGCCCATGATATGCTCCCCATGACTGTGGACGCCTCGCGCGTCGATCAGATAATGCTCAATGGAGCTGTATCTTTCCGCATGCTCGTTCCGGGGGCCGAATCTGCCGTGGACGGCGATATCGCCCAGCTCTGATAGCAGGTTCATGCCTGTTGTATGATAGACGACCATCGGCGTCTGGCTGGGAATTCGGGCGTCGATCTCAAGGACCTTGAACGTTCCTTCGTCATCAATGACCTCGACATCCATGATCCCATGGAGCTCCACAAGGGAGGCCAATTTGACAGCAATCTCCTGAAAATCCGCGATTTGCCGATTTGTGACAGGGCAGGGCGATGTGACCATGCAGCAGTCGTAGACGTCGTCCATATGGATCTCCGTCACTGCATAGGTTCGGTAATCCCCTGGAACGCCGATAACTTCGATGGAATAGGACCTGCCCGAAAGATATTCCTGTACGACCCAGTCCGCCGGATTATTCACCGATTTCAAAAATGCTTCCACTTCGGTCTTTGTTTCGGCCCTGCGGACGCCGACGCTGCCGCTTTCCCCCGAGGGCTTGATGATATAAGGCGATTTGCAGTCCGGGAAATACCTGGGAGCTGGAACTGCGTTCGTATGGATCAGCCTGTCGGATAACAGCTTAGATGAGGAAATCGCGTAGGCATAGGGATCAAAGGCTATTTTCAATTTATGTTCGGCGGCGATTTCAAGCAGGGCGTTGTGGACGTCGCTGTTTTCCAGCGCCGGCAGGATGAAATCCGCCGTCTTGAGCAGTTCGATCAGCTCATCTTCTTTTTTCAGCACGTCGAAGACTGCGAATTCGTCGCAGAAGCCCGACGCGGGCGCATATTCGTTCTTATCGATCAGCAGGCTCTTAAATCCCGCTTTTCTGGCCAGATAGACAGCTTCCGTCCCCTGAAGCTTTCCGCCAATGATAGCGACGCGATCCATGGTCTCATCTCCTTCCGAATCAGTTTATGGCTTGTGACTGCATTTTGCGCAGTTGCCCGAGGTAGTCGATATATTCTGCCGTGCTTGCCGCCTCAAGCTCCATGCCGCGCAGAATTTCAACAGCTTCCCTGGCGGTCCTGCCGCCTTCATCCACATCCATCTTGCACTGTGCCACGCCCATCAGCCCCGAACGAGGCGGTATGATGGAGGTGACTACGTTCGCGCCGGCGCCGATGCGGCTTTCCAGGCCTTTGATGCCGTCGATGTCCAGAGATGCCGGGATCAGCGTATGGGGATAAAGGATGCGCATCAGCGCGATGATCTTCAGTTCCAGATCCCGATCCGGCGTCGCCATATGTTCCATCGGGCTTCCCGCCTGGGGCACAAAGCTCATCACGCGGACCTGGGAGGCGCCGATCTCGCCCATGACCATCAGGGAATCGGCTATATCCTCAAACGACTCGCCGATACCGGCCAGCAGGCCTTCCTCGATGAGCATGTCTTTTTCCTTCGCATAAAGCTTGCAGGCCATCCGCTCGTGATAATCCTGGTCCACCCGCAGCTTCCTGAACAATTCCTGGTTATGCGTCTCCTGATAAAGCGCGTACCAGTCTGTGCCAAGACCGGCGAACCTGTCGATCAGGCTGTTGCTGATGACTCCCGGCGACAGCATCACCGGAACGCCGATGTCTTCCTTGATCTCCCGGACGATATCCAGCACGGTCTGAAATTCTTCGTAATGATATACAGCGTCCTCGCCCATGGTCAGGTCGATCAGGTTGACGCCGGATTCCGCCAGCTGTTTTGCGATCGCCAGGACCTCTTCCTTTGATTTCCTGTAGCGGTCTATGTCGTTGGACTTGCGAAAATAGCAGAAATTGCAGTTGTTCCTGCAGTAAGTGGAGAAATATACGAAACCGTACATGAAGATCCTGTTTCCGAAAATCCTCTCCCGTTCGGCCCTTGCCAGCGCAAAGAGCCTCTCCATCTCTGATCCTTCAGATCCCAGATACGAAATGATTTCTTCTTTAGTCAATATTCCCATTGTCGATACCCCCTATGGTTCTCACGGACTCGAAGCTTCATCAAAACATCATGGCGCTCAAGTACGCATCCTGAAAGTCCGGATAGGTCGATAATTCCAGGTGCCTGATCGCGCGCGATATTTCGTCTGCTTCCTTTCTCTTTCGGTGTGACAGCAGCGCCATGCTGGCGCCTATGCCGGCTGCATTTCCGACATAGGCGATGCGATCGCGGTCTATGTCCGGAATGAGCCCTAATGTGATGGCGCTCTCGACTTTGATATAATTACCGAAGGCGCCGGCAATCAATATTTTCGTGATATCCTGCTGCGTGATCCGCATTTCCTTCATCATGATGCTTATGCCGGCGCTGATCGCCGCCTTGGCCAGCTGGACTTCGCGTATATCCTTCTGCAGGATCACGACATCTTCGGATCCCTCGCCATAGCACAGGACGAATTCCTTCCCATGGGCTCCCTTGCGCACGCGCCCGGCGACTTCCGGCGCCAGGCCCTTTTCGATCAATTTTTGCTCATCGAGCAGCTTTCCCGTCTTATCGACGATACCGGTCCGAATGAGCTCCGACACCGCATCGATGATCCCGGAGCCGCAAAGACCGACAGCCGGCTGATCGTCAATGGTCTTTATAACAACGTCATTTTCGGTGATCCGGACGTCTTCGATGGCGCCCGACGCAGCCCGCATGCCCTGATGGATCGAGGCGCCCTCGAAAGCAGGGCCAGCCGCTGTCGAGCAGGCGATGGCGTTCCCCTTCATTCCCAGGACGATTTCTCCGTTGGTGCCAACATCGAGCATCAGATGCGCATCGTTTTTATCGAGCAGTTCAGTAGCGATCAGTCCGGCTGTGATATCGGAGCCGACATGCCCGGCGATGCAGGGAAGCAGATAGTAACGCGCCAGCTTGTTGGCCAACAGCCCGGCATCCTTCGCATAGCCGCGCACCGCGGCACGAAATACCGGCGCGAACGGCGACTGCGCCAGCTGGATCGGCTCGACGCCAATGAAAAAATGCGCCATTGTCGTATTGCCGGCTACCGTCAAATAGTAGATATTTTCCGCACTGATCCCGGCCCTGTCCGCCAGCGACTCCGTTATTTCGTTCAGACAATCGATGATCTTGCCATGGATCATGTCCAGGTTTTCTTTGCATTCACTGGCGTAGTGGATCCTTGAGATGACATCGGCGCCGTATGCGCCCTGGGGATTGGTCCTGGCGATAGCATCGATCCTCCTGCCCCCGTCCAGGTTCCACAGCATGCCGACCACCGTCGTGGTCCCAATGTCGAAGGAAACGCCATAGCAAGCGTCGGCTGCATTCCCTTTTTCAATATGCACAATTTCATTGTCACTAATTGTCAAAGTAAGCTCGCCACCGTCTTTCGCCAGCTTTGGGATCTCCGCCAGCAGCGCCGGATGGACCGCGATCCCATCCGCCTGGCAGGCGTCGATGATCCGCGCTTCGTCGCTTCTTTGGTCGTCAAGTGTAGCTTTCTTATAGGAAATCAGCCTTTTGTAGATCCGATGGTCCGGCCTGATCGCCTCTTTCACGTCGAGCAGCTTTGTCTTTCTTTTTACGGCACTGTCGGATGCCGGTATCTCAATGACGGCATCCTCCGTCGGCCTGTAGCGGCACGCCAGCCTGTATCCGGCCGCCAGCTCCCTTTTGGTGAGCTTGTGCCGGTCCGCTTCGCAGGGCTCGTCGATGTTTGCGGATATGATCCGCACCCTGCACTTGCCGCAGGTCCCGGCGCCGGCGCAGTTGCCGTCGATGGACGCTCCCGCTTCCGCTGCGATCTCAAGCAGGGTCATGCCCGGATCGCCGCTCCAGATGATCTTTTCCGGTAAAAATTCAAGTCTCAATTCAATGCTCCTTATCGATCCGCTTCTTAAAGCCTGTCAGCGATCCGCTTCTCAATGCTCCTTGCGGCGGTTCTTCCTGCTGAGTTTGCAGAATTTGCAGCCCGAAGGATTTCCGATGCATGCCTGGCATTCCGCGGCAGGCAGCTTGTCCGGATCCTCAACGACCAGATACAGTCCGGCGCAGGTCTTCAGCGGCAGCATGATGCCGCTGTCCATGACCTTGACGCCGATCTCGTCCCCGTTCAGGATCCTGTACAAATTCCGGGTTTCCACAAGGTCCATGCCGTAAAATCCCGGGCCAAAGCAATTCGACAGATACCTGCCACCTGAAGGATCCGCCCGCAGATCCTCTTCCGCCCACTGCCTGATGCGTTCGTTGAGCAGGTCCCTTCCCGCATCGACATAGGACGTTCCCCAAATATCGGCGAACAATCGCCGCGTTATCGGCTCATCATGGCCGCAGCGGCACTCGCCGGCGGTGATCATATACAGATACACTCCCCTGACATTGGCGTCCGGGATCTGGGCAAAGGCGTTGCAATGAAGCTCCATATCCCCCGCGACCACCTTGCCGCCCCTGAATGCATCCGGGCCGAAGGAGGCTACCAGGGCATCGATGCTGATGCCCTGGATTCCTTGTTCCCAGACCTGCCTGGATTCCTGATACATGCGCCTGTGCTTCTCTTTTTCGAGATCCAGGCCGCAGATCCTGACGTAATACTCCTCTGCAAGTCCCCGCGCTTCCTCTTCCTTAATATTGATCCTCATGTTATTAATCATATTCACGTCTCTTCCCACTCTTTTGGGTGATAATGACAGCGATTATCGGTTTCTATCAGGATCGTGCGGCTTCTCTGATATCATCAAGCAGCTCCGCCCTGCTCGGAATGATGGAGATCCATTTCTGCTCACCATTGATGCACATGGTCGGCAGGTTCTGGATGCCCATTTTTCTTGTCCGGGCGATATCTTCCCTGATGAAATACTTGTAGACTTTGTAGTCCGCGATATCCTTGAAATCGTCGAATGCGTCCTCGACGCTGCTCAGCATGTAGGTGCAGGCCGCGCACTGCTCCGGATCAAGAAGGAACAGCTCGATCAGGACCTTGTCGAGATTCTTGTAATCGGGGATCTCGACATCGATATCATCCACGACCGCATGATAATTCTCGATCATCTTTCTGGCTTCCGCCGGATGATGGACCGCCTGCGCCGCGGCGATGGTGTTTTCGATCGGCGTGTCATAAGGCATGTCGCAGCCCGGGCTGATGATGAGATTATGGTGATCCACGCTGTCCAGAAGGTCGACAACGCATTTCATATTGTCTTCCTGAGTGCCGAACAGCATCGTCGTCGTCAGCGGAATATTTCCGCCAAGCGTGACATTGTATTTGTCTGTCGTGGCCTTGGCTCCCGCCAGATTGACATTTTCGTCGATGGATATGCCGTCCGGATTCATCTTGCACATGACTTCGATCTGTTTCGTCGCATTGCCGCAGACGAAGAAGCAGGAATATGCGCCCTGGGCCCTGACAAAATCAAAGACCGCCGTGAAGCTTTCGGACAGCATCTTCTCAATATGCTTGGGCGATATCTGGCTCACTAGCGGATCGACCACCGCAATGACGTCCATGCCGGCGTCGATATACATCCTGGCCATTTCGACGGCGACCTGCCCGCAGAAGTCAACAAGCTCTTTCACATATGCCGGGTCCGTCACCATGTCCATGAAAATATCGCTGCCCCTGAGATGGGACGCCAGCGTAAAAGGTCCGCAGATCAGGCCGTACAGAGCGACTTTATCGCCGATCTCCGCCTTCACCCGGCGCATGGCCGACAGGATCATCGGAAGCCTTCCGGATTCCGCTGTCGGCAGTTTGCATACGCAGGGTATGGTTTTTTCTCCCGCGTAGGGATGCGATTTGACCGACGGCGGATTGTTTTTCGCCCAGAGAAGATCGCAGCCCAGGAATTCGGCTTCGACCTGAAGGTCGAAAAGCACCGGCATGCCGTCCGGCGAATAGAGTTTGCAAACCTCCAGCAGCGATTCCACCAGCTTGTCCTCATCCCGCAGGATCTCTTCAGCGGTGTAGCCCTTCAGCTTGCCGGCGTGAACGCCCGCAAAGGGCACCCAGGGCACCGCATCGGTCTGCTCATGTCTTAACGTTTTGAATATCAGCTCTTTTCCCATCATTATCCTCCCATGACTATATCTTGTTAATATTGGATCTTATCAGTGATCGACTTTAATTGAATTCTACAATCGCCGGGTTTTGCCGTATATATTTCACCAGACAATTATAATTGTATAAGAATACAAATCAGCGTCCGGTTTGGTTGTCAGCCTGACATAATGCATCGGGCATCATCCATAATCTGAAAGCTGTTTTCATGCTCCTGCAACCAGCCGGTCAGCCAGTTCCACAGCGCCGATGGCATCCACCGAATAATTGGCGCCGATCTGCGTTGCATATCCATTGGACAGGGGGGCTCCGCCGACCATGACTGCGACATTCTTCTCCAGTCCTCCGCGCTTCAGGGCTTCGACTGCTTGTTCCATTTGGCCCATCGTGGTCGTCAGCATGGCCGACATTGCCAAGATATTTGGCTTATGCTCAAGCACCGCGGCGATCATCTTCTCTACGCCCACATCGGCGCCAAGATCAATGATTTCATAGCCGGCACCCGCAAGGAGCATGCAGCAGAGTTTCTTTCCGATATCGTGCAGATCCCCTTCAACCGTGCAGAAGACGATCTTGCCGGAGTTCTTTATATCGCCTGCATTCAGATGGGGTTTCAATATTTCCATTCCCGCATCGACAGCCTGGGCGGACATCAGGACTTCCGGCACGAAGATCGTGCCTTCCCGGAATTCCTCTCCGACTCGGTTCATCCCTTCCAAGAGCCCTTTATTCAGGATGTCCTGCGGCGCTTCTTCATCTTCCAGCGCCTCTTTGGTCAGATCCACAACTTCCTCCAGGTCTCCGTCTTCGACTGCTTCCATTATTTTCTTTAGTATTTTGCTCATATCGCACCTCTTGCTTTATTTACGGATGCCATATTCCACTTCGGCATCCTCGATGATCTTCCTGATGTAAGCGGCGTCTTCTTCCCGGAGCGGATCGGGAACGTGGTTTTCCAGAATGTAGATGGCCTTTTCGTAGCTCTTCTCCGTCAATGTCTTTGATCCGCCGGCGATCCAGGCATCCCTGTTCTGGCGGTTGATCAGATCCGAGTTGGATTGAATCTTTCTGTAATTGCCGCTGGTATGCGGATTCGACACAAATTCTCCCGTACCGACCTGTTTGATGATATCAAGCGCGATGGTATCCTTGTTCACTTCAAATCCATTGATAGTATGCAGCACCATCTTGAAAATCTCAGCGTCCGTGATCAGCTGAGCGAGATCGAATGTCATGCCTAGCTCCAGCATGCCTGCACCGTATATGAGGTTGGCGCCTCCCTGGGCAGCCAACAATGCGGTCAGGGTCTTTTCGTGAGCGGCCTGCGCATCCGGTACCTTGCTGTCCGCCTATCCTCCCGCCACAAAGCTGGGCAGCAGATAGTATTGGGACAGCTGGGCGACGGCATTGCTGATCATAGCCAGCTCGGGGGCGCCAACGGGCGTCGTCAGATGCTTCATATCCATGATGCTCGTGGAGCTGGCGTAGAACACCGGTGCGCCCTTGCAGGCCAGCTGGCTCAGCACCACCGCGGACAGCACCTCGGCATTGTGGGTGACAAGGGTCCCTGCCAGCGTCACCGGAGCGGTGGCGCCGGACAAAGCCATGGAGATGATGTTGCACGGGATCCCGGCCCGCGCCGCTTCGATGATCACGTCCGATGCTGCCGGATTCAATTGCAGCGGACTTGTGGGGCATACGTTGAAGGTGACGATCGGTCGTTTTTTCAATTCTTCCCTGCCGCCAGCGATCTTTGCCGCCATGTCGATGATCTTAAGGGCATTTCTTTCGCCATCCGGTCCGATGAAAATATGCTTGCTTGTGTTGTGGAACATCGCTTCGATATTGTGCAGCGCCTGCACATGGCCCGGGATATCCTGGGATGCCACGGAGCGATAAGCGATCGGCAGGACCGTGATAGCATCCGCCACCTTCGTATTCCTGGCCAGGTCTTCCTTGGTAGACTTTCTGTATTCCCTTGTATATGGATCAATAACATTCACGCCTTCGCCGAAATTGATGAAGGCGACCTTTTTCTGTTTGATCACATAGTCGTTTTTCGGGTTCCTGCCTGCGAGCAGGATCACCGACGGAGCCGATTTTATGCTTTCCTCCACCATATGGACCGGCAGCTTGACCGTCATGCCTTCGACCGCAGCCCCCGAAGCCTCGTAAAGATCCCTGGCCTTTTTGCTTTCAACCTTGATGCCAACCTGGCTGAGGACCTCGAGACTGGCTGAATGAATGGCGTACAGCTGGTCGTCCGTCAGCCGGTTTCCGTAGCTGAATGCAGAATCTATGGAATCAAGAGCATATCCGACTTTTTCGCGTCTGCTCATATTGTCCTCCTTTATTCCTGTATTTATTCGCATCCCGGGCTTGGAGAAGTCTCCGCCCCCGGGATGCATTGCTTGGGAAGCAAATACTTGATTGATCGATTTTCCGGCGTTACTCGCTGACTGGCGGATTGATGCCGAATTTCTTGAGTTTGCCTGCCTTGCGGTCTTCACTGAGCCACATCAGCAGCCGGATCTCCATGAATGCCACGACGAACATGAATGGGATCGAAATCAGGATCGACAGGTATTTGAGCGCCGAGAACGACGCGCCAGCCGTCAGGATCGAGATCGGAACGAGTGTCAGTATGAAACACCAGAACACTCTGAGCCATTTGTTGACATCGCCGCTCTTGTCGGTCTGTCTGGTCGTCGTCTGAGCCAGCGACAGTGAAGCCGTGTCCAGCGATGAAGCGACGAAACCGACGATTATGAAGATAAACAGGGCCGGAATAATGATGGCTCCGCCGGGAAGAAGTCCGATGACTTCATAGATGCCGGCTTCGCCTTTGCCGCTGTTGGCAAGGGCCACGATATCCGTCAGGCCGTTGATGTGGGCATAGATCGAAAAGCTGCCGTTGACAGTGAACAGGAACCAGCCGCCGGCTGATATACCAATTAACGTCGCCCATACCAGCTGGCGCAGCGTTCTTCCCTTGGATATCTTGGCGATGAAGATTCCCATCAGCGCCGCGTAGTTCAAATAAAAGGCCTGGAAGAACATGGTCCAGTTTTCCGGAAAACCGGACTGGGTAACGGGATCCGAGAACAGGCTCATGCGTGGAAACAGCTCAATCATCCATCCAAAGGAATTAACCGAGTTTTTCATGATGAACGTCGTCGGCCCTGCAACAAAGATGAAGCCTATGACAAGCACCGCCAGGATCGTCGTCGTATTGCTCAGACGTTGCATGCCTTTCTTTGTTCCCAGGAAGGACGTAAAAGTGAATACAAGACCAATGACAAGTACGATCAGGATCCGGACGATATTGGTGACTTCGATGCCGAAAACGGTTGTCAGTGCGCCGCCCGTCAGCGGGACTGCAAGTCCAAGACTGCATCCAAGACCGCCGACAATACCGAATATGACGCAAAAGTCGATCAGTTTCCCGACAAACGATTTGCCTTTGAATTCACCCATCATACTGGCGCAGACCACGCTGGTCTGAAGACTTGGGATCTTGCGGATATAGAACGCATAGGCCATCGCCGCTCCAATTGCAACATAGATGCATTGGCCGGACAGACCCCAGTGGAAGAGCTGATATGCCAATGAGGACTCCAGGGCTTCAAGGCTTTCCGGCGCCATTCCGAGGCCAGGCGTCTCATAGTAGAACGCCCACTCGGTGAAGGACCAGTACAGCGCGGCGGATGCCAACGCCGCCAGAGTCATCATCGCTATATAGCTGAACATGGAATATTCGGGCTTCTCGTCACCAAATCTGATATCTGCATACTTGCCCAAACCGAGATATATCGAAATGCATAACGTGGCGAATGTGAACACCAGAAGGATCGAGCCGAATATGTCGATCGCGCTCCAGAATGCCGCATTGACCGCGTCCAGCGTCAAATCGGGTTTGATGAACATGAATAAAACGAATGTGAAAAGTATTCCTAAGCTGACAACGATCAGGGGTATGTCGTATTTTGTTTTCCTGCTGATTTCCTGTTCCACCGCACTCTGTGGAATATCGAATTCTTTGGACTGGCTGGATTTGACTCCTTCGAGTTCTTCCATTGTTATATCCCTCCTTACAGGACATTAAAATATTTTTGAGATGGTTTGCGATCATTCTTGATCTTTCCAAAAGCTTTTCGTTCAGCCATATTCGGTGTCACGCCGCGCAGGCTCCCAGCGGCTCCTGCGCAGCATGGCATCCTTTGAACGAAAGGAGTATCGACTCAGAAAGATTTTCCCAGCTTTTTCTTGAAGAGCTCCACGCTGGGTATTTTAATGTCCAGTAATTCAGCGATTCTCATTTTAGCGGCCATGCCGTAGCTTGCATGCGGTCTGTCAAGGACGGTGCCGATGTCAAGAGATTCCCTGATCTCTTTCATCTTGTAGGAGTCCGACAGATCGAACACGCTGCAGCCAAGTTTGTTTGCGACATATTCCTTTGCAGCACTTATTTTCATGCCTTTCATGACCATACGGGCCACCAGGTCTCCGGCTGTCCGTATCCCGCCCATACCGGCGGCCATTTCATGCATTACTGCCATGCCAAAGGGATCTCCGTGGCCAATCTACAACCCGTCAGCTTTGCCGATCTCGAGCATCGCCTTGGCTGCCCTTGTCGTCGCATCCGTTGGCGAGGTATTGGTTAGCGGAATCCCTCCAACGCCCATGCCGACGTTGACCAGTACCGGTATGTCCGCTACCCTCGTAGCTTCCTTCGCGTAGGTCAGCGATCTCGACAGGTTCCAGGCAAAGGATTTGCTGCTGTTGGTGTTGATGACGGCGCCAAAGCTGTGCGCTCCGGCAGCCTCAACGGATTTGACCTGTTTCGCAGGATACTGCCCGGCGATCCTTTCACCTTCGAATTTCAGCTTGCCGTGCATGCCGAGATGGAATTCGTTGGCCATGCCCATGGTGATGCTCAGGTTTGGGTATTTCCGCGAGAGGACCTTGGCTGCTTCCAAAGCTGCAAGCGCGTCGGCATCGCCGCTGGCGCCGGATGTATCGAATTGTATTCCGCAGGTGCCCGCTTCGGCCATTGCGGACCCGATAAAAATCATATCGTTTTTGCAAAGCTCCACAGCCTCTTCCTGGGCCACCATGGCTTCCTTGATTTTGCCTTCCGGAAGAAGGGTCGCCCAGTTGTCCACCGGACCGTCGGGCTTGGTGTATTGCCCCATGTTCGGCATCGCACCATAGAAGATCGGCATGATGCAGTTCATCTGGGCATGTTCCATCGCCATTGCCTCTTCAGGAACGATGTTCTTGATGGCTTTATAGCTGTAATCCGTATTGCAGAGCTCCATCGTATCCGAGCAAAGTACTCGTTCGTGAATCAGCAGAGCAGTTGAACGATCCACCGGAATAGCGCATCTCACCGGCAGTTTAAGCGTTCCGGCGTCGAATGTCACAACGCCTTCGTTACCGCGTTCTACGCTCACATTTTTCTGCGGCATCGTCAGGATATCCACCAGATGCTCTATTTCGTCCTGTCCCATCGGCTGGGATTTCCCTTTGACGACAGCGTCCTCCATGCCGGCCAGAATGTCATTTTTGATCTCTTCTTTCGACATCCAGACGCCTTCGCCATCTCCCATTCTAGTAAAGAATTTCTCCATGTATTGCTACCTCCTTCCTTTATTGCTGTCTATCGTCCAGTAATTTCTTCGCCATTCTGCAGCATTCCGAAGCGTCTTCGCTGTAGGCGTCCGCCCCGATCTTGTTTGCCCATTTCTGAGTAATTGGCGCTCCGCCGACCATCGTAATGAATTTGTCCCTGATGCCTCTTTCTTTCAGGATCTCTTCAAGCTGCTGCTGGACCACCATGGTCGTCGTCAGAAGCGCGCTTGTTCCGATGATGTCGGCATTATGTTCTATGGCCTTTTCGATGATCGTTTCAGCCGGCACTTCCCTGCCAAGGTCAAAAACTTCGAATCCGGTCGTCTTCAAGAGCGAACAGCATATCCCTTTGCCGATGTCATGCACATCGCCCTCTACTGTAGCCATGACGATCCTGCCCTTTTGCTCGACGGTCCTTCCGCTTTTCAGCAGATCGTCTTCGACCCTTGTGGTCACTGCCTTCATTACCTGAGTCGCAAAAATCAGTTCCGGCAGGAATATTTCCCCTCTGCCGAACTGTTCGCCCAGCTCGTTGATCCCTGCGCTGAACCCTTCAGTCAGCAGTTCGACGGGATCCATTCCTATCTCGGCGCACTGATCCAATGCCTGCATGGCGATATCTTCGTCAGCTTCGATTATCGATTCAAATGCAGCTTTGATGATTTCTTCCCTGCTCATTCCAAATCTTCCTTCCTTTCATAGATATTTCCTTGTTTGAACGTTCGATCGTATATAGAGCAAAAGGCGTGCCATTTGATATTTTTTTTCAAATGGCATTCCCTCTATACGGCAAGATGCCGTTGATGGTTGAATTTTCAGTCATTAATTTAATCGCATATTTTATGCCTGATATCCGGCGCCAATAAAAAAAGCGCCGAAACAATGATTTTTTTCATCACTGATGATGAATTTTTTCATCGTTCGACGCCTTCGCGTTCCTGTTTTATTTCTTATGCTTCTTCATTAGCTTTACAATGGTGGACTGATCAACTTTCAGGGCCTCGGCAATCTTGTAAGTCGATCCGTACAGTTCGGCAGCCTTATCGATCAGCTGTCTTTCAACCTCATTTTTCGCCTCTTTAAGCGGCAAGATAGCCGTACAGATGACTTTCCCTTCATCACGCTGCAGTTCGCTGCCGCCGCCATACAAGATGGCCTTCACCGCCTCATCATCGATCAGGCTCCCCTCCGTCATGATGAAGACGCGCTCCAGCGCATGTTCGAGCTCCCGGACGTTCCCCGGCCAGGTGTAGCCTCGCAGCACGTCCTTGGCCTTGCGGTCCAGGGTCTTGTGGGTTTTGTATTTGACATTGTAATTCGATATGAAATATTTCGCCAGCGCCCCGATATCCTCCGGGCGTTCCCGGAGCGGCGGGATTTTGACCGGGATCACGTTCAGTCTGTAATAGAGGTCCTGCCGAAAAAACCCCTTCTCCGACATCACCTTCAGATCCCGGTTCGTCGCGGCGATGATCCTGGTGTCGACTTTTCTCCTCTTGATCCCGCCGACGCGTGAAAACGAGCCATCCTGTATAAAATCAAGCAGCTTGACCTGAAGTGCCAGCGGCATTTCGCCGATTTCATCAAAAAACAGGGTCCCGCCGTCCGCCATCTCGACTTTTCCCGGCTTGCCTTCCTTCTGCGCGCCGGTGAAAGCCCCCGGCTCATAGCCGAACAATTCGGATTCGATAAGATTTTCCGGTATGATCCCGCAGTTGATTTTTATAAATGGCCCTTTGTTTCGCTCACTGAACCGGTGCAGCGCTCTTGCCACCAGTTCTTTTCCAACGCCTGTCTCGCCTTCCACCAGCACCGTCACACCCAGCGGCGCGATGCGCATGATGGCGTCGCGGATCTTCGTCATGGCCGGGTCGATGGAGATCAGGCCTTCCTCGACAAACGCGTCTTCGCGCAGCTTGGCGATTTCGGCATCCTTGATGCGAAGCTCCCGTTCCTTGTCTTCGACAGTTGCGAGCAGCTCATTGACGGCGTCGACGTCCTTCGAGGTGCTGATGACCATGATGATCTCTTCCTGATCGTTGTCGAATATTGGAACCCCCGTGGCCAGGACGGTCCGCCCGTCTTTAAGCTTCTGGAGCATGTTGACCAGTTTCTTCTGTCTCAGGACCTCCATCGTGCAGCTCGTGGACAGATAGCCGTCCCGTTCAAGATCTCTGGCATTCTTACCGACGATCTGCTCCACCGGAAGCCCGATGATCTTGGCGGACGCCGGATTGACAAACAGAACGTTTCCTTTCCCATCTGCCACAAATATCTCTTCGCCAAGATATTCGACCATGATCTTATAGAATTTATTCTGGTATTTTTCAAGGCTCGGATCCATGCCTAATTTCTCCGTAAGCGATTTCATAGACGTCCTCCGCGTTTTTTGGGCGCCCTCGACATCTTCGAGATCCCGTAAATGACCGCCGTCGCAACGCCGCTGAGCAGTATCCCGGGCATTGGGCCTATGATCATCCTGTAGAACAGGTATCCGAGGCCGAAGGCGCTGGCGATATAGATATTGAACATGCTCTCGGAAATTTTGTCCGACTTGAACAGCCGGACACATTTGTGTCCTATACCGATATGAAAGATAAAAGCCGCGATGGCCATGGTCAGCGTCGTTTCCGAGCTAAGATCCGCAAAATTCATATTTTGATCTCCTTGATTTCATCGATAATATTTCCCATACGATTCATTATAGCTCAAGATCGCATGAAACTCTTGAAATTATTATTTTACTGCAAATATAAATATAATTCGCCGCAAAGTCAACTATAAAGAAGATCGGTACTTGTCGGGCCCGACGCCGTACTCCTTCTTGAAAGCCTTGTAAAAGCAGCTGTAATTGTTGAAACCGAACTGCCGGCTGATCTCGCCGATGGGCGCGGAGCCCCTGAGCAGCTGGGCGGACTTTTCGAGGCGCTTGGAAATGATATATTTATTGAGGGTATATCCGGTAAATTTCTTGAAAAGCCTGCAGATATAGAATCTGCTGAAATTGACCTCGGCCGCCAGGCGTTCCAGGGAAAGGTCTTCGGCGATATGTTCGTTTATATGGTGCACCAGCCTGATGATCGTCTCGATGGAGCCGGTATCCTGCGGGCGGGCATGGGTTTCGTCGTAAAACCGGTCATAGAGGTTTGCCAGCAGTTCATAGAGAAGTGCCCGTTCCATGATATCGCGGCCATGGGAGATGTCGATATTGTTGTAACGATCCAGCAGGGACAGGTACTTCGCGAAATCGGCATCATCCAGATGCACGACAGGATAATTCCGGTTGCTTTTGCTGAATATGCACAGCAGATTGGAATGATCCGAGCACGAAGACAGCAGAAAATCCGGATCCAGGGAAAAGCAGTAGCGGTCCTGGTCCGCGCCAGGATCCCGCAGCAGCATGTGCGGTTCAAAAATATCGATCAGGGCGATATCGCCGCTTTTGATTTTATAGTCGCGCCCGCCGATCATCAGCGTGCCGATATCATGCAAATAAAGCTGAACCTCGTAAAAATCGTGGTAATGGTTGCTGTAGCTGAATTCATTTTCGCTGTTGTATTTGATGATCCGATAATCGCCGCGGTAAAGCAGTTCATGAGTCAGAAAAACCGATGACGACATGGCGATGCCTCCTTTATCTATGCTAAACGATATCACTTCAACCCACCCATTTCAACAAGCAATATTTTATTGGTCAATATATGAAATGTCTCGAGCAACCATGGCCATCGACAGCAACGTCAATTATATGGTAGAAATAATTGATATATAAAAAGCGCATTTGACCGCCCCATCGATCCGCAATCGATTCCTACCGTATTTACAAGACGTGGACTGCGTCGGCCGGCCATCGGATGGCATGGAAATTGCTCAATAAAATCATATGCATTTGCAACTAATGAAAAATGATGAAAAAATTCATCGCCGAAATGGCAAATCGAACTTTTGGATCAACAGGAAAAAAAGCGCAGAAAGAAACGAGGTATTTTATGGATAGAAACAAGCTGGCCAACAATGCCATACTCCTGACGACGGCCATGATCTGGGGGAGCTCGTTCCCGATCCGAAAAATGGCGGAGGAATATATGACGCCGCTGTTCTTCAACAGCATGAGGCTTTACACTGGCGCGGCCTTCGTTGCAGTGGTCATGATCCTGACGTATCTGTATAGAAAGCGAAAATCGTCACTGCGAGGCATTGCGGAAAAATCCGGCGGCTTAGCGCCGTTGTCTTATCAGCTCCTTGGCGGCGTCGTCTGCGGAATCGTCCTGTCCGCAGGATCGATATGCCAGCAATGGGGGCTCTATTTTACTACTGCTGGAAAGACAGGCTTCATTACGACGCTTTATACAATTTTTGTGCCGCTGATCAGCTGGCTGTTCCTGCGTAAAAAAATCAACAGGCAGATCTGGATCGGCGCCGGCTTTGCCGTGGCCGGACTGTTTTTCATCAGCGCCGGGAGTGGTTTTCGGCTGGAGATCGGCGATTCGGTGGTTTTTATCAGCGCCATCTTCTTCGCCCTGCAGATCCTGGTGATAAACCACTACGTTCAGCGCACCTCTGCGCTTCTGCTGAATGCCGTTCAGCTGGCAACGGCGGCGACCATCAGCCTGACCGCTTCGTTCTTTCTTGAGAGCGGCAATACGCCAGGCGCCGTTCTGGACGCCTACGCCATCATCCTTTATGCAGGCGTCATCTGCCTCGGCGTCGCTTACTCGCTGCAGACCGTCGCGCTGAAGCATGCGGTCCCATCCGTCGCCGCCATTATCCTGAGCTTCGAATCGGTGTTCGGCGCCCTGTTCGGCGCCATCATACTCGGAGAACGGATGACCGGCACCCAGCTGCTTGGCTGTGGGCTGATTTTTGCTGCGATCATCGTGGCACAGTATGAATGGGGCATGAAAAAATCAGCGACGTCTCGGGCGTCGGCAGAAGAGAATGCCAGTCTTACTTCCACCGAACCGTCTGCCTGATCAAAATATAAAACAAAGGCCGGGCCTGGCTCGCATCGAGCAAAACCAGACCTGGCCTTTTTATGTTATTGCTTTATGCTATCCTATTTGGAAGCTTCTGTCTTGACGGCGGATTCCTTATGGCTTGCATTGAAATTGCGGACCATGACGACGACGTCCTTGAAGCCCATGATGGACAGCTGGATGATCATCAATACACTGACGATCAGCGCGATCCACACCATGGAAAGGCCGATGGTCTGTATCTGGAAGAAGAATGCAAGCAGATAGTGGAGGCCGAACACGCCAAGGACGATGACCCAGAACAATTTCCAGGAGCCGGTGCTGGCGCCGAGCCATCCAAAGATGCCGGGGCTCGTGACTTTTTCCTTGACGAGGGGGCTGGACTTGAGCTCTTCGCCGAGAGTTTTATAGTTGGTGGCATCGGCTTTTTCATATTCCGGCTTGGTCGCAAGGCTGACAATGATCATGACCGGTATTGCGACGAGCAGGCCGACATGGGCTGCATGAAGCCCGTTGACAAGGGATCCCGGGCTTCCGGTGGTCAGCCAGGCATAGACTGCCCAGCCAAATGCTGTCGCTCCGCCAAGAACTGTTGAAGCAAACGCGCCGGCAGTCGTTGATCTTTTCCAGAACCAGGCGCTGAGCGTCGTGGCGAGAAGTCCGGAGATACCGATCGCCTGCGCCAGGGACCAGAGCGGAACGAGGATCGGCAGCCAGAGCGCGCTGGCGATACCGATGGCGACGACGACGACGAGGGACATCCTGCTGGCGAACAGGACCTGGGAATCCGTCGCTTTTTTATTGATGACACGATGATAGATATCCCTGGTCAGGATCGTTACGCCGTTCATCGCGAAGGATGAACCGCAGGAGATGATCGTCATCAGCAAACCGACGATGATCAGCACGCCGACGAGGGTGCCGGTCTGATTGATGGAAAACCAGGCGTAAAGGGCGTCGCCTGCGAGTCCTTCCGGAACTGCGATCTTGCCTAATGTAACGGCGGCGATGATCGTCATGCCCGAGAGGAACGGGAGCACGTTATAGTATGATCCGCCGAGGACAGCCAGCATGCCGTTGGAGCTTGTCCTTGGGGATTCGCCGATATATGCCCACATATAGATCCATGGGTCAACCAGGTAAAATACGCCGAAGGTCAGCAGCCATACGGTGAACATCGAGAAGTTCACGGTCCAGATGTTCATGAATGCCGGCGGAAGGGCCTGGAACATGGAGTCGACGACCTGGGTCGGATTTCCGATCAGCTTGAATGTCACAAGGGCAAACAGTGTGATGCCGAGGGACTGGAGTATGGACTGGATCCACTGGGTGACGAGAGCGGAATACTGTCCTGCCGTCACAAGATACATCAGAACGACAACCGCGGAAATCACGACGCCGTATTTGATATCAAGACCGAATACGACATTGATCACGATGGCGATGGCAAGGAACTGCATGCCGGTCAGGAAGCCTGGTCTCATGAATCCGACGATAGCGACCGGAAGCCTGAGTGATTCGCCGTATCTGGCGCAGACAAAGTCCGCCAGCGTAACGGCACCGGTTTTTCTGCCGAAATAATTCAGCCGGCGTGCGAAAATGACGATGAACGCCACGCAACCGCTGACGACGAACAGGGAGGTCCACATGCCGGACAAGCCGTTGGTGTAGCCGAGGCTGACATAGCCGGAAACACTGGCTCCTCCGACATATCCTCCCAGATAGGCGCTGGCAAGAAGCCAGAATGGGGCTTTTCTGCCAGCCAGCAGAAAGTCCTCCGAAGACGTGGCCATCCTCTTGAACCACATGCCCATCATGATGAATACTATGACAAGTGCGACGAGGGCGATCGAGGAAATAGTGATTACACTCATTTTAGTTCTCCTTTCAAATTATTATATTAAAAAAATACGGTTGACGATGATTTTTTCCCGCCATCCTATTGGCCTGCCGAATATTTTTTCATGACTTCGGCATTCAGGGCCACCGGCGGCTGATAATCGTCCGGCAGCAGGCATTTATAGCTTTCGCCGTTCAATCTCTCCTTGAATTCTTCCTTCGCGCGCCTGATGATTTCAGGATCGAGAAGCAGATCCATCGCCGACAGCGAGATGACCTGCGCGGCTTTATCCAGGCTCTTTTGTCCCATGCTTCCGGCGGCGCACATCGTGACGCCCCAGTGATGCCAGCCGGCGTTCTCCGGACCCATCGCGATCCACGGCGAGGCGTATGGCGCGTTCCAACTGAATTCAGATGTATCGCAAACGACAGTATGTCCGCCATTAAAGGGCAATATCCCTGTGGCAAGGCCCGTTTCTGCAACGCCGATCTGTTTCTGGATCTCTTTCGCGGTCTGCTGTTCTTCATCAGTGAATACCGGGGGACCGACTTCCTCGAAGTTGTCGTGAACGACCTGCGCCAGCACCTGGTTCGGGATCTTGTGATGCGTCATTGTGATCAGCTCGGTCTCGACTGTCGTTTCCGTGGCCAATGCCGCACCCTTGGCACAATTGGTGATTCGCCTGAGCGCATCCTCCGCTTCGGCAGTCGTCACAAATCTGCCGACATACCAGGCCGACGCCTTATCCGGAACGACGCTGGGGAATTCCGGGCCGGTATGGCTGAAGGTGAAATTGATCGTGTTTGCCGCATCCGGCGGGCAGCCCGGGTATATGTGCTCCCGGAGCATTTCAACAGCGTGCCCCTGCAGGATCGCCGCATCGAGCGCGCTGCGTCCGTGCCATGGGCTGTTCCCGTGGGACGTTCGGCCGTGGAAATGGTACTTGACGCTGAAATACGCGCAGCAGCTGTCGTAATCCGCTTTATTGTAGCTCCAGGGATGCCAGTCGAGGAAAGCGTCGATACCGTCGAAATATCCGGCCTTGCCCATGAACGGCTTGCCGAGGCAGAGCTCCTCCGCAGGTGTCCCGAGAACCTTGACGGTCCCCTTCAATCCGAATTCATCGATGGCGTTCTTGATGGCAATAGCGGCTTTGACGCCGGCAGTCCCCAGAAGATTGTGTCCGCAGCCGTGACCCGGCGCGCTTTCGACAAGCGCTTCCTTTTTCGCTGAGCCGCTTTTCTGGGACAACCCAGGCAGGGCATCATATTCGGCATTTATTGCAATCACCGGAGCGCCGTCGCCATACGATGCGACGAAAGCCGTCGGCATTCCCGCCACTCCCGTTTCGACTTTGAATCCATTTTCGGCCAGCAGGTCCGTCAGGACCTTGGAAGATTTGAATTCCTGCATCGACAGCTCCGGCGACTCCCATATTTTTTTTGCGGCGTCATAAAAAGCGTCTTGATGATTGTCGTTCCACTTTAAAACGAAATCTTTTACTGTAGCCTTATCCATTTCTTCTCCTTTCATATATGTTGATTGAATTTTGAAACAATTTAATTCACGAATGTATTATGCGATTCACCGATGAATTATTCATCGAATTGTTTATTGAATTATCTGTCGATTCATCTGCTGAACGATTCTTTGGATCATCTGTCGATCTCCAGCATTGTTTCGGCCAGCACTTCCGTACCGAGCACAAGGTCCTCAAACCTCGTGTCTTCCTGAGGACAGTGGCTCTTTCCGCCGATACTCGGCACAAACAGCATGCCCGTTGGGATGATGCTGCTGATGAATACTGCATCGTGACCGGCGCCGGAGGTCAGATAACGCTGGGCAAGTCCGAGTTTTCTAGCCGAGGCGGCGATGGCTTCGACGATCTTTTTATCAAAGTGCACCGGTTCTGCCCGCCAATAGCGTTCAATGCTGAACGCAACGTCCATGCTTTGACAGATCTCTTCGATTATGCTCCGCGACCGCATTTCGATCTCCGTCAGGCCTTCCGGATCGTCATACCGCATATCGATGCTGAAGCGCGCCTCTCCGGGAATGATATTCTTGCTCGATGGAAGGATCGAAACGGTCCCCATCGTCGCAACTGCAGGATCGCTGTATTCGTTGACAAAGTCGCGGATTTTCAGCATTGCTTCGGCAGCGGCCATCATCGCATCCTTCCGCATCCCCATTGGCGTAGAGCCGGCATGATTCGCCTCGCCTTTTATAGTGACGTCCAGTCCTGTGATCCCAAGCGCCGCGCGGACGATGCCGAAGCTGAATCCTTCCGCGTCAAGCACCGGGCCCTGCTCGATATGCGCTTCCAGGTATGCTTTCGCATTTTCAAGGCGATTCCCGCGTTCCCCAAGATAACCGATGCGTGTCAGTTCATCATAAAATCTCATCCCGTCTTTATCCCTGATGTCATACACCCAGTCCTTTTCGAATATGCCGGCTACAACGCCGCTGGCCAGCATCGGCGGGACAAAACGCGCTCCTTCTTCATTGGTCCAATTGATTGCAACCAAAGGGCTTTTAGTCGATATTCCCTGATCCCGGATCGAGCAGATCGCTTCCAGCGCCGCCATGACGCCGTAGAGACCGTCATACCTTCCGCCATTGGGCTGCGTATCCATATGGGAGCCGGAGCAAATGGGGAGTGCGTCAGGATCCGAGCCGGCCAGCCAGCCATACATGGTTCCCATGTCATCGACGCGGACTTCCATACCGGCTTCAGCCATCCATTTGCTCAGCAGATCGCGCGCCGCCCTGTCGGCATCCGACAGCGCCAGCCTCATCATGCCGCCCTGGTCCGTGACCGCGACGGAATTGATGGCGTCCAGTCTATCCTTCAATCTGCTGCTGTTTATTTTCATTATGAAATCTCCTTTCACACAGCTGAACATGCTCGCTTTGTGGTACCGCCCATATAAATCGCAACAAGCGTGCCAACCCTTGCACACGGAGCGCCCGCCAGTCCGGCGCGCACAAAAATAAATCAGGGTCAAATGTTGAAAAAGCATGTTTTTTCAACATTTGACCCTGATCAAAAAAATGAAATTAAATTCATTTCGTCTGTGATTCGGTATCATATCGGCGACCGATTGAGTCGATTGACCGACCGGAGCAATGGCCGCGCGAATCAATTTAATTCAACTTTGAATCATTCGTCATCCGCCAGATCTGCTTTGATATATTTTATTATTTTGCGATGGGCGCTGGGCTGGCTGATGCCGAGTTCCTTGGCGACCTTATAGCTGCTTTTGTGTTTTTCATACGAACTGCAGACGATCCTTCTCTCCACCTCTTCGAGGGCTTCGCTCAGAGAAGTGAACTGATCCAGGCGGCCGATCGTATCGGGCTCCTTGTCACAGGTTTTTTTGCCGATCGACTTGATCGGTTCATTCGGCGCGCTGGTGACGACGACGCGCTCGATATAATTTTCCAGTTCTCTCATGTTGCCCGGCCAGTCATGGCGGACGATCCCATCAATAAAATCCTTTGTCGGTACAAATTCCTTGAAATATTTTTTATTGTACAATTCTATGAAGAATCTGGCGGCAGGCTCGATATCTTCCGGCCTTTGCCTGAGCGGCGGGACCTCGATGGGGATCACGTTCAGCCGGTAAAAAAGGTCCGCCCTGAATTTTTGCGCGTCGACCATATCGCTGAGATTCTTGTTGCTCGCGGCAATGACCCTCGTGTCGACGGAGATCTCCTTGGTGCCGCCGACCCTTGTGATCCTTCGGTTCTGGAGAAAATGAAGCAGCTTGACCTGAAGCATCAATGGCAGCTCGCTGACTTCATCGAGCAAAAGCGTACCGCCGTTGGCCATTTCGATCAATCCCGGCTTGCCTTTCCTGTCGGCGCCTGTAAACGCCCCGCTCTCGTAGCCGAACAGCTCCGATTCGAGCAGCGTTTCCGGAATGGCGCCGCAATTGATTTCGACGAGCCGCCCGGTCGATCGTTTGCTGTTCAGATGGATGTACCGGGCCAGAACGCCTTTGCCGACGCCGGATTCACCCATCAGCAGCACCGTCGTGTCGACATCGATGATCTTGTCGATCGTCTCGAAAATCTTTTTCATGCCGGGACTTTCCGCGATGATGCCGCCATTGGCCGCCGATTTGCGCAGGTCGACAAGGCCGTTGGTCTTAGATTTTTGTATATAGGTTGTGATGTTTTTAAATTCTGTCAGCGTCTTGGCGTTGGTGATGATCCTGTAGATTTCCCCTTCGTCATTAAATACAGGGACGCCGGACACGATGGTTTCCGAGCCGCCCTTCATTTCCTGAAGCAAGGAGATGCCTCTCTTTTCCTTCATGACCAGCGCGCATACGGACGGCCTGAATAAGCCGTCCCGCTCCAGATCCTGGACATTTCGCCCAAGCACCATGCGGCGCTTGACATCTCCCGTGCTGTCGAAGGCTTTATTGACGCGAAGCGTTTCGCCATGTCCGTCGGCAACATAGATACTGTCCGGGCAATTCTCGAAAATATCGTTGAGCTCCAGGCTCGAATCCTTTATGATCCGGATCGCTTCCAGAGCGCCCTCAATACCGGGCGCGATTTTCTCCAGACCCCTTTTCTCAGGCAGGCTGAAATCATATTTGTTGATATTATGGATATAGTCGTCGATTATGGCTGAAATGGAATCGTAAAATTTCCGAAGCTCCATTTCGCTGATCTGCGGTGTTGCCGCCATAGGGCCGTCACCTCCCGGTCGATCTTGATTAATAACGTTGCTAAGACCAATATATCACATAGCCTGATTGATTGCCTGAAAAATATTGCAGGTGAACGAATCCCTTGTCCATCGAACGAGCAGATTCGGCAATTTTTCCGACTATAGCCCATAAACTCGGAGACTTCAATCATCTGATGCCGTACCGCCCGGTCAGGCTGTCCCGAAACCATGGGATTTGAGGCGGATCGAAAGTGAAAACGGCGAAAGCGGCAATGATCAGAAGGATGATCAGAATCGACATCGCCAGTGGCATGCCGTTCGAATGCTTGAACACATGCATCCCGAGCAGTTGGCCTGCTGCAACAGCCAGTAAAAGAATGAGCACATCAACGATAAGCCAATGGGCGCCGAAGGCCGACGAGTAGAAATAGAATATAAGCGGGATCGTCAGGATCGAAGTGCACAGCGCACAGGCTGCCCCGGCAAACCACTTCCGCTTATCGATTTGATAAGAGCCGCCTTTTACGAGATAAAAAATCGTCCACCAGCCGATCACCGGCAGCAGCGCCATCTTCTGATGCTCCCAGACGCTTTCGTTGACTGCCGCAATCATTCCGATGACAGCTGCGTTTCCCGACAGCTCATAGAAAAAATGGAAAAATGACCCGATGACAAACAAAATAGGAATACTGAGAAGATTCCATCTCTCGAGATTCTGGAATTTCCTGCTCTTCAATTTTTCCACCTCCCGCGCGTTATAAAAATCCGGTCAGGCGAAACTTAGCTGTCTTATTATTTCTTCACGATTTCCCGCAGCTTCTCCCAGATCTTCACCATGGCCAGCGTATCGAGCCTGCAGTATTCAAGCAGCCCAGCCCGGACTTTTTCCCGTTCTTCCGCCGGCATCGACGTCAGGGCGGCGAAAGCGCCGGCCGCCTGGCTTCCGTCATGTATCAGCTCGAGGTTGGCGTAGGAAAGCGCCGGATCGTCCGGATAAAGCGCTGGGAGCACATATTTTATCGAGTAGCTGCCACGCATTTCCTTGTTGTAATAATGCTTATTCCTGAATGGGATCATCAGATCGACGATATTGTCGTGGATCGCCATCAGGCGCCGGGCGAGATCCGGAAAACGTGCAGCCAGAGCCCTGATGACGCTTTTTTCAAATGACATATTATACGCCAGCACGCAGGCCTCCGGCGGGATATCGCCGGCCAGCCGCTCCGCCAGCGCCCGCCGCGGATCGGTCCCCTCCTGAGCCAGAAACTCCAGGTGTCCAAGCTTCCCGCCCTCTTCTGTGATGTAATGCAGCGAATATTGGGACGGGATCTGCTGATAGGGACATGTTCCGTCAAACAGCGGCACAGGGGACGTAAAGGTTTCGAAATCCAGAAAATACAGCGGATAATGAAGCCTCGACAAGAACTGCCAGATCGCCTTCGTGTCGATGATTTCCAGGTCATTCAGCTCCGCTTCGACCTGAAGCCGCTGGCTCGGATTCAGCCGGACGCCGCTCTTTATAATATCATCAAAGGTCAGAACGCCTCTGTAATAGCAATCGAACCTGAGCGCCCCGGACAAGTGGCTGATTTCAAAGACGGACCGTTCAGGGATGTCACTCCAGCAGTATGCCATGAATTGGCAGGGATATGGATCGGAGCAATGCGGACCGATATCGCATGCAGGCTCGTCCGGCGATCCGAGGACCAAAAAGGCGTCCGGCAGGAACCCTGCAATATCGCGCTGCATATCCGCTGTACGATCCGTTATCCGTTCAACAGCAAAAAGAGCGTCCAGATCGAGCGCCCCATGGCGAACATATTGATTGTCGATATGCACTAAATAAGTATCGCGGACGGCGATGCCGCACAGACCCAGCACATACTGCTGAAAAGCCGTGTCCAGGATATGGACATCCTTGACCTGGGTCGAACTCTTGACTTCGTAGATATCGAATATCTGTCGGCCATCTTCACCCGGGTCGCAGCCGCCGCCGTCATCGGCTCCGGCATCCGCCCGAACCAATATATCGCAAATAGCCAATAGACTATTTGCGCTGAATGCAGCCTCGTAGATCACTCCAGCGCCTGAATATATGAGCTCTCCGGTGCGCCGGATCATTTCCGGAATATTCCGCTGATCCCCGCTGTTGAAGTGGACAAGCTCGCCGCCTGGAAAAAGCCCTCGCGCCAGTTCGCCGACCATCGTGCCGTTTATAAATATTGACTGGTCGACCTCTCCGGCAAGCTCGGGATGGCTGATCTCAAGCCAGAGCTTTTTGGGACACTGGCGGTAGCTGATATATCTGGATTTTGAAAGATTCACGGCCGCACCTTCTTTAATCGTTTTATATACAACCGATGCCGGACTGCCTATTTTTTCGCGTTGGCATACTCGATCGCTTCCTTGCCGGTGATGTGTTCAACATCGATGGCGACGATCTTCGCCGTGCCGAAAGCGACGGCGCTTCGAAAATTGGTGGATTTCTTCAATGCTTATATTAGCGTCATGTCTGCAGATATTGCCTGAAATTATTTTATCATGAAACAGACCGGAATAGACGGTCGCGAAAACAGGCAGCGCAAAATAATTGGTCACGGCTTAGCGTGCGCGCCGCGCCATCCGCTGATATAATCGAACTATAGGACAGGAGGAGACAGGCGATGTATCAGGAAGTCTTGATGTTCGAGAAGGATATGCCGTTCATGGTGAAGATCCAGGATATCCGGAGATATCCGATCCATTGGCATGACAACGCCGTCGAAGTGCTGCTGCCGCTGAACGGCAGCGTTGAGGTCGTTTCGAATTTTGAGCGAACGACAGTCCGCGAGGGTGAATTCTATTTCAGTAACAACAAGGCGGTGCATTCCCTGCGAAGCGCCACCGGGACTCTGACCGCCGCATTCTACTTCGATCTGGACTATTTCGAAAGGCAATATCCATATATCAAGTACATGTTTTTCAGAAGCAGCGTTTATCAGGAAAATCCGGGTGAAAAGGCTGCCGCTCACTTTGGCAAGGCTTCTTCCAGCGAAAAGGCTTCAATCCCCGGCGATCAGACCCTGCCCGGCAATTCGATCAGGTTCAGAAATCTGCTGACGGGCATCCTTTCGGACATGGCGAAAGGCATGTCTTCCGCCGACGTCATCCTTCAGAAATACGAATCCCGGCTGATGCATTCCATGGTCCACGATTTCAACTGGCTCCGGTTCTTAAAGGAGGACAGTCATTTCATGAGCCCAACCGGCATGGACCGGTATCACAGGATCGTCAAGTACGTGCAGGAGAATTATTCCCGCAAGATCACACTGGATGATATTGTGGAAAGGGAATTCATAACGAAAACATATCTTTCCCATTTCTGGAAGGATTTCAGCTCTTACAGCTTCCGGGAACGGATCAATTTTGAACGCGCGATAAAATCCGAAGCAATGCTGCTGTCCGGAATGCCGATCACGACGATTTCCGAACGCTGCGGATTTTCCGACGTCAAATATTACTACCAGAATTTCCGTCGATGGTACGGCTGCATGCCCACCGAGCACAGAAGACGCTGCGAGGCCTATGCCAAGTTGGGGCCTGATTATCAGAACGAAGCCATTGAGAGCATTTCGGCTATCCTACCTGCATATATGGATAAATACTTCATCATTCAATGCCTTGACAGCGATAACACCGAGCTGACGAGCCTGTACGATGACCTGCTCAAAAGGCGGGAACCCGGTGCATCCGGCGCCAGGCTCATGCCTGAGCCGCCAGGATCCATTCTGGCCGATCTTTTCCAGACGAATAATTTTCACTTTGAGGGCCCGGCGATCGTGTTCAATTGGAACAGCATCGACCTTTGGGTCGATCTGTCCCTGGAACTGGGTTCGGCGCTTCATATCAAACTTATGCCTGCTGGGTCGGACAAAGCGGTTTTTATCAAAGCCATCGGGCAGTTTCTTGAATATTCGCTACACAGATATGGCCTGCACACCGTCCAAGATTGGCAATTCATTATCAAATTCAGCGACTCCGCGCTGTTTGATCCTTCAAGCACATTGGAGCAGCTCGTCCGGGAATACCTTCCCAATGCTATAATAAACTATTCCGTCGAAAACATATGACAAAAATGCTATCCGCCATTCTTAAAAGACCATATATTGGTCGATTGCTGGGTCCTCCATTATCGTTATATATTTAACATGCAAGGTATCGCTGACGCATGTCATATATGATAACAGGAGGATTTTATAATGAAAGGTTTTGGCGTATTGGAAAAAGGCAAAGTCGGCTGGATCGAAAAGCCGGAATATGTTTGCGGACCGGACGACGCGATCGCGCGCCCGCTGGCTCTGGCGCCCTGCTCATCGGATGTCCATTCAGCCTATGAGATGGAAGGCGATTATTTGAAAAACAGGATCCTCGGCCACGAATCCGTCGGACAGATCGTTGAAGTTGGATCTAATGTCAAGGATTTCAAGGTTGGAGACAAAGTCGTCATTCCATGCACGACGCCGACATGGGAGCATCCGGACATCCAGGACGGCATTCCGCAGGATGCGGGCGGCCTCTTTACCGCCATCAATTTCTCTTCGTACGAAGACGGCACCTTTGCCGAAAAGATAAAGATCCGTTCAGCAGACATGAACCTGGCGCTGCTGCCGGCGGGCGTCTCCCTGGAGTCTGCCTGCATGATCACCGATATGATGACGACCGGATTTTACGGTCCGGAACAGGCTGAAGTCAAGTTCGGCGATACCGTGGCGGTGTTTGGGATCGGTCCTGTCGGCCTGATGGCCGTTGCCGGATCGGCTCTCCGCGGAGCGGGACGGATCATCGCTGTAGGAACCAGGCCGGATTGCGTAAAGCTGGCTAAAGAATATGGCGCGACGGACATCGTCAGCTACAAGGAAGGCAACGTCACCGACCAGATCATGGCGATCACCGGTGGCAAGGGCGTCGATGCGTCGATCGTAGCCGGCGGCGACCTGGAAACATTCTATACGGCCATCGAAGTCGCCAAATTCGGCGGCGGCCAGATCGCAATGCTCAACGTGCTGACTGAAATCGAATCCATCAATATTCCAAACGCCATCATCGCAGGATTCCTGGCGCACAAGACGATCAAAGGCGGCCTCTGCCCTGGCGGAAGGAAAAGAATGGAACGTCTGCTCTCCGTTGTCGAAGCCGGCCGCGTAGATCCGAGCAAGATGATCACCCATAAATTCCACGGTCTTGAATCGATCGAAGAAGCATTCGCTCTTATGGTCAACAAGCCCCGCGATCTGATCAAACCCATCGTACTGTTTGATTAGAGCCAAAAGAATCAGCGGCGTCTCGGCGCCGCTGATTTTCTTTATGTCTGACTTTCAATGATTTGCGTTGCCTCTCCCTTTTTGTGTTTGCCGTTGATTTCTCAGGCTCTCCGGCGCGATGCCCGAAGGTTTAAAGCGCCTCGCACATGACCTTCAGGTTCTCAAGCGTTCCTTTGGTCGCGTTATTCTGAAGCCGTTCGAGCAGAAGGGCGTCCACCGCCTTACCCAAGATGTTGCCCGGCAGTTCATAGTCGATTTCAATGGTGGCCTCTGTGCCTCCATTTTTCGATACATAGGTGCAGGTCTGGGCCCCTGAGATCGTGCCCCTGAAGATGCCTCTCCAGACATGCCTGTCAGTTCCTATTGTGTTTTCCGTGACCTCGATGGTCATCGGCAGGTGCATCCCCATCAGGGAATACCTGAATTCACCCACCGTTCCAGCTTCGCCTTTGCCCGTCAGTTTGTCCGGGCCGGACAGATGAATGTACCAATGCGCCCATTCTTCAGGATTTGAGACATATTTCGCGACCTTGTCGAGAGGGGCATCGATGAAAATGCTATGCGCCAAATGCGACATGACGATCCACTCCTTTCAAACAAAAACCGGCCCAAAAGGCCGGTTACGCTATTGGCATCCTACGCGGACAAGCGTCCAAATCCACCGCGTATTCATTGCTTCCATTTCATGAAATTTTCGATTTCGCTTTGGCACCTTCATTATATACTTGCAGTTTCAAATATCAAGTATGATCAATAGCATTTTTAATATTTCCAAACAGTTCAAATAACCTTTTAGCGCCAGGATTTTCTACCGGAACGCGTCCATGAATCCGCGGATCATTTCGAGATCCACCGCTGCGTCGACAAGGGGCGGCCCGTTCCTTAAAAAGTCGATCCCGTCATGGAAATCTGGCTTTCCCTCATAGTATAGGATCCCAGTCGGGATATGCTCTCCCCATTCCATAGCCGTCTGCATGGCCAGCATCTTGTTCTTCGGGTCATAGTCCGAGCCGACCGGATGCACCCTGTCGCGGTACCACTGGTAGGTATTCAGCTTGTTGAAGCTGACGCAGGGCTGCAGGATGTCGATAAGCGCATACCCTTTATATCTTATCCCGGCGGCCATGATCTCTTTCAACTGCTGAGGATCGCCTGCAAAAGCCCGCGCAGCGAAGCCGCAGCCCAACGCGATAGCGAGCAGGATCGGATTCAGAGGCCTGTTTCGCGACCCGTCCGGCTGTACCTCCGTGACGTGGCCGAGTTCGGACGTGGGCGACGCCTGGCCTTTTGTCAGACCGTAGATCTGGTTGTCGTGGACGAAATGCGTAATGTCAACATTGCGCCGGATATTGTGTATGAAATGATTGCCGCCTTCACCGTAGGAATCGCCGTCGCCGGTGTTCACGATGACCGTCAGATCCCTGTTTGCGATCTTGGCGGCGACTGCGGGCGGGACCGCCCTGCCGTGCAGTCCGCAGAATCCATTGACTCTTAGATATTGCGGCAGCTTGGGCGCCTGGCCGATTCCGCCGACGATCAGCACCTCATGAGGTTTTTTACCGAGGTCGTTCAACACGTCTTTGACGGCCGCCAATATGATATGATTGCCGCAGCCGGGGCACCATGCGGTCTCGACGGTCAGGTCTATCTTATCTCCTGCCATAGTCATAAAAGATCACCGCCTTTCAGCCTGTTGACGATTTCCTCTGCGGAAAGCGGCCGGCCGTCGTATTTCAGGATGCTGCCGGTGCAGACGATCCCCGTTTGCTCCTGGATCAGCGACGCCAGCTGGCCTGTCGCATTCTGCTCGACATTGATGATTCGACTTGCCGAATCCGCCCGGGCGCGCAGCGCTTTGACAGGCAGGGGCCAGATATCGCCGAAAAGCAACGCTCCATACCCGCCGTCATGATCATCGCTTAAGATCCGGATCGCTTCACGCACCGGGCTTGCGACGGAACCCCAGGCTACCAGCAGCGTTTCAGCCGACTCATCTCCGATATGCTCCGGTTCCAGCAGCATCGTCCTCAGGAATTCCATTTTACGGAGCCGCTTGTCATGCATCCTGATCCTCACATCCGCCGATTCGGTGATATGGCCCGATTCGTCATGCTCGTCGCTGTCGACCAGCACCACCTCACCGGGATGTTTGCCGGGAATGATCCGCGGCGATATACCTGTTTCAGTTATTTCATAGCGGCGATAGTTCCCAACAGCGCCGGGCTCGCCATGCATCGGCGAAGACACCGCCGTCGGATCGGCCAGGTGCCTGTCGATGGTGACGCCGCTGAAATCGAACGGCCGGACGGTCCGGATGCAGTCGGCGAGATACTGGTCCCCCAGCAGGATCACCGGGATCTGGTATTTATCCGCAAGATCAAAGGCCCGGATCGTCTGATAAAACGCATCTTCCGGATCCCGCAGCGCAATGACCATTTTAGGCGCGTCCGACGGCGTCGAGTAGATCGCGCATTTCAGGTCGCCCTGCTCCGTGCGCGTCGGAAAACCTGTTGTCGGGCCCGGGCGCTGCATTTCAGCGATCACAAGCGGCACCTCCAACATGCCGGCCAGGCCCACGGCTTCGACCATTAGCGCGAAGCCGCCACCCGAAGTCCCGGTCATCGCGCGCACGCCGGCATAAGAGGCTCCAATGGCCATATTAACGGCAGCGATTTCGTCCTCCGCCTGTTCGACGACGACGCCGGCTTCGTGCATTTTGGACGCCATGTAATTCAATATCCCCGTCGAAGGGGTCATTGGATAAGCCGTATAAAACTTGACGCCGGCCGCGAGAGCTCCGAGAGCGATCGCATCGCTGCCGCCGATCATGATCGATTCTCTGCCCGAGCCTTTGCTGAAATCATAGCGGGACTCGGCCATTCCATAGCCGGCCTCACAGGCCCGGATATTCTGATCCGCGGTCTCACCGTCGAATCTTTCCCGCAGCACCGCGGCCGCTATATCGAGCGGAATTCCGAACATCCTGATCAATGCCCCCAGGGCGACAGTCCCGAATACTTTGGGATTTCCGATCTCAGCCGCCGTTTTTTTCAATGGAAGCCTGGTGAGCCTTTCATCCGACGGTTCCATTGATTCATCGGCGATGATGGCTCCTTCCGGCGACAGTCGCTCAAGATGTTCGGCGATGGTCCCGGCATCAAGTGCAATGATCACATCAAGCCGGTCTTTATGGGAATGGACCTCCTTATCTGCAAAGCGGATCTGGAAAAAATTATGCCCGCCTCGCACCCTTGACATATAGTCCTGCAGCGCAAAAATCTCCGCACCCGATCTTTTCAGTGTCTTTTCGAGGATCGCCGCCAGGGATTCCATGCCGAGGCCTGCGGCACCTCCAATCAGTATATTGCGGTCCAAATTCAAACACCTCCCTGCTCATTCCGGGCATCACCGCCCGTCTTCACTTCTGCGTCATTTCAAGCTTGCTTCATGAAAATTTCGATTGCCTGCTGAAATTTTTGATCGGCTCCTGAAGATTTCGGTTGTATCCCGGATCCTGCCACGGATCCAGGACTCGCTGAAATCGCTGTCGTACAGGAACCGGACTTCATTCTCGCTGGTCCAGTCCTCCTCGCGAATGCCGGTGAGGCGTTCATAAAGCTTGGAACCCGGCAGCGGATAAGGCACATTGAACGCCAATTCATCGAGCCCCAGCGACAAGGCGAAAGCGAACGTCTCTTCGATGGTCTCTCTGGTTTCTCCGGGATAGCCGACAATGAAGAATCCGGAGCATGGGATGCCATTTCTTCTGAAAATCTCGACACCATGGTTTATTTCGGCTTTGCTGATCCGTTTTTTCATCAGCTTCAGTATTTCATCGCTGCCTGATTCGATGCCGAGATAGACTTTTCGGCAGCCGGCTCGTTTCATCAGTGCGGCAGTCTCGTCCCGCACACTGTCTACTCTCGAAAGGCAGCTCCACGTGAGCCCGGATCTTTCCTGCAGGATTTGACGGCAAAAGCTTCCCAGAAAATTTTCGTCCAATGTGAAAAGATCGTCCGCGATCCAGAGATCATCATATCCATAAGACAGGATATCGGCTATTTCCTCCGCGATCCTGTCAAGGCTCCGGAAACGCACTTCCTTGCCGAATATCGGTTTCGAGCAGAAATCGCACTCATAAGGGCAGCCGTATGTCGTCATGATCGTCGTTGTCTTTCTTCCGGACTCACTCAGGCTGAGTCTTTGATAGTTCCAGTGATCGAAGGCCGAACGGTCCGGTATCGGGCAGGCATCGAGTTCCTGCTTCGAAAGGTGGATCGGCGGCGGCCCCCATTTGTCATTCGGTCCGACGATCCCCGGATATAAAGCCGGATCAAATTCCGCTATAAAAGCCCGTCTGTCGCCGGAATCCGCCAGATCCCGGCAAAAATCCGGAAAACTTCCGGCAGCTTCTCCTCTGAATACAAAATCGAAATCCCGCGCAAACCGTGCGGGATAGAGGGTCGGCATCGGTCCTCCGGCTGTGTAAACAGCCCCCGGCAGCCTGTCGCGCAGTGTGTGGAGAAGGCGCAGCGCATTATCCGTCATCGTCGCCATGACATAGATACCGACGACATCCGCATCGAAGGTTTCCGCGCTGGCGACTGCATCATCGAAACTCGAAAACGTGCAATCGAGCACCCTCACTTCAGTTCCCTGCTGTTTATGGATCGCGCTCAGCTGCGCGATCCCCAGCGGAGGAAAAACCTGGCTATTATTCACACCTGTCAGGAAATAGGGATAGATCAGCATCGTTTTTAGGCATTCCATCACTTCACCTCCCGAAAATGCACCGTGTATCCGTATTCAACAAAATCATTGCCGGATGTCCGGATCTCGCTTTCAAATCCAGCCCACGCGCAGATGCCGCCTTTCGCTTCCCTGCCCCAATATCGCCGGCTTGAGACGCCCGGACCGACATAGGTTTCACGGACTGAAAAAGACAGCCCATACTCTCTGCTATACAGCTCCGGATCGCCCTTCAGCGCCTGCCAACCCGTCAGTAGCCCCACAGTTTTACCGTCGACAAGGCAACTGTCGAAGATATTTCCGCCCAGTTCGTTCATGACATATAGCGTGCTGTCCGGTTTGCAGAGCTGAAACTTGATTTTGATATGGACGTCCTGATTTTCAGGTTTATAAGATACGAACGCCTCCCCGGCCGGGTCGGTCGCAATTATTTGCTCTTTTTTAAACAGAGCTTTTCGTGCAAGGCAGCACAGGCTCAGCAGCGGATCCTGAACAGCCTCGTGCTTCATGTAGATTTTTTCGATGATAAAAGCCCCGACTCGGTCGAGCCATCCGGCTTCCAGGCCAAAATACCGCTGCCGGATGATGCGGTCGAAAGTGAGATGGGCGGTGAAGCAGCCATCCTCGTCTTTCACATCCGCCATCGAAGCGAAATATGTCCGGCCTCCCGCCCTGCAGGCGCAGGCGCAAAGACCCATTCCCTCCTCCGTCAGCGGAACGCCGTCCCGGCTGGCGAGCAGTCCCCGGTGCAGATCTTTCGAAACGCCAAAACCTTTGTAATCCCGGTCTATTTCAAATTCGATCATCTGCTGCTCCTTTCGGACGAGATCCATCGATTTCATTTTATCACAAACGGCTGCGGAAATGCCAGCCACTTCAAATATAAGGCGTGGCAGATCCAGGATCAGTCAGGCGATCATTATTGCTCCTATCAACAAAAGTCGGATGGATTATCCCGGCCAGTTATGGTACCCTTAAGGTGTCCAGCCTGCGATCCAAGTGCCGCTGATCGGATTCTGCGAAGCCCAAGTGCCGCTGCTCGGATTCTGCGAAGCGCCATAGTGCGATCCCGATGAAAGGTGTGATTCAGCCATGCCCCTTGAAATCGTCCGAAACGACATCACGAAAATGGAAGTCGACGCCATCGTCAATGCGGCCAGCTACTCCCTGAAGCAGGGCGGCGGGGTCTGCGACGCTATCTTTTCCGCTGCCGGCGCCGCGGAGCTCCAGTCCGAATGCGACCGGATCGGCCACTGCGGAGTCGGCTCAGCCGTCATGACCGCAGGCTTCGCGTTGCCCGCAAAATATATCATCCATACCGCCGGCCCCGTCTGGCAGGGCGGCGGCCATCATGAGAGAAAACTGCTCGCCGGCTGCTACGCAAGCGCCCTTGCGCTTGCCCATGAGAACGGCCTCAAGTCCATCGCCTTTCCGCTGATCTCCTCTGGCACCTTCGGCTACCCGAAAGATAAGGCTCTTCAAACTGCGATTTCGGCCATCGGCGAATTCTTGCTCGAGCATGACATGACGGTCTACTTGGTCGTCTATGATAAAACGGCTTATTCGCTCAGCGATAAGCTGTTCAATTCCATCCGGTCCTATATCGACGACAATTATGTCGACGACCGTTGGCGCGAACGGGCAAACAGGACCCGTGAAATAAATTATCAGATCAAAGAGATGGATGAATACCGGGATATCAGCAATCAGGTCCAGGCGCCTTCATCCGCATATGTCGTAAAACAAACGAGTCTTGAGGATATTCTGGCTCATAAAGACGAAACTTTTTCCGAAATGCTCTTTGCGCTGATTGACAGGCAGGGAAAGAAGGATTCGGAAATCTATAAGCTCGCCAACATCGACCGGAAACTGTTTTCGAAAATCCGCAGCAAAAAGAATTATAAGCCCAGCCGCAATACGGCGCTGGCCCTTGCCATCGCCCTTCAACTCGATCTCGACGAAACCAGGGACCTGATCGGCAAGGCAGGCTTTGCGCTGTCGCGGAGCAGCGAGGCGGACCTGATCGTCGAATATTTTATCAAGAAAAGAAATTACAATATCTTTGAGATCAACCAGGCCCTGTTCGCCTTCGGCGAAAGCTGCCTCGGCGCCTGACCGGGCCAAACTCCAACGCCCGACTGACTTGACACAAGCAGGCGACGCCGATTTTACACGGACGAAAAATGTCGCTTTACAGGCGACCCAAAGGCCCTCCCAAGGTGATAATCTTAAATCATCAAAACCAAGGGAGGTTATCAAAATGAAAAAAGGATTAACGGAACTCGTATTCATTCTCGACAGAAGCGGCTCGATGTCCGGGCTGGAAAGCGACACCATCGGCGGCTTCAATGCCCTGCTCGAAAAACAGAAGAAAGAAGCCGGCGAAGCCATCATCACAACCGTGCTCTTCGACGACAAGTACGAACTGCTCCATGACCGCATCAGCCTGAAGGGCGTCGCCCCAATCACCGACAGCGACTATTATGTCAGAGGCTGCACAGCGCTGCTGGATGCCATCGGCCGCACCATCGGCAAGATTGCCAGGGCTCAGAAACACACCGCCGAAGAGGAAAAAGCGGAGAAGATCATGTTCGTCATCACCACCGACGGCTATGAAAATGCCAGCAGGGAATACACCTACGAGCGCGTGAAGCAGATGATCGAGCATGAAAAGACCAAATACGGCTGGGAATTCCTTTTCCTGGGCGCCAATATCGACGCCGAGGAGACCGCAGGGCTTTTCGGCATTTCCGCCGACAGAGCGGTCAATTACAACGCGGATCGCCAGGGGACCCAGCTCAATTACCAGGTGCTCAGCGATACAGTCAGCAACCTGCGCATGAACCAGACCATCGACGTCAGCTGGAAAGACCGGATCGACAGTGATTATCAGAAAAGGAACAGAAATGGTAACAACAGATGAAATGGAAGCCATGCTGGACGAGCTCGCCGGACAGCTTCCCCAGGAAATCTACAAAGAGCTCAATGGCGGAATCATCCTTTTGCCTGAAGTGAAGATGAATCCGATCGGCCGGAAGAACGACCTCTACATCCTGGGCCAGTACCACTCCGGCGGATTGATGGGACGCTATATCAGCATTTATTACGGCTCCTTCGCAAAAGTCTTTGGCCATCTTTCCCGTGAGGCTTTGAAGCAAGAATTGATGAAGACCCTGAAGCACGAATTCACCCACCATCTCGAATCCCTGGCCGGCGAGCACGGCCTCGAAATCAAGGATGAGGAATATCTCGAAAATTACCTTCGAAATGTTAGAAAGCCGCGGTAGCGGCTTTCTAACATTTCGAGGTGTTCGCTCTGTAATTCCAAATTGTTACGCGAGCCGCGCGTATTCCACGGCGATCTGCGCGCCGACTTTAGCGTTGTTGTAAACCAGGGCCAAGTTGGCTTCGAGACTCTTTCCGCCGGTCTGCTCGACGATCTTCGCGAGCAGGTATGGCGTGACGTCCTTGCCTTTGATCCCGTCCCGGACGCTTTCGGAAATGGCCGCGTCGATGATGCCGTTGATGTATCCGGCGTCGAGGGAGTGTTCTTCGGGTATCGGATTGGCCACCAGGATGCCGCCTTTCAGCTCCAGTAGATCCTTGGCGCGAACGATCTCCGCCAGTTCCTTCGCGCTTTCAACGCTCATACGGAGCTCTAAGTCGCTGGTCCTCGTATAGAAGGCAGGCAGGAGGTCCGTCTGGAATCCGATGACGGGCACGCCCTTCGTCTCCAGATATTCCATCGTCCTTGGCAGATCGAGGATCGCCTTGGCGCCGGCGCAGATGACCGTCACATTTGTCATCGCCAGTTCCTCCAGATCCGCCGAAACGTCCATCGCTTCCTCATAGCCGCGGTGGACGCCGCCGATGCCGCCGGTCACAAAGAACCGGATACCAGCCATCTCGGCAAAAAGCATCGTCGTGGCGACCGTCGTTGCCCCGAGCCCTTTTTTCGCTATTATGCCCGCGACGTCGCGGCGGGAAACTTTCTCGACATTTTTCGCCTTCGCCAGGAATTCAAGATCCTCCGGCGTCAGGCCGATCTTGACCCGCCCGGCGATGATCGCGATAGTCGCCGGAACGGCGCCGTATTCGCGAATGATTCCCTCGACCTTGTTTGCCATCTCAACGTTTTGGGGATATGGCATTCCGTGGGAAATGATGGTCGATTCCAGCGCGACCACCGGCTTGTTCGCTGCCAGGGCTTCCGCCACTTCTCTATTCACATCAAGAAATTGATTAAATGTTTTCATAATTTTTCACCTCTTCAATAAGCTTTGCTTTTGTCAGGTCAGGCCTGACCGAGTTTGGCGACTTTATCGTCATCGCCGAATTGACCGCACCATAGCCGACGGAACTGTCCAGGGTCTCGCCGCTGATCAGGCCGAACAGGACGCCGGCGCTGAAAGAGTCCCCTGCGCCCGTCACATCGACAATCTCTTCAGGCAGGACCGGCTGCACCCGGTGTGTGCGTATGACCGGTGTTTCTCCTTCCGACATCGAATCAGCCCTCATCCGCTGGCCGTAGGCGAAGCCTTCCTTTCCGGCAGTGACGACCGCCTTCCGCACTCCCGCTTTCAGCCATAATGCGCAAAGCTTCGCAGCATCTGTCTCGCCGGTCCTGAAATAAGCCTGGCTCTCGTCGCGGTTGCAGATGACCACCGCCACGCCGTCGATATCCGCCGGCACATTTTCCATTTTCGGCGCCGAAACGCCGATCACCGCCAGCGACCTTTCCTCAGCCCGGGACATCGCGATCAGCTCCTCCATCGCGTCTTTCCTGATGTTGCAGTCGGCGATCAGCCAGCTGCCGAGCCGCAGATGCCCCTTGTGGTCGAGGATCCACTGCCGGTCCATATGGTCGCAGATCGCCATATCCGCATAGCCGACCAGCATGTTCCCGTCGCGCCCGATGATGGCATAATAGCTGCCGGTATTTTCACCATAAAGCCGCTCCGTCGCAAAGACATTCATCGATTTTTTACAATCCTGCAGGATCTGGTCGCCGGCTGGATCCATCCCGACGATGGACATCAGCGAGACGTTCAAATCGAGCCGCCCCAGATTTTCGGCGACATTTCGGATCACGCCGCCAAACGATGCCTTCGATCGGACCGGATTGGACGTGCCGGGGATGATGTCCGCATCCGCGACAAATTTATGGTCCAGGTTCGCTCCGCCGATGCAGGTCACATACCTGCTTTTGTTCAGAAGATACGGCTTTCCCAGGATATAGCCCTTTTCCTGCAGTCCGGACAGCAGATTTGCCGCCGCCGACCGGGAAATCGCGATCCTGTCCGCGATTTCCTGCTGCGAGATGAAAGGATTCTCCTCCAGGATATTCAGGATATATCGCTCTTTTTCACTCAAGTTGGAAATGGGGATCACCTCCGATCAATAATGTGGTTTACGACACAGTTTCTTTTCTTAACATTTGTTTTATATTAAACATTTGTTTGCATCTATAATATAAATCTCAATGTTAAACCTTGTCAAGTACAATTTAAAAATAAACCAAAGACCTTAATATAATTAACGGCAATGTATATCCCCTATTATCGATACACACTGCCGCTTGATTTTCATCGTTTTACTATTGGTTGCTATTCCCGCTCCGCTTCCGTTTTGTCCCCTTGCAGTTCATGCTTCTCGTCCAGGTGTCCGAACTCACGGTACAGGAACACGCCGGCCAGCACCGAAGCCATGGTGTCTGCAATGGGCCCCGCCATCCAGATGCCGTCCAGCTTGAAAAAGAGCGGCAATATGATAATGAGCGGGATCAGGAACAGCACTTGCCGGGTCAGACTGAGGAGTATCGCTTTTCCCGCCTTTCCGACGGACTGGAAATAATTAGTGATGACGATCTGGATGCCGATCACCGGCAGCATGATCAGAAAGATCCGGATGCCGTGAACGCCGATGGCGACCAGCTCCTGATCGTTGTTGAACAGCGAGATGATCTGGCGGCTGAATAGCTGGACAGCGGCGTACCCGACCAGACAGATCGAGGTCGCGGCAATGGAGGCGTTATACAGCGTCTTTTTGACCCTGTCGTATTTTTTCGCGCCAAAATTGTAGCCGATGATCGGTTGCGAGCCCTGGTTGATGCCAAAAATAGGCATCAATAGCATCATGACGCTGCGGTTGATCACGCCCATGGCAGCGACAGCCATTTCTCCGCCATACACAATCAGGTAATTGTTGAACAGAAACGTCGTAACGCTTGCCGCCATCTGCAGCAGGAATGGAGACAGGCCGATGGCGACGATTTTCGTAAAGGCAGGCCATTCTATACGCAAATATTTCATCCGCAGCTTGAGGGTGCTTTTTCCATGAGTGAAATGGTAGATGATATAGATCGATACCAAAATCTGCGTGCAGACGGTGGCCAGGGCGGAACCCCGGACGCCCCAGTGAAACCCGAAAATAAACAGCGGGTTCAGCATCGTGTTGACCGCCGCCGAGAACAGCATCGTTCCCATCGAAATCATCGGGTTTCCTTCAGCCCGGATGATATTGTTGATGCCAAAGGACACGAACTGAAACACGGAGCCTATCAGAATGATGCTGGTGAACTGTTTGGCGTATTCAAAAACGTCCGGCGTCGCGCCGAGGAAGCGCAGGATCGGATCAAGAAAGGGCAATGTGCAGGCGGTGATGACCAGCGCCATGACGACGATCGAAACCACGGCGGTGCCAAGGATCCTTTCGGCCTCGTCGTGTTTGTGCTGTCCCAGCCGGATCGACACCAGGGCCGTCGCACCGATGCCCACCAGCATGCCGAAGGCCATCAGCATGATCATGATCGGAAATGCGATGGTCACCGCAGTCAGCGCCAGCGGGCCGACGCCCCTTCCTACAAAGATGCTGTCCACGACGTTATATAGCGCAGTGGCGATCATCGCGACGATGGCCGGGAGCGAAAATTCTATCAGCAGTTTTCCTATCGGATCAACGCCAAGGCGATTGGCGGTCTTTATTTCCTGAGTCATACACGGTCTCCGTTCTTCGTTGTCAGTTTATCACCTGAATATGTTACCATGTATGGCATGGGCAGGCAATCGCTTCGGATGAATTTGCGGATCATGACGTTTCAAGGGCGAATACGTCCTTTAAAGTCGTTTTGGCAGCCGGCGGCTCACTCTTCCTTTTCCGTCTCCGCCTCTTCAGCCAGAACCTTCTGCAATTCTTCCTCGGTCAGCATTTTCTTCCGGGAGATCAGCTTTTTGCAGCTGTTGCAGAAGTAGCCGACCACGCCGCAGCCGGACAGCTCCTCGAGTTCGTTTTTACATTCGGGGCAATAATATATTTTGGGCATTGGATCCATCCTTTCCATTCAATTCTATTTATCCAGCGTCGCATACATGAAATATTTGAATCCCAGCGGCGAGCTGTAGAAGCCGCTCAGCGCAGGATCCTTCAAGTAGACGTCGGTATTGAAATACACCGGGATGATCGGCATCTCAGCCATTAGTATCGATTCCGCCTGATGTATCTTCTCGAATCTTGCCGCCGGATCGGATTCGGCCTTGATTGCCGCGATCAGGGCGTCGTATTCCGGATTCGACCACCCAGCCACGTTGTTTCCGCCGCCGGTGACCCAGATGTCGAGGAAGGAGATCGGATCATTATAATCCGCGTTCCAGCCGTTTCGGGCAAGATCATAGCCGCCGGTCATCAGGGCCTCGATGAAAACGCCGAATTCCTGCTGTGCAACGGCAGCATTGATGCCGAGCTGTTCTTTCCACATGCTTTGAAGCGCTTCGCCGATCTGCTGGTTCAGCGTGCCTTCATTCATTATGTATTCGAAGGCCGGAAAACCTTCGCCGTTCGGGTAACCGGCTTCAGCAAGGAGCACCCTTGCCTTGTCGCAATTGGCCTGATAGTCCTCCGCAGCAATGGAGTAGTAGTCTCCGCCGACCGAGCGGAACTGCTCGTCCGCCGTCGCGTCCGTCAGGCCCGTCGGCACGAATGCCGCCGCCGGCTGTTCGCCGGCCCTGCTGACCTGGTCGCAGATGAAATTCCTGTCGATGGCTAGAGAGAGGGCTTCACGGACCCTCGGATCATTGAACGGCGCTTTCTGGGTCTGGATACTGATGAAGAAAGTGCCGATGGTCGGAATGACGTTGAATTCCTCCGTACCCTTCAATGAATTTATTTCATCGATCGGTACTGTATCCGTAAATGCCAGCTCACCGCTTTGGAACGCGGCCAAGGCGGCTGCGTCGTCTTCCATCAGCACAAATTTGATCTGGTCCGGCCCAAGGGCTTCAAGATCGTAATAATATTCATTCTGTCCATAGAGCATATAGGCGTCGTGCGTCCATTCGACAAGCTTGTAAGGTCCGTTGGATATATAGGTGTCCGGCTTGGTCGCCCAGTCTTCGCCTGTCGCCACGGCGTCTTCACGCACAGGATAGAAAGTCGGGTATGCGCAAAGCTCCAGGAAATACGGGCAGGGAGCGTTCAGCGTCACGACCAGCGTCTTGTCGTCCTGAGCGACGACCGACAGAGGCTCGGCATTGCCTTCCGTGACGTCCCCATAGCCTTTGATCACATCGAACAGATAGCTGTAGGGCGCTCCGGTCACCGGATCAACGACTCTCTTCCATGCGTATTCGAACTGGCCTGCGGTCACAGGTTCACCGTCGCTCCACTTGGCGCCCTCGCGCAAAGTAAATGTATAGGTCAGCCTGTCGTCGCTCAGTGCATAGCTCTCAGCCATTCCGGGCTGCGGAACGCCTTGCTGGTCGAGCTTCATCAGGCCCTCGAAGCCGTGGATCAATAGAGTAGAAACATCGACGGATACATTGAAAGCCGGGTCGATGCTGGCCGGCTCAGGGCCCACGTTGACGGACAGGACCGCCTGCTCATCGCCGGCTCCGGTGCCGCCGCAGGCCGCCAGGGAAAGCGCTAACACGAGTGCTAGGACTAAGGATAAGATTTTTCGTTTCATAAGTGTTCCTCCTGGTTAAATTTGAAGCCGGTGGCCTCATGCACGATAAAGGGAAAGCGATGCGTCTTCGAGTCCTGTTATTCCAGCCTGAGGTCAGCGATATCAAAACGACCAGCCAGGCCGCTGCCCCTTGAAAAATCAGACGGATGCAAAACGAAGCAAATCTGCTCGGTTTCACTACGGATATGATCCGGCATACCAGCAAATGGCAAAACATATTCTTTCCATTCATTATTGAGAACGATCCGGTAAGTATGCTTATCGCGATCAGGCCTTGGGATTGATTTGACTTCAATATCCATCCGTTCGATCCCCTGGTCCGGCGTCCTTATATTGAGTCTGAGACTCTCATAATTATCGAGACAGATGGGCGGAGAGAAGTGAAAATACATCCCCGCATAAGGCGGTATACTTAACACAACAGGGCAGATATCATTCTTTTCGCTGAAATCAGCTTTAACGCGATATTCATTTCCAATCATCTCACATGAAAAAATATCATTTCTCGAATTTTCAGCGAAAAATTCGGGCTGGCGATGATCAAACAAACGCTGCAATTCAAATTTTTCCGCCAGACACGGAAATCTCCCGGCCATTCCCCTTATGTCCCTTGCGGCATCTCTCCAGCCTTCATACAGTATCATGGATGTGTTGAAACCATCCAGACAGCTTAGCAAGGAATGCCATGGCATATCATATTGCCTCGCAGAAACAGACCTCTTTTTATTGTCATAAGTGAACAAGGCATCGCATAGTTCTTTTTTGACCGGCGAGCATTTGACAAGCTTTCCGGACAGCAAATCGACAATATCTTCAACATCGTCTGTATTCTTCAGGCCAAATTGACAAATAATTTCCGGCACAATAGATATCGGCAGGTCAAAACCATATTGTTTTAATTGGCAGGTCAATGAAAATAAATTTGCCACAGGCCGGTACTCGGGCAGAGCGAAACTGATATGAGATAATTTTTCCAGTATCCTTATACAGGCCGATTCGGAGTCGGCTTGAATTTTATTGTTTTTTTCAGGCTGCAGCAGCGCCAGGCTGAAAAGGTCCGCCAGCAGCGAAACGAATTCGGTTTCAATTTTGTTAATATCTTCCGACGAGTGCGTATTCTCAATCTTAAAATAGATATCATCATTTTCTTTATGTATTTTATAGTATGCCGCGTTGTATTTCTCCAGCAGATTATGTGCAGTCTCGCAGACTTTTGCCGATAGCGAGGCGACTCGCACCTCGCGTTTATTTTCAAGCAGCCTGTCGGCTTTCAATCTTTCGTTTTCTGTGATCATCTGGCAAAACGACATCTGCAGCAGCAGGTCCGACTCGACTATTTCCTTATACCTTCGAATGTCCTCGGCAAATGCGCTCTTATCAACACTCGATCGGCGTATGGAAAATCGCCTGATATAGAATAATTGGCATATCGTCATTATAGACAATGCTTTTGGGCAAGTTTATTTCCCGCCTCAGTATCAAGCCCGTCCGATTCTGATGCGTCCGTAAAAGATGTGAAAAAATAAAATTCAGAGAGATCATGCATTTATCGTCGGGTGTTTTTCGGAGGCTGTAAAAGAGCCCGTTCCCATACTTTTGGCGATCGGTGTCCATCAAAGAAAGCGATTCTGTAACATCATTTTTCTTATTGCGCTTTTTGATATCATATTTCAATCGTATATTGCCGGATGGCTGAGCGGATAGACCGATTAAACACATTGCATCCTGCCCGGATCTCTTCACTAAGTAAAATCTATTTTTGCCAATGATGTGACAGTTGAGATCCGAGCCGCAGATGTATTCTGCGCTGTAAAAATCCTGCAGCAAATTGTACAGGGCAGGAAAATCAAATGACCGGGTCTTCCCAAACGATTCTTTGCCTGAGCTATTATTCATTTCCGCCGAGTCCTCCTTGATACGAAATCAATTGCAATTATCTGACAGGATATGGCAGTGCGATTTGTTGACTCAACAGCGTGATTTGTTGACTACTGCGCCATTGCTGGTTAATTTGTCTATATTTTATCATATAGTCAAGAAACAAAACACTGATCAAGCCAAGTTTTTATGAAAGGAGGGATCGGGCGTTGGTCATAATAACTGGGGATAGCCATGGAAATCCGGCAAAATTCAAAGAGTCTGGCATCCCTGAATTATCTTCATCGGATAAGGTCATCATCCTCGGTGGATTCGGTTTTGATCTTCGGAAAAGCGAAGCAGGAGCAGGTCCGGTGCTGGAGGCTCTCGCCGGAAAGAAATATGACATTCTCTTCATAGACGGCAATGAGGAATTGACGCACGCGGCATTGAACCAATATCCTGTTTCCAGCTATTGCGGGGGCAAGATCCACAAAATCAGCGACGGCATAATCCATCTCATGCGCGGCCAGGTGTACAGCATCGATGGGCATTCATATTTCACCTTTGGCGGCGCGGCCAGCGCTGACAGGTTTTATCAGGGCGACAAGTGGTCCAAATACGAGTTGCCCTCCGTCGAAGAATATGCCGAGGGCATGATAAATCTGCGAAGGCACGGAGATAAAGTGGACTATATCCTTACCCACACAGCCCCCAGACACATTTTAGCGCAGCTTGGCCACATACCTGAAGCGGAAGAGCTGGAACTGGACGATTATCTCGAGTGGATCTGGAAGACGATCGAATTTGAGAAGTGGTTTTTCGGCCACTTCCACCTTGACAAGAAAATAAATCCCAAAATCAGTGCCATCTGGAAAAATGCCGTCAAAATCCGTTGAAGCTTATTATTTTTATTGTGATTTGTAGAAAGGACGTGACACAGATGACCAGAAAATTTGTAAAAAAAATAACCATGAGGCAGGCGCAGAGAAAAGGCAGACTCGACGGCAGAGACTGGATCTTAAACCTCTTGCCACCGCTATTACCGCTGGTGTCCGCCAAGACACCCATCCCGACCAATGACTCAAAGGAGTCGGAATACGAGCAGACGCTGGCCTCATATTGCGCCGCGAACATCATAAACAAGCAGGACGATTGGCAGGAGGCCAACAAAAAATTATCCGAGCAATGTCAGATCTATTCGGAAAAAGTGAAGCTGGCGGAAAAAAACCTCAGCGATTACGACGCAGATCTGGTCACGAAAAGCGAGGAGAAGCACAAGGCGGCTCTTCACGATTTGGATCAGATCTCGCCACCCGCTGTCGAATGGAAGCTCATGATTTATTTACTATATGTGATCATCCTGGTATCCGAGTGCCTGTTCAATGGGCTTTGCTTTCAGGTGATGGGACAAAACATTCTTGAGACATTTTTGATGGCGGCGGGTTTTGTGCTGGCTGTCACATATCTGAGCCATAGTATGGGCAAGATGCTTCGCTCGCATGAGCGGAGCCGTGTAGATAATAAGCTGCTGTTTGCCAAGTCAGCATTACTTATTTGGGGCATTATCGAAATTGCCACGATACGCGAACAATATCTGGAGGCTTCGGATGTTATCAACCTTTTAGGCCTGAGTATGGATAGCCGGCAATTCACCGTGATGTTCATTTCGATCAATATGATTTTAGCCATGACAATTTTAGATTTGGCCTTTCAAAGTTCACGCGAGTATCCGAAAAAGTATTTGCTCGCGATGCAGGCCGCCAAGTCCGCAAAGAGCAACTTCGATACCGAATACGCCAAATACAGAAACCTTCAGGATGAATATTCGCTGACTTCCATTGAATTGAACAAAGCATGCATTGCCCGGAACAACGATTTTCAAAAATACCTGCTAAGCATACAGGAGGAACGGCTTGGCTGGATTTCGCTGATCCGTATCTACAGAGCAGCGAACATCGAGGCGCGCTCAAAGAACAGATCCGGCACCCCCATGCATCCGCCGGCGTTTGAAACGGATCCTGAAAATCTGGTCAAAGCCCCTCAGACAAACCATCTTGAAGAATTTGGCCCATGCGACGAAAACTGTCCACAGAAGAAAGGGAGTGATTTTTGTGAAGAAGCGATGCATTGCGATTTTACTCGTCTTGATCAGCCTGTTGTCAATCAGTGGGTGCACAAAGATAAAAGCGGCGCAAGAAATTGATAATGGCCGCTGCATCCTCGTAATGGTCGATCTCAGCGAGAGCTCCAGAAAGTATATGGATACTTATATCAATAGTTTTGATAAGGTGGCCGGCCAGCTTCAAGGCGGGGACATTCTGGTGGTCATCAGCATAGATTCACAGTCGACGACCGATCCCCTGATGCCTATAAACGCCGCCATTCCGGTCTTCGAAGCCAAAAATTCACTGGGCCAAACAACCGACTCGCCTCTGCTGGTTCAAAAATATAAGCAGGAGTATACAGCTGGCCTTGATGCTCTAAAAAAAGAATTGTCCGGATCCTTTAGAAGCTTTGTTATTGAGCCATCGATCGGTTCCAGAGCGAAAAACACCGAAATCATCGGCGCGCTGACTGTAGCTGAGAGCATTTTTTCAAGTTATAAAAAAAATGAAAACGCCCTGCTGATCATGTCCGATATGATACAGGACAGCAGGGATCTGAATCTCAGCCGGTCCAAGATTACGGACAGCCGGACATCGATGATCATACAGACCGAAAAAGACAGAGGCAGCTTTCCGCATTTTGATAATACGCGCGCCTATTGCATTGCCGCCTCCGCGCTGGACAGCGACCGCTATTTCCAGCTGAAGGCCTTTTGGCTCCGATATTTTGCCGAAGCCGGCGCCGAGGTCACCTTTTACGGCGATACACTGATAACTTTCTGAAATTGAGCGGCTTCGAATCAATACGGACACGGTTGAAAGGTCATGCCTTATCGCCGTGTCCGTATTATGTGTTGGATGAAGCTTGAGTATATTCTTACTAATTCACGAAGGCTTATTTCCAGCGGAAATTTATTTAGACTTACTCATACCGCACTTCGTCATCGACCGCGTTAATCCCGCATTTTCCATCCTTGAAATCCAACCAGGCCAGCGATAATAGCCACCTGTTCGCAAAGGATATCGAGTCCCATTTGCTGCATATACCTGATGCTTAAGAGCGTCCGCTTCTACCAAAACGTGTCCTTGTCATCGGGACGCATCAGTTTATTGGCCTTGCCCATGGTTGTTGCTTTCTCCTCCAAGCTATATCAGGTATTTCTTCGGCAATGTCTGTAATTCAAAAGTATGAATTTTGCATCAAATTTTCAATCCGCATTCTCCACAAAACTTTTTGCCCGGTTCAATTTTCGCACCGCAGTTTGTACAATGGGTTGAGCTTGATAATTTCATTCCGCACTCGCTGCAAAACTTTGCATTATCATCATTCAACGCTCCGCAAGATGGGCATTTTATTTTTACTTTCTCTATAGTTTCCTTTATAGTATTTGCCATATTAGTCCCTAATCCGAAGCCGACTCCAAGGCCAGCCAAACCGCCTTCCTGTTGCGCCGCATCTCTCATAGCCCGAGCTGATTGATACTGCATAAATGTCTGCATATTCTTGCTTGCCATTCCAATGCCAGACTGTTCGTCGATATACTTCTCAACTTCTTCAGGCAGTGATATGTTTTCGATGATAATATTGCTAAATTCCAATCCTAATGAATTAGCTGTTAATTGCATTGAGTCTGACATTTGAGCGGAAATTTCCTTATACTTAACGGCAAATTCAATAACGGGCACATTGCATTGAGCGATTGTTACCGCAAAGGTTTCATTGATAATTGAAGCCAGATATTGAATGATCGGATATGTTAAGACTTTTTGCTGAGTCCCAAACACTTCTTTCATAAATTTCTCCGCATCAACCACTCTGAAAGCAAAAGATCCAAAAGCACTAACACGTACTAAATTAAATTCTCTATCTTTAAGAATAATTGGTTTTGGCGTCAGCCATTTATTGCCTACAAATTGCCTTAAACTGACAAAATACAAATCAGATTTGATTGGCGAATTGAAGCCATACGCAAACGCTCCTAATGTTGATAGTATCGGTAGATTATTGGTATTTAAAGTATGTGTTCCTGCAGGAAGAATATCCGCTAATTTGCCGTTCTTAAGAAAAATAGCGGCTTGGCTCTCTCGAACAATCACTTTAGCGTTTTGCTTGATTTCGTTGTCCGGCCGTTCATATTTATAAACAAGAAGTTTGTTCCCTTGATCTTCAAATTCTATAACATCGATGAATTGATTTTTTACAAAATCAGTAAGTCCCATATGTTCACTACCTCCCGGTATTATCTTGCTTTATTTATAGCATTGACTATACTACGCCCCACCGCCTGAATAAGCAGCAAACATATAGATCAAGAATACTATTGTCAAAATAATCTTTGTAGAGTTCTTATATTGGCCATACTTCCACAACAAAAAAATCCCTAATGGTGGTAAAAAGAAGAGCGAAACCCACAAGAGCCAAGTTTTTTCATAAAAAGATACCTTGACCTTCTTCTTATATTGTTCTTGTTCATAGTTCATAGTTCGGCCGAGAGGCTCGCCGCAATATTCACAAACCAAATCATTTTGGGATGCTTCTTTACCGCATTTTTTGCAAACTGTCATTTTTTACTCCTTTTTGCTGAAGTGATCTTAAAATAATATCTTGTATAACTATACTATAAATCTATCTTTATTCCCATGAAATGTCAAATAATCATGCACGTGGATGTCGTGAAATTTTGAGCAAAGACTCCAAAAACAATCAGGGCATCCCTGCCCTGATCACTGGATTATTCCTTATTTAAGATAAATCGCATATACCCTGTCTTCATTTGGATTTTCCGATTCCGCTTTTATGATGATCCAGGGGCCGTCGCCAGTGGAAATATCGATCGTATAGACGCCGCCAGTGCCTGCAGCATCAGCGCCATTCGAACCGATCAGGTCAGCAAGAGATGACCCTGTTGCATAGGCGATGCTCGAGCCGGTATCAGCAATGACGATTAACGTACTGCATGAGGCGCTGATATACGAACCTTGCAACGAATTATAGGAGGGAGTCATATCTTCATCTATAGCCATATCGACGACAGATCCTGTAATGGTACCATCAGCGCTTTCTGTTATAGTTGCCATGTTTGCATACATTGCGAGCAGGATGGAATCGTCGTAATCAAACGGCACGGTTCCGTCAATTCCATATTCATTAGATCCAATTCCATCGCTGTTGGCCAAATTCATGCCGCTCATCCAAAAGCCAGTCGCAGTCGCGTCACTGGAATACATGTAGTTATAACCGATAACGCCACCGACGCTCAATGCCCCGTCCACGACACCGCTGTTATAGGCAGCGTCAATGCCGCTGTTCTCTGGATAAATGCATTCATTAAATCCGACAACGCCGCCAATATAGGTATTTCCAGATATTGCCCCTGTATTATAGACGTTGCTTATTACGCCGTCATTGAACCCTGTTGCTCCGCCGACATAATTTCTGCCCGATACAGCGCCCGTGTTATAAGAATCGATGACGCTTATGGGTTCACCAGAATTCCCGCGCCTGTTCGAACCGATCAAACCGCCGACATAGTCGAGACCGGCGATGGCCCCATTATTATAGGAATCCGCCACTTCGCCGCAACCATTGGCGCCGGCTATTCCACCAACAGAACTGGACGTTCCGATAATTGTGCCGGTGTTGAAAGATCTCAAAATGTCGCAGCCTACCGTGTGGCATCCATTATAACCGGCTATGCCGCCCACTCCGCCAATGCCTGAGACTGTACCTTCATTAATGAGGTCGCTCGTCATGCCGACATAATTATCACCGATGACTCCGCCCACACCATAGCTTCCAATAACAGTCCCACTATTATATGCGTCTCCACCCCCGCCATAGGACATTCCGATGACACCGCCAACTGCGTTCACGCCGGTTATGGTCCCAGAATTGTACGATCCTGTGAATCCGCCGTCACTGTATCCGATGACTCCTCCAACGATATGATTGCCGTTGACTGTCCCGCTATTGTTTGATGACAAAAGATTTCCATATTTATAACCAACGACGCCGCCCACTGTTTCTACACCTGTCACAGTGCCTGAATTGCCGGACGACTTAATTGATCCTGCATTGCAATTGCCGACCACGCCGCCCACACTCGCATTGCCTGTTACTGCATTTGAATTCGATATGTTGATAATTGAACCGCTTTGCAAGTCTCCAGCCAAGCCTCCAACATTATTGCCGCCCTCGACCGTTCCTTCGTCAAGCGTCAAATCCCTGGCAGAGCCCTCGCTCATGGAGCCGAACAATCCGACATAATCCATAGCGTCTCCCGAAATATTCAAGCCTTTGATTGTTTTATCATTGCCGTAAAACGTGCCCCGATACCAGGAATTTTCATTGGCCCAATAACCAACGGGCACAAAATTGCCTCCGGCAAATCCCTCGATGCGCAGATCAGCCGACGTGGTCCCGCCTATAGAAGCCGCCGCGGCATTCAAATCGCCGAGGGGAGTGCCCGGCACGATACCGGCCGGGATCTCGCTGAAGTCAAGATCATAGAGCAAAACGAAATCATCGCTCAGATGCAGCGCCATATGCTGCAGCTGGGACGGGGTTTCTACAGCATAGGCAGTCACCGGATTTTCGTCCACCATGAATTCGACGGTATGAGTAAACGCGCCTTCAGCCTGCAGATGATTTTCGCCGCAGCCGCCTTCAATAGGGATCAGTGTCACATGCTGCCCGTATACCATCAGGGCGGATGGCATCGCGCTCACATAGCTCGAATACACCGACCAGTTATTGAAAATATCTTTTGCCTTGATTCGGAAATTATATTGCACATCGTTCGTCAGGCCAGTTATTGTCGCCGTTGTGTCTGTCGATACAAGCTTTTTCCAATTATTAGCGTTAGCGGCCTGGTATTCGAGTCTGTAACAGGCCAGATCGGGTTCGGCATTTGCATCCCATGTCAACGTGACGCTCTGGTCTCCGGCCACTGCGGTCATTCCCGTCGGTGCAGCTGGCGCTATTTTATCCCTGGGCATGGCCGGCTTTCCTCTCTCCTGAAGCAAATACTTCTGTGCTTTTGTCTGATGATCCTTGTTATCGTGCTTTTCTTTTGGCGCTTTGGATTTGCCATTGTCCGGCCTGCCATTATCTTTTTTACCATGGTCTTGTTTGCCATTATCCGAAGATACAATTTTGACATGCTGCTTCTCTGCACCGTATGCAGTTGCGCTAAAGGGGAACAATGGAGTGAATAAAAGACAGACTATAACGAATATCGCTAATAAACGATAATTACACCTCTTCATTTTTTCACATCTCCTTTCCACAAAAAACCAAAAACCGGCCATAAATGGTCGGTTACGCTGTTAGCTCCGATAGGGGATAGGCGTCCAAATGTACCCTATCTTCTTGGCTCCCGTAGAGTAATGTGTATACACATTATACGCCGGCAATATTGGCATTTCAATATCAATTCATGGTGTTTCCGAGAAAGTTGAAGACCCGTCATGGCAGATGCCCGCCAGGCTCGCTCCCCTACTTCCGGATCACGACAGCGCCGACGGCGCCAAGCAGAGAGATCACCGCCATTAAAAGGATCCCGCTGGTCAGGCCGAAATTGTCCATCATGAAGCCGAGGGTCCCCCCCGCGAAGGAAGCGCCAATATAGGACCAGCCATTCACGACGCCGACGCCGGTGCCGCCGAGCCGGCTTCCGAGAATATCGCCGGGCAGATTGAATATGGGAGCCTGCACGCCCTGGATGCAGCCGCCGGCAAGAAACAGCATGATCGCCAGGATCGCGATCCCGCCATTCATAGCGATCAGCGAGGGACCCGCGAGATAAACACCGATCAGCGAAGCCGCGCTGATGACATACCCTATTGCAATAGTCTGCCATCTGCTGCCCTTGAATACCGTGTCCGACACATAGCCCATGCCGATGGAAAAGAACGCTCCGCCCCAATGCATGGCCGACGCAATGGCTGCAGCCGCAACGAGGGCAATGCCGAAACCGCCGAGGTCGGTGCTTTCCACCAGTATTTTGATGATCCAGTTGACCAGCCCCCACCGGACAAACTGGCTGCAGACGGCAATAGTGCACGTCAGGTTGATGGTCGGATCCTTCAGGATGCTGCCGTAGTCTTTGAGGTCCACCTGCTTTTTCTCATCTTCACCCGTCTTCCATTCCACCGATAGCCCGGCTTCTTCAGGAGTGCTTTTCACAACGAAAAGATACACCATGGCCCAGATGAACAGCAGCGCCGGCGGTATGAAAAACGCAGAGCGCCAGCTGAAGCAGGTGATGCTGAAGCCCGCGATCGGATAGATGATGATGCCGCCCAGAAAAGCGAAGGCATCGAACAGTCCCATGAAAAGCCCCCAGCGCTTTTGGGGGATCCACCTGAATAGGATGCTGCAGCCCGGGGACCAGCCCATCGATAAAGACACCGCGTTGATTCCCCAGAAGATGCAAAAGGCAGCCATGCTGTCGGACAGCCCGAAACAGATGTTGGCCGCAACAGAACCAAGGGCTCCCGCAAACATCAGCATTTTAGGATTGTACCTGTCTCCCAGAAAACCCGCCGCAAACTGACCGAGGCCGAATCCCAGCGTGAATATCGTAAAGAGAATGCCGAATTCGCTGTTATTCAGGTTGAAATCCTCCTGAATATACTTTGTCGCCGGCCCCAGATTATAGTTGGAGGCGAAATAGAACGTATACAGGATGATCATTGTGAAGAAAACCTTGAGCTGCACCGGGTGCAGCTCGTCAGTTTTAATAATCTTGTGCTCCTTGCCGGTCATGGTGAAATGGTCCTTTCAGAATTATTAGCAAAGTCAAATTTGTCTACATTTGCTTCATCGCAATATGACTTTGATTATGATATTATTAATGTTATTTTATATTTATGGAGTCATCTTTTTAAATCCGATGTAGAAATTTGTGTTTCAAAAAGCTTGTAATCCACTCAATCTCATCATTCTTTAAGATATACATAATCACACTATATATTAGCGCACCAACACTAATAGATAAAAATAATTTAAAAATTTCGCAAAAAATGCCTGCCCCAATATTATATAGAAAGAAGTAATAAAAAAAGTATATACCCGTTCCCATTATTATCGAAGCGAAAAAAGATTTAATCAAGCATATAATTGTTCTTTTCACTCCAAAATCACCAATCTTTCTTGTTAGTTGTCGCAATAGTGATATGGAGGTTATTGTAACCGAAATAGATGTTGCAAAGGCAAGGCCCCTATGACTCATAAAGCTGATCAGTAAAAAATTGAAAACTACATTAGCAAATACTGTTATGAAACCATCAATCATTGGAGTTTTTGTGTCTTGCAGCGAATAGAAGATTTTATACATTAGCAATTTAAGTGATGTTCCCACTAATCCGACTGAATAAAAAACAAACGCCCCAGATGTCATTATTGTTGCATTTGAATCAAATACACCCCTTTCAAATGCAATTTTAACAATGGGTGTTGCAAGCACAATCAAACCCACAGTCGCCGGTATTGTAATTATCAATATTATGTTGAACGCAAATTTTACAATTTTCTTGAGGCTATCAGAATTCACGTCATTTGCCTTTTGAGATAGCGTTGGAAATAATACAGTGATTATTGTAGTAACAAATATACCTACCACCAAACTTTCTAATCGCTGCGCATAATTCAAAGCAGATATACTGCCTTCAACCAATGTTGAAGCTAATGATTTATCGACTATTTTATTAATATCATTTATGGCAACTCCAACTAGTATCGGAGGAACCAGCATTGCCATCTTCTTTATATATTCATCCTTTATTGTCAGCACACGTTTATATAGAAAGCCTGTATTCTTCAGCGCAGGTATTTGCAATACTATCTGGGATGCTACGGCCAATACACTAGCTATCATAAGCCCATATATCCCAAATTGTTCTGATAAAAATATCAGAAAAAAAATGTATACGAAGTTAAAAGGAAACTCGGAAATCCCTGTTTCAAAAAATTTCTGCTCGCTTTGTAAATACCCCCGGAAAACGCCTAATATTCCAGCAAATATTATCACTGGTAACCCAATTCTAGTTAGTGATATTGCTAGATAGAACTGCTCACCCGTAAAGCCGCTAGCTAGAATTCTAATGATGAGTGGTGTCAATATCCATGTTAATAAAATAATGATCAGCGAAATAATAACAATTATATTGAGTATGTTGTTTGTATGATTAATTTTTCCTTGTTTGTTTTCTTTAATTCCTATTTCTGATAGTACCGGAATCATAGTTGTGTTCAGTGCTTGAGTCAGTAAGGCTGAGAATAGCGATGTTGCAGTTAAGGCAACAAAAAAAACGTCGGTTTCAGCTCCCGATCCAAATTTTGCTGCTATTAGGGATTCTCTGATAAATCCAAGAAATTTGCTACTTATTGCAAATATCATTATAATAAATACTGAATTAACCGCTTTGTTTACTTGAGACACTAATGTTCCTCCCCGAAGTAGATTTATTCGATTTAATCCTCTTTCTATTTATTAAGTAGTTCACAAAATAGTGTATTGCAATGCTAAGTAGGGCTATTCTAGTCAACGCAATAGTTACTGTGCCCAAGGTGGACCTGAAAGCAGATATTATAGTTGGTATTGAATAAATATATACAACAAGCCAATAAATGTTTTTTGTGGACTTTTTATATAGAAATTTAATGCCAAAGCCTAATATGGTAAATAGTATTGCTATTCCAAGAATTCCACCAATAACATAGCCTTCGCCCAATAAAGTAAACGCCCGCGAATATGAACCGGGATAAAATGTATTATTAAACCAATTGCCAACATTTATAAATGATTCTCCAGAGAAAAAAGGCGATATGAAATCAACTGCAATGAGCGAAAAGCCATGTATAGATTTTGTCCATGAATTGTTTAACAAGACTTGCAAATTTTCTCCTGCTGCATGAAAATCGGATGTAAGGAAATTATAAATAAAAGGCTGTCCTTTAATAGACGTATTTACTATTCCAGATACAAAGTAGTATTTGAAATATCTACCCACGATTATAGCTACCATACTGATTGGAATTAATAACATTAGCATGCGTTTGCTAAGCTTTTCCCGAATAACTAACACTACAATTATTGCAACAATGAACCGAAACATTGCATCTCGTTCACCGGTAAACAAAGAAAATAATAAGATCAATATGAGCGACGAGAAGATAAATAATTTTGTCTTAATTTTGTCTATATCTACAAATAGTATCGAATAGAAGCAACTAAAAAATGTCAGGAATCTTGTACAGTATGCTCCTAAAACAAAAAATATATCTCTGGCTGCCAACATCTCGTTTTTATGAATAAAAGGCGTTTGATGAAGCATAAATATTGAGAATAGTAATAAAGCCAATAAACTTATTAGTATTAGTTCAGTAATTCTCTTGTTACTTTTACTGCTCATGATGTTGAAATTTTCACTATTAAAATATCCCCCGATATCGTACTTCCTAACACCGATTATAAGTAAAACAACAGATAAAGCTAATAAAGATAATATAATATTATCTTTGCTGTATCCAGAATTAACAGGATAACCTAAAACGTATAAAAGCGAATACCCGGTGTTATAAAGTGCAAACGATCCAGAAAACCACATAAGAGGATGCGTCAAATCGAATCTAGTGATGTAGAGAATTACTATCACTATTAACCAAAAACCCATCAGGTGGAATGTGGGATTCTGGGATACGAGAATTATTGAGAACGATATTAGTATAGTTAATAATAGAATACTATATTGGATCAGAGCCCTTTTGCTAATCATTTCAATATTCCTTTATAAATTTTAATCGCCAGTATGTTTTTAAAATCCAGCCGGGGATTAAAGCCCACAATTTCAAGTACTTATCTAATCCTAACTCATATAAGGATACTTTATCAATTCCTGATAAGGATCGGTATGCTTGGGCGCCAATTGAATTCTTTATTCTCGACTTAAATGATGATTGTCTTGATTGCTGCAAGCCTGAGTAATGAATCATCCCTAATGGATTTTTCATTCGCAATTTTCTCCCTTGATTTGTCAATCCATTTTCTTGATATTCTGCAACTCCAATAATTTCTGGAGAAAAGACCATTTTATATTCGCGAGCCATTTCAAGCTGTATAACTGTAGGCCCGATATATTTTTCACCTCGGTATTCAGGATATTTATATCTCTCGACTGCTTTACCCAAGTAGCAAACACAACCATCATTTTGAATAAATTTTTTATTATATTCATACCTATTCATGATTAAATCATTATGTAGTTTTTTTACAATTTGATTTATTTTTCCCCCGTTTTCTATTTTATATTGAAAAAAGAAAGCTCCAATATTATCTATGTTATTATATCTTTCTATATAGCCCTTTACAGTTTTAATAGCATTTTCACACAAATAGTCATCGCTATCCACAATTAGATAAGCAGAATCTATACCACATAATGAAAAAGCTTTGTTTAATGCTCTTGCCTTCCCTCCATTTTCCTGATAAATATATCTGATTTCTATTGATTTTTCTTTCTTAATGCTATCTATATAATCATGAGTTTCATCATCACTTCCATCATCAATAATAAGCCATGCAAATTCCTTGTCAGTTTGACACATTAAACTCAGATACAGGTCCGGTAATGTATTTACTCTGTTATATGTAGGTGTCACAACTAGGATGTTTATGTCCTTGTTCATTAAATTAACCCCCAAAGAAGTTTGGTATCGTTCGATTTTTTAAGTTCAATTTAATTATTCTTGTCGAAATTTTATAGTTTGCGCTGGCATGCCACCAACTATGGCATTTCTCGAAACGTTCTTTGTAACTACTGAGTTTGCTGCTACTACACTACCACTTTCTATTATGATACCCGCAAGGATAGTAGCCTTTGCTCCAATCCAAACATTGTCTTTTATTATAGTCTGCATTAGTTCAATTCCTTGATCTTTGATTGGTATGCTAGCGTCTTCGTATTTATGAGTTGTTGACATTATTGTTGCTCCATGCGCAATTGAAACATCACTCCCGATGCTTATGCCACCTGTGGCGTCGATATAGCCCATTGGGTGAATACTGACATTATCAAATATTGTTATATTTTCTGGCTGCAATATATAAACACCTGGTTGAATTAGAACGTTATCTCCACATTGAACTGCAATCGATTTAAGCAAGGCATATCTTAGTAAGATCCCAACTAAACCCTTTGTCATCATATGAAATTCAAAAAATTTTTTCCGAATGCGCAAAGGCAATAGTCCATATAATTGCGCTAGAAAAATAATATATCTTTTATATTTGAAGAATTTATCTCTTCCTCTTTTAGCTATTGACATATTATGAATTCTCCCTATACCATTCTATCGCTGCTATTATTCCTCGTTCAAAACTCCAGCTTGGTTCATACCCAAGCATCTTCTTAGCCTTGTTTATATCAGCGTTGCTATGCCTGATATCACCGGCTCTTTCTAGCCCGAAAAAAGGTTCGATATCCCTTTCCAAGGCTCTACATAGGGAATAATAAACATCGATCAGGTATTCTCTCCCTCCATATGCGATATTGAACACTTCCCCTGCAACATCTGATGAAGCTGCACATGCTTTGAAATTCGCTTCAATTACATTGTCAATATAAGTGAAGTCTCTGCTTTGCTTGCCGTCCCCGTTGATGATTGGTCGTTCTCCATTCAGCAATTGCTTAATGAATTTCGGAATTACAGCGGCATAAGCGCCATTCGGATCTTGTCTTTTGCCGAACACGTTGAAATATCTCAGCCCGTATGTATCCAATGCATATAGCTTTTTATACAACTTGCCGTATTCTTCATTCACTCTCTTTGTGATGGCATACGGGGATAGCAGATTGCCTTCGCGCCCTTCAACTTTGGGCAGGTTCGGTTCATCGCCATATACCGAAGAGCTCGATGCATAGACGAACTTTTTAACGCTATTTTGCCTCGCGGCTTCCAGCATGTTAAGTGTTCCGCGAATGTTGACCTCTTCATAGACGAGCGGCATCTCTATGCTTCTGGGAACGCTGCCCCATGCGGCTTGGTGTAATACATAGTCTGTATCTTCACATGCTGTCATGCATGTATCAAAATCTCTTATGTCACCATTGATAAATGTATAACTGGGGTCCTTTATGAAAAGGTCGACATTGGCCTGCTTCCCATTCGAAAGGTCATCAAGGCATTTCACTTTATATCCTTGATTTAGTAAAGCCTCGCAAAGATTGGAACCGATGAATCCCGCGCCGCCTGTGACCAGGAAAACGCTATTTTTGTCAAATACTATATTTTCATAACCCATGGGAAGCACAACCTTTCCTTACAATCTCCAGTATTTATATCCCGCGGCTTGATATACATTTCGGTCCAGTATCCCCTTAATATCAAGCAACACTTTATTTGAATCACTCCTGAACATTTTACCATAATCTTCCTCGGACAATTTAAGGAACTGATCATGGCCGACCGCTATAATGACAGCATCGATGTCCTTAATATCCTCTACCGGAGTGAACGCAATGCCGTATTCATGTTCAGCCTCTTCAGCATCCGCTTCCGGATCTGCTATTATTGGATTTACTCCATACTCTTTAAGTTCATTGACTATATCTATAACTCTAGTATTTCTGGTGTCAGGGCAATTTTCCTTAAATGTGAATCCGAGAATCGCAACTTTAGCGTCTTTGACCGGAAGATCCACTTTTATCAGACTCTTGATCAGGTTTTCTGCGACATATCTTCCCATGTCATCATTGATTCTTCTCCCCGACAGGATTATCTGGGAATGATAGCCAAGCTGCTCTGCTTTATAGGTCAGATAATACGGATCGACACCAATGCAGTGCCCGCCTACCAGCCCAGGGCTGAAATTCAAGAAGTTCCACTTGGTCCCGGCAGCTTTGAGAACCGCTTTTGTATCTATTCCCATCTTGTTAAAGATGATGGATAGTTCATTCATAAATGCGATATTGATATCTCTTTGTGAATTTTCGATGACTTTAGCCGCTTCTGCAACTTTTATCGAATCCGCTTTATGAACCCCCGCTTCGACAACCAGGCCATAGACTTTTGCTATAATATCCAGCGATTCTTCATCCATTCCTGAAACCACTTTGATAATTGTCTCCAAACGGTGCGATTTATCACCGGGATTGATCCGTTCAGGAGAGTATCCTACCTTGAAATCCTTCCCACACTTGAGCCCGGACTCTTTCTCAAGAATCGGCACGCATATGTCTTCTGTTACTCCTGGATATACAGTTGATTCATATACGACAATCGAACCTTTGGTAAGATTCCGGCCTAGTGTCTGGCTTGCAGATTTTATTGGTCTGAGATCGGGTGTATGATCGTCGTTTACCGGCGTTGGGACAGCAACGATATGGAACTTAGCGTTTCTCAGTTTTTTTTCGTCTGAGGTAAAGAATACTGTTGTGCTTTTTATCGCATCGTTGCCTACTTCTTTAGTTGGATCAATGCCCTCGTTATATAAATCGACTTTTCCTTTATTGATGTCAAATCCGATCACTTCCACTTTTTTTGCGAAAGCGACTGCTATTGGCATTCCTACATAACCTAGTCCAATAAGAGAAATCTTTTCATCTCTATTCCTGATCTTATCAAATAGATTCATACGCGTTGCTCCCTTTGATTAAATTCATCGTCTGCATGATCGATTTATTGATTATATTGACATCGTACTTATCTTTTGCAATCTGTATGCTTCTCTCAGCCATTAGCTGGCACGCAGCATAGTCATCAATGAGGAATTTCATTTTTTTAGATAAACAATCAATGTTTTTTATCGGAACCAGAAAGCCGTTATAGCCATCTGTTACCGTTTCCCGGCAACCTGGGGCGTCTGTGGTTATGATTGCCCGTCCTGCGGCCATGGCTTCGAGAACAGTTTTGGGAGTGCCTTCATGATACGATGGCAGTACGTATATGCTGCACTGCCGGATGTAAGGTCTTACATCACTCTGCTCCCCGAAATATTCAACGATCCCCTGATCAATGAACGGTTTTAAGTCGTCAGGTTTTAATGCCGATGGATTGCTGTCATAGGGCCCGACAAGCAGGCAGCGAACTTCAGGATTTTCCCTCTTAATTCTCCTGCATGCCTCAAGATACTCCATAACGCCCTTGTCTTTGATCAATCGGCCGATGAAAAGAAATGCCGGCGTCTCAGGCAATGGCTCAGGCTTGAATTTGTCAAGGTTTACACCAGATCCATTAATTATGACGGCTTTTCCTTCTTCAACAATTCCGTTTATAACAAACTCGTCTTTATCGTCATTATTTTGAAAAAATACTTTTTTACTTACTTTGCAAGCCAGCCGGTACTGCGCTTTCAATATAGCCCTGATAATACTGTTTTTGAAACCATCCCCTCTGAAAATAGAGCCTAATCCAGCGATGAGCGGATATATTTCCGAGATGCCCGCTGCATGCGCGGCAAGGTTTCCGTAGATGATCGTTTTCGCTTGATATGAAAATATTTTATCAGGATTTTCCGCTTTGAAAAATCTTCGGAGCTGCATGTATGTTTTAACGTCATTAAAAGGATTGATGCCGTTGCGCTCAACTGAAATTTTTCTATATTTGATGCCATATGCAAGAAATTTATCACCCCATTTTTCTTCTGCTTCTTGCCCTAAAGCATAGACTTCATGTCCATGCATTATTAAGTCCTTCATTAAATCAAGGCGAAACCAGAAAAGTGATGGAGTATGACTTGATAATACCGCTATTTTCATACGTATTTCATCCTAATAGCCTTTCTCTCAATGTATGTCAATTGGGCGAACAGCCATCTTTAGTTGGATTGCTGATTGCGCCTTCTCTTACGCCATCTCTTCTAAAGACATTGATTATTGTAATAAAAAAACATCTGGCATCGATCAGAAATCCCAGCTTCTCAACATATTCCCCATCAAACATGGCCTTCTCGAATACCGACAGCTCATCTCTCCCGTTGATTTGAGCCCAGCCGGTCAATCCGGGCCGGATGTCGTTAGCGCCATATTTATCGCGCTCGGCGATAAGATCGTATTGATTCCAGAGCGCAGGCCGTGGCCCGACAATCGCCATATCTCCCTTTATTATATTTACTAATTGTGGCAGCTCATCAAGACTGGTTTTTCTCAGGAATCTGCCAACATGGGTTATATAATCTTCTGGATTAGTAAATAAATGGGTCGGCAAATCATGCGGCGTGTCATGCCGCATGGTTCTGAATTTATATATATTGAAGTAAGTCTTATTCTTGCCGACTCGCTTTTGCTGGAATATGACCGGGCCTTTTGAATCCAGTTTGATTGCAATAATTATGATCATAAATACCGGCATTAGAACTATAAATCCAATCAATGCCAGAATAAAATCTAATATGCGTTTAATCCTGATGTACATGTAGTATCTCCTGCCTGATCCCATTAAAATTGGAATTGCACTTATCTCATCAAACTAAAACATTAACGGCATGGATGCCAGGGGAATTTACGTCCTCCCAGACCATCAGCACATGATTCTGATCCTTATCGATTTCACAAATATCTTTGATTGATTGATAGGTTGCCCCCGCTCTATCAATGCCGAGCTTGACTATTTCGGTCATCTCGTCATTTTGATCCAGAACATATATTGCAGCTTGCGCATCCTTATAGCCCGACGTAATTTCGCTTATCTTGTCGGTCAGCTTGATCACCGCGGCATAAGAGATTTTTATATAGCGCAGTGTCAATTCCATCTTTTCTTTCATGCCCTGGGGCGTCAGGTTGTAGCGGAGGGATTTGGGCGTCTGTCCTTCGATCTTGACCAGGCCTTTTTTGATGAATTTCTTCATCAGAAAATTCGCCTGTCCGAGGGAGATCCCTGCGGCTTCGGCGATCTTGCGCTGGCTGATCTGTGGATTTTCGGCGATGATCTGAAGGATATCGTGCTCCACGCTGGATGGAATGGCTGTCTGGATGTTCGTCGTGCTCATCTTGGCTCCTGTGATCGTTCAGATTTTGAACGTCTCTATTTTATACAAATTGCCCTGACAAGTCAACAACGAATGGATAATTTTAGACAGGGGCGCGGCTCTGTGTGGCATATATCGGCAGGGGGCCGACTTTGCTTGGTATGAAATCTCTCCGAAATGGCAGTCTGTAAAGGAGGACTCTAGTTGGCACCGAATCCAAACCATTTGGGTAAAGAGTCAAAGGCATAAGCGATATTGTCGAAGCCGGCCGAAACCAGCAGTGATAGCAAAATGGTCATAGCGATGATTTTGTCTTTATGGTCTAAAAAATTTCTCATTTGTTCCCCCTTATATACGCCGTCATGCTTATGCAATGGATGCCGGGATGACGCTGCATTTATTATATCGGCTTTTTTTCGGATTTCTTGAGACGATAAAAGAGCCTTGATCAATCAAAGCAATGTCGTAATATTAACACGCGAATACACATTGTAATTTTACAGCATATGCGATAGAATACAACTGAAGGAGGTGCTCTACATGCCGAATATCAAACCAATTTCAGATTTAAGAAATTACTCGGAAGTGTTGAATGAGGTTGCCGAAAACAGTCCTGTCTATTTAACCAGAAATGGAAGGGGCGAATACGCAATTTATAAGATACAGGACATAGACCGGTTGAAAGCCACCCTGAAATTGTTGGCTTTTTTGGAAGAAGGAATACAATCCGGAAAGGAAGAAGACTGGATCGATTTCGATGAAGCGAAGTCTTCGATCGGGTTATAGTTTATGCTTAAAATAAAATTTTCCCCATTGGCATTGAGAGATTTCAAAGATACAACAGAATACATTACAGCCAGCTGGGGCGACGATACTGAGAAAAAAATCATGGGCGCTATTGTCTCAGGGATCGATGCCCTGAAAGATCATCCCGGTATCGGTGTCAGTCTCTGTAAAATCATTGATTTTCCGACAACTTACAGGTATTTGTTTATTGAAAAAAACTACGTATTCTATCATTTGGAAGACGACACCGTTTTCATCATTCGTATCATTAACGAACGACAGGACTTTATGCACCTGTTGTTTGGCGTAAACAAATAGCGCCAGCATCGGCTTGCCTGCATATTCCTGTTCACGCTGGAAATATCATCCAGCATTTTCTTTGATGATAATGGCTGCTAGAACTGCACCGCTTCATTCCATTTCAGCAGCCCGGCGCGGTTTCCGCTGACATCTTTTATCGTCAGTTTGTCGAATTTGCCCAATGCTTCTCGGGTCTCGATGAATTTTTTCAGGACATCTTTATTTTTTGTCGTTGAGGTGCCTCTGACAAGCTCGTTCAGTGCGCCGTCGTTTACAATGATCGTCATCTCCCGGTCCTGATATTCCATAAGCTCCGTTAGGGCCGCGATCAAGGCGGCCTGCCCCGCGACAGCAGGTTTCTGGTACGGCAGCAGTATGGATTTCTTGCTTTTGAGCTCTTGCTCGTCGAAGATACAATATCGGACTTCAATATCCTCGCCTTCGTACTGGGATGTGATGGCTGCCAGATATACTGTGATCATGCTTGACACCTCCAAAATTTTCGTGCTTACAGCTCCTGCCCGCAGGCCTTGCAGAACTTTGCGTCCTCATCATTCAGGGCTCCGCAGCTTCTGCACCGGATCTTGATGATTTCCTTTTCTTTGCTCGCCCTGGATAAGTCGTCCAAAGCATCGGCGTTGCCGATCACATCGCTGATGATCCCGCCAGCCGCTTCGCTGAAAGGCTTTGAATCTTCCCGGGCTTTCTCCGGATCAAGGACCAGGCCGGAACCGGCAGTACCGCGGGCTCCGATCCTCATTACGAATGATCCGGCGATCATCAGCAGCATGCCAATGGGCGCATTGCCAAACGCCATATTCCCTGCGGCGAAGGGATCCGCTCCCATAAAACCGATTACTAAAAAGAACACCGATATGAAAAGCATGAAGCCGATGACCATCATGACCATGCCGATGTAATAGGTGATTTTTCTTTCCTTTGTGATTTTTGCCATTTCATTACCTCATTAAAGCTGCAGTGCCGCGTGGATCCCCCGCCCAGCCAAAATATACTTTGAATCTATTATACCCCAATCAGCATAAACTCTGAGATCCCGAATGCATAAAGATTCGAAAAGAAGTCCAAAAGTATTGAAATCCTGAAGGAGTTGGTTTTGGTCAACACCCAGTGCAGCCGCAGCAAGGGATGGATCGGCAAAATGACGTTTCGGACTTGTCCTTAAAGGTGTCTTTGAGCGTATCGAAGGATTCCAGGCAGCCAGATCCTCTATGACAAAAATCCGTTCCAAAGCGCTGTAATAGCTGCTTATGGTCGGATGCGAAACTGTTTCCCTCTCCCCGCCCTCCATATCTTTACGCATCGTTTCACAGCTGGCTTCAGTTGATATGTTCCGCGCAATGGATTTCATTAAAGCATGAACCTTGCTGGGATTTTTCTCCACACCATCCACTCTGGAAACATCAAATATTAATAACGGCGTCCAGGTAATCTCTCGCCCTCTTTTCCGGTTTACCAGCCTTTGCCGTCACTGACGATGGCTAACCACCCCGAACGATAAGCGATGCAAGTTCTTCGAGTTTTATGGTTGAAATTGCTTCGATGCTGCTTTTCCCCGAAAACAGGTCAGTCAGACGAACTTCTCCGTTTGATTCCAATGATTCAAACAAACTCATAGGCCGCATCCTGATCCTGAAAATTCTGCCGGTTCCCGAATGTGTGACCATGGTATCGAGTATCGGCACAGCTGAACCTGTCAATATGAATTGTCCTTCTTCGTTTCTCAAATCTATCTCGTGCTAACCGCATCCCAAAGGACAGGGGCTGCCTGCCATTCATCGATCAGTCGAGGAGTATCCCCCTTCAAAAGCAGCGATGGCTTAGTATTTGCAACCTGAAGATAATTGTTTCTATTATCCGGATCCTGCATGAACAGGATGCTTTTCGCACCACTCCTTCTGCCCTCATTATAGCCGATTTATTGAACAGTGCAATTTCATTTTATGATTTGGCGTAATCAATCATGCTTCCCGGGCTTGCCCCGCCGCATCTTCCGCGAGATTTCCGGGAATACGCCTTCAGCAACATGGCGGGCGTCCTCCACAGTATAAAATGCATTCTCATGCAAATCATCGATGATTTTAATGACCAGCGGAAGGTCCTTGCGTCTGACGGTGGTGAAGATGATCATCACTTTACCGTGCGCGCCCCGTCCTTCCACTGATGTCACACCAAAGCCGGCCGCGGCTAGGCTGCTTTTCAGGGCGCCGTTGTTTTCCGTCAGTATTATCCTGACGATCAGGGTCCCAATCGCCATTTTTTCTTCTATGATTATCCCCGCATAGTTTCCGACAGCAAAACCCGCTGCATAAGCGATGTATGCTGCGATATTGCTTACATTGCTCATGATCTGGCTTATGGCGATCAGCCAGATGGTGACTTCGAAAAATCCAAGGATCGGCGACATGAATCTGCGGCCCCTGGCTACAAATATGATTCTCAGGGTACCTATGCTGACGTACGATAATCCTCCAATGAAAATAAGGATCGGTATGACGACCCATACCAGGACATCATGCCCGAAATATGCGTTAAGATCCATAACCTCACATCCTTTTCTATTATTATTCGAATAAAATCATCTCTGAACGGACCATCATCATTCGGCATCGTAATCCGCAAGATAATCCATGATCCCGGACCAGATTCGCTTTGTCTCCATGAAATCCCTGTAATGTTTCTTGACATTCTTATCGTATTTATCCAGCTCATGCATGATATCCATGAAATCCTGCCGGCCAAAAAACGCGCAGATTTTAGGCAGCGTCAGATGAAGCTGCTCCCGCATTTCAACAATTTTATCTTTGTAGGCATCCTGGTCTGTTACATACAAAAGCAGGGGTTTGTAGCGGATCCATCCGATACAGGCTTTGTAGAATCTGTCGATGATTTTGGGATTGTTTCCTCTTATGAACTTTAGTCTGATTGGCAAAACTCCCTCAAGCAAGTGGTTATAGGTGGAAAATCCGTCATGGAACGTATAGCACGGAACGCGCAAAACCTTCCGATCGCTCAGGCATGTGCTGAGGAACGTGTCTTCTCCTCTTGCTCCGGGGGGATTATAGAAAGGATACAGCCGCAGGGGATCAGACAGGTTGAAGCATAAATTGGCTCCCGAAATGAATTTTGCTCCGTTGATCTCCTCCACCTCATGGGATTTGCTGCTGGTCAGGATCGATGTATCGGCATACGTCACTCCGCCATTTTCCATTACGTTCTTTATTTTTTCCCAGTTCAGGATATCATTGCTGATCGCCTCTACAAACAATCGAAAATCTTCTTCCTTCAATTTTTCGTCGAAGCTGACATATGGTATAGGGGAAATGTATCCGCAATGATGGCCATGCGTGATGTCTGCTTCGATGATATGTTTCAAATGAGTGGCGAGAACGAACTGGCCTCCCCAAATCGCTGTGTTTCGAGTATTTGTCACTGCCACGGGATATTCATCATCATCCAGGAATATGAGGTAATCCATCCTGTGCTTGATGGCTTTATATAAAACGATATTGCGATTCGCCGCATAGCCCTTTCCAAAGACCAGACCGGCTTCTTTCGACGTGAGGATGCCCTTGTCTGTCAATTCCTTGATTTCTTCATTGATCGCATGCCGTCCGATGAATTCAATATCATCGATCTTCTCTCGCAGTTCAGGCGATACATTGGTATAATCCTTCGTTTTCGTTTTGTTGTAAGTCAGATCGTAGGCGATGAAAAGATTGAGCCTTATTCTGTGATTGTCAACCAGGCCGCTTTCCTCCCAGTTGTGGATATATGTCTTTAAAACCTTCTGAAAACTTTTTCGCCCGGTAGCAAAACCGATTCCAACATTGATATTTTTTTTAAAGTTCATTCAAGATTCCTCCTTCTCAAGGCACACTACGCGCTAAAATGAATTTGTCCATACACATTAGGAATCGCAGTAAAAAAACCGCGGAAAAGATCCTGCGGTCATTGGTTTTGAATACTAAAACCAAGCGGTATCCTTCGGATACCTGCATTTCTCTCTTCCAACGCTTACGAAATTAGCTGACGGATTCGGACTGGAAAGATTGCCCTACACAAATCTGTGATTCACCCCAAAAATGGTTCTCCCGCTCCATGACTGGATTCAGCGCGTATTCCCATATTAAACTGTTAAATAAAAAGAGGGCGGCACTCGAAAATATCGAGCTTCCCGCCCCAGAAGCCAAATCTCTTGAAAACGGTTTGATCCGTTCAACCGATTGTGTTTCTTATTTATTTATTGGCTCATTATACAACAAAATCCGGTCTTTCGCAAGAACATCTGATTTTGGCCATAGTTTGAAATCAGAGACGATGGCGGCTGCCTGTCTTCCAATCACCAGGATCCGCCCCCGCCACCGCCGCTGCCGCCGCCGGACGAGCCACCGCCGCTGCCGCCGCTGCCGGAGGAGCTGGAGGACATCGAAGCGGATGCCGTCGACATCGTGGATTCCATGAACGCGCCGAAGGACGCCATGTTGAAGGCCGCGCTGCCGCCGTACCAGTCCGGCGCCTGGAGCGAGATCTCCTCGAATTTTTTGATCCATTTATCCGATACGCCCAGAACATACGTGTAAGGCAGTATATTATAGAAGTAGGCCGGATCCTGAAGCACCAGGGACTCCAGCTTGGGCTTTTCGGCGGATTCCAGGAACGTCTTGAATCCCCTGATTTTGCCCAGAAGCTCGTTGCCGTACGGCGTGCGCTTTGGCATGACCCGCAGCAGCATCACGATGCCGAAAACGCAGGCCAGTCCAGCGATATATGCCGCAAGGTATAGTGTATCGGCCATCAGCGCCGGCAGCACCAGCGTGGCCCAGGGCATCCCGCCAAAGCCCAGGCCCCAGACGAGGCCGAAAATCTTGACTGGAAGCTTCGTCTTGCCGAATACCATTCCGAAGAGGACTGTGAACCCGATGCCCGGAAACAGAAGCGCGAAGGGCAGCAAGGGCATTCCGCCGTATTCCACCACCGGCCTGGCGGTGATCATGATATAAGTGGCGATGATCATCGCGACGATCAGTCCGCCCTTTCCCAGTGACCGCTTTTCAAATATCGTATACCTGTTTTCCCGTTTATTCAGGTTTTGCACGATCTTATTCACGGTGACATAAAAGCTGTTGTAAAGGTCCGCGGAGGTCACTTCCAGTCTGCCTTGACTGCCTTCGCTCCCATCTCCGCCTTCCTCATGAAGCGCCGGCTTTTTCCGCCGGAGCAGGGCGATCAGGTCGGCCCGGCTTGGTTTTCTCGCCGTGCTGAAAAGCCCGGCCAGAAACAGCCTTTCGTTTTCATTGTCCCCCTCATAATCCTTGAGCTTTGTGAGCTTGAAGGATTTCGTCTTGACGAACAGGGAGCGTTCTTCGATTTCATCGATCCGGAGATAGCCTTTGCTCGCTAGATACACTAATAGCGATATGGCGTCGTTATTGTCCGCCTTGCCTTTGTACAGAAAGCCGACCTCGGCGCTGTTGAAGCCTTCCGGCGGATAAAACTCGACGGTCTCGACGACCTTTTCATCATTGCCAAACCGGATCCAGAGCATTATCGAACTCAGTAGACACAGGATCGGAATGATAAAGGACAGGATCAGCATCAGGTCGAAGTTGCTGCCTGTATTGACGAAATAGTCCTCCGGCAGCTCCAGCCTGACCGTCAGCGCTTCGCCGGCGTTCAGTACCCCATCGTAGCTTCCAGTAATCGCGTTTCCGTTCACCTGGTATGATATCCCTGAGCTGTCCGTCGAGCCAGCAGATCCATGGGAAAATCCCAGCTTGCTCTGGTCGAATTCCTTCGGCATCACGATGCTGAAAGTGATGTTGCCGATGGCCGTATCCCAGTTCTGGCCGATGATGTTGAAGTAGAATTCATCCCGGTCCTTGAGTGGATCCCGCCCCAGGCCGTATGTATAGCGGATCGTGTAATCCTTTGGCCCCGTCAGCGTGAAATCCGCGTCCCCGATCTTGAGGATCCTGTCGCCGCTCTCTGATGAAAGCTCAAAGGTCGAATCCACCTCGACGTTCTCGACTTTCGCCCGGTTGAGGGACACCGTCCCGTCCAGGCGCTCAACTCTGTTGCTCAGCGGTATCGAGCGGATGATGCCGTGCCTGGGCTCGTTGAACCAGGCGCTGATCCTCTCCGTGATATCGAAAGTATTGTTTTCGTTGACGACGATGGCGACATCGTAGCTGTCGATCAGATAGATATAGCCGACATAATTCAGATCCGAGCTCAGCCAGCCCGGAACGCTCGTCGCGGCAGGATCGCTTCCGGATGTGTCGGCTGCGCCGTCTGCATATGAAGTTGTCGAGGCCATCAGGATCAAAATGCACAGCAGCGCGAGATATCTGAGCACGGTTTTCATGGAGCGACCCCCCTTTGTAATCATGAGCGGAAGGATATTTTTTCGACACTAAACGGTTTTCAGCATCTGTCCAATGCCGTATAAAGGAATGTTTATCAGCCAGTCCTCTTGGCGAAAATCAGCCATCGACGTGCGGACAGCGACCTCCGGTTTGTACTTTTGACAGTATGTCTTCAGGCTCTTCGCCTTGAGATTTTCTTCAGCCTTGACTTCCAGGGGCACTGCTTTCATATCCTTTTGGAAAACGAAATCCACTTCGGCCGTCGCTCTTTCCGCGGACCAGTAGAACGGCGCCACTCTGCTGCTTGCGACCAGCTGCTGCAGCACATATTGCTCCGTAAGCGCCCCCTTGAATTCCTCGAAAATCCTGTTTCCTTCGATCAGCGATCTGGCGTCGAGGCCGCTCATGGCGCTGAGAAGCCCCACATCGAGCATATACAATTTGAATGCGCCCGGGTCCTGATAAGCCGCCAGCGGCATATCGGGTTTTGAGATCCTGCTGACTTTATGGATCAGTCCGCAGTCGATCAGCCACTGCATCGCCAGCTCGTATTCCTTTGCCCGAGCGCCCTGCCGGATCGCTCCATATATGAACTTCCGGTTTTCCTTGGCGAGTTGGGCGGGTATCGAGTTCCAGAGCATCCTGATGCGCGGGACCGTTTCATTTGGCGCATGCTTGGAAAAATCCTGCTCGTAAGCCGCCAAAAGCCTCTTTTGGATTTCACGGACAGCATCGAAGTCCTGTCGGGACGAAAAATCCGCGACCGCCTCCGGCATGCCGCCCACATAATAATATTGCCTCAGCAGGTCTGCGTATTTTCCCTTGAAGCTTGTAATCAGGCCGACATCGCCGCTTTCCAGAAGATCCGCCAGATCTCCGCCGGCGACGGCTCGAACAAACTCCTGAAAATCGAGGGGATAAAGATCGATGAAATCAACTTTCCCGACAGGGAATGATGTGCCCGGATGCAAAGCGACGCCAAGAAGCGAGCCTGCGGCGACGATGTGGTACTCCGGCGCGTTTTCGTTGAAATATTTAAGCGAAGTCAGCGCTCTTGGGACCTCCTGGACCTCATCGAAAATGATCAGCGTGTTTTCCGGATCGATCTTCACGCCTGTTTCGATCTGCAGCGCCGAAATGATTCTGCCGATGTCAGGGTTCCCACTGAACAGGGCTTCCATGCGTTCATTATCGTCTAAATTCACATACGCCGTTTCTTTATAGCTGGTTTGGCCGAATGTTTTCATCAGCCAAGTCTTTCCGACCTGCCTTGCCCCGCGTATGATCAGCGGCTTTCGATTATCCGCGCTCTTCCATTTGAGCAGATCCTTCATTGCGTTTCTAAGCACGATGACCACCTCCCTCAAATGCATTATATCATATGTCGGGGAGATGATATACATTTTTTCAAACGAATAATTGTTATTTTACACACTTTTTCAAACGTATAATTGTAATTCAATACATTTTTTCAAACGAATAATTGTTGGAGCGCGATATGCACGTTGAATCCAGCCGAATTTTGCCCGCGCGCCGATGGCTGAATCGACGTGCGCACCGCCAGCTGGATCACGAAGCTGTTTCGGCGCTTAAAACCCGAAATTGTCGCGGTCCCGCATCTTCCGGTAGTGATGCCCCCAGCATTCGGTGATGATCTTCCGGCCGGCGAAGACGGATGTCAGCGATTGGTCCAGCTTCGGCGCTATTTCGACCACGTCAAAACCGATGACGGGCAGATCGAACAGATCCTTGAGCAGGTCCAGCAGCTCCCTGGAGCTGAGGCCGCCGAACTGCGGTGTTCCCGTGCCGGCGGCATAGGCCGGATCGAGGCAGTCGATATCGATGGTGATATAGATGTGCTTGAATGGCGCCAGCTTGACCTTGACGGTTTCGGCCACGGCGCTGGTGCCCAGCTTGTTGCAGTCGTGGGCGCCGATGACCCGGATCTTGTTTTTATTCCTGAAATCGAGCTCATCCATCTCGATGGACCGGATGCCGATGAAAAAAATATTTTCCGTCGAAGTGACATTCTCAAGTTCAAGTGCCCTGCGCTCGGTGCAGCCGTGGGAGAGCCTGTCGCCGTTGATGTCATCGCACAGGTCGAAGTGGGCGTCGATATGGATGATGCCGAAGGGCTCGTTCAGGGCCTTGTTGATGCCCCGGAGAACCGGGATCGTCGTGGAATGGTCGCCGCCGATCATCGTAAAAAATTTCTTCTCCTTGACGATCCGGCAGACCTTGTTTTCGACATCCGTGAAAAGGTCATCTCGGTTCGGTTCCGTGAAATCGCCCAGATCATGGATCCTCAGCGCTGAAATGTCTTCGAAGAATTCCGTCGTCGGCGTGATCGTATAGGTGATATTCCTGAGGGCGGCCGGTCCGTCCTTGGCTCCGGCCCTGAAGCTGACTCCGCCGTCATAGGGGATCCCGAACACTACGATGTCCGATTCCTTCATGGTCAGGTCCGGCTTGTTCAGCCCGGCCCAGATGGCCGGGTCCTTGATCATGTCTTCCGTTCGTTTCATCTTCTGTTCCTCCTTCAGCCCTGCTCCGGGCCGGCTTTCGACTGCCATCAATCCGTTCCCGGTCGGGCGCTTGCGCCGCCTGTCCCGGTCCGTGCCGGATCCTATTTGCGGATATATTTCAGCGCGCCGCTGGGACAGCAGTCCACCACTTTTACAACTTCTTCCACCACCGCTTCATCGGCCTTGATCCACGGGCGGCGGTTCAGGCAGAACACCTTGTCGTGTCCGCGGATGCAGTTGCCGGAATGCCAGCACATGCCCAGATTGAAATAAACGTCGATGTCCTCGCCGGTGTATTTGCGGTATCCTGCTTTCAATAATTCGTCTTCTGTCATTTGGCGCCTCCTGCTAAAAATACGCTGCGCGTTTATGTTTATTCTATATTCTATATAATAACACATCCTTATACAGGATAGCATTTCAAAGAAAAAATCGCCGTATCGATCCAAATGGATCGCTACGGCGATTTAGGGTGCGTCGATTTTTAATTGACATTGCTCACCGGATATTTCCGACCAGACCGTCCGCAAAAGCAGCGGCGGCCTCGGCATGAGATTCCTCGCTCAAATCGCTCGTTTCACTTTCAGCTCGAACAAGCTGCCTTTCTCCGGCTCCGATTCGACGCGAACTTCTCCCTGGATCTTGGCCAGGTTTTCCTTGACGATATAGAGTCCGATACCGTCCCCGACTGTCCCGGCGGCGTTCGCTCCCCTGTAATAAGCGTCGAACAGGTGCGCAAGTTCGTCTTTGCCCATCCCGCCGCCGGTGTCCGCGATCTCGATGATCACGGTCTCATTTTCGAGCCTGTAGTCCAGCGTCGTCTGGCCGCCCGGCTCGGTGAATTTGTAGGCGTTGGTCAGGATGTTGTAGACGCACTGGCTCAACTTATATTTATCGGTCTTCATCGTCAATTTCTGGTGACTTCGAACAGTCAGGCCGATATTTTTCTTTTCGAATTGAAGGTTCAGGCCGCCGACGATCTGCTTCAGCAACTGGCTCAGGTCGAATTCCTCGATCTTCAGCTGATCGATCTCTTTTCCTGCGTCGATCATGCCGCTCATGTTGGCGATGATGGCGGTGATGTTGTCGATCTGGGCCTCGCAGGTCCGGATCTCCTTAGGTCCCATCTGGATCACGCCGTCCTCGAAGCCCTCGAGATGGGTCTTGAGGATAGTCAGCGGCGTCCGCGTCTGATGCACCAGCTCGTCCACCAGCTTTTTCCGGCCGGTCTGGCGGAGCTTCAGTCTCATGTTCAGCGAGTCCAGGCTTTCCTGGATGATCCGGATCTCCCGGACCTTTGATTTTGGTCCTTCCACCGGACTCCCCAGTTCGATGCCGATGGCCTGCTGTGCCGTCTGACGCAGGTCGCGGCTCATCTTCTTGCTGACGACGGTGCCGATGATGATCACCAGGATCAGGATCAGCAGAAACGACACCAGCGTATTGGCTATCAGCGCCGCCTTGAACATCCTGGTTTCAACTGAGCCGCCTGCCCAGGCGTAGCGGACGATATTCAGTTTGCCGACGACGACGCCGTCTTTGGTGATGTCCGCGGAATCCACCTCTTCAAAAGTGTTTCCCATCATCCGGTTCATCATGCCGCCCCCCATCATGCGTCCCCGCTGGAATGCGCCGTCGCGGACATCGACCAGCAGGTTTCCCGCCGCGTCATAAAGCCTGATGCGGGTGATTGGGTCGCTGAGATGGGATTCCAGCTGCATCGCCAGCTGCTTCAAGGAATATTGCCTGTCTCCCAGGGCGTTTTCCGAAAGCTTGACGATTTGGGACAGATGCGTCTGATAGCTTTTTTCGCTGTAATCGACAAAATAGCGGTTGATCATCGAGCCGAGCACGATGGAATTGACTGCCACCGCCAGCACCGCCGCCAGACACAGTACCAGCATCCACTGCCGCTTGATCGTCATGGTGTGTCACCTCCAAATATATAGCCGGCCCCGTACTTCGTGACCAGGATCTTCGGGTTTTTCGGATCGATCTCGATTTTCTGCCTGATCCGCTTGATGAATGTGTCGATGGTCCGGTCATAACCGTCGTAATCGTCGCCGAAAGCCAGCTCTATGAGCTGCTCCCGGGTCAGCACCTGCCCTCGGTTTTTGAAGAACACCTGCAGCAGGCTGTATTCGGCCATTGTGATCTGGATCTCGTCATCGCCCCGAAACAGCTTCCTGCTGCTCGCATGCAGCGACAGGTCGCCATACTTGTAGACCAGCTCGTCGGCTTCGTTGTATACCCGCTTCAGCAGTCGCTTGACCCGCTTGATCAGCTCCTTGACACTGAAGGGCTTCACGACGTAATCGTCGGCGCCGGTGTCGAAACCCTTAAGCCGGTCGACCTCCTCCTGTCTGGCCGTAAGCATGACGACAGGCACCTCCGAAACTTTGCGGATCTCCCGAAGGACCTCAAAGCCGTCGATGCCTGGTATCATTATGTCCAGTAAAACGAGGTGGACCGCGCCGCTGTTGAAGATCTCGAGCGCTTCGAAGCCATCCCTGGCTTCCCGGATGTCGTAGCCTTCCTTATCCAGGTACTTAGCGACGATGCTCCGTATTTCATCCTGATCTTCGACCAGCAGGATCTGATATTTCAATCACGCCACCTCATTTATTTTATTGTCCCCAGAGCCGGACGGATGGGGGGCCGCCAAGCCATCGCCTGCCGGCCGCCATCACGGCCGTCAGCCCTTCAGGACTGTCTTTCTTCTGTTGTATTCCTCTTCGTCGATCTCGCCTTTGGCCAGTCTCAGCCTGAGGAGGTCCAGCGCCTCGTCGCCCGGCTCATTGCCGCTGCGCCTCTTTTTGAGCAGGATCACCAGCAGCACCACTGCGGCGATCAGCAGGATCAGCCCGATGAGGAACATGAATCCGCCTGGCATGAATCCGGCTCCCCAGCCGAGACAGCCTCTGGCTCCATTATATCCTAATCCCCACATCATTGTAATATACCTCCTTATTTATATGCATATGCCCTGCGTTTACTGTTCGCGTCGCAGTATCGCGTTTTTCCTTCTATTGCACAGGATCCCTATGTTTTAAGGTTCTTAAGGATCCTCAGGTATGTTTCTTCATCGATCTCGCCATTGGCATACCGGATCTTCAGAATAGCAACAGGATCTTGCTGTGCCCGGGATTTCCCAGGCAGCTTGCCGTCGTCTTTCATGATCAGATAGATCAGCAGGCCAATCAGCGCCAGCGTTAATATTATCATCTGTCATCATCCCCCTGATTCATAATGGCCGGTTTAGAGTCCCTGCATCATGCGGCCGTTTCCAAATCCACCGCCATTTCCAAAACCGCGGCCGTTTCCAAAGCCGCAGGCGGCTCCGTTTGGCGCAGTGGCGCCGTCAGCAGAGAATCTCATCATCCGTCCCATTCCGAAATATCCGTATTCATCGTGATACGCTTCCATTCTGTCCAGTCTTTCAAGCGCCAGGTCACCCTGTGCTTCAGTCAGTGTACCGCTTGCGACCAGATCTTCGATGATGTCTCTCTTCGTGTCCAGCATGTTGTCGAAGGCTTCCTCAAGATCCTGCTTCTGCTCGTCGGTCAGGTTTGCATAATAGCCGGTCCCGTTATAACCGTACGGACAGGTCTGCACTGCCTGGCTATTGGGCGCAGGTTGGGCGGGCTGTGTCGCGGTTGCGGCAAATACGGTGGCTGGCGCTGCTACCGCCAGGGCAATGGCCAGTGTCAATATCATTTTTTTCATTTTCTTACACTCCTTTGAAATTCAAGTTTAGCTCTATGGGTTTTGTTCCATGCTTTTAATTTAAAGCCGAATTGTGGCAGAAATATGACTGGAGAAAAAAATATTAATTGGTTTTTCCGGTGCCGCCATCGGGGTATCTATTGTATAATTGAACGTAAATCAGCAAATGCTTTAGGGAAAAGGTCCGCGTGTCTGGAACACTGCGCGGCCCAGCGAAGTGAGGAGGAGATAAATGAAAATTTTAATGATCGGCACCGGCGGCGTCGGTGAAGCAGCGGCTGTCATAGCCCATCAGCGCGATCCGGAGGGAAAATGGCTGGAGCTCATGGTGCTCGCCAACAGGACTCTGGAAAGAGCTCGGAAAGTGTCGGCGAAGCTAGGAGATCCCAGATTTCCGGCCGAACAGGTGGACGCCACCGACAGTGCGTCCGTCAAGGCGCTGATAAAAAAATACGATGTGGACCTGCTGTTCAACGCCTGCGATCCCAGCGTCAACGAAGTGCTGTTCGACACCGCCTTCGAATGCGGCATCAAGTACATGGACATGGCGCTGAGCCTGGCGGTCCCGCATCCGACGGATCCCTACAATAAGACGAATATCAAAATGGGCGATTATCAGTTCGCGAAGCATGAGGACTGGGAAAAGAAAGGCCTGCTGGCCCTGGTCGGCATCGGCATCGATCCCGGCGCCACTAATGTGTTCGCCCGTTATGCGCATAAACACCTCTTTGACGAGATCGACGAGATCAACGTCAAGGACGGCAGCAACCTGACCGTCGAAGGCTATGACATCGCCTTCGGCTTCTCGATCTGGACGACCATCGATGAATGCCTGAATCCGCCGTACAAGTTCGAAAAAGGTAAAGGAATCTACGTCACCGAACCGTTCTCAGAACCGGAACTCTTCAACTTCCCCGACGGCGTCGGCGAGCAGGAGATCGTCAATGTGGAGCATGAGGAAATGGTCATGCTGCCGCGTTACATGGGCGATGTGGCGAAGAAGATGACCTTCAAGTACGGCCTCGGCGCCGACTTCATCACGATGCTGAAAAACCTGAAGGCACTCGGCCTCGACGACAAGCATTCCAAGGTCAAGGGCACCGGCCTGTCGCCGCGGGACGTGGTCAGCATGGTGGCGCCGAATCCCGTCGACATCGCGGACAAGATCAAGGGCAAATGCTGCGTCGGCACTCAGGTCATCGGCAAAAAAGACGGTCTGGAGCGCAAAGTCTTCATCTACCAGACCAGCGATAATGAAGAGACGATGAAGAAGCTCGGCTGCGGCGTCGTCGTCGCCCAGACCGCCTACAATCCAGTCATCGGCCTCGAGCTGCTGGCGACTGGCGTTTGGCAGGGCGCCGGCGTTCTCGGCCCCGAATGCTTTGATCCGGATCCATATGTCAAGCTTGCCGACGCCTATGGCTATTCGATGGCACTAATGGAGATGGATTCCGAGTACAAGGCCGTCCTGGACCGGAAAGCGCTTCTCGAGGTCTGACGCGCCTGAACCGGTGCCCATAGTCCCTGCGTAAAACAGGCGCAATAGCAGCCGCTGGCGGCAATTGCGAGCCATATCCACTGGCTGCAAGCGGCAGCCCTGCGGCGCCTATTCAAAATTATGCTTGCTTTATTCGTGTTTATATAATATGCTTAACCACGATGAAGGAATGCATAAGACAACAGAAATCAATAGGACAGATGCTGGAGTCCGTGTCTGTTTCAACTAATGAAAGTGGATCAGCGATCCACTTTCATTTGATTTAGATTTTAAGAAGGCGGTGATTGTTATAAACAATAAAAAACCCGATCTGCGGATCAACGAAGAAATAAACTGCAAAGAAGTCAGAGTCATCGACGCCGACGGCACGATGCTCGGCATCATGTCGGCTGCGGCGGCATTGGAAATGGCGGCGGCCAAGAATCTGGACCTGGTCGAGATCTCCCCGGGGGCGGAGCCTCCGGTATGCAAGATAGCAGACTACAATAAAGCTGTTTATGAAAAGTCCAAAAGGGACAAGGAAGCCAAAAAGAACCAGAAAGTGGTGACGCTGAAGGAAGTGCGGCTGTCCCCCAAAATAGAGGAACACGATCTTGACGTGAAAGTGAAGGCTGCCTACAAATTCCTGTCGGAAGGCAACAAAGTCAAGGCCAGCATCCGGTTCAAGGGCAGGCAGCAGAAATATATGACGGACGGTGTGGAGGTTTTCAACAGATTCACCGAGCGCCTCGCGGATGTCGGCGTCGTCGAAAAAGCGCCGATGATGGAAGGCCGGTCGATGATCCTGATCATGAGCGCAAAGAAGCCCACATAAATAAAAAACCCCGATCCTCGAATAAAATCAGAGTGATTTAAACAAAAGTCGGGCCCGGTACAGGGCTCGACTTTTTATTGGATAAAAAACATAGCGCCTCGAAATTTCACATGCAGGATCATCGACAGGAATCATACTCCTGTCGCCAAGGTCCTGATCGTGCTCAGCACCCGATCGATATCGGCCTGCGTGCAGTAAGGCGCCAGCCCCAGGCGGACCATGCCCCCGATATTCCGCAGCCCAAGCACATCGATAATTTCAACGGCATAGTAATCGCCGTCCCATGCATTGATGCCTTTGGCGCCAAGAACCTTGGTCACATCCGAAGCCATTTTCCCTTCCATTGTAAACACAACCGTCGGTGTCCTGGGCTGGCCTTCAGACGGCCCGTACAAAGTCACGCCGGGAATGGCGCGAAGGCCGGCTCTCAACTGTTTCGCAAGATCCTGCTCATAGTGATCGATGGCCTCCATCGCTGCCACGATATTCTTTCTTCTTCCCGATAATCCATTGACCTTATCCTTGAATGCTTCGACATAGTCTTCCCCGAAAGAGGCGATAAAATCGACGGCTTCCGCAACGCCTGCCAGCAGCTCATACTGCGGTGTCCCCATATGCAATTTACGGGGACCTGTCGCGATATCCTCGCACATGACATTATAGAAATCCAGATCCTCAAGGAGTTCTTTTTTCATGTACATGACCCCGATATGGGGCCCGAACCATTTATATGCCGAACAGATCAGGACATCGGTATCGATATCCTTCACGTCAACCGGGAAATGCGGCGCATAGTGGACAGCATCCACTACGGTGATCGCGCCGACCTCATGGGCTTTGGCGATCATGGTCCTGACATCGGTCACTGTCCCAAGCCCGTTGGAAGCCCAGTTCAGCGCTACGACTCTGGTTTTCGGCGAGAGCTTCGCCAGGTAATCATCCATGTCCATCTGCTGGGTTTCAAGGTCGAGCTTCACCACCTTGACTGTAAATCCATCCTTTCCCAGTTGATTCCAGGGTGCGCTGTTGCAGCGGTGTTCCATCTCGGTGGTTATGATCTCGTCTCCGGGCTGCAGTCTCCTGGCGAGGGCATGGGCAAGATTGAAGTTGTTCTGGGTCGAAGAACAGCTGAATCCGACTTCGCAGGCTTCGCTTCCAAGCAAGTCGGCTACGGCTTGACGCGCCTCCTCCTCAATGCTCTCGGCAAGCATGCCCGCCTTGAAATATCCTCCCTCATTAGCGTTCTCGCTGATCAGATACTTCATGATCCGATCTATAACGCGCTGCGGGACCTGGGTGCCCCCGGGAGCGTCGAGATAAGCGATCGGCGAGCCTTCGACTTCCAGTTTGCATGCGGGGAATTGGGCGCGAACTGCCTCTACGTCAAATTTAAACGTCATATTCAGTACCAACCTTTCATCAATAAGATTTCCAATTGTTAAAGCAGATAAGCAATGTCCGACGAGGCCGACGGATAGGCATATATCATCCGCTTCAGCTCCTTGGCAGCGATGTCAAAATGCATCGCCATCGCGAACTGGTTGATCAGCTCGTCGGCGTGGCCGCCGATGACGTGGGCGCCGAGGATCCTGTCCGTGTTCTTGTCGACGATGACCTTTGCCATTGCGTAGGCGTCACCGGTCCTCGTGTAGGTGTACCAGTCGCTCATGTCGTTTTTGATCACCCGGCACTCAAAGCCCGCGGTCATGGCCTGCTCCTCCGTGAGCCCTACCAGGCCGACCTTCGGCACCGTATAAACCGTCGTCGGCATCACGCGGTAGTCGGGTTTGTACTTGTTGTTTTCGAGGATGTTCATCGCGGCCATCCGCCCTTCCAGCACCGCCAGCGGCGTCAGAGGCAGTCCAGGCGAGGCCGATGCGTCTCCGGCGGCATAGACGGCCGGATTGCTGACGCTTTGGAGATAGTCGTTCACGACGACGCCTTTTCTGTTGAACTCGATACCGCCGGCTTCCAGCGCCAGTCCCGAGATGTTGGCGACGCGGCCGGCGCCGTGGACGACCAGGTCACCGCTGATCAGGACCTCTTCACCCTGTTTCCGGCAGTGGACGACGGTGCCGTCTGCGGTTTTCTCCACCGCCTCGACGCCGGTCCCCGTATGGATCCTGATGCCGATGTCCTTTGATTTTCTGACCAGCATCCCGATCATGTCCTGATCGAAATTGACCAGCGGCCGGTCCATCATCTCGATGATATGGACCTCGGCGCCGGCTCTGGCGGCGATATGGGCGAATTCGAAAGCAATGAAGCCGCCTCCGGCGAAGACGATCCTTTTCGGCAGTTCCTCCAGATCCATGAACGCCTCGCTGTCGATCATATGCTCCTTGCCGGCGAACGGCAGCGGCATCGGGATGGCGCCCGTCGCTATGACAAAATTTCTGCCCTCGAGCACCCTGTCTCCTGCCCGGACATGTCCTTCGTCTATAAATTCCGCATGCCCCGATATTATTTCGATTCCGGCACCTGCCAGAGATTTTTCGGTCTCTACGGTGACGCCGCTCGTGAATGTCCTTTTAAATGCTATAAGCTCTTTCCAGTCTATGTTTCCTTTGGTATCGATTCCTTTACCTTGCATCCTGGTGTTCCAGTCGATCAGTTCCGCTGCGCCGACCAGGATCTTTTTCGGATCGCAGCCCCTGAGGGCGCAGGTGCCGCCGACAGGCCGCTCGTCGATGATTGCGACCTCCATTCCAGCCCTTCTGCATTTCATTGCGGCGCCCGTTCCGGCTGTGCCAGCGCCGATCACGATCAGGTCGAATGAGTTTTTCATGATTTTACCCCTCCAGACTTCCGTGCAATTTCACTATCCAGACTTTTGTGCGCAATAAAAAATGGCCGCAGAACAGGCAGCCGGGCGATTGCTGTACTATTCGCCCGACACCGTCTCATAAGGCCAGTCTTTGATGCCGCCGAGATCATAGATGTTCTTGTAGCCCATTTCAGCCAGTTGGGCCGAAGCTGTCGCACTCCTGTTGCCGCTCCTGCAGTAGACGAAATAAACGGCGTCCCTGTCCGGGATCACGGTCTCCGCGTCCTTGTCGATCGTATCGACAGGGAGCAGCACCGCATTCGGGATATGGGCTTCCTTGTATTCCTCCGGTGTCCTGACATCCAGCAGTATGATGCCGCTCTCGCTGTCAAGCCGCGCTTTGGCGTCCTCTGCGGATATTTCCAGATACGACGCCTTTTCTTCCGGCGGCGTCTTGCTTCCATTTCCTGCGGCGTCCCCGCCGTTTCCCATGCCGTCGCCCGCGCAGCCCGCGAGCATCAGCGCCGTTCCCAGCGCCCCTGTCAATACCGCCGTGACGATCCGTTTCATCTCAAGCACCTCCTGCTGATCAGCGCATGACGCTTCCTGGATCGCGATATTTCTTCGTACTTTCATTTTAGTGCAAGGCCTTCTGCCAGTCCACAGAATATTTTTTAAAAAATTAGTTTGCATAAATCCGGATTGTGTGTTATGCTTCAAAAGTTGGCAAAGTTCAACAGTATCGGTCGGATTGAATATGATTATTACATTCTCTTTTTATAAGGTATTTAAGAATCAATATTTCATCTCATCCCTAAGCACCTATAGAGGAGAAATTTAAAATGGCAGACAAAACTTTGAAATGTAAAGATTGCGGAAACGAATTCATTTTCACCGAAGGCGAACAGGCTTTCTATCAGGAAAAAGGATTCCAGAACGAACCGCAGAGATGCGCTGATTGCAGAAGAGCTAAAAAAGACCAGAGAAACAGCGAAAGAAACTACAGATAGTATTTCTTGAAAACAAACCTGCTGAAGATGATTCAGCAGGTTTTTTTTATTGGCAGGGCCTGCGGCAGATGAATCAAGCACGCGTGTGACGGCTTGCTGCCGCGGCGAATTGCGAGGGCGGCTTTTTCTATTTGATTGGGATCGAATGGGTCAGATGATGGATCTTCCGGCTGAGCTTGCCCTGGAAGCTATGGTCGCGCCGGATGCGCCTCTCCAAATCCTTCTGTTCCTGCGCTTCATTAGGTTCATTCGGTTCATTCGAATCCATTGAATCCTGCGAATCCATCGACTTTTCCGCGACCGTCTGTTTCTTCGATTTTTCTGTGACCGTCGACTCCTCAGCGTCCACCAGCAGATCAGCCGCAGAGAGCTCAATGAGGTTCGCCTTGATGAATGCGTCGTACTTGTGCATATTCGCCAGACTCAGCCAGTTCAGGAACTGCTTTTCAACAGTGGTCAGTTTGCATTCCCTGATATCGGCAATCTCGGCCAGCGGCATGCCGCTGTCGAAGAGCTGCTTATATTTCATGTTGGCTGGGGAATTCACATCGACGATTTCGACGGCATCCGGGCATAGCCCGTTAATTTTAAGCAGGATCCGGGCGGTCACCAATGCGTCGTCCCCGGCGCGATGCGCCTGGTCCTGGTCGATGCCGAAGGCGCTTGCGATACTTGACAGGCAATCGGTGCATTCATAATCCGCCGCTGTGATTTTCTTCAGCTTGTTGAACGCCCGCTTTGTGCAGATGTATTCGTTGTTGAAGGCTATTCCCTGCTTTTTAAAGGCGATCTTGAGAAATTCGATATCCTGGTCGGCATCATGGGCGACTAAAACCGCATCGCCGATGAATTTCTCGAATGATGCCATAACGGATTCGAGCTGCGGCGCCGTCCTGAGCATTGCGTTGGTGATGCCAGTTATCTCCGTAACCAGCGGCCTTATCTTCTTGCCGGGATTCGCGAGCTTCGAAAAGGTCCCCATTATTTTCCCGTTGAATATTTTGCAGGCGCCGATCTCGATGATCCTGCCGCCGGCCTGGGGACCGAATCCGTTCGCTTCGATGTCGAAGGCCACCAGCGTCATATTTGTTATATCCATTTGCGGATCTACCTCTACTTGCTTTCTGTCGCCTTCCCTGCAGACTTGCCGATCGGCAGGACACCGGCCATTTCACCGATGACATTGATGATTTCGCTGCCAGCTGGAACGATTATTTTGGAATTGTTCTCCAGAGCCTGCTCCGTCGCCTGGATCAGGCGGAGCATCTGGGCGTTGCCGATGAAATATTTCTCTGCGGCTTCATTGACCAGCTTGATTGCCTGGGCCTCGCCCTCGGCTTCAAGGATCTTCGCCTGCCGGACGCCTTCCGCTTTCTTGATGTCGCCGCGCTTGACGCCGTCGGCGGTGGTTTCGGTTGCGGTCGCAAAGTCGATGGCCGCGATTTTTTCGTTCTCGGCCTTGACGACCTTGTTCATCGTCGCCTGGACGTCCTCCGGCGGATCGATCTCCTTCAGCTCCGCCCTGGTTATTTCAAGTCCCCATTTCTGCGTCTCGGTTTCCAGGGTTTTCAGAAGGTCGGCGTTGATCACGCCTCTTTCGCTGTTGGCGGACCTTAAGGACATGGTGCCGATGATGTTTCTAAGCGTCGTCCTGGCCAGATTGACCACCTGCCAGCGGTAATTGTCGGCGTTGTACTGCGACGCCTTGACACTCTCCTCTTCGGGCCTGACCCGGAAATAGATCTGGGCGTCGACGGTGGCGTTCAGATTGTCGTTGGTGATGATGACCTGGGGCTCCGCATCGACCATCTGCTCGGTAATATTGACCTGGTACATTTTCTGGATGCCCGGAAAGATCCAATGGAATCCCGGACCGGCGAATTTCGAGTATTTGCCGAGGGTCTCGATCAGGCCGCGGTGCGTCGGCCGGACGATTTTCACCCCAAGGAAGAAGAACAGGATCAAAATGATGATAAGGGGCAGGTACAATAAAGTTTCAAACATGGTTTCTTCACTCCTTTACTGACTTATTAACGATCATGCGATAACACCGGGCAAGTCGGTTTCAACAACGACTTTTTAAATCAGTCCCGCCTTCGTCAGCATGCGCTTCACGATCGCCGCTGTCTCTGCCCTGGTGATGCTGTCCTTCGGGTCGATGTTGCCGTTGTCGCCGACGATGATGCCGTTTTTGATGCAACTCGCCGCGGATGCCTGCGCCCAAACGGACAGTTCGCTGGAATCCTGAAGCTTCGCCAGCATCGCCGACTTATCGGCTTCTGAGATCGTCGTATCAAGGCCCGCCAGTTTGGACGCCCTGGCGATCATCGTCATGGCTTCCTCCCGGCTGATCCTGCTGTCCGGCGCGAAGGTGCCATCGCCATTGCCGCTGGTGACGCCGTATTCCTTTGCGATGGAGACAGCGTCATAATACCAGCTTCCGGCAGAAACGTCGGTAAAGGAATCTTTACCTGCGCCCAGCCGCATCAGGCCCAGGCTGCGAACGACGATCGCCATGAATTCGGCTCTGGTGATGTCCCTGTCCGGCTCAAAGGCAGTGCCGGAGACACCGCCGATGATCATTCTTGCGGCCATGCCCTCGATATCGATCCGGCCCCAGTGGCCGGTCGTGTCTTCAAATTGACGCACATTATGGATCACCGCATAGGTGCTGTTTGTCAGGCTGCTGAAAACGACCTGATCGTTTCCATCCGCATCCCTTGCAAGTCTGGTCGGGATATGCTGCATCCCGCCATTTTCGTTTAAGCGGACCGCTGTCGTTATCAGGGACGCGTCCACCCCATCGGGAACGCTGATCCCGCGTTCGTTAAAGCTCGAGAATCGGTCGACAGTAATCGTCTGATTTCCAAAAGCGCAGGTGATATCAAAATTGATCGGCTGGATCACGATTTCGGCGCTGCCGTTTACAGCCTGCGCGGCGCCGATGTCTTCTGCCGGCGTCCGTGTAATGGCGATCGTCACTTTGATGTCAGAAGGGACCGGCCCGCCAATGGCCGATGCAACTTGCGACGGATCGACGCTGCCCGGTGAAATGGCGTAATAGCCGAGCTTGCTTTTGATCACGAGGGTCGCGTCCTTGGCTGCCAGTTTGGAAAGGAGCGATGCGGTAAGGACCGCCTGGGCGTCTTCCGCCGCTGCCTCAATATTGACGATGATCGTTGCGCCGGATCCGGCTTCATCGAGAAGCTCCGTCACCGCGCCGCTATTGATGACTGCGACGGCAACGCTGCTACCATCGAACTTTTCGACACTCAGATCGAATCCGTCCTCTGGAAGCTCAATGACCAGGCCATTCTTCGGTTCTTCCGTAACAAGGCCGCCTCCGCCGATTCCTCCCGCCGCCGCGTCTCCGCCGAGGATCACGGCCTTGACGGCTTTGCTGAGGTCCTCAAGATCGCCGGTCAGTTCGCCCTCTTCAAGAAACACAGAAAGCTCCTCCGAGAATTCCGACAGCAGCATCATGCCGATATCGTAATGCTTCTCCACTGGAACGCCGATTTCACCGTCTTCAAACAGTACTTCGACCATGGCGTCATACATGACCTTATCGAAATTGAACAGCGTCAGTACACCGGAATCCGCTACTTCGCCACCCAAATCCTCGAGAAAGTCAAGGATCTGATCTTCTGTAACAGGATGCTCCCCGTTCAGCATGCGATCGACGAGCTCCGGATAGCTGTCCGTCATTTCATCGTAGATCTCGCCGTAATCGACGGCGGCGAAAGCTGTTGCCGGCGGCGATGACAGGATCGTCGCCAGCGCGATCATAACGGATAATATGATTGAGAACAGTCTCATTTTCTCCTATACCCCCAATTTCATTTTTTACAGGCAGGGGACAGACTTGATCGCCCGTCCCCTGAGTGTGGATCATTGTACTTTTATTTGCTTTAAATAAGATCTGCCTTTGTCAGCATTCTTTTGATTATTGTGGCGGTCTCCGCCCTGGTAATGTTGTCCTGTGGCCGGATGCTGCCGTTGTCGCCTATAATGATGCCGCTATTGACGCAGACGGCGGCGGATTCCCTGGCCCAATCCGAGATGGCCGCAGAACCGGTGAGCTTGTCCAGCTCGACGGACATGTTGGAAGCCGTGATAGTCGTATCGACGCCGGCGATCTTCGCCGCCCTGGCGATCATCGTCATGGCCTCTTCCCTCTTGATCTTGCTGTTCGGCGCGAAGGTGCCGTCTCCATTGCCGTTGGATATCCCGTAGTCGCTGGCGATTGACACCGCGTCGTAGAACCAGTCGGCGGCGGTCACGTCGCTGAAGGAATCCCTGCCGACGCCGTCTCTCATCAGGCCAAGGCCTCTGACGACGATGGCGATGAATTCAGCCCTGGTGATGTCCCTGTCAGGCTGAAAGTCCGAGTCGCTGACGCCGTTTATCACCAGTCTTGAAGCCATGTCGTTGACGTCGCTCTTTGCCCAGTGATCGGCCATGTCGCCGAACTGCTTCTGGTTGTAAATGACGGCATAGGTGCTGTTGGTCTTGCTGCTGAAAACAGCATAGTATTGATTGCCGATCCTGACGATCCGGGTCGGGATGTGCTTCATCGTTCCATTGGCGTCAAGGACGACTGCTGTTGTGATCCTGGAAGCATCGACGCCGGCCGGTACCGGGACGGCTCTTTCGACAAAGGAATCAAAGGTGTCGACAACGACGGTCTTGCCGCCGTAAGTACAGGTGATCTCGAAATCCAGCGGCGGGACGACGATGGCGAATTTGCCTTCAGCGGCCGCGTTCAGGGCCTCGACAGACACCTCTGCGGATTCCTTTATTGTGACGGTAACGGTGATGCCGTCAAAGTCTGTTCCGGCGCCCAGTTCCGCTGCTATAGCTGCAAGATCGATGCTGGATGCCGGGATCGTGTACGACCCGAGGCCTGTCTTTATCTGAAGGATGGCTTCCATGTCCGCCATGGCGTCTGCGATGGCGCCGGTAAGTTCCGCATTGTAGATATCGCCTGCGCTATCGATGTCGATGATGATGGCGATGCCTTTCTCGGCTTCGTCCAGGATATCCTCGATCTCGCCTTCATGGACGACTGCGGTCGTTACTTTCTGTCCTCCGATGGTTTCGGTGTCGACAGACACATCTTCCAGTGTGACTTCGTCTTCAACGACGGATCCGCCGCCGCCTCCGAGACCTCCGCCGCCTGGCGTGACTGAAGCGCCTTTCTTTGCAAGAAGCAGCGACGCTTCAACGACGTCCACAGCGTCCCATCCGGCTTCGTCGAGCGCGGGCTGAGCCGCGGCAAGCAGGCCGACCGGCACTCTGGCGATGATTTCCTGGGCAGCCAGATGGATGATCGTTCTATTCGTAAACGGATTTTCAAGCAGCATCGTTCCCTGATCGATGAGGTCGGCAAGTCCTGCATAATCATACCCTGTATCGTCGAGGGCATATAGTGCGTCAATGACTTCCTCGACGTTACCCATGCCGAATGTGCCGTAAAGACCGCCGATTTGAGCGTTCATGATGTCGCAGATGTCTCCGCCTAGATCGGTGGAGCCGAAATAATCCACGCTTACAAACGCAGCGATCAGGTCGATCATGGCCGCCTCTGCGTCGGCTTCTGTCGCGAATTTGCCTGCGGTGACCAGGTTGTCCGTTGGAAGCAGCGCAAAAACGTCGTTCCATTTGTCATTGTCCGGATCCGCCGTCAGCGTGGCGACTCTTGCCTGTTCCGTCTCAAGTTTTGTCAATGCGCCCGAACTTAATTCTGCTTTGATGGAGGTGATTATGTCTGCTGCTTTTGCTGCGGCCAGATTTGCCGGAGATGGTTCCGCAAACGCCGATCCTGGAATCATGGCGATCAAAAGAAGAAGTGTGATGATAAGCGATAGCTGTCTTTTTGATCTTCTCATTTTTACTGTGTGTCCTCCTTGATTGTAGTTGCGCGGCCGGAATGCGGCCGAAATGGATTCTATAGGATCTTTAGATCGAACTAAAGTTAAGCGGATATCAGAAATCAACATACTTGAGCGCACCGGCTGCTCAGGTCAAGGCCGGCTCCGTTTAACATTTTATCATTCAAAATAAACAAGCGCAAGGAATAGCTTGCGCCTGTGGTTCATTTATAAGATTCGGATTCCGGCCGCCGGCTTGCGAAAAGAACTTCCAGAACGGCTTTCTCAGACCCGGAGCTGCCTCAGTCAAAGGGCCGCGTCGATTTTCGCTTTGAGTTCGGCGCGCCGGTCTTCCTTGCGGGCCTGGTATTCTGTTCGGTACTCCCCGGCGATGCCCGCGGCTTCGTCATCGCTGAAGCCGATCCTTGTCAGCTGCATCTGAAGATCGACCAGAAGCTGCTCCACACTGTCGTCGTACCTTGACTCCAGAACATCCGCCCTCTTTATATAGGTGGATGCAAGGTCGACCTTGGCTGAATTGCCCACCTCGTCGTTTTTCGCCATAGCAGCGTAGTCTGCGGCGGCTTCGGCAACCAGCTGTTCCAGCATGCCGTTGGCGCTGTCTTCAAGCTTATAGAACGCATTGGTGTAGGCCTCGCGGATCAGGCGCTCTTTCCCGGGATCAGGGACTGCCGCACCGTCAGGACCGTCTGGCTGAGCCGTCTGTCCGGCCTGTCCGTCTGCTTCAGTGGCCTGGCCTGCGCTGCTGTTTGAACCGCCGGCTGCATCGCCTTCAACGCCGGCTAGGCTTCCCTCGATATCGTTTCGGATCTCCTGCTCCAGCATATCGACTTTATCGTCGACGACGCCGGCGTATTGCGCCGGATCCTCGCCTGAAAAATACAGGACTGCCGCAAATACCGCAGCTATTATGAGAACGACGATGACGAATATGATCAGTGCTTTTCCCAGTATCTTCATTCTATTCTTCTCCGGTCTGACAGTAATGCCTGATAAAAAGTTCCACGATGTCGGGGTCGAACTGTGTCCCGGCACACCTTCTAAGCTCATCGACCGCCTCTTCCTTTGTGTAGATCTGGCCGTAAGTCCTGACGCCGGTCATGGCGTCGAAAGCGTCGGCGACGGCGATGATCCTGGCGATGCGCGAGATTTCTCCACCCTTGAGTCCCCTTGGATAGCCAAGCCCGTCCCATCGTTCCTGATGCTCCAGGACATATTCAGCGATCTCGGAAAATTCGTTGACGGAACTCAGGATCCTGTACCCGACCTCCGAATGCCGCTGGACCTCCTCCCATTCGTCTGTCGTCAGCGATTCGGTCTTATTTAGTATCTTTTCGTCTATGCCGATCTTGCCGATGTCGTGCATGAGCCCGGCGATCCGGACCCGATTCGCTTCCTCCCGGCTGATGCCAAGCGACAGGGCGATATCCTCGCAAAGCCTGCTGACGCGCTTGGAATGAAGCATTTCCCGGTGGTTCTTTTCATAGAGCGTATTGATGATCAGGTCGACGGTCCTGCTTCTCGTCGTTCCGCTGACATAGAGCTTGTGCCTGTACATATGGTCCTCGGCGTTCTTTGATACAGTCTGGATGCTTTCTTCGGCCATGATTTTCGTCTCATAGCCGACGGCTATTGAAATATCGACGCCCTCAACCTTTTCGTTCTCGGCGAGCTCACGGATCCTGCGCATGATGTTCTGCGCTTCGAATCTGTTTGTCTTTGGCAATATGACCGCGAATTCATCGCCCCCATAGCGTGCGACGATGTCGTCGCACCTGCAGGCGTCGCGTATGATGCGCGCCGCTTTTTTCAGAAGTTCGTCCCCCGCCGCATGGCCGAAGGAATCATTGATCAGCTTCAGACCGTTGACGTCGCAGATGATCAGCGTGAGAGGCAGATTGCGCGGCGTGTCGATCCTCGAAAGCTCTTCTTCGTAGAATCGGCGGTTATATAGGCCAGTGAGAAGGTCGTGGTATCCGAGATAGGACAGTTCCTCCTGGCGGCGCTTCTGCTCCGTGATATCCTGGATCGATCCGTTGACCTGCTTCGGCCGGCCGTGTTCGTCCCGGTGGAGCACCGCCACCGAATGGAGATCCCGCTCTTCGCCGGTAAATCCGTGGATGATTTTGAACTCGACGTCGTATGGCTCATTTTTGTAGATAAGGTTAATAAGGGCATCGTCCAGCATGGCCCGGTATCCCGGAACCACCTTTGACTGCACGTCGGCAAGCGCCATGCACGGGCCGTCCTGCAGAATACCATATATTTTGAAAGCCTCTTCAGACGCCCAGATCATTTTCTTCTCGACATCGAGCTCCCAATTGCCGACATGGGCCAGCTTCTGCGCGTCCATCAGCCGTCTCGCGTTTTCCCTGAGGGCGTTTTCGCTGAGTTTTCGCTTGGTGATGTCCCTGACGACGGCAATGCCGTACCAGCCTTCATTCAGCTTCATGCCGGATAAGGAAAGTTCTATCGGGAACTGCTCGCCGTCTCTCCGCCTCGCGGTGACCTCCATGATCTGGCCGCCGGATTCTCCGGCAACGATGCGTCGGAATGCGTCAAGGACCTCAAAATGCTGGACGTGCCGTTCAGGAGCCGTCACGATCTTATAGACGTTCTGTCCGAAGACCTCCTCGGCAGTGTATCCGAATAGCCGCTCTGCCGACTTGTTCCATAATTTCGCGCTGCCTTTGGCGTCCATCACGATGATGGCGTCCTTCGTGGCATCGATAATTGTTTTATAGCGTGTCTCGCTTTCGACGAGGGCTTCTTCAATGATTTTGCGGTTTGTGATATCGACATGGGCGCCGCTGACGATCAGAGGCTGATCCGGAGTCAGCCAGGAGTTGACGATGGCGGTGCTTTCGATCCAGACCCAGTGTCCGTCTTTATGCCGCATTCGGAATTCGAACCGGTAGTTTTTCGAATCCTTCCCGAATATTTCCCGCTGCTTCTCTTCGATCTGCGCCAGATCTCCCGGATGCGCGAGTCTGCGCCAGGTTTCGATACTGACAGGGCTCAGTTCTTCGACCGTATAGCCCAGCATTTCCGCCCATCTGTCATTGATGACCTGCGCGCCGGTCTGGACGTTCCACTGGTAGATCCCGACATTGGCGCCATCGATGGTGTCCTGGAAAAGTTGCAGTTTTTCCTCAAGTTGCCTGATATATTTATCTTTGTCCATACGTTCAACCCTCTTCGAATCCATGGAAAGTTGGGTTTGTAGACTTATTATATGATATATCGCCCGAATTGCAAATAAAATAAGCGTCCAAAGGCCCATTTCGAACGGACTTGCCGCATCCCGCAGCGGCAGGCAGGTTCCCAACCGGTTTCACCCAGAGACGGCGCCGGCGCTCCGAGCCGCGGAGCACGCCGAATTTTCTGCGCTTGTCAGCAATTTGACGAGAATTTTTTCTTTGTTTTTTTGATATTTCGATATTTACATACTTTTACAAGTAGTATAATGTATACAGTACCAATAAAGCTATTGCAGAATCTAGTAGTATGGGGGTGTTACTATGAAAATTGTCGTCATCGGCGGAAGTATAGTCAATGGTTTTCCCGTCAGATCCAAAGACAGCTGGGTAAGTCTTTGGGAAGCAGCAACTGATCACGAAATCATCAACAAGGGCGTCAATGGCAGCACCGCAGAAGATATTCTGAACAGATTCTACGACGATGTTATTGCCCAGAAACCCGACTGCGCCATGATCCTGTTTGGGACCAAGGATATCGCCACCAAGGGCGGGGAAGTCGACTATGTCTTCAGTCAGCTTCAGGAAATGATCGACCGCTGCAAAAAGAACGGGATCACACCGGTCGTCGCCATCCCGCTATTGATTGACGAGCCGGTCGCCTGCGAGGCTATGACGGAGGATCTGAGCGTCGATATGGATACCTGCATCAATTATCAGGAGGGCAACCAGAAAATGCGCGAGTATCGCGAAAAAATACTCGACGCTTCCAAAAATCAGGGCTTCCTGGCTATCGACCTCCAGGGCGAATTTGAAAAAGCCATCGCCGGCAAGGATTCATCCCAGTTCTATGCCGACGGCCTTAAACTGAATGCCAAGGGCCATAAGATCCTCTTTGATATCGTCAAACAGGCGGGCCTTTGCGCCTGACCGATCGCCGATGCTCCAAAAGGGATCATGTTCCCAAAGAAATAGAATTATCCGCAAACAAATCGCGGTCCGGCATCATGCCGGACCGCGATTTATTCTGTCTTGTTTTATTTCATTTGACCCGCTATTTTGGCCTGAATTGCTCGAAAATGTCTTTGAATACGTCAGTTCCATATTTCCTGTGAAAATCTGCCGCCAGCGCGTAACAACATTCATCATCCCGCACCGATATGACCACGATGTTCATTACCATATCGGCAGGAACAAGGGTATATACAACGCGTATTCCGATTTGCCTGTATTTTATCTTGAAAAATCCGGTGAGATTCTCTCCGTTCCTGTTGCCGAGAGGCTTGCCGAAACCGTTCGGACTTGGCAGAGGGGCTCCCGCTACCTTCACGATGCCTGCCAGTACCTGCGGCTTGATTCCTCCATCCAATTTGAAATAATCCTGCTGCGCTTCAGCGGTTATTTTTATTTTCCAAGCCATCATTCGAACTCTACGCTTTCCGCCAGTTTCTTAAGCTGATCCATTGTGAATCCCTCTCCGGCGATAAAGTCTTCGAAGTCGGCGACTGGGCTGTCTTTTCTGCTCTCGGCTGTCCTTAAAAGCCTCATGTTCTCGAAATCTTCCAGCAGTTTGTCCATGACGGCAACCTTTTCAACAAATTCCCTGTATTCTTTGATTGAAATCAGAACGGCTGTAGGCTGATTGTTTTTCAGGATTATATACTCATTGTTATTCTCCGAGACATCCGCAAATATCCTGCCTGCCTTTCCCTGGCTGAAGTCCGATATGGGAACCAGTCTCCGGGTCAGGTCGACTAAAGTCGATATCATAATATCACCACCTTTGGCTTGCGTGATCCATTCCGCATTCTATTCATGCATTATCATATATTTTAATATTTATTTACAGTTATATTTTAACTATTATTTACCTTAATATCAAGTATTGTTTTTCGCCTTTCCCAAGATAAAGAAAATCACACCCGCTATGGAGTGTGATAAATCTTGTCGAATATAAGGATCCTCGGCTTCATTCCCAATTGGCAATGCGCCGCCAGCTAGTGCTTGCAGGTTCCGCAGTCTTCGCCCGTGAGCTCGTCGAAGATCCCTTTCACTGTGGTGATCCGGTCGGCGCGATAGGCGTTGGTGCCGCAGAAGATCAGCCCGTTGTCGAGATCGCCGGTGGCGGCGTTGATCAGGGCCTTCGTGATGCAGTAAGGCGTGACGTCCGGCCTGCAGTGCGTCAGGCAGCCGTTGCAGCTTTCAGGCGGGATCCTGCCCTCCATCGTCCGTTTGACGAAAGCGTTTCTGATGGCTCTGCCGGGCATGCCGACAGGGCTTTTGACGATGACGATGTCTTCTTTGCCGGCGTCGATGTATGCCTGCTTGAAATCCGGATGGACATCGCATTCCTCTGTGGTGACGAATCGCGTCGCGATCTGTACGCCGTCGGCGCCGTGGGCCATCGCCTCATCAATATCGTCTCTTGTATAAATGCCGCCCGCCACGATCAGCGGGATCTCCTTTGTTTCAGGCTTGTCCGCCGCTTCGATCCCGGTGCGGATCTCTTCCTTTATTTCTTCGATCGTTCTATAAAAATTCGCCTGGGCGTTTTCCAGTTCTTCCGGCTTGAACCCCAGATGCCCTCCTGCTTCGGGCCCCTCGAACACTATGGCGTCCGGCAGCCTGTCGTACCGCTTTAGCCAGGTTTTCATGATCAGGCCCGCCGCTCTTGCGGAGGAGACGATCGGCACCAGCTTCGTCTTGGTGCCCGGGCAAATGCCCGGCAGGTTCATCGGCAGTCCTGCACCGGATATGATGAGCTGCGCCCCTGCTTCGATGGATGCCTTAACGAATTCTTCATAATGCCTGACGGCGCACATGACGTTGACGCCGATGGCTCCGCCGGCTCCAGCCGACTTTTTCAGGGCTTCGGCGACATTTCGCTTGAGCGCCCGCAAATTGGCTTCAAGGGTGTTGGTCTCGAAATCCTCTTCAAGAAAACCGATCTGGGCAGCCGAAATAACGCCGACCCCACCGCAGGCGGCAACTGCTCCGGCAAGATTTGAAAGGGATACGCCGATCCCCATGCCGCCTTGAAAAATCGGGACTCTGATAAGAAGTTCCCCGATTTTTAATGGCTGAAGTTTGTTTTTTGATTTAAGCTGGTTGTCCAATTGGCATCCTGCCTTTCTATTCTATATCGATATCGCGTCACGTGGTTTGTATTACCAGTATATATCGTTATTTCAATTCTTCATACTGTTTTTTGAAAAATTTCATAAGATTTTCCATGGATTTTGTCAGCAGGGCCGCTTCGTCCTCTCCGAGGTTCTCGACGACCTGGGCGATCATCTTCCTGTGGAATTCCTCATGTTCACTCAGTACCGCAACGCCGGCCTCCGTCAGCTCGATCCTGACGATCCTCCGATCTTCGTGGCCTTTGATCCTCTTGACGTAGCCCTTCCGGACAAGTTTAGCCACCGCCGTCGTCAGCGTGCTGACATTGATCATCAGATCCTTGGCGACTTCGGTCATATTGCGCGGCCTGCCCTGCCCAATGGCGGCAATCGTATGGATCTCCGTCATCGAGATCTCGTTGCCGTGGGCTTCTTTGAGGGAAAGCTCCTCGATCTTCAGGATCGTGTTGAAAACACTAACGAGAAGGTCGTTCAGTCCCTTTGGCTCCATATTTCTCATCCCATCTTTCCTTTCAGGACATGGCGAAAAGGATCTCGCATTCGCAGACGACCTTGCCGTCGACAAAGGCGGAAGCCTGTCCTGTCCCTGCGCTGCTTCGGAGCCGTCCAAGCTCGACCTTCAGCGTGAGGACGTCGCCCGGCACGACCTTCTGCCTGAATCGCGCGTTCTTGATACCCCCGAAATAGGCGATCTTGCCTTTGTGCTCCGGCAACGACAGGATCGCCACCGCTCCGGTCTGCGCCAGGGCTTCGATGATCAGGACGCCGGGCATTACCGGTTCCTGAGGAAAATGGCCTTTGAAATAGTATTCGTCCGCGTTGACGAATTTGACGCCGGTGATGGTCTTTCCCGGTTCCATCTCGATGATCTCGTCGATCAGCAGAAACGGATCCCGATGCGGGATGATATTCTTGATCCCTTCTTTATCTATAGGCATCTGCACAGTGTCCACCTCATTTCCCGGTCCATTTTTTCAGGACCAGCGTGCCGTTATGCCCGCCGAAACCGAGAGAGTTGGACAGGCAGTATGTCAGTTCCTGGCTTCTGCCCACATTCGGCACATAGTCAAGGTCGAGTTCTTCATCCGGTACCCGGTAGTTGATCGTCGGGGGGATGAAGTTGTCATTCATGGCCTTGACGCAGACAATGGCCTCGACCACGCCCGCCGCTCCGAGAAGATGGCCTGTCATGCTCTTGGTGGAGCTGATGGGCACTTTGTAGGCGCTTTCGCCGAATACTCTCTTGATGGCGCGGGTCTCGAACAGGTCGTTGTAAGGCGTTCCCGTTCCATGCGCGTTGATATAGGATATCTCTTCCGGGCTGATGCCCGCTTCGGCAATGGCGTTGGCCATGGACGCAGCCGCTCCTGTTCCTTCCGGTTCAGGCGAGGTGATATGATACGCGTCGCAGGTCGTGCCGTAGCCGACGACTTCCGCATAGATCTTCGCGCCGCGGTTCAGTGCGTGTTCCAATTCTTCGACGATAACGATGCCGGCGCCTTCCCCCATGACGAAGCCATCCCGCTCTTTGTCGAAAGGCGTCGAGCTTCTGTCGATCTCGTTTCTGGTGGACAGCGCGGTCATGTTGGCGAAGCCGGAGAAACAGACTGGCGCGAATGGCGCTTCACCCGCACCAGCGATGATGGCGTCTGCGTATCCGTGACGGATGGTCCTAAGAGCTTCTCCGATGGCGTGGGTGCCTGTCGCGCAGGCGGTGACATGGCCGATGCAGGTGCCTTTAGCCTGCAGATTTATCGCGATATTGCCGGACAATATGTTTCCGATGACGACCGGGACCAGCAGCGGTGATACGCGGCCGACTCCCTTTTCATTGGCTTTGCCGACTTCCTTTTCCAGCGTGATGATCCCGCCGATGCCGGAGCCGACCATAACGCCTAGTCTCTCAGCCGGAATATTCTCTCCGCTGACGAGCCCGCTGTCCTTCATCGCTTCGAGCGCAGCGGTGACGCCAAACTGGGAGAACCGGTCCAGCCGCTTGGATTCTCTTTTGTCATGGAACTCAAAATTCTTGACTTCGGCTCCGACTTTGCATTTCTGCTCTTCAATATCGAACTGGGTGATCATGCCGATGCCGTTTATTCCGGCTTTGGCGCTGGCCCAGAAGGTCTCGGTGTCATTTCCGATGGGCGTAACGGCGCCCATTCCCGTTATAACGACTCTTCTATACATATTATCTCCTTTATTCATATTCATCAGGATCACATCCCGCCATCCACGCCGATCACCTGGCCGGTGATATAAGAGGCGTCGTCGGAAGCCAGAAATGCCGCCGCCTTGGCTACATCCTCAGGTTTGCCTATGCGTCCGAGGCTTATGGCCTCCAGGTATTTTTCCTTTTGATCTTCTGTCAGGATCCCTGTCATATCGGTTTCGATGAAGCCCGGGGCAATGGCGTTCACGGTAATGCCCCTTCTGCCGAGCTCCTTGGACGCGGACAGCGTCAGGCCGATCAGTCCGGCTTTCGATGCGCTGTAGTTGACCTGTCCTGGGCTTCCCTTGATCCCGACGATCGACGATATGTTGATGATCCTGCCTTCCTTGCGCTTGATCATGTGCGACACGATCTGCCTTACATAATAGAAGCTTCCGTTGAGATTTGTCTCAATGACATCGTCAAAATCTCCCGGTGTCATTCGCATCAGCAGCTTGTCCTTTGTGATCCCGGCATTGTTGACCAGTATATCGACTTTCCCGAATGCCGCGACAGCTGCCTCGCAGACTGCTCCGGCTTCTTCATATGAGGCTGCGTCGGCTTTCATGACCTCGACGCGGACACCGTATGCGGACAATTCGGCTTTTACGCTGGCTGCCGCTTCGTCATTGCTCCTGTATGTCAGGAAAACATCCGCGCCCCTCTTTGCGAATTCTTCCGCAATGGCCTTGCCGATACCTCTGACGCCTCCTGTGATGATGGCGCTTTTCCCTTTCAGCATGCTAAATCCTCCTGTTCATGCGGCTGCGATTTTGTCTTCTGCCGCTCTATTTTGCACAGCTGCGTTCCTTAAGGATCGCCATCGTTTTTTCGAGACTTTCCTTGTCTTCGACATTCATCGTCAGCATTTCGTGGTTGGTTTTTCGAACAAGCCCGCAGAGCGTGTTGCCCGGGCCGATTTCGACCATAGCCTCGATGCCGGCGCCAGACAGGTTCGTGATGATCTCCTGCCAGTACACAGGACTCTTGACCTGCCGCGCCATCAGGCCTGCAAGAAGCTCTCTTCCCTTATCGTCGAACTCCTCTTCGCCGCCAATGGTTTCTGCCATATCCTTCGTCGTGACATTGGAGTAGATCGGCAGCGATGGCCGGTTCAGGCAGGCGTCTGTAAGCAGCTCCTTCAGCATCGGCTCCACAGGAGCCATCAGCGGGCTGTGGAATGCATTGCCAACGCTCAGCAGCACCGTCTTCACGCCGCCAAGATCCTTGGCGACTTCCATGAAGCGCAGCAGCGCTTCCTTGTCTCCCGCAACGACTGTCTGTGTCGGCGAGTTGAAGTTGACGCCTTCAAGAACGCCGTCGACTCTTGCGATCTCAACGGCGCGCAGGACGTCTTCACGCTTGCCCATGGCGGCGACCATACCGCCTTTGCCCGCCTCGCTCATCCATTTTCCTCTCTTCTTGACGATCTCCAGACCGGTCTTGAAGTCCTTTATCACGTCGCCGGCAACCAGCGCCGCGTATTCGCCGAGACTGAATCCGGCAAGCGCCGCGATCTCCAGCTTGTCAGCGCAGTCTGTAAAATTCTGGGCCTGCCTGAGCGACTGGTATTCCTTCATGAATGTATAATAGGCCGCCATTGTGACGGTATAGATGCTGGGCTGGGTGATCTCCGTCTGCCGAAGCATCTCCTTGGTGCCTTCAAAGCACCAGCCCTCTATTTCCTCGCCGGCCATATCGAATATTCTTCTTGCTTCCGGATAATTGTCGCAGAGGTCCTTGCCCATGCCTGAATACTGGGCGCCTTGCCCTGCGAACAATAATGCTATTTTCATGCGGATCCCTCCCTTTTATGAAACTGCCGTATTGGCATATGGATCATACCAAATAACTGACTGTTATCTTTTTACGCTTCTTTACGCTTCAAAAGCCGGCGCCGCTGCGGCATAGATCTTCTCCGCCTCGGCAAACAGCTCCTCGATGATATCCTTGGCGCTCTGCTCCTTGCAGACGATGCCGGCGATCTGGCCGGACATGACCGAGCCGCCTTCGACTTCGCCGTCCTTGACGGCCATGCGCAGGGTACCGGTGCAGAGCTGGTTTATTTCTTCGATATCGGCGCCTTCCTTTTCCATCTTGAGGACCATACGCGCCAGCCTGTTCTTGACCACTCGGACCGGATGTCCGGTGCTTCTGCCCGTAACGACGGTGTCCGAATCCCTTGCCTTCAGGATCATCTTTTTATAATTGGGGGATACGGTGCACTCGAAGGCCACAAGGAATCTGGTCCCGACCTGGACGCCTTTGGCGCCGAGCATGAATGCGGCTGCCACACCCCTTCCGTCGCCTATGCCGCCGGCGGCGATGACCGGTATTTTGACCGCATCGACGATTTGCGGCACCAGCGCCATCGTCGTGATCTCGCCGATGTGTCCGCCGGCTTCAAGCCCTTCGGCTATCACTGCGTCCGCTCCCGCTCTTTCGACGCGCTGCGCCAGAGCTACGGATGCCACGACCGGGATCACGATGATGCCGTGCTGCTTCAGCGTGGCTATGTATTTGCCGGGATTGCCGGCGCCGGTGGTCACAACGGCGATCTTTTCCTCGCAGGCCACCTGCATGAGTCCATCGACAAATGGACTAAGCAGCATGACATTGATTCCGAACGGCTTGTCCGTGAGTTCTCTTGTTTTCCTGATCTCGGCCCGGACCCACTCCGGGTCCGCTCCGCCGCAGGCGATGATGCCAAGTCCGCCGCCGTTGCTGACGGCTGCCGCCAGAGAACTATCGGCGACCCATGCCATCCCGCCCTGGATGATCGGGTATTTTGTGCCAAGCAAATCAGTTATGATACTTTTCATTAATTCTGCCTCCTAGAATTCCAAGATCATTGCGCCGGCCGAAAGACCGCCGCCGAAGCCCACCAGCAGGAGCTTGTCGCCTTCTTTGACCTTGCCGGTCCTCAGTAGGTCGTCCAGCGCCATCGGCACGCTTGCCGCAGAGGTGTTGCCCGTATTCTCGATGCTGATCTGGAATTTTTCGAGTGGGATGTTGTACTTCTGCGATATATTGTTGATGATGCGTATATTTGCCTGATGCGGAACGACATAGTCGATATCCTCAAGCTTGATGCCGGTCTTGGCGATCACTTTTTCCATGACCTCCGGGACAGCGCCGACAGCGAACCGGAATACCTGCGTGCCATTCATTTTAAGGTAGTTTTCGGCCGGTTCCTCTTCGATGAAAGGATTCGCCAGATACTGGATGCCGCAGGTGAGAACGTCGTTGGTATCGTCATAACTCTGCGTATGGATGCCGATAATGCCGGGCTTATCGTCGTCCAACTCCAGCACGGCGGCGCCTGCGCCGTCGCCGAACAGGATGCAGGTTCCCCGGTCGGTCCAGTTCGTGATCCTGCTGAGACGCTCGCAGCCCACGACCAGAGCCCTCTTGACGCCCGATGTGCGCATCAGGCTCTCTGCGGTCCATGTGCCGAATATGAATCCGCTGCATGCCGCATTAAGATCGAAGCCTACAGCGTTCTGCAGGTTCATTTCACGCTTCAGCAGGGATGCCATGCAGGGAACCAGAGCATCAGGGGAAACCGTTGCAAAAACGATCAGCCCGATGCTGTCGGGATCGATGGGTCCCGGGCCTTTCAACGGGGTCTTGCCTTCAGCCTTGGCTCTCGCCTCGGCTTCTGGATCCGTATAAGGCGCCCAGTTTCCTTCAAGGGCCTGTCTGGCTGCTCTGGCCGCCAGTGAAAGTCCGGTCTCCTCCAGGGCCACGTGCCTGGCTTCGATCCCGGTCCTGCTGACGATCCATTCACTGTCGGTATCGACAAGTTCCTTGATTCTATCGTTATCCACCCTGAAATTCGGCAGTGCCTTTCCGGTCGATATTATTCTTACTCCCAAAAGATTACCTCCTTTAATATGACATGACAGATGTACTTTGTTATAAATTTATTTTGATTATCAAACTATTGCAACTAATTATATGACCGTTTTAAAAATCTGTCAACAGCAATAAAAGCTCATCGCATCCACTTTTTTTCGGCATTTAAACGTTCAAATTCCAATGTTTCTGGAAATCCATCCGCGTGCGCCGCGAAGTTTTTGCGCGGCGGCGGCCGCCGTATTGACACGCAATGGGAGCCGGAGTAAACTGAAGTCATGAAAGCCATATCCTTGATTCCCTTCATGATCCTTCCATTGAAAGGAGGCCTTTCCATGAATCCAAGTCCTAAAAGGCGCCGCATGCTTGCAGTCCTTTTGGCTGCCTGCCTTCTGTTCCAGCCGCTGGCCATCGGGTCCGGCCCCAGTGCCGCCACCGCTCCGCTCCTGGGCGATGTCTCCTATGCGGAAAGCAAGACGACGCAGGAAATCATCTTCGACGGCTCCCAGAGCGCCTGGGCCGAGCAGGTCCTCGTCGAGGCCTATGAGGCCGACCTGACTTATCCCGGCGTTATAGGCAAATACAGGAACGCAATCACACGGGAAGAATTCGCCACGATTGCGGTCAGGCTTTATGAAAAACTCACCGGCGCTTCCGTTCAGGCCGGAGCCAGCCCGTTTACAGACACCTCGAACGCGGAAATCATCAAGGCAAATCAGCTCGGCATCGTCAAAGGGATCACCGCGTCCACTTTCGGACCAAGCCAGAAGATCACCCGCCAGCAGCTGGCGACGATGATCCTGCGCGCTCTGGATGCAGCAGTGCCGGGACTGGATAAATCCGTCACGTCCGACTTCCCTTTCAGCGATAAAGTCCAGATCCAGGCCTATGCACTGACCGCCATGCAGTTCTGTTATCAGCACGGCATCATCAACGGCATGGGAGCCGGAAAGGTCGCTCCACTGGACAACACCACCCGGGAGCAGGCCATCGCCATTATCAAACGTACCTACGACTCCTTCGGCGCGCCTGACGCCAAAGGCTCTGTCCTTCTGACACCCGGGCCGCAGCCGATCAAGAGCGAGACCGCGAAATTCCAGAAAATCGACTTTTCGAACAGGCTGACCATGCCGAAATTTGATTCACGCCTGACATTATATGCGGCAACGGCGCCCGGCAAGCCCGCCTCGCGCGCCAACGTCGCTTATGACGGCGGTTCCTGGATGTATGGCTGGGCGGCGGATCAGGCCATGAAGTCGCCGCTGGTCGGTTCCCTTGAAAGCGACGGCCTCACTCTGCTTTCAGGCCTGGCCATCCAGCCCTCCTCGCTGTCGCCTTCAACGATCCAGCCGATCAATATTCAACCGATAAATATCCAGCCGATAACGGTCGATCCGATCGTTATCGATCCCGGCATCATAGAACCTCTGGTCGACCGTCCCGCCTGGTGGACGCTTCCCCGGACCTCCGGCCCGACATATTCCAGAGCTGACAATGCCGCCTTCATCAATTGGAATGGCGACAAGCAGCGCTATTTCGCCTTCGCGGCCAAGAACGCAGGCAGCGCTGTAAACGTCGTGTGGCAGGTTTCAAAAGCGCCTTTCGGCGGTTTTGCAGACAACTGGAAAACTCCGCCGGGTCTTGTAAAGACCGGCACTGTTCCCATCGCTGCGGGCGAATTTGTCATTGACTTCGGGACCTTTGCCCCTAAATCGACAGACGGCGCCTCGCTGTACCAGTTCACCGGCGGAAACATCGCGCTGAAAAACCTCATAGGATCAGCCTCCACATTCCGCGACATCCCAAGGACGCAGTATAAATATTATGTGCGGGCAGTGCCCGTAGATGTCCAGGGCAATCCCGTCGGCGACCCTGGAACAGGGCTTGAGGTGCTTTACGGCAGGCCTTCCGATACGACCCACGAATCGACTCTGCAGCCGGAGTATGAATTATGGGCGGCCCTTCGACCGGGCGAGCCGTATGGCGGAAAAGAATTCTCCAATACCATGCAAAAAATGGACATCGTCGGGATGGAGCCGACCAGCTCGCCCTACTGGTTCCAAGTGCGATCCCTCGACAAGAGCGCCAGCCGGATCGTCATTCAGGTTTCCGCCGAGGATTTCACCGGCGCCACATCGGAATGGAGCCAGCCCGAAGGTCTTGTCTACAGCAGATCCTACGCGGCGCCTGTCAATCTGAACGCCAACTATCCCAATGCGGTCAGCATACCGTTCAGCAGCTTTGGACCGGCGGCTTCGTCGATGAAACCGGGCGATGAGGTCACATATTACGTTCGCGCAGTCATCGTGCGTCCCTCCAACACGCCCGGCGGCGAGGAAGTCGCCTTTACCCAGAGCGTCAGGGCGTCTTATGGCGTTCAGGATCCCGTCGTCTTTTATGATTATGAGACCATCCCCGTGCCCTCCTATACGCCATCTGTCGAAATCGTGCACTATGAGCCGATTTTCTTCGAGGATCCTGCCTGGGCGGAGCATTATATAGTCATCAAGGCGCCCAAATGGAATGAGGTGCAGAGCAAGTTCGTCAAATCCAACGGCGACACACTGTATCCATATGTTTACTATGCATCGCCGATGATGTCGCAGTACGATCCAACCATGACCCCGGACAAATACGAGAAGGTCCTGGTCCCGAAGTTCCTTAAGCCGGCGGACGCCAACGGCCCTGCGACAGAGGTCCACATCCCGCCTCCGGCCGACACCGAAGAGGATAAATCCTTCTGGGAAGAACTTTGGGAAGGGATCACCGATTTCTTCAGCAATATCGTCTCTCTGGTCAAGGATCTCACCAACTGGGTAGCTTCCGCTTATGAAAATATCAAGACAGGCTTGATCAACTTCATGGTCGACTGGCTGCCATTGGACGACGAGTGGAAACAGGGACTCAAGGACGCCTTGAAGGCGCTGATGGAGACGGGCCTTGCCGCCATGGGCATTCCGCCCTCGCTGCCGAACTTCGACCAGCTTACTGGCATGAGCATCGACTATATCGCCCAGGTAGCCCTTACCCAGGCTGGCATTCCGGCCAATGAAATAACCGACACATTGATCGAAGAGACCAAAGATGGGATAAAGGAGCAAATCAACGCCGCTTCTGCGGTTTCGACGCCCAATCCCATCGACGCGCCGTTCCTGAAGGCGAACCCGCGGTATCTCTACCGCCCCGCCTATATGGACCTAAAGTTCTCCAATCCGTTTGACGACTACACGCTGCCGGCTTCTTTCTCCATCGATGCGGAATGGGAATGGACGGAAAACGTCAGCCTGACGACCTGGGACTGGGCGCAGCATTCGCAGGACCAGCAGTTCGCCACTGCCGCAGCATATGCCAATCACTTCGTTTACGGACTGAGCCGCGGCCACAATGGCTACCCGATCTTCTACACGCTGTTTGAGCCGGTCAGAAGCCAGGCGGTGCCGATCCTGGGGCCGGGTGAGAGCGTGACGGTGCGCATCTATTTGAAGGAATACTACGGCAAGCCGTATGCTTTCGCCATCAACGGGGACACCGTCTACTACGAAGATTTTTATCAGATGTATTTCGGCACGACGGGTACGACGAACATCTATAACGGCCAGGCAGTCAGCCAAGGTTACGATACCCGTTTCAGGGTTTACATCGATTCGCTGTATAAACTGCCCGATGCCAGAACGGCGGCCCAATCTCTCGGCAAGACCGGCAGCGAGCCAAATACCATCTACAGCTACGTCTATGATTATGGCCAGCCGACGGACGGGTTCGAGCAGATCGCAGCGAAAGCCTACGACTGATATACCGCCCGATCGCGGCGAAAACCTGCAATCAATGTGCAGCTGAGCGGACAGACATGAAAATACGCCCCGAATGGCAGGCTTGCCTGCTGCTCGGGGCGTTGCTTTTTCATTTGCGCCTATCGTTTATTTTCTTGTTTTTGCCGCTTCGATCAGCAATCGTTCGAGGTGCTCCCGGTCAAAATGGTACCGGGTCCTGCAGAACTGGCAGACGAGCTCCGCCTGGCCGTCTTCCTCAATGATCCTGGCAATCTCTTTTTTGCCGATGCTGATCACGACCTTCTCCAGCCTCTCGACGGAACAGTCGCAGCGCCATCGGACATCCTTGAGCTCCAGCGCTTCGACCTTGAAATCCTCCGGCATCGGCTCAAATACCTTTTCGAGAAGCGCCTTCATGACTGCATCCTCAGTCTTTCCAGCCGCGCCGGACACGACCTCATCAATCAGCTGGCTGATCGGCGGCATATCGTGCATCAGTTCCTCGAGGGCGTCGACGGCTTCCTCTTTAGCGTCAGGCAGCATCTGGATGATCATGCCGCCGGCCGCCCTGACGCTGCCGTCCGTGTCGATGATCTCTCCGAGGGCCACTGCGCTGGACTGCTGCTCCGAAATGAAGAAGTAGGCCGTCAGGTCGTCGGCGATTTCTCCGGACACCAGGTCGATCTTGCCGACATAAGGCTCCTTCAGCCCCAGGTCCTTGATGACGACGATGGTGCCGATCCCGAGGGCGGCGCCGACATCCATCTTGCCGTTTGGCTTAAGCGGCGGATCGATATCCGGATTGGAAATATATCCCTTGACGTCGCCGATGGCGTTGCTGGTGGCCAGGATCTCCCCGGCGCCGCCGTCGCCCTTGAACTGCACCGTCAGCTTGTCGCCGGCTCCTTTCATCATCAGCCCCATCAGTCCCGCCGCCGTCAGCACCCTGCCCAGAGCCGCCGTGGCCGTCGGCGTGGTGCCGTGGATCTGCCGGGCATCTTCTGCCATTTTTGTGGTTATTGCCAGATAGACCCGGTACGATCTGCTTCTGTCTATACCGGTGATCACTTTATTCATAAATATCCTCCTGGATCCAATAGTATTTTATGCTTTTATCCGGGCGGCAAGCTCCTCGGACAGCTTCTGAACGATCTCTTCCGATGCCACTTTCGTTTCGCCTTTCGCCGACATATACACCTTGATTTTTGGCTCGGTGCCGGAAGGCCGGACGATGAAGCTGCTGCCGTTTTCCAGGATGTACTCGACGACATCCGATTTCGGCAGGGCTATGGCCACGTCCCGGATCCGGTCACCATCCGCACTATAGAATGTCTTCTTCTGTTCCTGGTAGTCCGCAATGGCGGCCACGCTGCTTCCGGCCGCCGCTTTGACGGGTTCCGTCCTGAATGATTTCATGATCTCGCCCATATGCGCCATGCCTTCCGATCCTTCGAAGGCAAAATCGAGAAGGCCATTCCTGTAATAGCCGTACCTGGCGTACAGAGCATCCATCGCGTCGACCAGGGTCATTCCCCGGCTTTTATAATAAGCCGCGGTTTCACAGATAAGCATTGACGCGTTTACAGCGTCCTTGTCGCGGACATATCCTCCCGACAGGTAGCCGTAGCTTTCCTCGAATCCGAAAACGAAGCGATCCTCCTCGCCCTTCTTTTCGAGAAGCCCGATCTGTTCGCCGATGAACTTGAATCCGGTCAGCACGTCGATGACCTGCACGCCGTAGCTGTTCGCCACCGCGTCGGCCATTTTGCTGCTGACGATGGTTTTGATCGCTATGGGCGCCGGCGGCATCATTCTCGTCATTGACGGGCTTGGCACTTCGCCGCTGCGGACTCTGCAAATATGATCCAGCAGCAGGACGCCGACTTCATTTCCGGTCAGCAGAATATAATCCCCGTCATGCCTGACGGCGATGCCGGCCCTGTCGCAATCGGGATCTGTAGCAAGTAAAATGTCCGGTTTGTCCTGCTCCGACCGGGCCACCAGGGACAGCTTCCGGCAGAGCTCAAGGCCCAGCGCCAGCGCTTCCTTCTTTTCGGGATTCGGGTAAGGGCATGTCGGAAAATTGCCGTCCGGCTTTTCCTGTTCGGCCACAGTGGTGACCTGGCCGACGCCGATCCTTTTCAGGATCTCGCGAACGCATCGGTTCCCGGCGCCGTTGAGCGGCGTGTAGACTACATTCAGCCTGGCACTGCAGGCGATATCCGGCGTTCCGTCCCCTGTCGGCGCATTCAGGCTCTCCCGCTGCACGGCGTCCAGAAACGCTGTGACGACATCATCGCCGATGTATTCGATCATGCCTTCTGAAAGACCCTCTTCAAAGTCCATGCATCGAACATCCTTGAACATATCGGTTCTTTCAATCATAGTCAATACTTCCTGGGACGCCTCAAGGGTGATTTGGCAGCCTTCGTCGTTATACGCCTTGTAGCCGTTGTATTTTGATGGGTTGTGGCTGGCTGTAACGACTATGCCGGCGTCCGCCCCGAGGTGCCTGACGGCGAAAGAGAGCGCCGGCGTCGGCATCAGTTCTCGGAATATATGCACAGTGATGCCATTGGCCGCGAATACGCCCGCGGCATTCCGCGAAAATTCATCCGACTTGATGCGGCTGTCGTAGGCAATGGCGATGCGCGGCTTGCCGCCAGACGCTTTCGCCCTTTCGTTGATATAGTCTGCAAAGCCCTGGCTGGCCCGCCGGACGGTGTATATGTTCATCCTGTCCGTCCCGGCGCCGATGATGCCGCGAAGGCCTCCGGTCCCAAATTCCAGATCCCTGTAGAACGCTTCGAAAATTTCGTCTTCATCCATCTTCAGCAATTCGGACTTCAGTTCCTGATCCATGGCCTCGTGGGACACCCATTCCCGATATCTGGCTTTAGCCTTTTCACGGATAGCGACGTCGTCATTGATGTTCGACATGGTGATCCCTTCTTTCTTTCAGCTCAACGCTCTTTCCCCTGACTTCATAAATTTCGTCGCAGGCATCCAGAGTATTCACCCGGTGCGCTATGATTATCATCGTCTTTGTTTTGCCGATAGTCGATATGGCGTCGGAAATGGTTCTTTCGATCTCCGTGTCAAGCGAGCTGGTGGCTTCGTCGAAAACCAGGACCTCCGGGTCGTGATAAAGAGCCCTGGCTATGGCGATACGCTGCTTCTGCCCGCCGGACAGCTTGATGCCCTTGTCGCCGACGACGCTGTCCAGCCCATTGGGAAGGGCGTCGACATATTCCTTTAGTTGGGCGATTTCAATGGCCTTCCACAATTTATCCAAGTCCGTCTCTTCTTCCGGTATGCCGAACGCCACATTGCGGGCGATCGTGTCGTCGATCAGGTAGATATTCTGAGGCACATAGCCGACATCCCTGCGCCATTCCGCCAGCACATCGGCTGCATTTCGGCCGTCCAGAAGGAATTCGCCGCTGCCGGGCTGGATCAGGCCGAGAATAAGATCGATCAGCGTCGTCTTGCCGGCGCCGGACGGGCCGACGATGCCGACGGATTCGCCTTTCCTGATCACTATGTCGACGTCGCGCAGCACATCCTCCTCAGTGCCCGGATATCGATAGCTGACGGACCTCAGTTCGATCCTGTCGCTAAAACGGAAGGTCTCCCCGGTGGTTTCATTCGCTTGGCCGCTGCCGCCGGCTTTCGCCTCCTTCGACTCGACCAGATCGTTGTAAAACACGTCCAGATGATTGCCGTTGTATCGGATGCTGGTCAGATTGGAAAGCACCCTGTTCATCGACGGCATCACGCGAAAGGCAGCCATGCCGAATATCGCCACTGTCGGGATGATCGCCGCCATATCCTTGCCTGCGGCGATGTTGACGATGACGATCGCGATGATGCCGAGCACCGTCACCAGCTCGATCAGCAGCCTTGGCGTCTGGTTCAGCAGGTTGTTTCTGGCCTTGGACTGTGCAAATTCACGGCTGTAGCGCTCGTATTCGCTGATGAAATGTTCTTCGCGGCCCAGGACTTTGATCTCTTTAATACTGGTGAATCCTTCGTTCACCGCCTTGTTCATCCAATAGCCGTATTTATTCTCTACCTTCGCGTTGCGATCGATGATTTTTCGTAATCTCTTATAGAAATTGAAGCATATGCCCCCGAGGGCGAAAACGATGATCGTTGCCGAAATCGAGCTGACGATGAACAGGAAGATCGTTATGAAGATAATGATCAGCAGCTCCGTGATCAGCGTCATGCCGGACAGAAAGACGCCGGCGACGGCGCTGGGCACCAGGACGTTGACATTTCTTTGAAGCTCGGCGCTGTTCCTGTTGAAAAAGAACGTGTACGGTTTCGTGATATAGGATCGGAAGACCTTTTTCGATATCGATATCTGCCTGTTGTATGAAAGCCGGTTCTGATAATAGATCAGTCCGAACATGTAGAGGCTTTTGAGCAGAAACACCAGCGCGAGGCCGGCGCACATGACGATAACGAATCTAGGGTAGCTTCCAACCATTGGCCATTCGAGGATCCTGACAAGTATGTCGTATTTTTGTATGATCTCGGGATTCAGGATCACGTACATGAAGGGCAGAATGACGCCGATGCTGACGGTTTCAGCCGCTGCGCCCACGATGGTCATGCAGAGGAGTATCACGGCGTTTAATTTCTGCTTTTTTTCAAACAATCTGTAGATCTTAAGAAAACTGTTTATTTCATGCATATTGACACCCGTCCCCACTTTCCTGATGTTTAATTATAGCATTCGCAAAGCGCCTGTTCCAATAATTTTTATGCGACCCGATGTCCATGCGGACCGGCTTGCCAGCCATTCGGCCGCGGGCAGGCTCTTCCTTCGTGATGTATGCCCGGACGTTGCCATTTATCGGATCTGATGGTAAAATCGTCTCATGAATACTGTTTTAAGAAACACGATCATACTATTAATAGTGATCTCGCTGGTCCTTCTGACTTTTTTCAGCTATTTCGGGCTGTACCGGGAAAAGATCATCGCCAATGGCATTTTCGGCAACATCATCCTCGGACCTGCCGAGCCATATTTCGGCGGACAGATCTCCGGCGGAAATTATGTGCCTTATGCCGCCACCGTCGCAGTCCTGACGCCGGATGGCCTGACGGAAGTCGAGCGTTTCACCGCCGATGAGAACGGCTACTTCAAGGTCTATCTAGAGCCTGGAAAATATCTGCTGCGGCCGGAGGCCGGCGGTCCTGTCTATCCCCGCGCCGATGAGAAGATCGTGACAGTCGGGAAGGGTAGTCTTACAAAGGTCGACATCGTTTACGACACCGGCGTGCGCTGATCGCATCCGGATCGATTGTCGATAAACAAAAGCAAGGCGATATCAGCGCCTTGCTTTATTATTAGCTTTTTGGCTTTCGGTATTTCCGGATCCTGAATTAGAATATATCGTCTCTAAGGATCATTTCCTTCAACTGGTCAATATGATTGAATGCTTCATTCCTTGCCGCTTCGGCATTGCCGGAGATGATAGCTTCGCAGATGCGCTGGTGCTCCGCCGGCATTTCCTCGGCTCTCTTGAAATCCTTATAGTAAATGTACCTGAACCTGAGCACAAGCTCCTGAAGGGCTTCGACCATTTTTATCAGGTGCTTGTTCCTGCTGGCCACAAACATCTGGTGGTGCAATTTTGTGTCGCATTTGATCATGCCGGCCATATCGCCGACTTTGAGGGCTTCATTGAAGCGCTGGGCCGTTTCCATCAGCTCCATCTGCTCCGCTTTCGTCATCCGCTTTGCAGCCAGGTAAGCCGCAAGGCCCTCGAGGGTGCTCCGGACTTCGAGTATGTCCACCATATCTTTGACCGACACGTCGGACACATAGGCGCCCCGCCTCGGTTCGATCGTGACGAGTCCTTCCTTTTCGAGCTTGCGGATCGCTTCCCTGATCGGCGTACGGCTGACGCCCATGTCTTCAGCCAGCTCTATTTCCATCATTCTTGTGCCGGGTTTGATCTCGCCTCGCAGAATAAGATCTCTGAGTTCTTCATAAACGATTTCGCGCAGAGGCCTGTGGCTCTGAATGTCAAAATTCAGCATACTTTCACCTCGTTTTAAATAATTTGTTTTTACATTGTTCAGCCATTGTATTCATATCGACCTGACGAGATAAGTCTCGGCGTTTATTGCAAGCATTTTGTCAAAGGCGTCTTCTGCAGTCTTTTTCTCATCGAATAAGGCAAACACTGTAGGCCCGCTGCCGCTCATCAGCGCAGCTAAAGGCTGTGTTCGTACAATGTTGTTCTTTGTATACATAACAATAGCATACTCCTTGAGCGTGACGTTTTCAAGTACGTTCACCATATTTTTTCGCACTTTTTCAAGGTCGTTTTCGAGCAGACCGGCAATCAGTTCGCTATTGTCCGGCCGTCTCCCGATGCTTGCGAAATCAAGTGCTCCGTACACTCTGGCAGTGGAGACGTCAATAGGCGGTTTTGAAAGAAGTATCCAGATCCGCTGCAGAAGGGGAAGGATCTCCTCTTCGTGATTTCCGACGACCGGCGTCAGTTTTTCGCCGATCCCTTCTGCCAGGGCGCAGCTTCTGGCATGCTTCGAAGGGTCAAGACCGCCGGCGGCAGCATTGCCCATCACACAGAACGGCACGTCCGCTCCCAGTCTGACGCTCATCGCCATGAGTTCGGGTATGGAAAATCCGCCGTCGCAAAGGATATTAAGGCCCAGCAGCACCGCTGCGGCATCCGTGCTGCCGCCTGCAAGACCGGCGGCCACCGGTATCCTTTTTTCTATTATTATTGCGACGTCTATGGCTTTGCCCGTCGCTTCGGCAAACAATTCCGCCGCCCTGAAGGCTATATTGCCTTGATCACCCGGCAGATCCGGCCTGCCGGACGACAGGCGGATCATCGTCTCCTGCGGCTCGGCGGGCTCTGCGATGATCGTCACCGTATCGTGCAGGTCGATCATCTGCATGACCATGGAAACGTTGTGATAGCCGTCCGGACGCTTGCCCGTCACGTCCAGCGACAGATTGATCTTTGCATGGGCTTTTACGCTGATTTCTGACATGGATATCTCCCCCAGCCGGGCGTGATTTCGCATATCCCGGCATTCTATTGCAAAAACTCCTGCTATTTCTAGCAGGAGTTTCATAGCTCTGGGTCGTCTTTATCGATAGTTTTATCTTTCTGCTATTATCTTTCGACGATAAGGGCTGTTCCCTGTCCGCCGCCGATGCAGAGAGTGGCAAGACCGGTCTTGGCGTTTCTCTTTTCCATTTCATAGATCAGGGAAACGAGGATCCTTCCGCCGGATGCGCCGATCGGATGGCCGATGGCAATAGCGCCGCCGTTCACGTTGAGTTTGGAGCTGTCGAATCCGAGATCTTTGCCTACTGCCAGCGACTGCGCCGCAAATGCTTCGTTTGCTTCGATAAGGTCGAGGTCGTCGACTTTCATACCGGCCTTTGCAAGAGCCTTCTGGGTCGCCGGTACAGGCCCGATGCCCATGATTTTTGGATCCACGCCTGCGGATGCATAGGATTTGATCGTGCAGAGCGGTTTGAGTCCCAGTTCGTCAGCCTTTTCCTTCGACATGACGACGAAAGCAGCTGCTCCGTCGTTGATTCCGGAAGCGTTTCCGGCGGTGACTGTTCCATCTTTTTTGAAGGCCGGTTTGAGTGCCGCGAGTTTTTCTGCAGTGGATCCGAATTTGACATATTCGTCAGTGTCGAATACGATTGGATCGCCTTTTTTCTGTGGAATGACGACAGGAACGATTTCGTCCTTGAAACGGCCGGCTTTGATCGCCGCTTCGGCCTTATTCTGGGAAGCCGCTGAGAAAGCGTCCATTTCTTCCCTGGTGAGTCCCCACTGCTCGGCGATGTTTTCAGCAGTGATTCCCATGTGATAACCGTTGAAGACGTCGGTCAGTCCATCATATACCATCATGTCGACCAGCTTGGTGTCGCCCATTCTGGCTCCCCATCTTGCTGTTGGGGCAACATACGGCGCCTGGCTCATGCTTTCGGTTCCGCCGGCAACGACGATGTCGGCATCTCCGGCTTTGATGATCTGGGCAGCCAGCGCTACCGATCTGAGGCCTGAGCCGCAGACCTTGTTCAGTGTGAAGGAAGGAACTTCATTGGGGATGCCCGATGCGATCGAAACCTGTCTAGCGATGTTCTGTCCGAGTCCGCCCTGCAATACGCAGCCGAATACGAGCTCATCGACCATGTCCGCCTTGACCGAAGCTCTCTCGAGTGCCGCTTTTACCGCGATGCTGCCCAGCACTGCAGCCGTTGTGTCTTTCAGTGTTCCGCCGAAGCTTCCGACGGGCGTTCTTGCCGCACTGACAATTACTACTTCTTTCATGTGAATAATGCCTCCTTTTTGATTTTCGAAAATCTGCTGAAGCCGTTCTGAAGCGGCTTTTGACAACATTTGGATATGATAATCGTGCCCTGGCCAGATGCATGAATAATTGAAATGAAATTATCTTGCATACAATATGCAAGCTGGTCAATGGTACTATAATAATATCGTTTCACAAAAAATACAAGTGGTACGGAAATAGTTGTAAAATTCTAATATTTGGCGCCTGTTTTGCCGTCGATGCGCTATGTGTCCCGCGACCGGATCAGCTCTCCGCGCCGGGCGGAATACGGTGCATATCGGCTTTGAAAACAGCGATATAGTTTTCGACCAGTTTGATCGGATGATAGGAAAGCTTGGCCTTTCTGAGACCCGATATCCCCATGTCCTCCTCGCGGTTTATGCATTTCACATGGGACGCCACATGCCTGCAGAATTCATTGTTGATCGCCTGATAAAGCCCCCTGTATTCGATGTTGGCCTTCTCGACATGGACGGTGACGGTTTTGCGGCCGAGATAGCCACCGATGCTGATCGCTTCGATCCTGCCGCCGATCCGGATCGCCCCTGCCAGATAGCCTACCTTCTCAAGGTTTCGGAGCACATCGTCCATGGCCTTCTCTTCCATCCGGAGAAGGCCCATCTCATAATCCGACAGATGCTTACGGGCATTGAATTCCCTGATAAAATCCATGGCTTCGTCCGCCATGTCCGACGTCAGCGGGACATATTCATACTCATAATTGTTCTTGAAGTAGTTCAGATGGTTTTTCTTAGCGTGGTAGTTCCTGCCGGCCAGTTCGATCAGGTCTTTGGTGCTGTAGACATAATCGTAGTTCGGCCTGTCGGCGGTGAACTGGATCTGCTTTGGAAAAGCCGCTTCGATCATATCGATCATATTGAACGGCAGCAGCCGGATCGTGAACACATGGCCTGCGTCTTCAAATATCTTCTTTGCGGCCAGGATCGTTTCTGCCAGTTTTTCAGGATCATAAGCGCCCGTCCGTGTAAGCGGCGGAAACAGGAACGGCTCTTCCTTATCCAGCTCCAGATGGCTGATGCCCGAAAGGCATAAATAGTCGCCGATGATCTCCCAGCAGAAATGATTGATGTTCCTCCACATGTAAAGGGACGTCAGCGTGAAGCTGGATCCCCGATATTCGAAAGCATTGAGATATTCTTCCAGGATCGCGCGGTCCTCGAGCCTGATTTCATTTTTCAGCAAATACATATCGACCTCTTATTCCGTTCGCCTGTCCGGCCTACTTTACTAAAGCTGATATCGCCTTGAATTCAGGAGCTTTGGCGCTTCTGCACATTTCAAAAAGAACGGCTTCATATGTCGTTCCGACGGCGCCGGCGTCGCTCATCCTTCTCTGGGCATATTTCTTGTCGTTGTTGTTTCGGGAAGCGACACAGTCGTTGATCAGAAAAACGTCGTAACCTGCTTCCAGAAGATCGAGAACGGTCTGTTGGACGCAGATGTGGCTTTCTATACCGGTGATCAGGACGGTTTTCTTGCCTGTTTTCCCGATCGCCTCCAGGAAAGCCGGCTCGCCGCAGCAACTGAAGGAAGTCTTTTCGACCAGGGCGTACCCGTTGCCCAGGCCATCCGCCTCCTGTTCCAAGGCTTCTTTAATAACCGGGACCGTCTCGCCAAGCCCTTTCGTATATTGCTGGGTCACGACGATCGGTACGTTCATGATGCGGCAGCCTTTGATCATCCTTGCGACAGTGGCGCCGAGAGTCTCGCTGTCTTTCATGGCCGGCATCAGCTTTTCCTGAAAATCGATGACCGCCAGCACTGCGTCATCCTTGTTTATCCTCTTTGGTTTCATCGTTGCTCCTCCTAAAATTCCAGGCCCCATGTCTTGACTTCTTCGATCAGCCTGTGATCTGTCAGGTCATAGTGCAGCGGGGTGATCGAGATAAAATCGTTCTGCATCGCGATGACGTCGATATCATCCGGCAGATTCTCATACCAAAGCGGCGTTCCCGAGTACCAGACGTACTCCTGCCCTGCCGGATTCCGGCGCAGCTCAAAATCCTCGTCGTATTCCCGCGCGCCGAGCCGGGTAACCTTGATCCCTTTGATGTCCGAAGCCGGAAGGTCCGGTATGTTGATATTCAGAACTGTATTTTTATTCAGCCTGTGGGCCGCAATTTTTGCCGCTTTAAGCGCCATGGCCTCGCAGGCCTCGAAATGAACGGGATGATGGCTTCCCGCGGATATGGCGATGGACGGTATGCCGCAGATGATGCCTTCAATGGCGCCCGACACGGTTCCCGAATACAGCGTGTCCGTGCCCAGGTTTGGTCCGTGATTGATGCCTGAAAACACAAGATCGATGCTGATTTTTTCATCCAACAGCCTTTTGACCGCCAGCTTGACGCAGTCGGCCGGCGTCCCGGATGTGCGCCATGCCTTGACGGCTCCCTCCACCAGCACTTCTTTGATCGTTATAGGCAGCGATACGGTTATTCCATGACCGCAGGCGCTCTTTTGCGTTTCCGGCGCGCACACATAAACGCTGGCTATGCCGGACAGCGCTTTGACGAGCACATTGATCCCCTTTGCGTAGATTCCGTCGTCGTTTGTTATCAGTATATTCATGCAGTTACCTTCTTTCCGGTTTTTATTATACCACGTTCAGTTATTTTAAATCAGATTCCCCCCTGGACGGATCCGGACGGGACCACCAGGTCAGGAATCGAATTTCATTTCCCTGCAAAAGTCGGCCAGCACCTCTTCGTCCTGGGATGTCAGGAGCAGCCTGTTGCCGATGCCAAGCCTCGTATTGTGGCTCGGGATGATGAATTTTTCGTGTTGCCTGATCGCCAGCACCTTGACGTCCTTGGGCATGACCAGTTCATCCAGCTTGTACCCGACTGCCGGGGATTCATAAGAGACATACACCCCCAGCACATGGATATCGTCTATTTCCTCGGCATAGTCATTGAATCGCTTCATTTCGTAGATGCTGCTGGATCTGACGGTCAGGTCCAGCTTCAGCGCCAGCGGCCGCAGCAGGGTCCCCTGGATGATGATCGATGAAAGCGCGATGAAAAACACGATATTGAAAATCTGATTTGACGAGCCGATGCCTGCAATCAGCGGATATGTCGCAAATACGATGGAGGCAGCCCCCCTAAAGCCGACGAACGAGACGAAAACCTGCTCCTTGATTGGCACCTTGAAAAGGAGCAGCATCGGCATGACGATGGCGGGCCTGATGATGAACATCAGCACCAGGGAGATGATCAGCGCGGGAATCGCCACTTCGCCAAGCTCTCTTGGGAAAACCTGGAGCCCCAATGTGACGAACAGGACGATCTGCATCAGCCAGGATTGTCCGTCGAAAAACCTGATAAATCGCATTTTCAATATGAAGCTGCTGTTGCCGATGACGAGCCCCGCCACATATACAGCGAGGAAATAATTGCCATGGATGAACATCGTGAATGAATAAATGAATATGACAAGCGCGACGCCAAAAATTGGATAAAACCCCTCAATATTAAGCCGTATGCGGTTCAGCACCTGCACCGCCGCATAGCCCGCCAGGACACCGACGATCATCGCAAACACGATCTCCTCAGCCAGCATCGCGGCAACTCCGGCCGTCGTGAAATGGAGCGGATCCGTGATCATTCCGATAAGCACGATCGTCAGCAGATAGGCCATTGGATCGTTGCTGCCGCTTTCAAATTCCAGCAAAGCTGCCAGTCTTCCCTTGAGGTTGATCTTCTGCGATCTGAGCGTCGAAAAAACCGCCGCCGCATCCGTCGATGAAACGATGGCGCCGAGCAGCAGGCCTTCGATCAGCGGCATGTCCGTCACCATGCAGGCGACAGCGCCAACAGCCGCAGCCGTTAAAACCACTCCCAGCGTGGAAAGCGCGATGCCTTGCCACAGGATCTCCTTGCCCTCTTTCCAATGGAAATCCATTCCACCGTAAAAGAGTATGAATGCCAGCGCCAGATTGCCGATCTCCTTGACCATCAGCGGATTGTCGAAATAGATCCCGACGACGCCGTCTGCTCCGAGGAACATGCCTATGCCGATAAAAAACAGGAGTATAGGCACGCCGAAACGCGAGAGAAAACGACTCGCAAATATGCAGAAGAGCATCAGGATCGAAATGGTTATGTAAACCTGAGTCTGCATCGTGTCACCTCCTTTTTGATATTATGATATCAGAAAATCGGTTCCATCGCTATCAAAAGCTGTCATGTCCGCAGTTTTTCTGTTATAATTATAGGCATCAAAATACGATTCAGGAGGATGAGATCCATGATTTTTGCAACGATAGAATTCGATGGCGAAGAAAAGGTCTGCTGCGTCGACAGAGCTGGTGAAAGGGTCTTTCCGATAAGCCATTTCTTTGAGAACATTGGCCAGCCCTGTCCACGGGACATGAATGGATTCATTGATTCATACAAAGACGAATACACCGACGAGCTGGCGCTTTTTTATGGCACGCGCCCGGAGCTCGCCATCAGCCTGGACGATGTGCGGCTGCTTGCTCCGATCCCCGTTCCCAGGCGCAATCTGGTCTGCCTCGGAAAGAACTACGCGGATCATGTCAAGGAAATAAAAGGGATCACCGGCGGGACCGCAGACATCCCCAAATTCCCAATATATTTCACCAAGGCCACCCATACGGTGATCGGTCCGGAAGAGATCATCCTGAGACATGAAAATTACACGAAAAAGCTGGATTACGAAGTCGAGCTCGCCATCATAATCGGCAAGCGGGGCATCAATATAGAAGCGACAGACGCAGAACAGTACATCTTCGGCTATACGATCGCCAATGACATTTCAGCGAGGGATCTCCAGATCGACCATTTCCAGTGGTACAAGGGCAAGAGCCTCGTGACCCACTGTCCGATGGGTCCCTGGATCCTTCATCGCTCCCAGGCGCCATTGCCGTTGGCGCTCGAAATCAAATGCTATATCAACGGGGACATCAGGCAGGAGTCCAATACGCGAAATCTGATCTTCGACATCCCGACGATCATCAGCGACCTGTCAAGAGGTTATGAACTGCAGCCCGGCGATATCATCCTGACCGGAACGCCGGCAGGCGTTGGTTTCGGCGCCGTGCCGCCGATATTCCTCGGCGCGGGCGACGAGATCTGCTGTGCCATCGAGGGGATAGGCGCACTTTTCAATGTTGTTGAAGAATAGCGTCAAATATTGACGACCTTGCCCAGGACCTCGCCGATGGCGTCGTTGATCACAAGATCCGCCTGGCTGTCGTAGGAGGTTTTCGTCTTATTTATCAGCACCAGAGCGCTCCCCTTGAAATAATCGATCAGCCCGGCGGCGGGATAGACCACCAGCGAGGTTCCGCCGACGATCAGCAGATCTGCGTTCTGGATCGCATGGATCGACCCGCCGATCACGCTGCCATTCAACGCTTCCTCATAAAGCACGACGTCCGGCCTGACGGTTCCGCCGCAGGCGCTGCAGATCGGGATGCTGCCTCTGCAGTTGGCCGGAGCCATGATATAATCGAGATCATATTCACTCTTGCATTTCATGCAGTAATTCCTGAGCACAGACCCGTGGAGTTCAAAAACCCGGCGACTGCCGGCGAGCTGATGCAGGCCGTCGATATTCTGAGTTACGACGGCCTTCAGGCTGCCGGCCTTTTCAAGCGCCGCCAGAGCCATATGGGCTTTGTTTGGCAGCGCCTCCCTGTAGATCAGGTTGTTTTTGTAATAATCATAGAACATCTCCGTGTTTTCCATGAAAAAGCTGTAACTCAGCATTGTCTCAGGAGAGTGGCCATACTTTTGAACGGCGTTGTAAAGTCCCTTTTCAGATCTGAAATCAGGCACGCCGCTTTCCGTCGAGACGCCCGCTCCCCCGAAAAAGACGATATTGCCGCTTCTTTCGATGATTTCCCCGAGCCGGCTGATCAGGCTTTTTTCGTTATCTCTTTCATCCATGTCGATCCTCCTTACACGCTTTGCGCCCGCTTCGGCCGCACAAGTCCTGCCTGGTACCTGGCGCCGATCGAGCCGCCCGCCGCCGTGCCCGTCATTGCTTATATGTCGGAACACCCTGTCTCAACCAGATTTTTCCAGTACCTCGCGGGCATGAAATTGCGCTGGCACCTTGGATTGGTCCTCTCCCTGATTGCGATGTTTTCGAAATACGTCTTCCACAGTTTCTGATACAGCTTCTCCTCATGCTCGAAGCCCGGGATTTTTTCGGGATCGAAAGGCGATATGTACCAGTGGCCGTTTTCGGAGACCACCGCCTTGCCTCTGCGCTTGTCATAGATGATGAAGCGCTCGTTTCTGTATCTGGACGCGAAATGCCCGGCTAAAAGCTCCAGGACGTCATGATCCGGCTCCACACGGCAGAAGAGTATCCCGCCGATTTCCGAAAACCGCAGCAGTCCCAACAGCCTGTGGCGTTCCATCGAAACTTTGTTTTCCAGCTCCTGGACCGCAAGCACCGCTGGATCCGAATGCAGAGAGTCAACGCCGGCGCCGATCCTGAAGCCAAGTCTCAGGTATTGCAGGATCAGGTTCTCCTTGGCCGGATGCGAGGAAAGATGAACTCTGTAGACCCTTTCCAGCGCCCCTTCCGAGATCTTTTCCCGGATCCCCCGATACACGGCCTGAGCTCTGTCCTCGTCGGTCTCTATGTGGACTGGCCTGTTCAATAACGAGCCCTGGTACCCCTGCTCCGGGTAAATGCCGCTGGCTCTGTCTCCGTAATAATTCTGGTGGATGCAGGTGAGCAGTCCTTCGAAGGTGCCGTCATAAAGATAATCAACCACGGACGGACACTCCCTTCGCCGGCGCCATGATCCCGGTCTCCCCGAACAGCGACAGCTGGGTTTCAGGCGGCAGAAGCCGTGTCCTGATCGCTGCGGGCTCGATTTGGGCCTCGCCGTAATATTTGCCGCAGCAGGTCAGGAAGAACTGGGCTCGCTTAACGACGACGCCGAGTTTTTTCAAGTCGTCGAATTTGACGGCGCACAGCCTCCGCTGTCTTATGATGCGCCTGGCGGATATTGTGCCGATACCGGGGATCCGTAAAAGCTCCTCATAGGACGCCTTGTTGACCTCTATGGGAAATCGGCTGATATTTCTGAGCGCCCACGCGATCTTTGGATCGAGCTCCAGATCCAGGAATGGATCCGATGTGTCGACGATCTCGTCTGCGGTGAATTCATAATAACGCATCAGCCAGTCCGCCTGGTATAGCCGGTGCTCCCGGCGCAGAGGCGGCGGCGTCATGACGGATGGAAGCAGTCCGGATATCTGGTTGCCTACCGGTATATAGGCGGAATAATAGACTCGCTTCATGCTGAATGTCTTGTACAGGCTTTCCGACGTCTTGATGATGCGCCGGTCCGTCTCCGGCGTGGCGCCGATGATCATCTGGGTGCTCTGGCCGGCCGGCGCGAACCGCTCCTTGTATCTGGACGCAGGGACCGGCAAACCCCAGGGATCGCCAGCCGGCGTCTCCGCAACGGCAAGGGGATATCCACCCGTGCCATCATATCCGCGGCCGCTCCCCTTCAGCAGCTTCCTGTCCTGTATCGTCTCTGTAATCTGGCGCATAGGCGCCACGATGGCTTCGATCTTCTTTTGCGGCGCCAGCAGTTCGAGGCTCTTCGCGGTCGGCAGCTCGATGTTGATGCTCAGCCTGTCCGCGAGAAGGCCGATCCGATGGACCAGTTCAGGCGAAACGCCGGGGATGATCTTGGCGTGTATGTATCCCGAAAACCCCTCGTCCTCGCGAAGGATCCTGAGAGCGGTCATGATCCTTTCGGCGGTATGGTCCGGCGAGACTTCCACAGCCGAGCTCAGAAAGAGCCCTTCGATATAGTTGCGGCGGTAGAACTCGATGACGAGCCTCGCCAGCTCCACGGGCTCGAAACTCGCCCGCTCTACGTCGGCGGTCCTCCTGTTGACGCAGTATTGGCAGTCGAAGACACACTTATTTGTAAACAGCACCTTAAGCAGCGATATGCATCGCCCGTCAGCCGACCACGAATGGCAGATGCCCATGCTCTGGGCGCTCCCGATCCTGCCGCCGCCTTCGCGCTGCGCTCCGCTGCTGGCGCAGGACACATCGTATTTGGCCGCGTCAGACAGCACTCTGAGTTTGTCGAACAAATCATTCATCTCATTATCCCCGATCACTATAGACATATGAAGGATATTGCAGTTCGGAAGGATAGCTCCGCCCGAAATGAACGTATGTTCTTATTATACACCGTCGCGAACAGATGTTCAATACGGATGCGGCAATTCGATCTTGAAATCTTGCGTCAGGCTCCTCGCTCCAGGCCAAAGTCCCATCATCAATAAAACATGCCTTTAGGCCTGTTTGCGAAGGATGCTCCCAGTTCTTCCGCTTTTTTCAACGCATCTCCGGCCTGGATCGCTCCCTTTTCGTCCACAGCCGGAACAAGGATCATCCCTTTGTCCGTCCATTCCATGTATCCCGCGATTTCGCGATAAGTGGCGGCGATCCCTTCGAATATCGGACCCTTGTCATCGGCGGCGCAGGCCAACAGAGCGCATTCCCTGATTTTTAAGGGTCGTGGGCAGTTTTCCGTCTGGTATGGGTACAGCCGGTCGATGGCAGCTTTGATTTGAGCGGTGAAACCAAACCAGTACAGCGGCGACGCCAGAATGATCGCGTCAGCTTCCTCGAGCAGGGACGCCAGCTCATCGAAATCATCGCGGACGATGCAGGGCGCACCCTTGCTCCAGCAACCCTTGCACGCCTTGCAGCCGCCGATGCTTTTCCGTCCGGCATCGAACCTCATGGTATGAAGGCCTGCCGCGCGGGCGCCCCGGATGAATGCTTCCGCCAGCATGTCGCTGTTGCCGTTTTTCCTGGGGCTGCCCGTTATTACTAAAATGTTCTTCATAAAAACCCTCCTGTTATATTATGATAGCGGGTCTGCCGGCCATGATCGGCTGCGTCCGTTTCACCGATGCTTCTCGAGGGACGTCATCCACGCATATAAAACCGCACTATTCGATTTTGCGAATAGTGCGGCCTGTTCAGTCAAAGACACCCGGCATCAGACCTGTGCTTCGGATCTTGCGTATGCTGTATCCATCAGCTTGTTCCTGCTGACGATCGCCCTCTCATATATGCCTCTTGCCACCGTCCCGACTCGGTCGTTGACGACCACTTCCATTAAAACAACATCCTTCTCTAGACTTTTCACTGTCAGCGTAATGGAGATCCCCTCGCCCACAAGCGTCGGTTTTAGATGAAAAAGATCTATATGCTTGCCGACAGTGATCAGATCATCGCTGAGCTCGCTGTCCAGCATCTTGGTTGAAGCCTCGATCACCATTGTCATGATCGCCGGGGTGGACAGAAGAAATTCAAGCGGCCCCGTGATCGTCGAATATGCGTCCATAGCGCTAACTTCTTTCCTTACAGTCGTTGTCATACCTGGTTTAATCTTGATATCGGCCATGATCCTCTCCTCCTTCTTGAAAAAAAGCTGCTTCCGTTTGTTGTAATTAAATTATATCCCTTTTTTTTGAAATGTGAATCGTTATTATCTTGTCAAATATTTCCGGTCTTTACGATCCCAGCGATCATTAAATCAAGTTTGGCCTTCACTATTAACTCTTCCATAAGAAAGTCCAAATCGTGACTGCGTTATAAATTCCACATAGTGCCGCAATAAAAAAATTCCAAAAGCAAATGCCTTTGGAATTCTCTTGTGGTCGGGACGACAGGATTCGAACCTGCGGCCTATTGATCCCGAACCAATCGCGCTACCAAGCTGCGCTACGTCCCGAAACCGCAGTCCGAATTTGAGTATAATATTTTAAATGCGAAAAGTCAATATTTTATGCCCGTCGCAGCAAATATTTTATATGCCGGCGATCAAACCAATAATAGACTGCACCAGAAACGCTCTGGCGCCGAAACCGGCGGCATCGTCATTTGGGCCCGGACAGCCTCCTGAAAATTTCGAATAGCGGCAGCCCGGTGTCTTTAGCTGCCCTGGCGCAATCCTCGTATTCCGGCGATGTTTTTCGGATCCCGCCATAAACCGCCGTCTTCATCCTGATCGATCCAAACTCTGTATCGATCGCCTCGATGCTCCTGTCCATAACAATCCTGCGCTCAGTCCGGATGCGCACCCCGAGAGTCGTCGTTTCCCGGAGGAACAGCTCCGCGATCCCCGATGCGTCGGATTCCCTGCAAATAGCCGTCAAAATGACAGCCGGCCGGTTCTTTTTCATTTGGATCTGCGTAAAAAAAACATCAAGGGCGCCTTCCGCGAGCAGCAGGTCCATGGCGTAACCCATCATTTCACCGGTCATATCGTCCAGATTCGCTTCAATGACAGCTACAACGTCAGGATTCGCGGTTTGGCCGGCATCATTCGTTTTCACGCCATCCGGACCGGCGCCTTTCTTTCCCGGACTATCCAAAGCTTCCGGGGTCTCGGCGGTGTTCCCAAGAAAAACCCTCAGCGCATTCAGCTTTCCCGTATCCCTTTTTCCGAATCCGTAGCCGACTTTTTCGAGAATCATTTGCGGCATGGGGACGGAACCGGCGACATGCGCTTTCAAAATGCCCAAACCTGTCGGTGTGACCAGCTCGCCAGCCACATCGTCTATTGCCAATCTGATCCCGCTTCCCTGAAGCATATGGGCGACTGCTGGTACGGGAACGGGGAGGATCCCGTGTCTGCATTCAATGAAACCGGTCCCCTCGTGCACGACGGAGCAGCATACGCTGTCCACGTCCAGCATTTCCAGGCAAATGGCGACACCCACAATATCGACGATGGAATCCACCGCGCCCACCTCATGGAAATGGACTTCATCGATCGTTTTCCCATGGACGGCCGCCTCAGAAACGGCGATTTCCCGGAATATCCCAACAGCTTTTCGCTTTACTCTCTCAGATAGGCTGCTGTTCTCGATGATCCTCCTAATAGCCTCAAAATTTCTTTCTCCGTCATGGCTGTGCGCATGCAGGCCATGTTCGTCATGGCCATGACCCGTATGTGGCGTTCCCTCCAGGAATACCGTCACATCCGTCCCTTGTATGCCATTTCTGCATATCTTTTCAACGCTGAAGCGGTAGCCTCCGATGTCCAATCTTTCAAGCTCGGCGCCGACATTATCCGCGTCGAGCCCAAGGTCGATCAGCGCGGCTAGCGCCATGTCGCCGCTTATACCCGAAAAGCAATCAAAATAAAGGATCCTTCCCATGTCGGCCCCCTTCTTTCTTTATAGTCTGTTTATATTCGATGCCAGATATCCTGCGCCGAATCCATTGTCGATATTAACGACACCCACGCCGGTGGCGCAGCTGTTGAGCATCGTCAGAAGCGCCGCTATGCCCCCGAAATTCGCGCCGTAGCCGACGCTGGTCGGCACCGCTATCACAGGCTTGTCCGTGAGCCCTCCCACAACGCTGGCCAGGGCGCCCTCCATGCCTGCGACGATGATTATCACGTTGGCCTTTCTGATACGGTCAGTTCTGGCTAGCAGCCTGTGGATCCCGGCAACGCCCACGTCGTAGATCCTGTCGACTGTATTGCCTGCGATTTCCGCGGTGATTGCCGCCTCTTCAGCCACGGGCATATCCGAAGTCCCCGCAGAGATGACCGCTATCACCTTTTCGGTCGGGGCTGTCTCGGCCCTCCTGATCGCTATGATTCGGGCTATATCGAAATATACCGCATCCGGCAGCGTCTCGCGGACTTTTTCATATACCTCGCGCGAGGCGCGGGTAGCCAGGATATTGGCGCTGCGGTCCGCCAGCTTCGCCATGATCCCCGCCACCTGTTCCGGCGTCTTCCCTTCACAGTATATTGCTTCCGGATATCCTGTCCGTATATGGCGATGATGGTCAATATTCGCGAATCCGATATCTTCAAACGGAAGCGTCTTCAGCCGTTCATAGGCGGCATCCGGATCCACCGCTCCCCGGGCGACGTCTTCAAGCAGTTTTTTCAAATATTCTTCATTCATCGGTCTCTCCCCCTGTCCTTAAGAAAAGCACGTCGTTCATGCTGCCCGTCCTATAGCCGCCAAGATCCAGCGCGCAATAGGAAAATCCCGCCGATTTGACCGCTTCGTTCACGCGGTCCATAATGTCCAGGCTGAAAAATCCCGTCCTTTCTTCAGGCGCCACCTCGATCCTTGCGACATCGCCGTGATGCCTGACGCGGACCTGCGCGAAACCGAGTTTTCGTATGGCGGTTTCGGCGGCGTCGATCTGCCCCAGTTTTTCAGGCGTGATCCTCTCGCCGTATGGGATGCGGGATGCAAGGCATGCACAGGACGGCTTGTCCCAGACCGCCATTTCCATATCCTTGAGGCACTTCCTGATATCCGCTTTCTCAAAACCCGCTTCCCTCAGCGGGCTTTTTACGCCCAGCTCCTCCAGCGCCCTGGCGCCGGGTCTGTAATCGCCGGAATCCGAAAGGTTCGTGCCGTCGACGACGGTATCCGCCCCGACGGACGCCGCCGCTTCGATGATCCTGCTGAAAATGATTTTTTTGCAAATATAGCATCTGTCCGGAGGGTTGGCCGCAAAGGCTTCCATTTCGCCCCATCGGACGTCGATGTTGATCTGCCTGATCCCAAGATCTCTGCAAAAAGCTTCGGCTTCCGCCGTTTCGGCCACGGAAAACGCATCCGAACGAGCGGTCACAGCCACAACGCCGCTGCCGGAGACCATGCTGCACATTTTCAGCAGGAACGTGCTGTCGACTCCTCCGGAAAACGCCACGGCGACGTTTCCGTATCCCCTGATAAGCTCTTTCAATTTTTCGATCTTTGCATCATATTCCATGGGGTTTCTCATTTCATATTCCAGTCTGTCCCGGCCTGCGCGCCGTGAAATAGAAAACCACGAAGTCTGATGTGCCTTGTCTATCGCACATCGCGCCTTCGTGGCACAAATTTCGCCTGACCATGGACCGCCGATCGGCGGGCAGCCCCTTCGGAAGCGTTCTTAAACCTTCAAATCAGCGCTTCTGATAATTCTATCGCAGGCTGGATATATTGTCAACTTGCCGGACATTTACAGAATTTTGCCCCAGATTCTGTATCCGACGCGCAAAATCGTTGAAATGTCGAAATATTTTCTCAAAAAAACGCTGTTTAGTCATAATTATTGATACTCTTTTGTTGCGTAATTTCTTTTTATTACTTATAATAATCGTAAGAATTTGTTTGAGTTGTTGCAGGACAGGTGAATTATGGAAGCGAAGATCATCGAAGGTTTTTTGAACAAGATCAATTCCGTTATTACGAGCAAGATCGTTGAAGAAGACGGAAAGATCAAGGAGATCCATATCGTATCCGATCTATCTCGAAATCCAAAGCAAATCGCCAGGGATGTCGAATCTGTCCTGGTCTCGCAATTTGATATGCATGTAGACTACAAAATGATCAGTGTCGCCCAGGTCGAAGGGGACGCGGGCGTTCTCAGGGATTGCAGATTCCGACTGATCAGTGTTGAAAACATAAGCAAGGGAAGCCAGTTCACCGCCGTCGTCACATTGGAGAAGGACGGAGAGCTGTTCGAAGGCAGAAGCACCGGCATTTCGACAACAAACAACATCCTTCGGCTTTCCTGCGAAGCAACGATCAATGCAGTCGAAAACTGCTGCGACCGAAAAAACATCTTTGCCATCGAAGAAGTCGCAAAAATAAGCATCGCAGGCAAAGAAACCGTATTGACATATATCACCGCCCTGCTGAACGATCAGGAGATCCTTGTTTGCGGATCGGCGATCAGCATGAAGAGCGGTATTGAATCCGTAGTCAAATCAACACTGGATGCAGTGAACAGGATCGTGGCTCGGCTGGTTTCCTAGTATCAGACCGGATGTTTTTCCGGAAATAATACAAATCATTCACTAGCGAAGCGGATATAGCATGCCTGACTTAGCGAGAAGGCGTAGCTCTTTGAATAAAGGAGGCTATATTCGATGAGAAGAATTATGATTGCCCTTACAAGCGTGATGGCTCTTGTTCTTTCTGCAGGTGCTGGATTCTCCTGGAGATAGTACAAAAAGATCGACATCCGGTCTGATAACACCCGAGGAGCGATTATGGAAGACAGAATTCCGCGGAGAGCATATGCCTATATTGGTATTATGGCTATATTGTCTATGATTTTGACAATATATGTCTTTTCGTCCAGCCATTTTTCTTTTCCCGTGCAGTTTCACTTCGCTTCCATTAACTATAATGTCATTTTCGTTATTTTCTTCTGGTCTCTATTGGCAGCCATATCCGAATCATTGACGATCATATTGCCTAACGGCATGGGCGTTTCAGTCGGGTTCGCCATTTATCTGGCTGCCATGCTGATTGGGGGACCTCAGCTGGCGATCATCGTCGCAGCCGCATCGTATATTTTTTCGTTCGTCCATGCCTCGAAGACAGATGAAAACGGCAAAGTGGTCCACTATTATTCCCATATATTCAATACGCCATATTACAAATCTGTTTTCAACATCGCGACGTTCGTCATATCAGCCGGTTCGTCCGCGCTGGTCTATTCCTATTTCACGAACCACCAATACGGCAGATTCGAATTTGTCCCGACGATCATTACTGTATTTGTCTATCTGTTCGTCAACAGCTTCGTCGTATCGGAACTGATGGCGCTGCTGCATTTCAAAGCTTTCGCGCCGACCTGGCTGAACACCTTCAAAGGCGTGGTTTTTAACATCATCGCCGTCGGCATGATCGGCATCATCCTGGCATTGGCGTTCATCAGCTATGGCCCGCCGGCAGTAATCCTGTTCTTCGCGCCGCTGCTGCTGGCAAGATACTCGTTCAAGCTCTACCTGAACATGAAAAACACATACATAGAAACCATCGCCGCCTTCAATAAATTCCTTGAAGCCAGGGACAATTACACTAGCGGCCATTCATCCCGGGTTCTTGAGTATGCCGAGAAAATCGGCGCAGCGATCAATCTGCGCGACGACAGGATGGAAAACCTTAAAAACGCAGCCATACTTCATGATATAGGCAAGATCGGCATCAATGACAACATTCTCAGAAAACCGTCGTCATTGTCCAACGAAGAATATATGACCATCAAGGATCACGTGCGGATCGGCGCCGAAATCATCGACGGCATCGATTTCCTCAAAGGCATTTCCAAAATCGTGGCGCAGCATCATGAGAGACCGGACGGCAAAGGATATCCCAACGGGATCAAAGCGGACGACATCTGCATCGAAGCATCCATCCTGTCCATTGCCGATGTTTTTGACGCCATGCGCACAAACAGGCCTTACAGGGATGCCCTGCCAATGGAAGTCGCTATTTCGGAGCTCCGCAACAACGCCGGCACCCAGTTTGATCCGAATCTCGTGGATGTGTTTATCAGGATCCTCGAGGATGAACAGGAGGAATTGAAGCTGCAGGCAGCCATGGCCGAGGAACTGTCCTCTGCCGAAAGCGAAATGACACTCATGATCGGCCGTCAGGAACCGATCACCAAATAAGATTTGAAAGTGTTGATCGATATAAAATGCTGATTGAAACCGTTGCCGCTTCAGGAGCGGTATTAGTATGCAGAAAAGGCAGATTTGCGAGCCTCAAGCGGCTTCGCATCCACGGCTGGTATTTTCTGATCGCTTCGGTGCTGCTGCAGTCGCTGTTGTCTTACGACATCATTCCTGCAGCATTTCATTATGCAGCGATCATTTCATCCTATATCCTGATACTTCTTTGCCTGCTTCTGAACCTGCGCCGTTTTTCAATCAAGCTAGCAACCGGCGGGATGCTGCTGAATTTTCTTGTAATAGCGGCAAACGACGGGTATATGCCCGTCTGGCTAAAGGCGATGGCATTTGCGGGTTATGACACATCGAAACTGACGACGACCGTTCTGGATACTTTCCACGCTCTCATTACAGAATCGACCCGATTGAGCTTTCTGGCCGATATCATCCCTATTCCGGAGCCATACCCATTCCCGCAGATCCTCAGCATCGGCGATCTGCTCATCATGGCAGGCGTCTTTCTATTCTTTCAGGATCTGAAACCGCGGCCGCCTCTGCCGCATCAGCCGCATCAGCCGCATCAGCCGCTTCGGACCCGGCAAGCCGCAAAGCCCCATCAGCCGCAGCCCCATCAGATGAGCGATCCTCCCCCGAATTCCGGTCAGCAGCATTAGCTTGCGAAGTTTTTTGATCCGCGAAAGACTGACGATTCTGCACGGTCATATCAGCCAGCTTGAAACCGGAGCCGGGAATAAGGCCACCTGAAAACAGGTCAATCCCAGAATGATCGAGGATATGATCGCGACATATTTCATTACTTCCAGATTTTCTTTTTTCATTTCAAAACCCTCCGTTTACGATTCCCTGATTGCCGGAACCGGCAATCGAGCGCCTGTCGGCCATCCCTGTATTGCCTGGGTCCCAGCCTATCGACCCAATCCCCGTGGTAGGATGGATCTAGCGCTGAACCGCAGGTATTAATGAATTAAGCAATTGTCATGCCATCGTCAGCCGACTTCGATGTCCTGCCGGCCGGTGTCCTGGCCTTGCAAGTCAAACGCCCTTTTTCCAACATTTTTGCTGTATTTAGAACCCGGCCGGCTTTCGAAGGCCATTTACGGTGACGGGTAGCATTGTTTATGTGTAGCTTTTTCAGTACGACTGTATGGATTGTGTCGTCCTTCTGTGTCTGGATTATAAAAAAACCTGGGACCTCGCAGGTCTCAGGCTCTCTGTGCCGATCAGCACCGGTTTCTTATGCGCCGGTTCCGAAACTCATCATTTTTTCGACAAAAAAGCAAGTCAGCCATCACTACATCCTATGGCTGACTTACCTTCCGTTTTCAGTTGACACTTCTGGCGGAACCACCTTCCCTCTCCACAACTTTCTGCTTCTCTGCCGCTGATTCAACTTTCCTACATTATTTCCAACATTTTCGCCGCATTTGTATTTAGGCATCTTTTCCACATTTCTGTAGTCAGGAGTTGCTTTACAATTTGGCTGCGGCCTTTTGTAGTGCCGTTGACGCTGCTCTGTCGCTTACTCGTTGTATCGAATGAATGAAGTTTCGGTGTGCCTTGGCACTTCCTTGCTTCTGAAGTTAATATATCATTAATTGTCGATTTTTGCAAGAATATTCAGACAATTATTTGTGTTTTTTTATGTATTTGGAGATGGTCAAAAATGGTATCTGCCAGTCTGGCATACTCCGCGATCGAAAGGGTCTCGCCTCTTCTTTCAGGCTCGATGGCCGCTTCATTCAGCACCTGGCCGATCTCGTCCTTTGCAAGGCCGCAGACTCCAGAAAGCGCATTGAGCAGTGTCTTTCGGCGCTGCCCGAAGGCCGCTTTTACAGCAGCGAAGAAGATCGCTTCGTCCCTTGGTGCTGCAGCCCTAGCTTTTCTGATATCCAGCCGGATCACGGATGAATCGACGTTGGGCTTTGGTATGAAAACCTCCCGGGAAGCGTGCGCTACGATCTCAACGGTGCAGTAATATTGCACCGCGACAGATAAAGCACCATAGTCCCTGGTGCCGGGGTTCGCCCTGATCCTGTCCGCCACTTCCTTCTGGAGCATGATCGTGATGCTGTCGGCAGGTACTTTGTCCTCAAGGATCTTCATGACGATGGGCGTCGTGATATAATACGGAAGATTGCCGATGATCCTCACTGTGTCGAAACCTGGATTGTCCGCAATCAGTTTGCATAGGTCTGTCTTAAGGATGTCCTGATTCAATATCTCGACATTATCGAAGTCCGACAGTGTCTCATTGAGGATCGGAATAAGCCTGCTGTCGATCTCAACCGCAATGACTTTTCCCGCCCGTGCCGCCGCCGCCTCAGTCAGCACGCCGATGCCCGGGCCGATCTCGATAACAAGGTCCCTTTCGCCGATCAGCGATCCCTCGATGATCTTATCGATGATATTCCTGTCGGCAAGAAAATTCTGGCCCAGACTTTTCGATAGCCTGAAGCCATGGTTTTCGATTATTCTCCTGATTGTTCCCGGTGTGTATAATTTATCCATGCCTGTAAAAACTCCTTGCGGGTCACGCCGTAATGATTCAGTCTGGCCAGGAATACCTTGGCGTTCCCATAGCCGATGCCAAGAAGCCGGCCCAGCTCCTGTCTTCGTTCTGCTGCGCCCCAGTCTCCGGTCAGTCCGTAATTAAGCATATCGTCTCGGGTGAACTCCAGCCTGTCTTCCTGCATGATCGTCCGGACCTTGGCCAGCGCGTCGCGGATATTCTGCGGCGATGCGTTCTCGACTCCGACGTCACCGTCCTTTGACGCCTCTTCTCTTGATATGTGGGCATGCTTAGCATCCGGGAATCTTTCCGAAAGACGTTTCCTGATCTTCTCCCCGGCAAAATCCGGATCGGTCAGGATGATGATGCCCCTGTTCCTGTAGGCCCGCTCGATGCGTTCGAATGTCTCCCTGCTGATGCCGAATCCATGGGTCGTTATGATCTCGGCTTCGCAGGCCTGCTTGACAGCCGCTTCATCGTCCCGTCCTTCAACTACTATCACTTCACTGATCATATATTGGACCCCTATTCTGTATCTTCGTCGTTTATACCCGCTGCATCCGGTTCTTCCCCGGTTGCGCCTTCTTCCGCCGCTGCGGCTTCCTGCTTTTCAGGGAATATATAAAGCCTTTCGCCGGGCTTGATCATCTTAAGCTGTGTCCTCGCCTGCTGTTCGATGTATGCAGGGCTGTGGACGATGGAAAGTTCTGTCTGGAGGCGTTGTTTTTCGTCCAGAAGCTTTTTCTGAAGCTCGATGGCCTCCGCCTCCTGCATTTTCAGATTTACTATATTGAACATGGAAAATCCGATCACCAGAAAGATCAGCAGACCCAGTCCTGCCGCAAAATAACGTCTCCGGCTGGTCTTTACAGCCTGCCGCCTGGCTTTTGGAGACCGCTCCTGTTCAAGCCGCTCAAGTTTGGCATTCCTCTTTTCAGCTTCAGCCTCCTTCTTGAGCCTTCTTTTCTCGCGAGCCTCGTTCAGATTTATGACCTTGTTCGTTTTTTTTGACCGTTTTCTCATTCCGAACTCCTGGCCAGCGGCAGTCTTATGATCACCTTCGTGCCGTGTCCGTCGGCGCTTTCCACTTCGATGGTCCCTTTGTGCTCCTCCACGATCTGCTTTGCGATGGAAAGACCGAGACCGGTGCCGCCCATGGACCTTGACCGCGCTTTGTCGACTCTGTAAAAGCGTTCGAAAATCATCGGGATATCATTTTCCGGGATCCCGATGCCGTTGTCGGTGACGACGATGCGGACATTGTCGTCTTCCTGCTCCGCCCCGATTTCGATCGCGCCGCCTTCCTGGGTGTATTTGATGGCATTGCTGAGGATATTCAAAATCACCTGCTCCAGCTTGTCCTTGTCGCTGTAGACCTTGAATCTGTCTTCTTCGTTGAACAGAATGCAAAGTTTCTGGTTTTTGCTCTTTGCCGTGAATTCTATTTTCGTAATGGCGTTCTTCAGGATCGATATGATATTGTTCTCGCGTTTGTTCCACTTTTCGCGGTTATATTCCAGGCGGGAGAGCTGGAGGAGATCCCGCACGAGTCTTGTCATGCGATCCGCTTCATTATCCACCACCGACAGGAATCCCCGCGATGTCTCGATGTCGGTCAGCGCGCCGTCAAGCAGCGTTTCAGTGTAGCTTTTTATCGTCGTCAGCGGCGTTTTTAATTCATGGGATACATTTGCCACGAATTCACGCTGGAGATTTTCCAGCTTCTGGCGTTCGGTGATATCCTGGATCATGAGTATGATGCCGACATCCGCATCGTTGTCATCCCGAAATCTCGCAAATCTGGCGAAAAAAGTCGAGCCCTCGTGATCAAAGCTTTCATTGCCTTCCCATTTGGCCGATTTTTCCTTCATGGCGTCGAGCGTCAGACTCTTGCTGTAACGGCTGATTATATCGTCATAATGCTCGTTTTGGATATTTTCGGGCGTTATCTTAAGCATGCTCATCGCAGCCGCATTGGCGTGGATGATATGGCCGGAAAGGTCGACGGCGATCAGGCCGTCCGCCATATATTTCATGATCGTTTCAAGTTTGCTCTTTTCGTTGGAGATCTCCGCCAGCGTCAGGTTCAGCTTGCGCTTCAGCAGATTGAACATCTCGGCCAGCCGGCCGATCTCATCGTTTGATTTGACGGACACCTCCTGGCTAAAATCGCCCTGCGCCATTTTTTCGGCTTTTTCCGTCACATCATTGATCGGGACCGTAATGCTTCGCGCTATCAGAAAACCAAGCAAAACGGTGATCGCCAGCGCCAGCAGCATGGCTTTGATGAATATCAGCTTGGATTTGTCAAGAGCGTCGTAGACGCTGGAAATGTCGGCTCTAAGATAAAGCACGCCGATGATCTTTCCATCCTTGCCGATCGGAAAGACCATATTTTTGACCGGGATCTCCTGTCCGGCGCTGACTCCGTCCTTTTCGGCTATCTCGCCTTTCAATCCCTTGATTATTATTTCATCCTCAAGGAGTCCCACGGCGCTCATATCGATATAGCTCTTACTCTCGGTCGCATCGGCTATGATCTTCAAGTCGCTGTCGATTATGAATATTTCCTCCTGAATGCTTTTGCCCCAGGTCCCTATATTGGTCTGGATCTCGTTCTGATGGGCGTCCAGACTGTCATAATCCTGAAAAGAAACAAGGATCCCGTTATCGACTATCTTTGTCAAGTCGCTTCTCACAGAATCCATGTGATAGGCTTTCAGCTGATTGATGATGAATACGCCGATGATCGCCATCGCAATGAAGACAAGCAGAAAATAAATGAAGACGATCTTCCACCGTATACTGCTCCATTGTTTTATTCCAAACATTTACTATGGCCTCCTGAAGTAATATCCGATACCGCGCTTGGTCATGATATACTGTGGGTCGCTCGAATCGTCCTCCAGCTTTTCCCTGAGCCTCCTTACCGTCACGTCGACGGTCCTGATATCGCCATAATATTCATAGCCCCAGACCTCTTCAAGAAGCTGTTCCCTTGAAAAGACCCTGTTTTCCCTTTCCGCCAGGTATTTGAGCAGTTCGAATTCCCTCAGCGTCAAATCGAGAGGCTCGCCGTTCTTTCTGATTTCGTATCGGTTGAGGTCGATCTCCAGATTGCCGAAAACCTGGATCTGCGGCGGGATCGCCTGGTGGCCGTTTCCGGGATCGATGCGCCTCATGTTGGCCTTGATCCGCGCCACAAGTTCTCGCATGCCGAAAGGCTTCGTGATATAATCATCGGCGCCGAGCTCAAGCCCCAGCACCTTGTCGACTTCCTCCTCTTTAGCTGTCAGCATCAGGATGGGCACTCCAGATACCTCCCGGACCTTTTTGCAGACTTGAAAGCCGTCCATGACAGGAAGCATGATGTCAAGAAGGATCAGATCCGGTTTCCAGTCCAGTGCTTTTCTGAGACCGTCTTCGCCGTCGTAAGCGGTTTCGGTATCGAATCCTTCTTTGTTCAGATTGAATTTTATTATGTCGGAAATGGATTTTTCATCTTCTACGATCAGTATCTTCTTGTCACTCATGAAATCCTCCTCTATGAAAAGACATAAGATGCTGAGATCTTATGTCCGGTGTCGACGATGCCGCTGGTCTCTCACAGATAATTGAGCGGATTCTTCGGCGTGCCGTTGACCCTTATTTCAAAATGCAGATGTGGGCCGGTGCTCCTGCCTGTATTGCCAACATTGCCAATATGCTGTCCCTTGTAGACCTTGGTGCCTTTTTTAACCAGTATCTTGCTCAGATGGGCGTAGACGGAGACTTTTCCTCCGCCGTGGTTGATCCTTATCACGTTGCCATAAGCGCCGTCTCTTCCGGCAAATATGACAGTCCCGCCGTCAGACGCGGAAACATGGGTGCCGATCGAGGCTCCGATATCGAGGCCTTCGTGCATCCTGCCCCATCGCTTGCCAAATCTCGACGTGATCTTTCCGCGGACTGGCATATCGAAATCCCCGGTTCCAATAAGCGGCGGCAGCTTTTTCGTTCCGACCAGTACGACCTGGGCCACCGGCTCGGAAATGATCTTGGAGCTGAGCTCGGTCCTTGAGACTTCCATGCCATTGTTGCGGACTATTTGCGCGACGACTTCCTTTTTACCGTTGACGCCCCTGTTTTTAACAGTTTGCTCGCCTTTATACTTTGCCTCGGTGTTTTCATATTTGATTTCATAAGGTATATCCGCTGTGTATTCGGCGGTCTCCACCGTCTGCACGGTCACAACTGGGACAGCGGCCGTCAGTATCAGCTCCTGGCCGATCTGGAGCTTGTCCGGTTCAACATCGGGATTGGAGCTTCTGAGCTGCGCCTGCTTGATCCCATAGCTGCTGGCTATGCCTGAGAATGTTTCACCGCCGGCTACGACATGTTTCTTCTTTTCAACAGCGCCGGTCAGCATATATTCCATAATGTCTTTCTTATCCTGCAGGTTGCCGAGCTTGCTGTCCACTTCGGTTATTTCGACTTTTTCGGCGAAGCCGACCTTGTCGTATTTGATAGAATCGCTGGTCTTGAGATACTTGCCCTGTATGTCTTCCAGGATCGATTCGGCGCTCCCTTTGTTGTCAAGGACGGCTACCTGTTTGCCGTCCACGACGATGGCGGCGGCCTTGACCTCCATATCCTTGAGATAAGTGAAGTTGTTCAGCACCTCTTCACGGTCGTCGATATCCAGATCAAAGCCATAGACCTTCTTGAACGTGATATTTTCTTCCTTGCTTATCACGATATTGGCATGATAAGCCTTGCCCAGCTTATCCCCGATGATGTCCACGGTATCGAAGACGTCGTTCTGGTTTTTAACGATCCCAAGAGCCTTGCCATTATAATAATATTCATACGCGGAAGCACTGCCGGCGAATGACGCGGCGGACGTCAGCGCGATCAGAAGGCCGAGAGAAGCCAGCGCGCATTTCTTTCTGTTTGCGTCCGCATAGCGCACAACACGCTGCCATTTCAAAGATGCGGCGTTCTTGGTCCTAACCGCCCTGAAATAGCAAATGCGCAGGAATGCGACCAGTTTTTCCTTTGCAGCTGCTTTGGCACGAGCCGCCTTGCATTCGGCGATAATCAGCCGGTCGTCGGCTCTGCCGATCAGCGCGTCGAATTTTTCGATAGCCCGGACCAGTAGTTCCGTTGCAAAGCGCGCAAAATCCGATGTTCGCATTTTATAGCGAGCCGGGATCCGCGATCCGATCCATAAGCGAGCTCCAGCGATCATGCCGGCTGCGCGCGCCAGTGCGGCGTCAATGTTTTTGCCGGCTATGCCTAAGGCTGAACATACCGCGGTCAATGCAGCGGCCATAAACGCCACCGATTTGTCCGCGACACCCTTTATGACCTCCCGGGCGTTTGTGATTCGGATATCGCCCTGCTCAGCAGGAACCTCTTCGATCGATCCGATATATTTATCAAGCAGGGATTCCTGGCTGTATCGCGAAAATGTGCCATATGGCGTGACGATGACGTCCTCTGCCATCATGGAGCTTGCGGCGGGAGCGGTTTCACATCTCCCTGGCGCAGCAGGATCAGGCTCCTCGAGCACTGCTGCAACGGTTGCGATCGACGCCTCTGCCGACGGCTCCTGCTCGATGATCGCGCTGCAGAGCATGTCTTCGCCGGTCTCCGGATGAAGCGCCTCACAGACAGCTATTTCAACGGCCGGAGTTTCAGCAGGCGCGGCTTCAACAGGCACGGCTTCGCCGGCCTCCGGAGCGTTCAAACCGACCGGACAGCCTGGCAAATCGATATAATATATATCTCGTTCAGGGGTTTCTGGCTTATTTTTAAGACGAGAAAGCGGGAGATCGCTGTCATCTCCCAGAAGTGATTTCACTGATTTAATTATATTTATTCTGCACGCACGGTTGATCAGCTTGTAAATTCTGCTCTTTTTCCTCTGCGTCCGTTTCTCACGACTTAAAGTCATATGTTCCCTCCCAGCCATCGGATGATGGGGTGTTGTCATATGTACCTATGTCTCTGCCCGCATTTTAAAGTTGACACATTACCTTGAAATTATAATATATTTCACCAATTATTACAATTATATTTCAAAAAAACATAGGGGTACAGGATCAGCTATTGGTCAGTTTTGAGGCGAAACAAGCGCATCGTTCGCCGCTCTCGAGCATGCCGGTATCCTTGCAGAGACGGCACTCGTAAATAGGCTCCAGGAAGTCCGGCCTGTAGTTGTTTTCTGTCAGCAAATAGGCTTTTTCCTCATTCAAGCTGTCGATGCGTTTTCGGATCCTGGCAGTTTCGGCTTCGATATTAGATGCGCCGGACAGCATCAGTCTGGAAATCGCCAGTCCGGTATTTCGTATCTCTTCGTCGATCTGCTTCACCCGCGGGATCCGCTGATAGACCTCGGCATGCCTGCGTTCGGTCTCGCGTTCGTTTTTTGCCCGTATCTCATCATATGATCGGATGGCGGCATTGATCGCAGCCGCTTTCGCCGGCCGCTCCTGGCCGGTCTTTGTCCTGTCGCCGCTTTTCCAGCCGCGCAGAACGCTATTGATGTAATTAATGTTCGGATTTGAAATGCCGCTCGTTTTTTTGCATGCCTCAAGAACAGTGTCGATCGTGAAGCCCATTTCATCGAACCAGGTGTCCATGATCCGCTTTTCTTCCTCTGTCGGATGGCGGAACAGACCCAGGGCCTTTAATACGCGCCGGTACATGAAATGCCTGTTGTCCGTCTCTTCGAGATGGTCCTCGATCTGGTCGACGGTCTTCAGCCCCTGGCCGATCCATTCCCGGATGACCGACGAGACATACCTGGCCTTTGAGTTGTTGCGCTTATTGACACAGTAACCATAGGCCTTGAGTATATATTCGGGCGTGACGCCGTAATCCGTGATCCACGACAGGATCTCCTGCGGTTCGGTGCCTTCGAAGAATCTGCCCGTGATCTGCTCGATTTCACTATACATGTTTTTTATATCGTCATTTTCCATTAAATCTTTATGATCCAGCGGCTTGGCGGTTCCGTCTTTCCTGGCTTTGCCGCTCTTGCTGTAGACCCGCTCCTTCAGGCTGAAGAATTCGACGGCGAAATCGAACTTGTCCCTGCCCGAAGCATGCTTGCGTATGACGCCCTGCTTTTCCCAATAATCCCAGGCCTTGAGCACATCAAGGATGTCGATGCCGAGCTGCTTGGCGATGACTTCATTCGTCATCCGGGTGTCGTGGCCCGCGTACATGAGCGCAAAAATATAGACCTTCACAAAGACGCCATCCGCATTGGGCATGTACTCATTTATGAAGATGTTTTCAAGATGGGTGTCGCGCAAATAATAATCGCCGATGTTCTCACGCCTGAAATTCATTTTGTCCTCTAGAATATTTCTTCCCTGATGATGGTCTGCTCGCGTTTCGGCCCGACGGATATGATCTTTACCGGAACTCCCGTTGTTTCTTCAATAGCCTTTATATAATCCTTCGTTTCCTGCGGCAGTTCCTCATATGTCCTGCATCCCGAGATATCCGTCTTCCAGCCCTTGAATTCCCTGTAGACGGGCTTGCATTCGCCTAGGACGTCGAGACTCGCCGGAAAATCCGCCATGATCCGGCCGTTATAGTCATAGGCGTGGCAGAGCTTGATTTCGTCAAACTGGTCGAAAACGTCGATCAGCATCAGCGAAAGCCCGGTCATTCCATTGATCCGCGCAGAGTATTTGACGACTACCGCGTCGAACCAGCCGCATCTTCTCGGCCTGCCGGTGGTCGTTCCGAATTCATGTCCCAGCGTCCTGATCCTGTCGCCGGTCTCATTGTTTTCTTCCGTCACAAAAGGACCTTTTCCGACCCTTGTGGTGTATGCTTTGGTAATGCCAAGCACATCCCTGATCAGGCCCGCGCCGATGCCGCTGCCGAATGTGAATCCGCCGGATGTCGGGTGCGAACTCGTCACATAGGGGTATGTGCCGAGGTCAACGTCGAGCAGGGAGCCCTGTGCACCTTCGAACAGGACCTTCTTTCCCGCCATGACCGCTTCATAGACCATCAGGCCGGTATCCCTGATATAAGGCTTCAGCCTGTTTGCATAATCGACGTACTGGGCGATGATGGCATTCTTGTCCATCGGCTCAGCGCCGTAGATCTTGACGATGATATCATTTTTCCGGTCGATCTGGGCCGACATTTTTTCGATGAATTTCGCTTCATCCATCATATCGCATGTGCGGATGCCGGATCGTTCGATTTTATCCATATAGCAGGGGCCGATGCCTTTTTTGGTCGTTCCGATGTCATCGCCGCCTCTGGCCTGCTCCGCCAGCGCATCAAGGTTCTTGTGATAAGGGAAAACCAGATGCGCCCTGTCGCTGATGAATACGAGAGACGTGTCGACGCCTTCGGCTGAAAGCTTTGCGATTTCGTTGAAAAATCCTTCCGGATCGAATACGACGCCATTGCCGATGATGTTCACGGTCCCTTTTCTGAGGACTCCCGAAGGGATCAGGTGCAGCGCATATTTCTTGTCGCCGATGACGACCGTATGCCCGGCATTGTTTCCCCCCTGGCCTCGCACGACCATATCCGCCTTTCCTGCGAGATAGTCTATGATCTTTCCTTTTCCTTCATCTCCCCATTGGGATCCTACTATCGCTAAACTGTTCAAGTCCAGCACCTCCTTAAAGACTTTTATTTATTGCCGATAAATTCGTTGAGATCCCGGAGCAGTCTGGCCAGACTGATCCCGTGGCCTTCCGCCGCTTCCTTCAGGCTTTCGCTGTAGGAGCCGGGGCATCCGAGGCAGTTGAGACCATTCTTGACAAATACATCTGTGATTTTTTCATCCATTTCGAGCACATCTCCGACGAGCATCGTTTCCGTGATTTTTTCCATTGGCATGCTTGCACCTCTCCTAACTCCCTAACCGTTGAATTTGTCGACAAAACGCGTGTATTTGCTGAGCCATGTCAGATCGAATTTCCCTGTCGGGCCGTTTCTCTGCTTGGCGATGATCACTTCGCACTCGTTTGGCTTTTCCGTCGTCTCCGGGAAATAATATTCGTCCCTGTAAAGGAACATTATTATATCCGCATCCTGTTCGATGGAGCCGGATTCCCTGAGGTCCGACGGGATCGGCCTGTGGTCCTGCCTTTGTTCAGGCGCCCTGGAAAGCTGCGACAGAACGACGACAGGGCAGTCCATTTCCCTGGCCAGCTGCTTGAGCGCCCTGGAAAGTGCCGTGATCTCCTGCTGCCTGCTCTCCGCCTTCCCGTGGAAGTTCATCAGCTGAAGATAGTCGACGATGACCATATCCAGGCCCTTTTCAGCCTTGAGCCTTCTGCATTTGTTCTTCATCTCCATGATGCTGACGCCCGGCATGTCGTCGATATATATTTCCGCTTTTGACAATGTGTCAAGGGCGATATGGATCTGATCCCAGTCCTTGCGTTCCAGCATGCCTGTCTTGAGCCGCTGGAGGTCGACCTTGGACTCCATGCTGAGCATCCTTTGGCCGAGCAGGTCCTTAGACATTTCAAGACTGAAAATAAGGATCTTCGCCTTCCCTTTGAGCGCCGCATTCTGAGCGATGTTGAGGGCGAAGGCGGTTTTCCCCATGCTTGGCCTTGCCGCCAGAATGATCAGTTCCGAACGCTGCAGTCCCGATGTCCTCGCGTCCAGATCCAGGAATCCTGTCGTGACGCCTGTCAGGTTGCCCTCGTATTTGGACGCCTCGTCGATTTTGCTGATATTGTCCCAAAGGACTTCCTTCAGCGGCTGATAATCCTTCACCTGCCGCTTCTGGGCGATATCGAAAATGCTCTGCTCCGCAAGGTCGAGGACCTCGCTGGGCTCCATCTTCTCCTGGTAGCTCTTCTCAATGATGTCCGAAGCAGTGCTTATAAGCTTTCGCAGTATTGCTTTTTCACTGATTATTTTTGCGTACTGCCCTGCATTGGACGTGGACGGAACCACTGTGGACAGATAGGCGATGTACGCCCTTCCGCCTACCATTTCAAGCGATTTTCGCTTTTTCAGCTCCTCCGAAACAGTCAGCGTGTCGACAGGCTCGTTCTTTCTGTTCAGGTCGACGACGGCTGTGAAGATCTCCTTGTGCATTTCGCTGTAGAAGTCTTCCGCTTTCAGTATCTCGAGCACCTCATAAAGGGCATTCCTGTCGAGCAGCACGGAGCCGAGCACCGACTTTTCCGCGTCCTCGTTGTGCGGCGGTATTCTTTCCATTTGACTCATCGGATTCTCCTTGTCAGGCGCTGACTGTTACTTTGAGCTTACCGGCGATATCCTGGTAGAGCTTGACGTCCACGCTGTATTCGCCTGTATGCTTGATTGGCGTTTCCATGACGAATTTTTTCCGGTCGATCGTGATGCCGTGCTGCTCCTGCAGTGCGTCCGCCACGTCCTTCGAGGTCACCGCTCCGAACAGCTTGCCTCCCTCTCCCGACTTGGATATGATCCTGACTTCGATCTCCTTCAGCTTTTCTTCGATGATCTTCGCCGACGCGATATCGTTCTGGATCCTGTTCGCCTCCTCGGCGCGCTGCTTTTCGAGCTGCTTCATGTTCTGCTCGGTGGCTTCCTTCGCAAGGCCTTTCGGCAGCAGGAGATTCCTGGCGTATCCATCGCTCACATCAGCCGTCTGGCCTTTTTTGCCGAGTCCTTTTACGTCTTTGACCAATATCACTTTCATCGTTTTCTCCTCCAACTATCTGCCGGCATCGGCGGTTGTTTTCATGTGCATTTCTTATTTGTGGCTTCGAGGACCAGCCGTTCGATTTCGGCGATCGTCTCCTCGAGGGACAGGTCGATCTGGCCGCCGGCCATGGTCAGATGGCCACCTCCGCCCATTTTTTCCATGATCGTCTGTACGTTGATCTCGCCAAGCGAGCGCGCGCTTACAGCGGTCTTGTTCTCGTCGTTTCTCCCGGCAACGAAGGAGGCTTTGATGCCCTTGATGTTGAGAAGCTCATCCGCCGCCTGGGAAGTGGTCAGATGCATATTGGACCGGACGCCTTCGCATTTAGAGATCGCCACTCCGCAAGGGAGCATCTTCGCATTGAGGATCGCCTCGCTTTTGAGCTTATACATCTCAAGATCATTCTGAAAGAACTGCTTGACGCTGGCTGTGTCGGCGCCGCTTCGCCTCAGCCATGAGGCCGCCTCGAACGTCCGGACGCCGGTCTTGACCGAAAAGCTCTTCGTATCGACGGTGATGCCTGCAAGCAGCGCTTCCGCCTCGAATTTGTCGATTTCTTTTTTATCTCCGATATACTGAAGGATTTCCGTGATGAGCTCCGACGTCGAAGATGCATAGGATTCCATATATGTGAGCGTCGCGTTGTCGATATTCTCCTCTGTTTTCCTATGATGGTCGACAACGACGATTTTTTCTGTTTTAGCCAGCAACTCGGGGCATTCCGTAAAGCTTGGCCTGTGGGTGTCCACGACGACCAGAAGGGTGTCTTTGTCGATCATGCCCAGTGCCGTGCTGTTGCTGATCAGGTTGTAATGCCCTGATTCGACGGCCCGCTGGTGTATGTTCTGCAGTGAGTCGTTGAAGGAATTCAGCACGATATATGTTTCCTTGTTTCTGTTTTTGGCGATCCGGTGGATCCCGAGCGACGCGCCGAAGGAATCCATATCGGGTTTCTTGTGGCCCATGACGATGACCCTGGCCGACTGGTCGATAAGCTGCCGGAGCGCATGCGCCATGATTTTCGATTTGCCTTTGTTTCTTTTTTCGACAGTCTGCAGTCTTCCGCCGTAATAATCGATCTTGTTGATTTTTTTCACGACCGCCTGGTCGCCGCCCCGTCCAAGGGCCAGATCCAGCGCCGCCTGGGCGTATTCCGCCTGCTGATGGGGATTTTTGCCGCCAAAGCCGATGCCGATGCTCAAAGAAACCGGAAAATCCGCTTCGGTCTCTATTTCCCTGATTTCGTCCAGGATCGTGAATCTGCTTTCTTCGAGCTTTTCCAGATGCTTGCTTTCGAAGACGGCGAAATATTTATCGTCGTCATACTGCGTCACCGCGGCAGACAGCTTCAGGGACCACTGCCTGATCGTCTTTTCGATCTGCGCTGCCACAGCGGATTTCTTATCGGCCGAAGAGCTGTCCATCAGATCGTCGTAATTATCGACATGGATATAGGCAAAGCAGTTCTTTTCATCTTTATAGAGTGTCTTCAGCGTTTCATACGGCGTTATGTCAAACCAGTACACCATGATGTTCCTGGCATTCTCGACACTGAAATTTGAGGGAACGAGCCTGTAAGTCCGGCTGCCCGCCGTTGTCAGCAGCGGCTTGTCGACGGACTCTGATAAAAGGTCGCTGATTTTGACATTGGCGATCTCTGTTATTTTCGTATGGAGCACTTCGACCTTGTCCGATATGCCGGTGAATTTCTTGTTGAACCAGAAAATCATGCCGTCGCGGTCGATCATGCAGATCGGCAGAGGATGGTCGATGATCGAGTATCGGATGGTCTCATCCATCTCATCGGTGATGTTTTCGATATATTCTTTCAGGAGCTGTTTCTTTCCGGTCTCGATTTTCTTGCTGTAATATAGCAGGTAAAGCACGATCAGGAACGAGACCAGGCCGAAGGCGAGATTGTAATATAAAATCACGCATGCAAAAATGAACAGCGCGAACAGATTCGTCTTGATATCGGGTTTTATGAGATATTTCAGCCTGTTGACCATTATGTCTCTCTCTTCTTCAGTCCTCGGATTTCCCTGAGCTTTTATTATACCATATATCCATAGTCAGGAGAAAATATTTTGATCAGGCTCCTCCCTGCCGGTTCCGTGCTTCCGTTCTGGCTCTGAGATGAAATGCCGTTTCTATGACGCCGAGCATGAACAGGAGCGTCATGCCCAGATTGCTCATGAGCAGCAGGACAGCCGCCACGATCGATATGCCCCTGCTGACGCTTCTTCTGTGCATGAACCAGACGGCCACCGCGAGTCCCTGAACGGCAAAGGTGAAGATCATCAGAATCTGGATATTGGCCATCAGCGCTTCGCTGTCGACGATCTTTAATGCTGAAACCGCCAGCGCGAGCAGGTAGAACAGAAGCGTGCCGAGTATGATGCTTCTTGGCAGCTCGAACTCCCGGAATGGCCTCAGCGACGGCACCGCTATCCTGAGCTTCCTGAATATCAGGGTGGCGAACCAGTAATTCAGGAATGCCGTGAAAACCGCTCCGATGGCGATCATTGCCGGAAAAAGCATCAGCATCTGCTGCTTCAGCGTCTCGATCAGTTCTTTTGCCTTCGCCGCCTGTTCCGGATCCTGTCCCATGCCCCCGAACATGGATTGGGACAATTTGAAGGATTCATCCAGCATGTCTTTCATGGCGTCCAGAAGCTGTATGCCCGAGATCATCTGGGCCAGGGCGATCCAGACTACGGCGCTGGCCAGGGCGGTCAATATGCCGGCGCCAAGGATCTGCGCCGGCGTTCTTTCATAATAAAACAGCGCGCCCATGACTGCGGAGGAGATCCCTGAGACCAGAAGCAGAGACAGCATCGTCAGCGGATCGGTGAAAAGCGAGAAAAGCGCCGACGCCGCCGCCAGCGAAACAAATGTGTATTTGGCTCCGTGCCTTTTGCCGAGTACGATCAACGGCGCGTATGTAAAATAGGAAATGATGCTGACAAACGGGATATATACGCCCGCCAGGCCGATGATGCATATGAGCGCCGTCAAAAGGGACGCTTCGGTCAAAGCTCTCGTCTTGCTGTTCATTTTGCTCTCCCTTAAAAAAAGTAAAGAAGCGATCGCTCGCTTCTTTCTTGTTGATTTTTGCAGAAATCAGTCTGCTGTAAACGGCAGCAGCGCCACGATCCTTGCTCTTTTGATGGCCCTGGTCACTTCTCTCTGATGGATCGCGCAGGTGCCTGTTATTCTCTTCGGCAGGATCTTCCCTCTTTCGGTGATGTACCTGCTGAGCTTGTTCACGTCTTTGTAATCTATCGTTTCAGTTTTATCTGCGCAAAACTGACAAACCTTCTTTTTTCTCATTCCACGTCTTTTTTCGAGCATTTCGTTTTCCTCCTCTCTAAAATTTAGAACGGGATCTCGTCGTCGTCATCCAGCGTCTGGAATCCTTCGGGTATCTGGGCTCCTCCCTTTGGCAGCTCGGCATTGACGCCGCTTCGCTGCTGCTTGTCGCCCCACTCGAGAAATTCGACTCTGTCTGCGATTATTTCCGTCTTGTACTTCTTCTCACCGTTCTGGGCAGTGTAGCTGTCAGTCTGTATCCGTCCCTGGACGCCGACCAGCCTGCCTTTGGTCAGGTAATTCGCGCAATTCTCAGCCGGTTTGCCGAATACTACTATATTCAGGAAATCCGCCTTGTCTTTTGTGAACGGCCTGTCGACTGCTATGGAGAAACTCGCGACGGCTTTCTGGCTTTCAGAAATGTAGCGAAGCTCCGGATCCTTGGTCAGTCTTCCTATCAATACTACTGAATTCATCTGATCACCGCCGTCTTATTTTTCATCTTTGTTGATGATGATGTGTCTTATGATGCTGTCAGAAATCTTGAGCCTTCTATCAAGCTCTTTCGGCAGTTCGGGACCGGCTGTGAATGTTGTCACCACATAATATCCGTCGTTTTTCTTGTTGATCGGATATGCCAGTTTTCTGTTCCCCCAAACGTCTACTTTGACGATTTCGCCGTCTGCCGCGATGATCTCTTTGACCATTTCGATGGCAGCCTGTTTTTTCTCGTCGTCTAAAGCAGCTTCGATGATAAACATGACCTCATAATTATTCATACGTTTCACCTCCCTTTGGACTAAATGGCTCCGTTCGAGACGGAGCAGAGAGCATATCAATGCCTTACTATTATAACACAGGGCATTTCATTTGCAAGAAATATTTTTCGCTGATTTCAGGCCGTATGCAGGTTCCGCAGAACGCGCCGCCCGGTTCACTGCCCGGGACATGACTTCCGCCGCCAGGGCGCCGACGGCGTCCGGCATCGCGTCCACTTCTCCGGTCGCCATAATAAAAATCGTGTCACCGTCAAACATCGTATGCACCGGACGTATGGATCTGGCCAGCCCGTTGTGGGCTATCGAAGCGATTTTGGCCGCCTGGGTCTTTGTCAGCCTGGCGTTTGTCACGACGACGCCGATGGTCGTATTGCCGCTGAAAAGATTTGTCTTATCCTCATACTGGGCGTATATGGCCTCCTCGGTGCTGGCCACTGACTTGCCGTCCTCGCTCAGCAGACCGGCGATCCTTTTGCCGGTGTCGATATCGATCACATCGCCCAGGGCGTTGACCGCCACGATGGCCGCTGCCTGAAGTCCGCCGACCTGAAGGCCATAGGTGCCAAGGCCGCTCTTCATCATCCTGTCCGGGCCCAGAAGCTTGCCGACAGTGGCTCCGGTTCCGGCTCCTATATTCCCTTCCTCTACATCGCCCTCCGTGGCATTGATGCACGCCGCATACCCCATCGCCTTGTCCGGCCGGATCGTCGGATCGCCGACGACGAGATCGAACAGCGAGACGCCGCAAACAATAGGCACCACCGCCACCTGAACATCGAAGCCGATGCCCTTTTCCTCGAGATACTGCATGGCGCCGGATCCGGCGTCCAGGCCGTAGGCGCTGCCTCCGCTCAGCATGACCGCATGGATCTGCTCCACGAGATTGACTGGCTTGAGCAGTTCGGTCTCCCGGGAAGCGGGTCCGCCGCCCCTGACGTCGACGCCCGCAACGGCGCCCTTTTCGCAAATGACGACGGTGCAGCCCGTCGCCGCCTTGTGATCCTGCGCATGTCCCACCTTGATGCCGGTAATGTCCGTGATTTTAATTTCTTTCATGCCCAGCCCTCCAAAACAGACAGCCGCCCATCTTCGGGCGACTGTCACCGGATCGCGATCGACTTGTCATTTCGTTTATTTGCGATATACGTTATTATCCGATTATTATTCCCGAAGCCACCGCCCAGATGGCGACCAATACGCCCGTGATGCCTTCGCCGCCGAGAAGTCCCGCCGCGATGACCGTTCCGGTGTCCTTCTTCGCAAAATCCGGGGCGATCAGATTGACCGCCAGCCTCAGGGCTCCGCCCACCGCTACCGTCAACGTGATGAACATCGGCAGATAGATCCCTATACCGAGAGTCATTACGGGAACGTTGACTATATACAACACCGCGCCGGCAATAAGTCCAATGACGAATCCGGTCATATCGGGGATGCCTCCCACCATAGCCGCCACGGCAGCAGCCTGCGGCGCCGGCAGCGAGGTGTCCGGACCCATGGCGCCATAAGCCTTGAACATCAGGGCGAGCACGATGACGGAAACGAAGGCGCCGACAAGGCCGCCGATGGTTTCCGCGTACCACTGGGCTTTCGGCATCGATTTGAGGATGTAGCCCGCCTTGAAATCGTTCATGACGTCTCCGCAGAGCCCGCAGGCCACCGCGACGACGCCGGCGACGAAGAATGCTTCAAGCTGGCCGATGCTTGTTGCGAATTTGGCAACCAGCAGCACGATGATGCCGAATATCTCCATCGGATTTATTCCTGTCTGTCCGACGATCTGCGCAGACATGGAGGTCGTGATCCAAACGCCGAGGATCGTTATGATGCTCGCGAATATGCCCATTTTCGTGACGACCGTGAAGACGAAGGCGATCAGGACGAACGCCACCGGTGTCCATCGGAGGCTTATGAAAGCTCCCTTCGTCAGTTCTTTGCTGAACATCGGTCCATATATCTCCTTCGCCTTCGGCAGTATTCCTTTTATCAGGATCCCGATGCCCGTGCCGACCATGACCCCGATGCCCAGACTCTGCCTGAACGCTTCCGCGGCGCCCATGTCCTTGAAGAATCCCATCGAGACGCCGGCCATGTCGATGCCGAAAAATCCGATCAGGGCTCCAAGAAACCATACACCGGTGAACAGCGGCCCGATGATATAGCCGATGGCGACCGCCATCGGCGCCACCCATACGCCAAAGGGGATCCCTTTGGACAGGAGAGCGTTGTTGAAAAGAGCCGGAGGTATGAGACCCAGCTTATCCCTTAAAAAAACGAATATCGCCGCGGCCGCCATGGTGACCGCCAGAAGGACGCCCTTTCTGCCACCCTCGTCACCGGCGATCAGTGTTTCCGATGCGGCAATGCCCATCGGATAGGGCAGTGCCTGGGTCTCGACAAAGTACTGCCGGATAAGCGCCGTGAAGATCAGTCCCAGGATGACTCCGCCAAAGGTGACCGCATACAGTTGCCAGTTGCTGACCACTGCTCCCGGATCAAGCATATAAATGCCCGGGATCGTGAACGCGACGCCGCCGGCCACCATCGCCCCGGCAGACATCGAGGTGTGCGTCACATTGATTTCGTTGATGTTCGTATTGCCAAGCAGTTTCAGCAGGCCCATCGACGCGACGGCGACGAAGATCGTTGGCCACGGAAGGGCGCCCATTTTAAGGGCGACATACATTGAGCTCGTAGTTATGACGATCGACCCGATGATCCCCAGCACAACTCCGCGTAGTGTGAATTGTTCCTTGAAATTCTGCGCATATTTAATGCTTCTTTCAGTCATGCATCTTTCCTCCTTACTTAGTATCATTTGCTGAAATCGAGAAAAATGAAAACGTCGGCATTCAGGTCATTCCTGCATCAGAGTCTCGGCATTCTGGGCTTGTTGAAGCCCAATATATCGTTCAAATTATACTTGCCCACTTTCGGTCCGCCGTCTGCCGGGCTGCCGGCTTTTGAAGCCAGATGCCGCCTGGCGGCGCCATCCAGCGCGGCTTCTGCCGCGTCCGCGAGCGACCGGCCGTTGACCGGCGCCATACCGGCAAAGGTCTCGAATCCGCTCTGCCCGTCATTCAGGATCAGTTCAACGAGCTTGCCCAGGGCGGCGGCTCCGCCATCCTCATTCGTGTCGGTGAAAAGGATGGAAAAAGTCAGATCATCCCATTTGCCAAGCAGATCCGTTTCCCTGATATGCGTCCGGAGGATGTCTGCTATCGAAACGAGACAGCGGCTGTAATATTCATCTGCAAATTCGTCATTCATGTCCCTGGAGATCCTGATCCGGATCATCGCAACGGTCATAGGGCTGGCATACCGCTTCATCCGGGCGATCTCCCGCCTGGACTGTTCGAAAAAGCCTTCCCGGTTATATAAGCCTGTCTGCGCGTCAAGCTGCAGCACTGCCTTCGTGAACACCTCGTCGGTATCGATCCGCGACATATTCCTGGCCAGCTGCCTGAACCTGGCAATGATTGGCGCCAGGTCGGTATAGCCGAGGCATACCTTGTAGTTCCCATTGTCCAGGGCGACATACTTCTGCGTGTTGTCCTCGTTTATGCGGCCTGACAGCACCTGCATCTCGCTGATATTGACCGAGTACTGCCTTATCTCGGTGAAATTGCGGTCCGCGTATTCGCAGTCGTCGAAAGTTCGGAAATATTTTATGCTGTACGTGCCGATCCTGTAGATTTCTGCAACGGCTTGTTTCCATTCAATGAATTCAGACAGCGGTATGTTGGCCTGATCGGCCTCAGTGAGCATTTTGTAGGCGCTCTCCCATTGTTCGTTCACAAGATTCCTGAAATAAGCGTCTAAAATGTCAAACGCCGGATCGGCAGGCGTCTCCCAGGTCTTCTGCTTTATTTCGAAACGGTTTCCCGGCGCCATCGTCCTGAGCCATTCGGCATGATAATCCCGACGCTTGGTCGCATTGCCCAGGACTTCATAAGCGATGTTGATGGCTTTCATTTTCTCCAAAGCCAGCGGACTGCCGTTGACGTCCGGATGGTGCATGCGGGACAGCCTGCGATAGGCTGCGTCGATGATTTCCTGCCCTGCATCGTAATGGACCTGGAGGATCCTGTAATAATCAGCTGTTTTTCCCATTGCGGCTCCTGAATCGGCATTCCATGGATGCCAACTTGATGTTGATTTTATTTTTCATAATATAGTACAATTATACAACAAGGCTTTCCCGGGTAAAAGAAAAAATTCAACGCGCAGCGGCGCATCGACGGAGGTATGACAATGACGGATATGAATAAGAGCGGCAATCAGGCGGATCGCGGCGCCCTTCCTGATCGGATATTTCTGATAGGCTACATGGGCTCCGGCAAAACGACGATCGGCCGGGAGCTGAGCCGGATGACAGGCTATGACTATATCGATATGGACAGCCTGATCGAAGAAACGGAAGGAATGCCTATCCGGGAGATCTTCATCAAGCGCGGGGAACATCACTTCAGGAACCAGGAAAGCCGCCTGCTCGACCAGCTCTGTGAACGGACCGGCATCATCGTATCCTGCGGCGGCGGCATCATCCATGACGAATTGAATGTCGAAAGGCTTCAGCAATGCGGACCGGCGGTATTCCTCAGCGGCGAGGCCATGCTTCTTTTCGAGCGCGTCAAGGACGATCCGAACAGGCCCCTTGCCTATATGGATCTTGCGGACGAGCAGGCCCGCTTTGCGAAATTCTCCGACCTATATCAGCGAAGGCTGCATCTTTATAATGCAGCGGCGGCTCTGACTATTGAAATCACCGGCAAATCGCCGGAAGCCATCGCCGCCGAGATCCTGTCCCATCTTCAGATTTAGAAGCGGATCCTGTTTAAATGATCAGATCATGGCCGTTTACAAACGGTCGAAGGATCTGATGGTCGCCTGCGCATCGACAAGATGCTTCTTGTTGCCCTTGATCATGGCGTCGGCCTTTTGAGCCTTGAGATCCATGTTCTCGATCATTTCGACGACCTCCGACGCGATATCCCGCGACTGCTCGGCGAGGATCTTGATTTGCCTTGCGACAACGGCGAATCCTTCCGCAGTGCTTTCCCCATAGATCTTCGACGCTCTTCCGACTTGGATGAAGCCATGCTTTTCCCTGCGTCCCACGCCGACATATTTGAAGACCCTGTTATCTAGCGTTCGCATCTCCGGCGGCATTGTTATGACGAGGGACGGATCGGACAATATCCTCAGATACGGCGCGGTCTGGCCTTCATTCTTATAGACGAATCCGACGCCGCCGACGACATTCGTAAATTCGACTTCACTCTTGCCGTCAGCGATCCACAGCTCGTCGACGCCGGCATATTCTGCGATCTCGGTGATCAAGTCGCATGTCATCGCCGGATGGGATTCCAATATATCGGCAACGATCCTGGCCTGGACCGTCATGTGTTTATTGAGAAGGTTGTCGAAATCTTTCTTGTCATTGGTCGAATGAGCTGCTTCGATGGATGCCCGGACGCCAAGGAGATTGGTCTGCTTCGCCACCTTGATTATTTCCGAGAGAGGGCTCAGGATCCCATGGAAGCTGCTCCTCATTTCGGCCAGTCCGCTTTCAACGTCCTGAAGCCTCGCTTTGATGGTTTCCATGGCATCGCCGATGATTTTTCCTGCGTATCTGGCGTCATAGCTTCCGACGTTTCTGTCGGCGCCGTTCAGTGAAAGATCGTTTTCTTTCATGATATCCACAGCCTGCAAAACGGAATCCATCGCATAGGAAGAGGATCCGTCCAGATTCTCCATGCTGCTGCTCACGTCTTCCAGCATCGCCGATATCTTTGCCGCCGTTCCTTTTGCTTCATCCGCAAGGCGCTTGGCTTCCTGCGCCACAACGCCGAATCCGTCGATGGCAAGCTGACCCTGAGGCTGCTGGTACTGGCAGCCGATCTGGATCAGCCCAGGCCGGTCTCTTCGCGCTACTGCGACGGTTTTGAACAGAACGCCTTCGAGCAGTTTCCCAGTAGCCGGCAACACGACCATCTCCGCGGAACCTTCCAGTATTTTATAGACATCCGAAGCAGCCAGCTTGATATTGACCCATCCCGGAACATTGGAATGCGTGACGTAGCCCTCCTGATCCGTTAGATGGAGCTCTTCAATGCCGCATCTTCGCGCGATTTCCATCACATCGTCATTGGATGTGCTTTCCCGCGACTCCAGAAGCCAGGCAATAAGCCGGGCCTGAATGAGCATATTTTGCGCGATCACCCGCTCAAACCCGCTCAGGAGACCTGATGCGTGGATGGTTTCGATCGAAGCGTTTATCGCTAGAAGGTTGATTTTATTGGCTATTCCGTCAACGGATCGCAGCTTTTCGACGATCTCCGCCGTCAACCCGCTGTCCTCCTCGATGATCTGCCTGATTTCAAGGGTGGACCGGCTGATGGTCTCCGCTTTTTTAAGAAGCTCTGCCGATATTTTTCTGAATTCGCCGGTTTTATTTTCGATTTCCATAATATTCATTGAACGGCCTTCTTTCAAACAAAATTGGTTTTATTTGCCGAAATCCACTTCCACCGCCCACAACAGGGCTTCAAAGTATAGATTCATGAACCTCTCCTTGGATACGGTGCGGTCTCCGACCCTGATATTGACATTGTCCCAGTTTTCCCAGTTGGCCATCTCATGGATCAGAACGGTGTTCAGGATCTTGCGCATATCGTTCAGATAGCCGAGCAGCGCATCCTCGACGTCCCTGCTCAAGGCCAGGTCTTCCAATATGTCATCCATCTCCCTGTTTAAGAGGGTATCGATCGATGAGAACATGCCCGTCAGGAAATATTCGAAGCCTTTCTCCTTCATGCCCATCTCAATTGCCAGCAGTTCCATCAGCTTGGCCCTTATGATGCTCGTCTTGACAAGCTCGCTGTTTTCGACCGTACGGATCTCCTTCAGCATCATCAGATAGACCCATCGCCTCATCTCATCGATCCCCAGTCTGACGATGGCGTCGTTGATGGAGGTGAATTTCTGCGATGCGGCGTAATAAACCGAATTGGCCAGCCGAAGGAGCTTGTACGAAAGGTTTATGTCCCTTTCGATGATCCCCGTGATCTTTTCGAATTCCGGCTCTCTATTGTTGAGCTCGCTGACGACCCGGAAAAGGTTTGGATTCGGGCCGGCGATCTCCTTTCCCTTAATAATGACGGGTTTGCTGAAGAAATAGCCCTGGAACAATTCATATCCCATGCTCACAGCAAGCTGGTAATCCTCACGTGTCTCGATCTTCTCCGCCAGAAACCGGATCTTGTGCTTGTACTCCTGGATCAGTTTCTTCTGCTCGGCGATCGGCGTCTTGTTAAATTCGATTTTGACGATGTGCGCCATGTCGAGGATCGGAATGTGCGAATCCTTGAATACGAAATCGTCCAGCGATATCGTATACCCGGCCTCCTTCAGCTTTTTACAGGCCTCGACGGTCTCCTCCGTCGCGTCCACATGCTCGAGGATCTCGACGATCACCTTTTCCTTCGGAAGCAGATGCGGGATCCCCCGCTCCAGCAGTTCCGTCGAAAAATTTATGAACGCCATGCCGCCTTCAGTCAATTCATCAAACTGCATCACCAGAAAAGCGCTATTGATGACTTCGGCAGTTGAATGCGTATCATCGATCCCCTCATAAAAATTGTTCATGCTTCGTCTGTAAAGCAGCTCGTATCCGAAGACGTCCATGCGTCTGTCGAAAATCGGCTGTCTGGCTACATAAACCTCCATTGAATCACCTCCATTTGACTCTTTGGCGAATATAATGCTAAGAAAGTTTCTTTTGCATCGTCTTGATAAAAACTATGGCAACATCCGGATCGAACTGGGTCCCGGCATGCCTGATGATCTCTCCAATGGCTTCTTCCCCGGGCGCGGCCTTCCTGTATGACCTGTCCTGCGTCATCGCGTCATAAGCGTCTGCGACAGCGAGGATCCGGGACAGAAGGGGGATGTTCCTGCTCTTCAGTCCCTGCGGGTATCCCGTGCCGTCCCACCTTTCGTGATGGCACAGGATATAGTCGGCTATGGACATGAGTTCCGGCGAAGATTTTGCGATCCTGTAGCCGACTTCCGGATGGCGCCTGATCTCGGCCCATTCCTGTTCTGTCAGCTTGCCCGGCTTGCAGAGGATATATTCGTCCACGCTCATTTTCCCTATATCGTGAAGCGCCGCCAGCAGGCTCAGATCCTGCATGTGCGTGTCGGCCAGTCCCATCTCGGTGCCGATCAGCAGGGAAAGCTCAACCAGGCGCTCCGCATGCTCTTCGGTCTCATGGCTTTTCTCAAACAGCGTGGTCCTGATCGACGAAAGCACCGAACTCCTCAGGCTCTTGCTCTCCAGCAGCTTCCTCTTATACATGAAAGCTTCCGCCTCGTTCATCACATCGCATATCGACTCCGACATGTCCCTCTTGGTCGCATAGCCTGCCGAAACGCTGGGGGTTGCTCGTTCGCCGCATCTGTTCTTTTCAGCAGCTTCGCACATCCTCGTGATATGGATGCTGATAGCTTTGGCGGCGTCGCTTCCCGTCCTTGGCAGCAGCAGGCAGAATTCATCGCCGCCGATCCGCGATACGGTGCCGCCCGGGGGACAGCATCCCGCAAGCATCCTGCCGACGCTTATAAGAAGCCTGTCGCCCTCGGCGTGACCGAACATGTCGTTTGTCAGCTTCAGCCCGTTGACGTCCACCATGATCATCGAAAGCGGCAGACCTTTGGCTCTGTCGCATCTGCGGATCTCCCGCTCAAAAAAGGATCTGTTGAAAACGCCCGTCAAAAGATCGTGGTCGTTCATATAGCTGATCTGCTCTTCCTTCGCCTTGCGATCGGTTATATCCTGGATGACGCCAAGGGCTTTATGCGGCTGCCCTGCCGCATCCTTCGCCATGACTGCGCAGGAGCGTATATGTCTTTCTGCGCCGTCTTCAGGCCTTTTGATCCGGAATTCCACATCATAGTTGCGGTCCTTCTCCATCAGGAGCCTGAACGCGACGTCGCGCTTCAGGCGATCTTCCTTGAGGATCGCTTTCCGGATCTTTGAAACCTCCAGCATCGAGCCTTCCGTTTCTTCAAAACCAAATATTTTCATGAATTGCCGGGAAGCCCAGATAGCCGTACTGTCCTTTTCGTGTTCCCAGCTTCCCAGGCCTGCGATCTGCTGGACCTGCTGAAGCCTGGCTTCATAGATCTCCTTTGCCGATTCCGCCTGCTTTTTATCGGTGATATCCCGGGACAGCCCGGCAATGCCTGCTGCATCGCCTGTTTCCGATATCAGCGGATTGAGAATGATCTCCGACCAGCAGCCGTCGTCTCTTTCGACTTCAAAACGCATCTGCCTCTTTCCAAGAAGGCATGCCGCCTCCATTTCCTGATTGCGGACCGCCTCGGCAGCGTCAAAGATATCTTCGTCGCATTTCCCGGCGATTTCCGATTCCGACAACCCGACGGCATCGCTAAACGTCTTGTTTACCGCTAAATATCTTCCTGCTTCGTCCTTTACCCATGAGTCATAGGGCAAATTGTCAAAAACAAGCTTCATCTTTGACAACAGCATGTCTGCGCCTTTATCCGGCGCTTCCGGACCATCCTTGATCCCGCATGGATCATCGCATTTTCTGCTCTCTGTCATGCGTCTGTGACCTCCCTGTCGATTTATCTGTCTATTGCCAAATAGTTGCACACTTCCTGGGGTATCTGGTATAGCGGAAGCTGCTTCTCGACGGCTCCTATATTGAAGGCAACCATTGGCATGCCGTAAACGACGCAGGTCTTCTGATCCTGCCCGATGGTGAAGGCGCCCTGCTTTCTCATGTTCAGCAGTCCTTTGGCGCCGTCGCTGCCCATGCCCGTCAGTATGATCCCGATGCTTTTTTTGCCGGCTGCCTTAGCGACAGAATCGAACAGCACATCGACCGATGGACAATGTCCGCTGACCTTTTCGCCCTGATAACACCGGACCGAATAACCTCCCCGATCTTTGACGAGCTCCATATGATAATCGCCGGCCGCTATGAGAACGCGTCCGGGTCTTACGATATCCCCGTTCTCCGCTTCCTTGACCTCCAGCCTGCACGAATTGTTGAGCCTCTCCGCATACATCCTTGTAAATACCGGCGGCATATGCTGTACGACCAGTATGCCGGGCATATCGCGGGGAAACGCCTTGATCAGTTCGTAGATGGCCTCTGTCCCGCCGGTGGAGGCTCCGATGGCGATGATGACATCGCTGCCGCCTCCTTTCCGCTCGGTCAGCGCGCCGACCGGCATATATTCCTTCTTTTGACTGGCGACCTTAGCCGTCGAAGCGATCTTTATCTTGACGATAATTTCATTAATAAATGAATTCATGCCGCCGGTCTTGCTGAAATTCGGTTTCGTTACGAAATCCACGGCTCCTGCATTGAGCGCGTCGAATACATTGCCGCCAACAGAACTGACGACTATGACCGGAAGCGGATACTGGGGCATCAGCTTTTTGAGGAATGCTATGCCGTCCATCTTGGGCATCTCCACGTCCAGCGTCACTACATCGGGCTCGAGCTCGAGGATCATATCCCGGGCTGCAAAAGGATCCGACGCCGTTCCAACGACATCGATGCCGGAATCCCTGGCGATTTCCCTTGCCAGAGTCTCCCGGAAAAGCAGCGAATCATCCACAATAAGAACGCGTATTTTCCTGTTCACCGCCATTTTTATCCACACCTCCTGCCCTTAAGTGAAATGACCCCGGAACATCCCCCGCGAGGAGATGTTCCGAAGCGTTGTTTATTATATACCGATCGCGGCATAAATATAAGCCACAGCTGCGCGCCGTCTCAATATTTGTCGAAGCCTTCGTCCGTGAGCGCAATCTTCGGCTTGGAACCTGATTTTCCAGCACTGTGGGCTTTTGAAGAAACGTCTCCCGGCAGCATCCTGGGTTCGCTTCCCGCCAGCGCCGGTACGTCGTCCGCTAATCTGGCCTGCCTCTTTTTCAGATTGAATCTGCTCACCATCTGCTTCAGCAACTCTGCCTGGCTGGACAGCTCTTCGCTGGCCGCCGCACTCTCTTCGGCTGTCGCCGAATTGGTCTGGATGACCTGCGACACCTGCTCGATGCCTTTGTCGATCTGCGCGATGCCACCCGCCTGCTCGCTTGAAGCCGCCGCGATCTCGCCCACCAGGTTCGCCGCCTTTTCAACGCCGTCCACGATCTCGTTCAATGCGTCCGCGGTTTCCTGGGCGATCTTCGTTCCATGCTGCACTTTGGCAATCGATCCTTCGATCAGATCCGTCGTCTCCCTGGCCGCATTGGCGCTTCTGGCCGCCAGATTCCGTACCTCTTCGGCCACGACGGCGAATCCCTTGCCGTGCTGCCCCGCCCTTGCCGCTTCCACTGCCGCGTTCAGCGCCAGGATGTTCGTCTGGAACGCTATATCATCTATGACTTTGATAATCTTTGAAATGTTGGCTGAGGAATCGCTGATGTCCGCCATTGAATTCAGCATTTCCTTCATTTGGCCGTCGCCCTTGACCGCATTGTCTTTGGCTGTCGTGGCAAGCTCGCTGGCCTGGTTGGCGTTGATGGCGTTCTGTTTCGTCTGGGACGCGATCTGGGTGATCGATGCCGTCAATTCCTCAATGGAGCTCGCCTGCTCCGTCGCGCCCTGCGACAGCGCCTGGCTTCCGTCGGACACCTGCCTGGACCCGGACGCCACCTGGTCCGCCGCGTCGTTGATGTCGCCGAGCACCTCGTTAAGCGAAGTGATGATGCTGTTTAGCGCATCCTTGATGGATATGAAATCGCCTTTGTAATCCGCTGTGATCTCTTGCCGCAGATTTCCCGCTCCGATTTCGGACAGGACCGCCGAGATCTCGCCAACATAGCTCACCAGGCTTCCAATGGTTTCGTTCAGCGCATTCTTCAGTTCCGCATGGTCGCCTTTATAAGCGCCCGACATATTGATCTGCAAATTGCCCTTCGCCATTTCCTGCAGCACTTCTCTGGCTTCGTTCACCGGTTCGATAACGGCATCCAGTGTCGCATTGACGCCGGAAATGACGCTTGCGAATTCACCCTTGAATTTCGCCGCGTCGCCTCTGGTCGACAGCGTCCCTTCCACCGCGGCGTCCGCCAGCATCCTTGTTTCGCCGACCAGCTCTTTTATGATTTCTATCATCGCGATTGTCGACGGCACGAGACGGTCGTTTTCGTCAATATCTTTCAGGCTTTTCAGGTATTCGAGATCGCTCAGGTCGCCGTTCGATACTTTTGTCAGGATCCTGATGAAATCGTTCAGCACGTCTGTCACGCTGCTGATCGATACAGCGATTTCTTTGAAAACGCCCAGGTATTCTCCCTCAACTCTTTTACTGTAATCATTCCTGGCCATCCTGCCGAGGACATCCCTGCCCTCAACCAGCCCGCCAAGGCCGTCGATGCAGGCGTTTATATCATTCTTGATCGTATTGAAATCCCCATTGTAATGCTCCGTGATCTTTTCCGGGATCTCGCCTTTGCCGATCATGTCGATGTAGGCGGCAGCTGTTTGAAGCGGCCCGATCACGGCATCAAGCGTCGCATTGACACCGGACACGACCTTGGCAAAATCGCCGCTGTGCCTTCCGGCGTCGGCTCTGGCCGTCAACTGCCCCTCGATGGCGGACATTGAAAGGCCGTTCATATCGTCCACAAGATCATTCACTGCATTTATGCAGGTATTGATATTGTTCTTGATCAGTTCGAAATCGCCTTTATATTCATCCGTGATCTCAGGCGGAATGTCGCCTTTGCTGATCCTGTCCATATAACTCGCTGCGACGTTCAAAGGCCCGATGACCGCGTCGAGCGTGGCGTTGACTCCTGAGATGATTTCGCGGTAGCCGCCGCTGAAAGCTTCGGCGTCGCCCCTCGCGCCGAGATTGCCGTCCAAGGCCGAATCGGTGAGCATATCCATCTCGGATACCAGTTTCCTGAGTTCCTGAACGACGCTTTTCATGCTGATCGACAGCACGTCCTTTTCCGATTTGGGTTCCAACTCCACAGAAAGATCGCCTTCGGCAATCTTCCGGGCTGCATTTGCCTGGGCCCTGACGTTTTCGATCATTCGCTGGAAAGCTGCGGACATCTGTCCGATCTCGTCGTTTGATTCTGCTTTGACGTTGACGCTGACGTCGCCCATGGCAAGGCTGTCTGCGGCTTCGACGATTTTTTTCAATGGCCTGACGATGATCCTTCGAATCAGTATGCTCGATATGAACGCCATCGCCAGAACACCGACGACCGCTATGCCGATCACGAGATACATCAGCTGATTCGCTTCATTGATAACGTCGTCGGCATTCAGGTCCACGCCGACCATGCCCACGGTCTTTCCGTCCACACCCTTGATCGGCACACAGATGGTCATCAGCCTGCCGAAGTCCGGATCTTCATACATGCCGACTACATATGTCTCGCCATTCTCGAAAGCAGCCATAAATTCGTCGATCTGGTCCGGGGACTGGAAGAAATCCGCATATTCCACCAGGAAGTTGTTGTCGTAAATATCCGCCGCATTGTCCCAGGTGGCCTGGCCTTCGGCAATATATCGTATTTTATTCTCTACCGTATCCGGTACGACGGCATAAAGGTATTTCACTTTCGACGCTTCCTTGTATTGCGCCAGCGTCGCTTTCAATTGTCTGTAATACGGATCGGTGGAGTCCGTGCCGGCCAGTCTGCTGAAGCTGTCCACATCGATTCCCGATGCTGTCAGCGCGCCGACCTGCTCCGCCTCCCTGGCTTTCAATCCGATGATCTCCTGCCGATGCTTGACGACGCTGTATCCGCCAATGACGAGAGTTATCATTAGAACCATCGTCATTAGGATCAGCAGGATTTTATTGCTGATGGACTGCTTTCGTTCTTCTCTGATCTTCTTCTCCATTTTTGCACCTCAGTATCCAGAATTTGCCAGACAGCCGCCCGTTTTTCACGCACTGCGGCTGAATCGCAGTGCTACATTATTTCTCCGATCACTTTCATTTCCTCGTTTGCAAGCAGTTTGTCGCAATCCAGAAGAAGCTTCACTTCCCCGCCGGATTTGCCGATGCCCTTCACATACCGGTTTTCAAAACCGGTCTTGCTGCTTGGCGGCGGGGCAATGTCCTCGTCGCCGATGGTCAGAACTTCAGCCACGTTGTCAACAATCAGGCCGACGGACAGATCGCTGATATCGATGACGATTATGCAGGTCCTGTCATTGTACTCCATAGGCTCTTTCTTGAATTTCAATCTGACATCTATGACTGGAATGATCTTCCCTCGCAGGTTGATGATTCCCTTTACGTATTCCGGCACCTCGGGGACTTCGGTGATCGCCTGCATGCCGATGATTTCGGTGACATATCTGATTTCAATGCCAAAAACTTCCTTCCCCATTGAAAAGGTCAGGAATCTGCCATGCTGAGTGTCTTCCTCCATCATATTGCTTTCTTCATACAAATCAGCCATGATATTACTCCTTTCAGGAACGGATTATTTTCAGTTTATAATTTATGAATAATCATGCCTACTGAAATATATCGGCTGTTCCCGCCGAAACTTTATAAAAAAGCAGGCGAAGATTCGAAATATCTTCGCCTGCATCTTTGTTTCACCGCATCAACGCGTAATAAGGATCTGAAGCGCCGCTTCCCTGCGTGCCGGTATTAATTCAGTCAAATCAATATTTATCGAACTCGGCGTCGGTCAGCGCGATTTTCGGCTTGGCCGAAGAACCCTTGCCGGTGCCGGTTCCCGCCGCACCGCCGCCGGCGTCGCCCGGCCGGCTGCCCGAGCCTCCGCCCAGCAGCCTTTGCTCTCCGCCGCCCAGCGCAGTCCCGCCGCTCTTCCTGAGCCGGAACCTGCCGACCATCTGCTTCAGCAGCTCCGCCTGTCCGGACAGCTCTTCGCTGGCCGCAGCGCTCTCCTCCGCCGTCGCCGAATTGGTCTGCACCACCTGCGACACCTGCTCGATCCCCTTGTTGACCTGCGCGATGCCGCCCGCCTGCTCGTTTGACGCCGCCGCGATATCGCCCACCAGGTTCGCCGCCTTCTCCACGCCGTCCACGATCTCGTTCAGCGCCTCCGCCGTCTCCTGCGCGATCTTCGTCCCATGCTGCACTTTGCCGATCGATCCCTCGATCAGGTCCGTCGTCTCCCTCGCCGCATTGGCGCTCCTGGCCGCCAGGTTCCGGACCTCCTCGGCCACCACCGCGAAGCCCTTGCCGTGCTGGCCGGCCCTGGCCGCTTCCACTGCCGCGTTCAGCGCCAGGATGTTCGTCTGGAACGCGATATCGTCTATCACCTTGATGATCTTCGAAATGTTCGCCGACGAGTCGCTGATGTCCGCCATCGAGTTCAGCATCTCCCGCATCTGGCTGTCGCCCTTCACCGCGTTGTTCTTCGCCGTCGTCGCCAGTTCGTTGGCCTGGTTCGCGTTCATCGCGTTCTGCTTCGTCTGCGACGCGATCTCCGTGATCGACGCCGTCAGCTCCTCGATGGAGCTCGCCTGCTCCGTCGCGCCCTGCGACAGCGCCTGGCTGCCGTCGGACACCTGTCTTGAACCCGAAGCCACCTGGTCCGACGCCTCGTTGATGTCGCCAAGCACCTCGTTCAGCGCGTCGATGATATTGTTCAGCGCGTCCTTGATCGCGACGAAGTCCCCTTTGTAGTCCGCCGTGATGGCCTGCTGCAGGTTCCCTGCTCCCATCTCCGACAGCACCGCCGAGATCTCGCCCACATAGCTCACCAGACTTTCAATGGTCTCGTTCAGCGCGTTCGCAAGCTCCGCGTGATCGCCCCTGTAGTCCCCGGTCACCCGGACCTGCAGGTTGCCTCTGGCCATTTCCGTCAGCACCGCCCGGGCTTCCTCGACCGGCTCGATCACCGCGTCCAGCGTCGCATTGACGCCGGCCACCACATTCGCGTACTGTCCCTTGAACTTCGATGCGTCGCCTCTGGTGGACAGCTTGCCTTCCACCGCCGCGCCTGACAGCATCGCCGCCTCTTCCACCAGGTTTTTGATCGCTTCCATCATCGTGATCAGCGTCGGCACGAGTTTGTCGTTTTCGCTCCGCCTGCCGACGGCCTTCAGCTCCGCCAGGTCCACCAGGTCTCCGGCGGCCACGTTCGACAGGATGTCGATGGTGTGGTTGATCCGCTTGCCCACCGTGTTGACCGAATCCGCGATCTCGCTGAATATGCCGAGATACGCCCCGTCCACGGTCTTTGTGTAATCGT